>Ga0306926_10009713_pt1 | contig 10602 bp, 11 predicted proteins | sample flu12Cox44000178_FD_203759 | JGI IMG/M metagenome (GOLD analysis project Ga0306926, IMG submission 203759) | Lab enrichment of tropical soil microbial communities from Luquillo Experimental Forest, Puerto Rico - flux8day.12C.oxic.44.000.178 (v2)... | ecosystem: Environmental > Terrestrial >... | reverse complement strand
GATCTCGCCGGTAATGGTCCCGGTAGCATCGGTGACTTCATTCGGCACGCACAGCAGCGACACCTCGTCGAGGGTCGCCAGCGCGGCCAGCCCGGTCCTGCTGTCGAGCGGTTTGGTTTCATCGCCAATGTAGTTCTGGTCTACCAGCGGGTACCCGTAGCTGCCCGGGCTGAGCGCGGTGAACTTGATATTGGCGGGAAGGGCCGGCTGGGCCGCCCCGAGGTCCGGGGGGGCGATGAGGGTGGACGCGCCCAGCGCGGCCGTGATGTCGCCGGCCTGGAGGTTGTCGTAGTCCTCCACGATAGTGGGGTCGCGCCGGTTGGGATTGCGCAAGTCGGCCGACAGGAGCGACAAGGGGTCTACCAAAGGCGTGGGGGGAGCGACGTCGTAGAACACGATGCTGATCCGCGTCCGGGTCGGATCTGGGTTAGTCGGATTAGCCGGATCCCGCTGCGTCGGGTCCATCACCCGGACGAAGATCTGATTGGTCAGGTCCGCCGGGCCCGCCGACTGGATCGTCAGCGCCGTCTGTCCGGCGGTCTTCGGGGAGAGCTGAATCGTGGCCGGGCTGTCCCCCGACGGGGCCGGCGGTGCCGGTCCCGGAGCCGGGGCCGGTCCTGGAGCGGGGGCCGGCGGGGGTATGTCCCCGACGACCCTGGCCATGAACAGCCGCTGGCCGCCGTTGTCGAAGAATCCCTTGGCCGCCCAAACGGTGTAGGCGAACCCCGCCTTGGCCCAGGTGGCGAAGGCCGAGGAGCCCCCCAGTTCGGTCAGGCCGCCATACCAGAGCTGGAACTCCAGCCACGAGGTGACCAGCTGCGGGTGCGTCGGCCCCCGTGGCGTCGGCCCGACGAAACCTGTCGTGCTGGTGCTCACTCCCTCTATCGGGACCGGCCCCGTGCTTATTTCCTCGGCATAGACGCCGGGGGCGAGGTATTCAGGCATGCCAGATGCTCCGTTCGCTGGATCAGTGGGGAATGAGCACGGGAACGGCGATCGTCGTGGATGCCGTGATGGTTACCGTCGCCGAGTCTGTGGCACCCGCTGGGTCACGGGCGGTGAAGGTGATCCGCCCGGCCCCGGCGTCGGGGATGGCGAACACCCACTGGCCGGTGCCGTCGGTTATGTAGGTGTCGGACCAGTTGCCTGCCGCGGCCGTTCCTGTGACCTGCGCCTCGCCGACTCCGGCGCCGCCCGGGCCGGTGCGCACCTCGCCCCGGACCAGGGAGTACCCGGCCGGAGTGGCGGGGAATGGGTAGCCGTAGCCCGGCGCGAGCTGAACCGGGACCGGGACGACCGGGGTCGAGGGCTGCGCCGGGTCAAGGTTGACCAGCCGCAGGCCAGCCAGGGACGTCGGCCGGTAGGCCGGCCCGGTCACCGTGACGTCTACCGCCAGCGGCGGGCCGGTCGGCCGCGATTGCCGTCCCGATGGGCCGGCGATGATCCCGTAGCTGATGAAGGCGCCCGAGGTGCCCTGGGTGACCGGCAGCGTCCAGCCCGGAACGAGCGACCGGCGCGCGGGACCGCTGCCGATCCCGGTCAGCTGGAAAGTGACCGGCCCCCGCGCTTGGCGCGCTAGTCCCGCCCCGTCCACACCCCGCAGGGTCACGAAGCTGTCCGTCACGGAGAAGATCGCGCAGGCGCGGGTGATCCGCCGCTCGGCCTGAGGCGTCGTCATGGCACGCCTGCCATCATGGTGCCCTGCGTGTAGTCCGTCGTCATCTCCAGCACCGGGTGGACGGTCGAGCTGAGCGTGCTGTCCACCCGGGTGACCCTGACCTGGTAGCAGACGGACAGCCGGTAGGGCTCCTGCAGCGCCTCCCACACCCGGCTCAGCTCGTCCAGCGTGCGCCGGAACAGGTTGATGCTCAGGTCTTCGGCGACCTGCGCTGTCGGGTTGATCAGCGTCGTCCGGGCGTTGTCGTATAGCGCCTGCATGGCCCGCCCGAGAATGAGCAGGTCCGCCTCGGGTGAGGTCACCGGAGTGAACGGCGTGAGCAGGTAGTACAGGTCGAGCGCGAGCGGCGGGAACTGCTCTGTGTTGTCGGCCACCCGCTGCGGCGGGGCGTTCTTGATGAACTCGTTCTCGGCGATCAGATACAGCCAGAGGGAAACGCGGTTTCCCGAGTCCTGGGCGGTCTCTTTCGGGTTCAGGAACACGATCGCCTCTTCGGTGCCGACCAGCGGGCGCACCACCGGATCAGCGGCGAACGAATTCCACAAGATCCGCCGGATCGCGCTGCTCACGGCAGCGAGGACCATCGGGCTGCTCATGCCCTTGAGGATCGCAACGGCCCGTCACCGGCGCGTTGCGCTGCCGTCGTCCCGCGGGTCACTCAGCAGGCAGGCGCAGCCCTGGGAAGATGGTTGTGTCACTGGCTGCGGCGACAGGACCATGCGGCATGGTCATGTGCGCGAGACGGACATGACGACAGGCCCGGCGCTGCGGGACACCGACCCAGGCGCTTCAACGTGCGACTGAGCTGATCGTCCCTGTTCGCACCGCGGCTCGACCAGCGCACGTGCACCCCGCAGGTCAGTGACGAACCACCAGGGCCATGCCTCGCGCCCAGGCAGCCTGGCCTATGACGGAACAACCCACCGTCCCTGCGCGCCAAGTACTAGGCCATCGCGGCGAACGCGGCATCCACCCTCAGGTCACCGGTACTCCGTGGGAGCTCTCGCCCAAATCCGCGCGAGCGCTTGAGCCCCCTTGCGATACAAGACGCTCGTGTAGTCGTCGTCCAGCATCTGGGCGGCTACAAAGCGCCAGACCCCGCTCAGCCGCTTGCCATCTTCGATCATCGCGACAGCGCGGCCTGCCGCCTGGTCAGCGGACTCGAACGCCCGGTCGCCTAAGCAGGTCCTGGGCCGGGGACATTAGTGGCGGTGGAGGTCGCCGCACCGGGTGGCGATGCCTGCAAAGCGCTGATGACCGCTGCCGACGACGCTAGGCGTGGTCAAGAGGTTACGTCAGCGCACAGACACGTTACATAGAATGGGTGAAGAGCCGCAAAAGAGTGGAAATCAGACAGGGCAGAATCTAGCCGGACGGAACCGAGCTCACCTTGTCGTAAATGCACGCCCGCCGCCCATCTGCCTGCATGGCTGGGCACGCATTGCATAGCGGCGGCATCGAAGACCTGATTAGTTCTTCTCCGAAGCCTGGCCGGGTCAGCCGCAATTGGTCGCCGGTCATCATCAGCGATGCCATGCCGTCTTGGTCGACCAGCAACCCGCAGCGATAGGCCCGGCCATCCGGGAGTATCTGCAAATTGGAGAAGTCATCCAAAGCGCATCCGACCAGTGGATCGCCCTCACCCAGGAACCCTCGCTCAATTTCCACAAAGAAGTCAGGCCGCGTCCCCACCCGCTTCGTCGCCATAAGGACGAGGCCATGCCACTCCTCGCGGTCCGGTATGTGGTCGACGGCCAGTTGGGCTCCGAGCCCAATGCTCGACGGCCAGTGCACGTTGACCCGTCGGCAACCCGCTTCGTCAGCGAACTGGATCAGCGCCCCGATCCCGTCCAGCACAGGCCGAACACCCGTGACGTTGATGTCGAATAGGATGCTTCTGTCACGCAACAAGCGAATCGTGTCCATGGCATCCTGCCAGGCTCCGCGGCCGCGGAAGGCGTCTTGCAAGGTCTCGTCTAGCGTGTCCAGGCTGACTGCGACTCGGTTCAGGTTGCACCGACCGATCAGTCCACTCTCCACCAGACGCCGGAACCGCCGTGCCCCGTTCGTGACCACACGGACGGCCAAGCCCTGGCTATGGGCCAGGGCCACCATCTCCGGGAACGCGGGATGCAGCGAGGGTTCACCGCCAAGGAAGGTGATCTCGCCGACGTGGTGCCGCAGGCACCAGGTGACCACGTCGGCAAAGGCCTTAGCGCTCATCCGCTGACCCGAGCTAAAGAAATCTGATGGCAGGAAACAATAAGTACACCGGCGGTTGCACTGCGAAGTGATGTATACGTCGACAGATTGGAGGTCGTGCTCCGCTGGGAGCTCGACCAGGCCGTCAAACGCGGTGCCAGTCAGGCGCTGCCCCACTCCGCTACCGCCTTGCCTGTTGACCAGTACGATTGACAGAGCGACCGGAGAGTAAGGCGAGGCCGCCCAGAACGGGGGAAGCTTACCGCACCTCAGTGGCAATAGATACTATCAACCCCTGCATTGAGCAGGTGGCAACTAGAATGCACACTTGCCGGTGGCCAACCACTCCGAATGACGACCTATCGGACGTTCAGCCACTCAACCACTGCCTTGGCGATAGCCGCCACCGTGGTCGGCGGCAGTTCACTGACCGACCCCTGCAAGATGGCATCCACATTGCGCAAAGCCGGGTCAAGCCCTTCCCCGAAGCCGGGGTTCAGAGCCGCCGGGAGGCGAATGGCTGTCGTAAGGAGCCACTCAAGCAGGTCTGCCCGATCCGATGGCGTCCGGTTCGCCAGGTAGGTGGACAACATGGACCGATCGGTCCGTGCGGACAGCGCCCGCTCCTGCCACGGTGACCGATAACTGGGCATGGGGATGGGCCGGAGATAGATGTGCCGCACCCGCGATGACAGATCGTCGGAACAGCCCCGGTGGAAGGCTTCCCACAGCGTTCGCTCATCCTCCCCGCCCAAGGTGATGACAGAGCCGCCCATGCCGCCCGGCGACTGAGCAAGGATAAATGCGATCTGTTTCTCGAAGACCAGCCAGTTCCGCAGCGGCGTGAGCAGTCTCTCGGCACCGAGCGACTCCGCGTTCCGCAGCAGCGCCTGGACGCTTTCTTCGGCGTTGATGGTGTACTGCAGCGGCGAAATCACTTTGCTGGCGACCAGGAAATCAAGCACGCCGATACGTGGGTTGAGATAGTCGGCGACGGCCGACCAGCCGCGCTCCATCAGATACGTCTCCGTCAGGACTTCCGAGTAGAGCCCGGTCGACAGTTTAGTATCGTCGCCGGAGGCGAAAGCTACCCAGGTTCTTATCCGGGACTCGAGTTCGTCGCACAGGTCACGGCTCCGGCGGTCGCTCATGGCGAGATCGTCGAGTAGCAGATGCACCGGGAGCCCCGCGCGGGTGGCGGCCGCGGCCGCCAAGCTGAAAACACCATGCACCAGATTGGCTTCCCGCACCCGGTGCACCCAGAAGACCCCGGCGGGAGGTCGTCCATTGGATTGCAGCCGCGGCACATCGAAACCGCCCAGGCGTAGTAGCTCTACCACCTGGTCATAGCTCATGTCCTGCTGCCGGGGCCAGCCCCATACGTCAAAGGCCTCGCCCTCCATGTACCGGCTGCGCAACAACCGCCGGAGCGCCCTGTCCAGTTGCTCGGCCTGCAAACGCGTGGGTCCAGCGTGGTCATCGCGGCCGTTTTCCCACGGACGGTAACTGGCGTAGCTTACACCGATCTCGGTGGCGATCTCCCGCTGGCTCAGCCCGCACTGCTGGCGCCACTCCAATGTCCGGGCCTGGGCCCGCGCACGCTGCTCTGGTGAAAGGTGAGCCGGCCTCTCGACCGGGCGCCCGCGCGGTGCCATAACGCTACGGTATATGCCCAGCAACTTCCCCGTTAATTACGTAGTTTTTAACACAGTTACATCGCAGTCCCGGCACGTTTTCCTGAATACATGAGCCAAGTTGGGAAGGCCTCCGGCCAGGGCGGCAACATCGCCCGGGTGACCGGACGGCTGGTCCGCCTGGTCAGAGCAGCCGGTGACCGGCTGTTCCAGGCCGAGGACATACGTGCTAGCCAGAATGGCTGGCAGATCACGGCCCGCCGTGGCGGGCTGGCCCGGACCTACCGGGACCCACGGTTCGACCGCTTCCGCAAGTGTCCGGCCTGCCACGGCACCGGCACCGGTTCCGCCGAAAAACCCTGCAATCGTTGCGACGGAACAGGCCGGATCACGGTCTCCCAGGTGCCCTTGGAAGATTGGCGGCAGGGATAACGCTGTCGCGCCGTCCGGCCAGCACTCGGGACGCCCGGGCCGCTTTTGAGTATGCGATCGGAACGATGTCCCGCGCCAACCCAGTCGTCGCCACATGGCGCTGGCGCTACGAATTGGTAGCCGCCGCCGCGTTCGTAGCTACCTGGATAGCGCTAGGCATCACGACCGCGGCCGCATTGACGGGCGGGCTGACTGCCGTGCTAGCCCTCACCGCCTCCTTTCCGCGGGGCCGCACGTTCCTCTTGGCCCGCGCGTGGTGCATCGTGACGCCGCACCGGGTCCGCGCCGGTTGCGCTCAGGCGTGGATCCATACCCGCTATGGCAAGCTCCCCTTTATCCTGTGGACGCGGAGCCGACCGTCCGGCGAGCGCGTCTAACTGTGGTGCGGTGCCAGCAATAGCGCGGCGGATTTCAGTTCGGCTCGCGAGCTGCTGGCCGCCGGAGCAGGGCTACCTGGATACCGACGGCGGGATGATGTTCATCGGCCCGGAGGCCGAGCGGCGGTTCGGACACCGGCACTTCATGAGCCTGATGGCGGTGTTCACCGCACCACCGGAATTCACCGTGCTGCACGGCCGCGACGAGATCGGGCGGGTAGACCCCTCGCCTCGCTGACTGGGTGGAGGGTCCGCGGCTGCTGCTGCTCGGCGGCCGGTCATGGCGGGTGACGTGGACGGACTGGAAGCGTCGGCGCTGCTTCGTGGAGCAGGCCGAGGGCGGCGGACGGGTACGGTGGTTGTCGGACGGGGTTGGCGGGCTGTCGTTCGAGATCGCGCGGTCGATGCGGGATGTGCTGCTCGGCGCGGATGTGCCCGTGTCGCTGACGAACCGGGCTTCGGGGGTACTGGCCGGGTTGCGCAGTGACGCCATCGGCCGCGTGCATGGCGGCGGGCTCGTGATCAGCCGGGGCGAGGACGACCTGCGCTGGTGGACGTGGGCGGGATACCGGGCGAACGCGACGCTCAAAGCGACCCTCGGTGGAGTCGCCGACGAGGCCCAGCGGGTCGACGACCTCAGTATCAGGCTGCGGTCTGATCTGCGGCCGTCGACCTGGCGTGACGTTGTGGATGCAGTGCGAGACCGGCTATGCCTGCCGGAAGTGGACGAGAAGGCCCTTGCCGGGCTGAAGTTCTCCGACGCGCTGCCGCGGCAATTGGCGGTGGCTACCCTGGCGGCGAGGCTGGCGGACCTGGATCACGCCCCAGGGCGTGCTCATGGAGCCGGTACGGTTCGAACGGTAGCCGGGCGGTCGCGCACTTCGAGGCTTACGACTTAACTATCCATGTGTCCTGTGCCAGTTGCCACCCTGCATCAGCATAGAGATCATGTTGCTATGCGGCTTAGGCCAAGCGGGGATCCGCTGTGGAAGTGGTGGTGGCCGATCGGCGGTGCCGCCATGGCCGCTTTGCTTGCTATCGGATTTAGTACGGGCTGGTCTGCTGACTGGTGGGCAGCCACTGGTGTGGTGGCGGTCGTGTATGTCGGTGCCCCCGTGATGGCGGTTAGTCTTGAAGACCTCATTGCCAGGCGAAAACAGCAATCGCTGCCTAGTTTCTCCGAAGCCGAAACGAATCATATACGCCCCTCACCGGACGCGCTAACTGGAGGCACAGCTGTGTCAGTCCCCGAACCGCCCCCTCAGCCGGAGACCGCTAAAGTCATCGCCATGACAGGGCGGTCACCGCGGTCGTCAGGACAAGCCCCCGCCCGACCTTGGCGTAAAGTCGGATCCGATCAGTTCGCGAACCTCGTGAACAAGCTGAGCAGCGCGTTGCCCTCAGTCAAGCAGGCAGAAGACACGGCGATCATTTCCGGGGTGACCGCTCATCTGATCAGAATCGGAAACAACGATACTGCCCAGCAGCGCTGGCAGGCAGTGCTCCAGCAGGCGATCGACGACGGGGTCGACGATCGCGTGTGCGAAGAAGCGCTGAAGTTGACGAAGTCCGAGCAATTGGCTACGGCGGTTGCGGATTGGCGCGGGGAACCCGGTGGCCCGTAACGACAAGCTGACTTCATGGGCAGAGGGGGCTGAACCGTGAACAGTCCGCCTCGTGGAGAGCTGACGTTGTCGGACCTGGACAAAGTCGTTGGTGCGGTGGCAATAGCCTTGCCTAATGAAAATGAGCCCAGGCAAATTGCCGAGTTGGCTGGCATGACCGATCCGCCGACAGTGAGCGGCACCACCCGGTCAAAGGACCGTTGGATTCCGGTCTTCGAAGCCGCCCTTGAGGAATCGCCGGAGATTCTCGCGGCGCTGCTGATACGCATTCGCGGCCGCATTGGCTCAAGCCGAAAAAGCAAACTTGATCTTGCCTTGCAGGAAATGAAGATTGATTGTGTACGTCGCGTTACGCGCACCTCGAACCTGAGTCTCAACGACCAGATTGAAGATCTGTCCAGCTCGTTCCCGCCGGAGACGTTCAGGGAGCCAGCCGAGAGACTTCGTAACACGGCCCTAGGCGTACGACGACTGCTGATGCGCCCGCTTCTGGCAGAGACTTTTCTGCAAATGGAACAAGAGCTGGACTTCGCCATTGCGGAACCCGATTGGCTGCGGATCCAGCCGGCCAATCAGGCGGTGAACGTGGTCACGGCCCTCGACTACCTGCTGACTCTGATGATGATGCCGGACATCACACCGTCACAACTGGTTCTTGGCGGGCCGCCAGGTTCGGATCGTACCCAGGGTCGTACCGACGAAGAGGCGTATGACTGGCTGACCCGACGACGCCTGGATGCCCGTGGCACCGCAGTTCGCGAGGCCATGCGCCTCCTTGTGATGCTACGCAGGGACATCGCGATCGACTGACGCCGAGTGAAGCGTCCCGTCATTGAGATCATCGAACCTCTGTTCTATACTGGCGGCATGCGAAACGTGGACAGGAACCGATTGACGATGAACCGATGAGGGCAGACCTCGGCGATCAGGCGGAGCAGCTCCTTGCCGCTAGCAGCACGCCTGAGATGATGAAAGCCGCCACGAGCCTGCGCGAGACGGCGCTCAGCATCCGTCGACTGCTGACGCGCCCGTTCGCAACGGGAATGCCGCCTCAGATGGACCCGTCTGTTCTGGAACCGGAACTGCGGCGCGCCGAGCTCGCCGACCTGGCGGTGGACGTGGTTACCGCTACCGACTACCTCATAAGACTACTCGGCAGCCCGGCTGTCACGGCTTCCCGGCTGTCCCTCGCCGACCGAGCCGATCCCGGCGGCGAAGGTTATTCGGATGAGGAGACCTTCGACATGCTGACCAGGCGGCAACTGGACGCGCGAGGCACTGCCGTGCGCCTCGGCATGCGACTTCTGTCGCAACTGAACAGCGACGTCGCACGAGCAGATAACGGACTGTCCAGCGACGTCAGACCGCAGGCCAGCGAACACGGAAGGGTCTAGCGGCAGGTGTCCCGGACCTTCCTCTACGGCACCGCGCGACCCCGATGATCCTGAAGGCCGTACATCAGGTCCGCGCGAGGGCGGCCAGCACTGCCTGACTTCAGGCGTCCTCATCTTCCACCTGATACGCCGGCTGGATGCCGGATGCCGTGGGTGCGCCGCTACGAGTTGTCCTGCGGCGGGCGCTGGGCCAGATCTGCGGGCTGACCGCGCACCAGCCTGCCGCCGGAGTACACCGCGCGGATGTTGTCCTTGAGGTGGGCAAGGTCAAAGGCGTCCCCGGCGAGGATGACGATGTCGGCGAGCTTGCCGGGGGTGAGCGTCCCCAAGTCGGCGTCTACCCCGAGTAGCTCGGCGGCCGAGCTTGTCGCAGCGACCAGCACGTCCCGCGCGGCCATGCCGCCGGCGGCCATCAGCGCCAGCTCGCGGAGATTGCTGCCGTGCGGCCCGACGCCGCTGTCGGTTCCCATCGCGACCTTGACGCCCGCCGCTACCGCGGCGGCGAACGACGCGTTATGAGCGTCGATGACGGCTTCGGCCTTGGCCAGCACGCCATCTGGCAACTGCGCGCCGTTGCTGGCTGCCTCCAGCACGCTTGCGGCCGCGGTGAGCGTCGGCACCAGCCACGTTCCCGCCTCCAGCATCATCGCGATCGCCTCGTCGTCGAGGTAGATCCCGTGCTCGATCGACCGGACGCCCGCCCGGACGGCAGCCTTGATCCCGTCGGTCGCCTGGGCGTGTGCCATGACCGGCAACCCGGCGGCGGTGGCCTCGGCCATCAGCGCGGCTAGCTCGTCGGGCCGGAAGTGGGCGTGCCGGGGGTCGTCGCGAGGTGATAGCACGCCGCCCGATGTGCAGACCTTGATGACGTTGGCCCCGGCGCGGATGATCTCCCTGACGCGCTTGCGCATCTCCTCGGGGCCGTCGACGATTCCCGAGGGCCGGCCGGGATGGCCGGCCTGAAGCGGAGCGTGCAATCCGGACGGCAGCCAGCCGTCCAAGTGGCCGGCCGTCTGGCTCAGGATCGTGATCGCGATGCGCATTCGCGGCCCGTCGATGAGGCCGTCGTCGACGGCTTGCTGGATGCCGAGGTCTGCTCCGCCCGCGTCCCGGACGGTGGTGATACCGCAGTCGAGGGTGGCGGCGAGGTTGCGGGCTGCTTCGTAGAACTGGTAGGAGAACGGCCGCTGCAGACGCCGCAGGAAGTCGGTGCCCGAGCTGGTCACGTGCACATGACAGTCGAACAGGCCCGGAAGCAGC
>Ga0306926_10009712_pt1 | contig 10602 bp, 11 predicted proteins | sample flu12Cox44000178_FD_203759 | JGI IMG/M metagenome (GOLD analysis project Ga0306926, IMG submission 203759) | Lab enrichment of tropical soil microbial communities from Luquillo Experimental Forest, Puerto Rico - flux8day.12C.oxic.44.000.178 (v2)... | ecosystem: Environmental > Terrestrial >... | reverse complement strand
CGGCCGGTTGATCTTTGGCATAAGCCCCGGCGGCCTTTTATCGGACGCCGAGCTGTTCGGTAACCTCGAAGCAGATCGTAATGGAATGTTTCTTGAAGCAATTAATCAAGTTTTGAAAATATGGGCCGACGAGCCGCCTTACAACATACAGGGAAAGTATTGGACTATCTCCACCAAAAAAACCTTGATGGAGGAAATCGGTCAGGGATTCATTGCTCGACCACTGCAGCGGCCGCATCCCCCGATCGTCGTTACGGCGGTTGCTCCCTTCTCAAAGGGTGTTACCGAAGCAGCTGCGCGTGGCTGGGATCCAATTTCGGCCAACTTCCTCATGACCGCCTGGGTGAAAAGCCACTGGCCAAAATATGTGGAGGGCTGTCAGCGCAGCGGCCGCGATGCCGACCCTGCTCGCTGGCGCGTCGCCAAAAGCGTCTTTGTTGCCCGGGATGAAGCAACTGCAAAAGCCTATGCTACTGACCCGAACGGCCCATACGTGTACTACTACCGCTCGCTACTCACCAAGCTAAAGCAGAACGGTCGCATCGAACTGTTCAAGACAAGACGCGATCAGGCCGACGATGAGGTAACACTGGAATCGATCTGCGAACATCTGATCATCTGGGGAACACCCGAGAGCGTCACTGATAAATTGCTGGCGTTCCAGGATGAAGTCGGCGAGTTCGGCACCCTGCTCTATGCAGGGAAAGACTGGAAAGACCGCGATTTGGGTCGACAGTCCATGATCTTGATGGCCGAAAAGGTCATGCCACGGATCAACGCCGCGATCACAAAGCAATCCACCGCTGCGGGATAGCCCAGTTTGGCGACTGGCATCGCAGGGCTTGACGGCGATGTAGTCTGGCCCGCTCGACCAATCACCTTTCTAAGTGCCCTTGCCGGCGGCGCTCGGAAGCGGCTTTCCGTTTCATGACGACTTGTCGGGCGCACCACGTTCCTGCGCGGCAAGAAATCTGCCATAGCCACCGCGCGCAAACAACAACGGTTCCTTGTGATTATAAGAATACGCCTCGACGGCACCAAGAAAAATTACATGATCGCCGCCGTAATATCGGTTGACCGTACGGCACTGAAAATTCGCAACGCTCTCCAAAAGGATCGGCGCATTGCCGAGCCCTGGTCTCCAATCGATTCCCGAGAACTTGTCATCGGAGGATTTAGCAAACTTGTCTGCAAGTGCCTGCTGTGACGCGCCCAGCACGTTAACGGCAAAATAGCTTGCGTTCTGGAATGCGTTCAGGCTCGAGGAATAGAGTACCAGGCTCCAAAGTACCAGCGGCGGGTTGAGCGATACAGAAGCGAACGAGTTGCAGGTGAGCCCGAAAGGCTTTCCCTCGGCATTTGCCGCCGTGATGATCGTAACGCCGGTGGCATAGGTGCCAAGCGCCTTGCGAAAGTCCCGGGGATCGATCGGTGACTGGTCGCTGGCTAGTTCGTTGGCGGGATCCAGGCCGATCGGGTGCTTGGGCGCGTCGTTCATCCACTGGCCTCAAAGCGTCAGGTTTTCGGACGGAAGGCCGAGCGCCACACGGCCATAGTTGGTGCCGGCCGCGTCAAAGTTGAATGCAAGGTGTGAATTGATGGCGTGAGCATCGCGGAATTGACGCTGCAAGGCGCCAGTCGTGAACAATGCCCGCGCGCCACTCGCTGCAAATAGTAGCGACACTGCCTCAGTGCACAGGTTGACGACGAAGGCACCATCACGACGCAAACGCGTCTTCGCGCCCATGTCCAGAAAATGACCGAGCCTGGCTTCGGCCATCGCCTCAATACAATTTGATCGCATGATCAGGCGCGCAGCGTCAATCTTGGCAGACGCTTCAGCGATCTTGATCTGTGTACTCTGCATGTCGCTCAGTTTGGTCCGATTGTAGGTCGACGCACGAGACCGGGCGCTATCGATGTAATCGTCGAGACAGGCCTGCGCATTTCCGAGCGCGACGCCCGAAAGCACATAGGGGAATAACGAAAAGACGGGAAGCGCGTAGAGCGCATTTGGATTGACTGCACTACCAGGCGTTGGCCCACCTGCGAGTTCACTTACCGCAACGGTCAACGCTTTGGCAACGAATGCGTCGCTCACCTCAACGTCATTCGAGCCTGTGCCTCGCAGCCCAGCCGCGTCCCAGGTATCGCGGATTTTGTAGTCATCCTTATGGACCAGGAAAATTCGATACTCGATACCGTCGGCTTCGTCTTCGGGCGAAACTACGCTCGCAAGCATGTTCCATTCGCTGGAGGCGACCCCTGACGAAAACGGCCAGCTACCGCGCAGTCGGTATCCGCCCTCGACCTCCGTCGCCCGGCCAGCTGGAAAAATGAATGAGGATGCGATCAGTACATTCGGGTCTTGGTCCCAGACCTGATCCTGGGCTCGCTTGTCGAACATACCGAGCATCCAGTGATGGCTGGCGAGGTTAGCAAAATTCCACGCAACCGAAGCATCACCCATCCCGAGCGCCTCGGCGCAATCGACCAGTGCGACATAGTCAAATTCTGAGCCCCCTACTCTTCGCGGCTGCACGATTCGGAACAAACCAGCGTCGTGCAGATCACGCTCAGTCTCCGGCGGCAGACGCCGTAGCTCTTCCGTGTGGGCCGCCCGACCCCGAAGTTGCGGAACAAGCGCCTTTGCCCGGGTAACCATCGCGACGTAATCCCGGTCGTCAGCATCCGGCATTACGGGCTGGCTAGTGCTTGGCTTTCGACCAACACCTGCCATCTTGCTTACCTCCGCTTGACCGCTTCACTTTCATTGGCGAATGTGCTGCCCAACTACCGATTAAGGCGTGATGTGCTCTATTCGTCAATCAAAATAAGACGTCCCGAGGAATAGGCAAGCATGAGCAAGAGTGTCGGAATCATCGGGCTTGGCATCATGGGAGGCGCCATTGCTGGCAACCTCATCGAGCGGGGATGGCATGTGGTCGGCTTTGACATCGATCCGGCGCGGTGTGCCGAACTTGAACAAATGAAGGGGACAGTCGCTACCGATGTCAGCCAAGTCGCACGCGATGCCCCGATTATTATGACAAGCCTTCCCACGCCTTCAGCCGTCGATAGAGTAGCGCAGGAAATCGCAAAATCCGGACAAGCAACGAGGATCGTGATTGAGCTGAGCACGCTCAGCCTTGCCGACAAGCAGCGTTTCGAAACAATCCTCAGACAGGCCGGTCACATTGCATTGGATTGCCCACTGAGTGGAACCGGCGCGCAAGCTAAGCTTCGCGATCTGGTTGTTTACGCCAGTGGCGACAGCCGAGCCATCGCGAGCTGTACGGACCTTTTTGCAGATTTTGCCAAGCAAAGTGCCGACCTCGGGACTTTTGGTAACGGCAGCAAGATGAAGTTCGTTGCCAATCATCTCGTCGCGATTAACAACGTAGCCACCGCCGAAGCAATGTTACTTGCTGCCTGCGCCGGCCTCGATCCGAACAAGGTGATCGAGATGGTCGGTCCCGGCGCCGGTGGTTCCCGGATGTTTCAAATGCGCGCACCAATGATGGCCGAAGGCAGGTATGAGCCGGCGACGATGAAAGTTTCGACCTGGAAAAAAGACATGGAAATTATTGCCGAATTCGCTGAGGAGGTTGGCTGCACGACACCCCTGTTCGCACTGACCCAGCCCGTTTACTCGAGAGCCCTGTCAATGGGATTTGGCGATCAAGATACGGCAGCTGTCTTTGAGGTACTGAAGCAAACTATTCGCAGGGCTCCTGAAGGGCAAAAAGCAACTGTCGGTCGGAGTCTTGCTGGCGGCTCCATTTTACCGGACGGCAAATGAATTCGTACTCCCAGACGTTCGAAATCGTAACTCGCACGCCAAGCAGCAACACCAACTCCGACGATAACAGGTCCAGAAAAATGATAGACAACAGGAATCGCTATGGCCGTACAGCGGCACGTATCCACCACGCCGACGGTCTGGCTCGGCGTCCCTCATCGCCGACGATCGATATTCACGCTCATATTGTCGTCCCCCAGGCTGCCGCGCTGGCGAAACCGCATATTGACTCCACTCGCATTCCCTTGGCCCACTTCGCTGACGACACGACCAGGGACATCAACTCGCAGCAGGAGAAAGATGTTCGTGAGGTCATGACGACGATTGATCGCCGACTGTCACATCTGGACCGGATGGGTGTCGACATTCAAGTCGTGGCTCCAGCGCCGAACCAGTGCTACTACACGATTGATCCCACAATTGCCGAACAAGCGCATCGACTCGCCAACGACGGCGTGGCCGAATTTTGCTCGCGCAAGCCTGACCGCTTCGTCGGGCTTGGCGTTGTCACGCTGCAGGAGCTAGAGATTGCGGTTCGTGAACTTGATTATGTGATGAGTACGTTAAAGCTCAAGGGCGTCGAAATCCTGACCAATGTCGATGGCCAAGAGCTGTCGGATCTGAAGTTCCGCCCCTTCTTTGCCCGGGCCGAGCAATTGGGAGCTTTCGTCATGATGCATCCAAGCGGATTTACCCACGGCCACCGTCTGACTCACTACTACCTCAATAATGTGCTCGGCAATCCGCTCGACACAACGCTTGCACTGCATAATTTGATTTTTTCAGGAACGCTGGCACGCTTTCCTGAGCTGAAACTGATGGCAGTGCACGGCGGCGGCTACCTTCCAAGCTACTCCGGCCGGATCGATCACGCCTGGGGCGCGCGACGCGACTCACACGCCGATCTACCGTTGCCGCCGACGACCTACCTTCGACAGGTTTATCTCGATACTGTCGTTTTCACCTATCATCAGCTCGCCTATCTAATCGACGTTTTCGGGCCGGACCGAATTCTGATGGGGACGGACTACCCGTTTGACATGGCCGAATACAACCCGATCGGTCACGTTGCTGGCGTTGAAGGAATGGATGACGCCACACTGGCCAAAATCGCCGGCGGCAACGCAGCGCGGGTCCTTGGGCTCAACCTCTGACGGCCTGAGATTGTTCAGCGTACCGAGTTCACCGCCCTGTATACTGGCTGTTCGAAGAGATGTGAGGCAGCAAACTCGCGAAGGGCAAAGCAACGTTCGGCCAGACGTTCGACGATGGGAAACGCCTTTAGTTCCATCTTGCGGAAATGCGCTCCGACAACTTGGCCAGCGATGCAGATATCGGCAAGGCCCGGCGCGGTGCCAAGAGCGAACGGTGCCGGCGGACGGCGCTCCAGCAGCCGTTCATAGGTCGCGAGGCCTTCACTCGTCCAATGCTTGCTCCAACTCTCGATCGCCTGACCATCGACCCCCAAGGCCGTCGCGAGGTGATTGCTCACCCGTGGCACCACGAGAGGATGCGCATCGGCAACCGTCACCCGCGCGAGAGCGCGAGCGTAGGCACGCTCCTTTGGGTCCTGCGGCAATAGCCGCGGTTCCGGTGTGATGTCATCGATGTACTCGATGATTGCCAACGATTGGAATACGGAATGACCGTCATGAACGAACGTAGGCACCACACGTTCAGCATTGACCGCCGCGTAACCTGGTTCAAATTGCTGACCTGAAAGAATATCGATTGGAATTTCTTCAAATGGCAGGCTCTTGAGCCTTAGTGCCACCCTTACCCGAAACGTGGCGATCGACCGCCAGAACCCATAGACCTGAATACCCATCATAGCGCTCCCCTCGCACCCTCGCCGTCCGCCCATTCGTCATGCTGTACTGCTGCCATTATTAAGAGATACGCGTGCCCGGTTATCTCGTGAGTCGTTCGGGGGAGGCTTGAGGCTCCTACGAAACGGCCTTGTCGGCTGCTTGTCTCTTTCCGAACACACCTGCATCGGTAAGCGCAGCTATACGAGCGTCGTCGTAGCCGAGGGTTTTGCGCAAAACCTCTTTGGTATGCTGTCCCAGCAGCGGCGCGGCCATAGGATCGACGGCGGGGGTCATTTCCATGCTAAGCGGCGTCTCGATGTTTGGGACGGAGCCGGCAGTCGGATGCGAGATGCGAGCGAGGCGATGCCGCTCGCGCGCTTCAGGCGCGTTGAATCCCTGTTCGACCGTGCGAAGATAACCAACGGGTATGTTGGCCTTCTTCATCTTCGCCATCCAGTTTTCCAATTTGTCGCCGGCAAAGATCCCGGCAATAATCGCGCGCAGCTTCTCCTTGTTGGCCGTTCGCCCCTTTCGGTTGGCAAATTGTGGATCGGTTAGGAGGTCGGGCCGTTCCAGCACTTCGGTTACCAGGCGGCGATACAGTCGGTCGTTGGCACATGCCATATAAAGCGGCCCGTCTGACGCCTCGTAGACACCGACCGTTGGAGACCCGTTCGGGGAATTGCCAAAACGGCCCGGATTTGTACCGTTGATCAGGTAGGCCATACCGTAGAAGCCAGTCATCGACATCGCGATGTCGAACAACGCGATCTCGACATGTTGGCCGTGACCAAGCCTTTCGCGGGCAATCAGCGCAAGCAGGATTGCATTGCAGGCCGACATCCCCGTCGCCATGTCGACGATTGGTGGACCCGTGCGCACCGGCGGCCCGTCCGGAAAACCATTCAGCGACATGAAGCCGCTCTCAGCCTGCGTAATCGGATCAAAGCCGGGCCGCGAAGCAAAGGGTCCCTTGCGGCCGTAGGCCGAAATCGAGCAATAGACAAGACGCGCGTTAGCCGGCGCGACCGATGCGTAATCCAATCCGAACTTTCGCATGACGCCGGCCGAGAAATTCTCCACCACCACATCCGCGCGCGCAATCAATTCCCTCGCAACTTCTCGCGCCTCCGGTACTGTCAAATCCAGGGCGATCCCGCGTTTGTTACGGTTCAAACTTAAGTAAGCAGCGCTCTCTCCCCCAATTTCCGCATGCTCGTAAGCCCGCGTATCGTCACCTCCGTCCGGGTTTTCAATCTTGATGACTTCGGCTCCGAAATCCGCAAGGGTTTGTGTGCAAGCTGGCCCCGCAACCACACGTGTGAAGTCTACCACCAGCAAGCCATCCAGAGCAGTTGGCGCGCCTTTTGGACGTGGCAAGCGTTCTGGCAGAGAGACTCCGGCAACCATGATCAGGCGTTCCCTTATCATCGAGATAAATCGTGGGATAACTTTAGGGCTTATTCCAGCGGAACCACAAGGGCTCTCTATCACCAGCCCGCGTGCCGCGCATACCCACCAAGTCCTGAGTGCGATAGCGCAGCCCGGCTCCATCCGAAACGAAAAAAAGCCCGGTGGCGCGGGCCACCGGGCGACGAGACTCGATAAACGAGGCCTCTACTCAGAAGAGGGGTTTCGCTTTGGCGGTATCGCCGATGCATCTCTATTTGCTCCTCCAGCGCTCAAGCGTTTTCAGCCAGTAAAGCGTCTGGGGCCATCCCCAGGGGTCCAGCGGCTGGTAAAGCCGATAACCGGCTCTAATAAAGTTGTTCGCGGATACGATGTTGTCCGTCGTATCTGAAACGATCCAGCACCATCCGTTCTGACGGGCACGTGCCTCCATCGCTCGCATCAAGCGCAACTGCAGAGAGTTTCCGCAGTGCCCTCCCAATACCCCCACACGGCAGAAGTAGCCGGCGTTGGTGGCACGCGTCGCCGGTATCAATCCCGCGAACGCAACCGCCGTACGTCGGTAAAAGACGAGCCACCAATGTCCCCAATCGAACTCAGGGACGGGTGCGCTTTTGAAAAATGTCAGGCGGTGAAGGTCGGCAAGCGTATCGGCGACGTCGTCGTCAGTTCCGTCAACTTCTCTTATCCGGTAAACTGGCTGCATTTCTCGCCTGTTTGCTTCAGCAGTGGGCCCGCCCGCTTCCGGGAGCGTGTCAACGGGGCGCGCCCGCTGAAGATCATTTGCTCATGACAACCTTGATCCCGAGCAGGACTGCGCCCACCAAGCCGGTAACGATCTCGGTGCCGACCCACTGCACGATCCAGATCGTGAAGGCATCGGCGCTAGCACCCGCGCCGCCGATATCGATGAAGGCCCGGAGCGGCAGCAACGGATCGGCCGAGACCCTCCCGATCCGTGCTTCCGCGCGCGCCTCGTTCAGGACTTGGGCAAAATAGGCGCCCTCGAACGCCCGCACGTAGTCGCCCTCCCAGATATGGTCGTAGCGGTCGGGGTAGAGCTTGAGGTCGAGCCGGCGTTCCTCATCGAGCACGGCCGGGAACCAGGGATTGTCGCGCCAGTTCGCGTTCACCACGATCGCGCCTTCCGCCTTCCGTGCGCGCAGAAAATCGTCGATCGCGTCGGATTTTCGCCGCGGGTTCCACGACGCCCACAACTCGGAGCCCGCCGCGCGGATGGTCGGCCGCAGCAGCGCAAGGCTGCGCGCGCTTAAGCTTTGCGCCTCGTCGACCCAGGCGATGCGAAATCCTTCGAGCGACTTGATGGAATCGGCGGTGTGATCCTGCATGCCGCGAAAAATGATGAGACCGTCGCCCGGGGTTTCGATTTTGTCGTTGAACAGTTTGAAGCCGTTGCCGAGCCCGAGCGCGGCGATCTTGCTCTCGATCAGGCGCTTTGAGGACTGCGCGAGCGTGCGCTGCGCTTCGCGGATGCAGACTGCAAGCGTACCGCGCTCGGCCTGGCAAGTTTCCACCAGGAGCTCGCCGAAGAAATGCGATTTCCCTGAACCGCGTCCGCCAAAAATCCCCTTATAGCGGGCCGGCTGCAGCAGCGGTTCAAAGATTTTTGCTGTCGGGATCTTCAGGATGGACAATGACGCGCTCGATGCGGTGGACCAGTTCGAATGTGCCGTTATCGCCATTTTCCGCTGCCTGCGCTGCCTTGCCCCAGCCACGATCGAGAATGGCGTTGGCCGCCGAAACGCGCGCCGCGTGGGTCGCATCCTTCGATCGCATGACGCCGACCAGAGCGTTGATCGCGCTTCTGGTGTGGCTCCGCGCCAGCGAGCGAATCTCGGTCAGCGTTCTCTTGGGCATGAGCAAATCAGGTTTCGTCGTACTCAAATGGAACGATCTCGCAAGGCGCGGTATCGACATGAGTTTCGGCAAAGTTCTCCGGCTCAACTGCCGCGCGAAAGGCGATCGTCGGAAAATCTGTCGGCGCTCGCCCGTCACGAGGCGGCAAGATGAAGCGGACCACATCTGCGCTCCCACCAGTCCCTCGCTCAGGAAAATCGCGACCAGGCCCGGCAGCGCTATTGGATTCAGATGCGCGGTCATTCATTGCTCTTCTCGTTTCAAAAAAGAATGCGCGGCATGATCGCGGTCGGCGCGATCATTTCGGGCGCGAACCCTATCCCTCCTGCGGAGGGGCCGCGGGCGGGCGCGAAGCGCGCGCCGCCTGCCGGCACGTTCGCGCGTGCCGGCCAAATTCGTGGCATGGAAGCTCGGACGGCGACCTCTGTAACGACGCAAAGATGGAGGGTGTGGCGTCCTGATGTGGCAGGCCGCCGTCCGATCGGTGAAGCTGGACAACAAAAAACCCGCGGCGATGATCTCGCGCGGGCTCTGCAAATTTTCGTCGATGATGTCACTATGCCAGTGATTTGCCCGACGGGTCAAGCTCAAAAAAATGTAGTGACAAAATTTGCGCGCAAGATGCCGATAACGAAGCTCAGCTTGCTTTCACCGCCGAACTTCATTGCCCCATGAGCGGCTTGATCCAGCGGGAGAACCAGTCGTTTATGTTGTCGCCGGATGCGGCTGTAGTCAATAACAGCATTTGCTTGCGCCAACATTTCAACCCGATCCGCTTCGGTTATCGAAGTGGCGTTGTAATTTGACGGCGGTAGAGGTTTTCGTTCGATAGTTGCCATACTGGTGGCCCCGTTCCTTTCGATTTATCAATGTCATCGCTGCGGAAATGGAATCTAAGGTAGAGCGTACCGGCTCGTTCGTTCTCAATGAACAAATTGCCTCTCGCTCTAGCACCTTTGAAGAAGGGTATGGGCGACACCGGCTGGCGCAGAAAAACCCTTATCGTGTCACGGTCGTTGGCAAAGTAACAGCAGCTTGGGTCGCCGCCGTACAGGCGGACCTTCGCCTCGTTTGGATCGCTGCGGGACACATCCAGGCTGATTGTCAGCCCAAGCGATGGCATCTTCGCGTTACATTCCTGGCCCAACCGACATTGAAGCGTGCCGGCGTCCTTGCCCGCTTGGGTATCGACGCCAAAATCGACTGAGTAATCTTCGGCAAGTGCTGCGCCGCTGGATAAGAAAGTACCCAGAAGAATTGCCGTTGCGAGCTTCACGGTCTTTGATTCCGCCTCTCATTACCCCCGCGCTACGTGGCCACCCGGAGCGAGAGAAAGTGCCATAAGCGGGATCAGAACATAACCAGAACACGTAGTCAACGAAAGGTTGTAGCATATGCGCTGAGCTTGCGCTGTCTTGTCCCAGCCGCGATCGAGAATGGCGTTGGCAGCGGAAACGCGCGCCGCCTGCCGGCACGTTCGCGCGTGCCAGCCAAATTCGTGATGGCAAAGCTCAGACGGCGACCTCTGTGACGACGCATGAGGGAGGGTGTGGCGTCCTAACGTGGCAGGCCGCCGTCCGATCGGTGAAGTTAGGGCAACAAAAAAACCCGCGGCGATCATCTCGCGCGGGCTCTGCAAATTTCCTTCGATGATGTCACTATGCCAGTGATTTGCCCGACGGGTCAAATTCAAAAAAATGC
>Ga0306926_10009707_pt1 | contig 10606 bp, 12 predicted proteins | sample flu12Cox44000178_FD_203759 | JGI IMG/M metagenome (GOLD analysis project Ga0306926, IMG submission 203759) | Lab enrichment of tropical soil microbial communities from Luquillo Experimental Forest, Puerto Rico - flux8day.12C.oxic.44.000.178 (v2)... | ecosystem: Environmental > Terrestrial >... | reverse complement strand
CGTTACATGGCCCATTTTCCAGCGGGCGGTGAGATCGTGATCTTCGACCGCAGCTGGTACAACCGCGCCGGCGTCGAATATGTCATGGGTTTTTGCACGGACGAAGAGCACAAGCGTTTCCTGTCGCTATGCCCGCAGATGGAGAAGTACGTCATCGAAGGCGGCATCATGCTGATCAAGATCTGGCTTGAGGTCGGCATGGAGGAGCAGGAGCGGCGGTTCAAGGCCAGGATCGACGATCCCTTGAGGCAGTGGAAGCTCAGCCCGATGGACACCGAATCCTTCAACCGCTGGTACGACTATTCGCGCGCCCGCGATCTCATGTTCAAGGCAACGAGCTCAAAATATGCGCCCTGGGCCGTGATCCGCTCCGACGACAAGCGCCGGGCGCGGTTGAACTGCATTGCGCACATCCTGAAGACGATTCCCTTCAAGCGCGTCCCGCGTGAGCCGGTCCGCCTGCCGAAGCGGACCAGCAAGGGCCACTACAACGATCAGCGGCTGCGCGGGGTGACCTTCGTTGCCGAGCGCTACTGAGCCGGACTAGCAGGCGCCCACCTACTCCAACGCGATGGTGACGCCGCCCACGGCCGCCGACACCTCCACGCCGACCTTGCCCCCGCTGAGTTGCAGGATCACGCCTTTCTCGTTCTGCAACTGCACGCCGCCGGCGCCGGCCGCAAGCGCGCCGCCCGCACCGATCACGGCGTAGCTGCCGGCGATGTCGCCTGGGCTCTTGAGATTCAAGGCGCGCCCGGTTAGCTGCGTTGTGGACGCGCCGATGGTGAAGCCGACGCTGACGCCCGACACGTTGAAGCGGTAGTTGTTGCCGCGGAAGGTCAGCACGCCGTGCCCGCCGCCGACACCGACGATGAATCCCCCCTTGGTGAAGACCACGCGGACCGAGCCGATTTCCGCGCTCGCGGGTGTTGCCAGGACGGTCGAGACAAGCAGCCCCAGCAGGGCGGTCAGCAAGATTTGGATTCGAGGCTTTCTCATGGTCGGTCTTCTCCTGGAACTGCGGAAGCAAGCGAATACGGATCAAATGCTTGCGCGCCCTGCGAGGGCTTGATTTGTATCAAGGCTTTGGAGATGCGCTTGCGCCCCGCCGTCGCTTGATCTGGATCAAAGAAGGAGGTCGACGAGGAGTGACGGCAGTTGGACGGACTTCGGCGTCAACGGCTCCAAGCAAGTCCGGCAGCCACTCTTTCGATCGGCTCGATGAGCGACTTGGCCGGAAATGGCTTGGTGAGATAGGCGAGGCAGCCGGATTCCATCGCAGCCGCGCGAATGGAATCGCTGTCGTTAGCGGTGATATAGATCACGGGCAGTGATATCCCGGCCAAGGTGAGCCGATGCCTGATCTCGATCCCCGAAACACCGTCGAGTTGGATGTCGAGAACGGCGCAGATCGCCTGATCGAGATCGTCGCAATCTTCAAAGGCCCGCGCGGACTGAAAGAGCCTGCTGTCAAAGCCGTGCTCTCTCAGGAGCCGCTTTAAGCCTCTGAGAATGCCTGAATCGTCATCGACGACAATAACGAGTCTCTTGTTCGACAAGGCACACCCCTAGCGTTGAGTGACCAGTCTCTAACGACAGAAGTTTGTCGGAGTTCCTAAGTGTAAGACTTTCGTAAGCAAGATGAATGATCGCAGTCAGCCTCTTTCGACTCGGTAAGCTAGCTTACCTTTTCAGTAGGTCGCGCATCTGCACGTGCCTATTGTCCTATGGGACAATGCCCATACAAATATTTTCCGACTGTGGAAAAAATGTCTCAGCCTTGACGAGGCTCGGCAGACATTCGTCCCAGGATACCTAGCCGCTCTGCAATGGAGACGAGTTCCGCGAGCGACCGGACTTTCATCTTCTCCATCACGCGGTGACGATGGGCCTTGATGGTGCGTTCGGTGGCGCCCAGTTCTCGGGCAATCTGCTTGTTGATCTTGCCTTGGACGACGTGTTCGAAGACCTGCCGCTCGCGCGGCGTGAGACTTGTGAGATTGGCGCGGAACGCGTCGAGCCTGCCCCTCAACTCACGTGAGGTCTCATGGCGAGCCATGGCCTGTTCAATGGCCCGCAGCAGCTGCTCGGAGGCGACCGGTTTGGTTAGGAAATCCTCGGCGCCGGCCTTGATGGTCTTCACTGTGGTCTGCACGTCGGGATAGCCGGTGAGAAACAAGATCGGCAGCGTCGAGCCGAGCTCGGCCAACCGCTTTTGCAACTCTGGGCCGCTGAGACCCGGGATCTTCACGTCGAGCAGGATGCAGCCTGGTGTGCTTTCGTCCGGCAGATGATCGAGCAACTGCTGGGCGGAGGGATAGGTCGCGACCTCATACCCCGCCTTCTTCAAACGTCGCTCGATTGCGGTTCGAAACGACGCATCATCGTCAACGATGTGAACCCTTCCCGGCAATGCTGTCTCCTATGCGGCTAACGGCAAGGTAATTCGGAAGGTCGCTCCGCCTTCGGGTTGGTTCTCCGCCGCGATCCGTCCTTTGTGAGCCTGCACGATCGTGCGCGCGATCGAGAGACCGATTCCGACGCCCTGCTCCTTGGTGGTAAAAAAGGGATCAAAAATCTCGCTAAGGTTTTCCGTCGGAATGCCGGGGCCGGAATCCGAAATCGCGATCAAGGCGGATGCTCCGTCACTCTCGGCGTGGCCGATGATGATTCGGCCGAAAGGAACCGCTTCCATCGCATCCATGCTGTTGACAATAAGATTGAGCAGGACCTGTTGCAGTTGCACGCGATCGCCGTTGATCCAAAGCGGCTCGGCGGATGTCTTCAGATAAAGGGCGACGTTACGGGCTGCGGCCTGGGTCCTCAATAGATCGAAAGTCTCGCGCAGGATTTGATTGACGTCAATTCTTATGAGCTCAAATGGAGCCTTCTTGAGCAGGCTGCGCATGTGGGTGATCACCTGGCTCGCTCGCAGATCGTCCTCGCGGATATCGGCGACGATCTCTTTCAGCTCGCCGAGATCCGGGCGTGGCGATCTCAGGATCATCTCGGCCGTTTCGGCGTTGGTCAAAATGGAGCCGAGCGGCTGATTGAGTTCATGGGCGATCGACGACGACAGCTCGCCGGCGATTGCTTGCCGATGCACGTGCGCCAGCTCGGACATCCGTTGCCGCGATTCGGCTTCGGCAAAGTCCCGTCGCTTGCGTTCGTGCAACAGGATCGAGATGAGCGCAGCCTGAATCAGGATCGCCGCGACGACGGACATGCTTTGCCATCGGTAGCGCTCCCACACGCTCGGCTCGCGAAACCGGATTTCGCTGCCGGCAGGCAGGTCGTCCTCGCTCACGTTCCAGCGCCGCATCTGCCGCCAGTTGAACACCGGTTTCACGGCGTCTATCGGCGTCACCGGAATGCTGGATGCGGCTTCACCCTCGATGATCCGCAGCGCGCGGCGGGCTGCATCGGCGCCGATCGGCGCGGCCTGGAGGACGAAACCGCCAAGTCCTCCAGACTCCAGATAATTCTCCGCGGCGACAATGATCGGGCGATTGGCCTTTTCGGCCATGAACCCAAGCGAAACGGCCGGCGGGTAGAATCCGCCCTCGCCGTCAGAGTGAATGGCCGAATAGATGATGGCGCTTTGCGCTGGAAGTGCCGCGACGCGTTTGCGAAGCTCCGTCATCGTCAGGCCCACGAGTTCGGTCACTCGCAGTCCCGCCGCTGCCTTGCCGATATCCTGCTTCCAGCGATAGAAGACGGCCTGGCGGTTCCAGTCGTCACCCACAAGCACGATGTTGTTGAGATCAGGCACCGCCGCGCGCGCCGCGGAAATCGAATCCGCCAGTCGCAACCTGACGGTGCCGCCCGTGGCATCAGGCGGCAGCTTCAGACGGTCGAGGTCGCTCTCGTCGACCAGTCCGAATACGACGGGAATTCCCGGCCACAGGTCCGCGTGCCAGCACTGAACGCGCTGGAGCGTCGCCGCGCCGATCGCGATAATGACGCCGATCGGGCGGTCGCGATACTTGTCCTTCAAATACTCACGTAGGGTTTGTTCGTAAGCCGGACCGTTAAAGCGGCTGAAGTCGAAGCTTTCGCGGTAGAGCGCGATATGTGAGCTCAGATCTGCGCTGACGCGTTCGCGCAGCGTCAGAAAGATGTCGTAGTAGAACGAGCCGCGCGGGTCAGCCTGATCGAGCAACAGAATCGAACGGGGGCGCATGTCTGCTGCCGGCGCAGCAACCGGCACCACCAACGCCAGCCAGACGATCAGCGCAGCAATCCGAGTATGCATCACAATCGACCCCACCGATCGGATTGTAGGCAAAAATACCACCTGATTGTGTCGGGTGGAATATGCACGTAACGGTGCACAGTGCGGCTTTCCCGACAAGCAACCAGCGACTCCAGCGGCAAATCGACGTATTGTCCCTTCGGACAATGGCTGCAAAGCCAATAGTCGATCGAATGGCCTGCGTCGTACACCATTACCCCGGGGGGCGGCGGCGACCTGACGGATGCGAACAAACTTTGCTCAAACAGGGAGAAAACCCATGTTTGTCAACGTCCACGCCAATCCGGCGAGCAGGCCCAGGTTTCTTGGCGAATTGAGCGGTCTGTCGCAATCCGAAGTCATTTTAAGCGAATTCAAATACAACCGTGGCGCCGAGATTTTTGGCGAAGCCGAGCCCGCCGAATATGTCTATCAAGTGGTCGACGGTGCGGTGCGCAGCTACAAGCTGCTTTCCGACGGTAGGCGACAAATTGGCGCATTTCACCTGATCGGCGACATCTTTGGCCTGGAAAACGGCGACGTCCATCGCTTCACCGCCGAGGCGATCGTCGACACCACCGTTCGCCTGGTGAAGCGTCTCAGCCTTGCGCACGTCGCAGAGACCGATGCGATGGTCGCGCGCGACCTCCTCAACATGACGGCGACCAATTTGCAGCACGCCGAAGATCATATGCTGTTGTTGGGACGCAAGACCTCGCTCGAACGCGTGGCCGCCTTCCTCCTGGAGATGGATGGCCGGCTGACCGCCGCCGGCGTAATGGCGCTGCCGATGTGCCGCCGCGACATCGCCGATTACCTCGGGCTCACGCTCGAGACAGTGTCGCGCGCGCTGTCGAACCTGCACGAAAAGGGTATCCTCGGCTTCCTCGGTCAGACCCAACGTCAGATCGTACTGCTGGACCGGCCCAAGCTCGCCGAGCTCGACCTCTAGCGTCTAGCGCATGATCCGGAAAAGTGCGCAGCGGTTTTGCCTCGCGACAAACGCCGAGAGCGTTTGCGCGCAGATCATGCGCAAGGAAGAATCTGGAGCGCGATCGGGATTAAACCCAATCTCATCGCGCTCTAGGTCGAAGACCAGTACCCGGCGTGACGGCTCATGGTCTTGCGCAGGACCTCGAAGATGACCGCCGTCGACCAACCAAACAGGAGGACACCATTCATCGCCGCCATCGGCCCGAGCAAATGCCATCGCAAGACCGGCAGCACGTCACCATAGCCGAGCGTGGTGTAGTTCACGAAGGCAAAATAGACGAGATCAGCGCCCTCCGGCGCCGCATTCGTGAGGGAATAAACAAGCGACCAGACGAAGACTTCGAGCGTATGTGCGGCCATCAGGACCAGGACAGTCGTGATCAGGACGCCCACCAGGTGCAGCCACGGGTGCGGCGTGTCCTTGCGATCCATAAAGCGCGCGACGCGGATCGCGGCAACCGTCAGCCACGCATGGATGATGATGTTGAATGCGCCGACAGATGACCCCACCAGAACTTGACGCAGCATACCCGCCCCTCCTCAGGACTCGTCGCGTAGGAACGTCTGCGTACCCTCGCGGTTGAGCTGTGATGAAAACCATGGCCGACGCATCCAAAATGACCTGGTACGTGTCCTATATTGCGAGCGGCAACGTGCTCGACAACCGGGTGCATCGGGCGACCAAGACGTTCGGCACCGAGGACGAGGCAAAGGCGTTTGCGCGGATGCGAGCGGAAGCGGGCGACAAGACGCTGATGGCCGGGACGATCAATCCGGTGCTGCCGAAGCGAACAATACCTTCTGCCGAGATTCCCGGTTGGCTCGATGGCGAGGCGGACCGCTGATGTCGGATGCGACAAGGTGACAGCCGGGGCTTGACACAGATCAACACTCCCGGCGTTGCCGGCCGCAGCCTTTTCACATCTCAATTCGCGCCGCGTCGAGGTGCCAGGATGAAACCCGTCTCCGCAGAAGACGCCATTGCGATGATTCCCAATGGCGCAACCGTGATGATCGGCGGCTTCATGGGCGTCGGCACGCCGGAACGGCTGCTCGACGAGCTGGTGCGGCAGAAGAAGACTGAGCTTTGCATCATCGCCAATGATGCCGCGGTGCCCGGCAAGGGAATCGGAAAGCTGTTCGATGCCGCGCTGGTCTCGACCATCACCGCAAGCCACATCGGATTGAATCCCAAGGTGCAGGAACAGATGATGGCGCAGAAGATCTCGGTCGATCTTGTGCCGCAGGGGACGCTGGTGGAACGGATTCGCGCCGGCGGCTGCGGCCTCGGCGGCGTGCTGACGCCGACCGGTGTCGGGACCATCGTCGAACAGAACAAGCGCAGGATCGAGATCGACGGAAAGACCTTCTTGCTCGAGACGCCGCTGCGTTCGCAATACGCGCTGGTCCATGCCTTCCTCGCGGACTATCTCGGCAACGTCGCATACGCGCTCACCGCGCGCAATTTCAATCCTGTCATGGCCATGGCGGCCGACACCGTCATCGTGACGGCGGAGCACATCGTGCCCGTCGGCGTCATCGCGCCAGATCATGTCATGACGCCGGCTCCGCTTGTCGATTACCTCATCACCAATTGAGCGATTACCATGGATGCACAATCGATCATTGCCAAACGCGTGGCGCGCGAGCTTCGCTCGGGTAACCTCGTCAACCTCGGCATCGGCATCCCGACGCTGGTGGCAAATTACGTATCGCCGGAGCTGAAAGTGTTCTTCCAGTCGGAGAACGGCTTGATCGGCACCGGGCCGATCCCCGAGCAGGGCATGGCGCATCCGATGCTGACGGATGCCGGTGGCCGGCCGATCAGTGCGCTTCCGGGTGCGTCGACGTTCGACAGCGCGATGTCGTTTGCCTTGATCCGCGGCGGCCATGTCGACATCACCGTGCTCGGTGGCCTTCAGGTCGACGCTGAAGGTCATCTCGCGAACTGGATGATCCCCGGCAAGATGGTGCCGGGGATGGGCGGCGCCATGGACCTGGTCAGTGGCGCCAAGCGCGTCATTGTCGCCATGCAGCATGCCGCAAAGGGCAAGTCGAAGATCGTCCGCAAATGCGCGTTGCCGCTCACCTCGGTGCGGCCGGTCGATCTGGTCGTGACCGACATGGCGGTGATCGGCTTTCCGGGCGGAAAGATCACTTTGATGGAGACCGCGCCCGGCGTCAGCGTCGCGGAGGTCATGGCGGTGACGGAAGCCGAGCTCACGATCCCCCAGATCGTTCCCGAAATGAAGATCTGAAGCCGGCGGGCGATCCGGAGAGCGCGATGCGGATATTCAACGGCTTCGATGAGATCAAGGCAGCTGCCGGCAAGGAGATCGGCACCAGCGAATGGATCGAGATCACGCAGGAGCGCATCAATCGCTTTGCCGAAGCGACCTGCGACGAGCAATGGATCCATGTCGACCAGGACCGTGCCAGGCAGGAGCTTCCGGGCGGCAAGACCATTGCCCACGGGCTGTTGTCGCTCAGTCTGGCGCCGATGTTCATCCGCTCGGTGATGGGGCTGAAGGGATTGAGAAATACCCTGAACTATGGCGCCGACCGGATCCGCTATTTGTCGCCTGTGCCTGCGGGTTCGCGCCTGCGAGGACACATCACCATCGCCGAGGTCGAGGACGTCCCGCCCGACGGGCTCCGGGTCAACTACCACATGGTGATCGAGATTGACGGCGGGCAGCGCCCGGCCTGCGTTGCCGAGCTGATCGCGCTGCATTTTCGCTGAGGCGGTCTCAATCGATGATGTGATAGCCGCCGTCGATATACATCACGCTGCCGGTGATGAGCTTGGCGCCATCGAGCGCGAGAAACGCGGTCGCGGCGCCGACATCATCGATGCTGACGAGGCTGCGCGCGGGCGCCTTGGCCTGCGCCTTGTCCATCAGCTCATCGAACTCGGGAATCCCTGAGGCAGCGCGCGTCGCCAGCGGTCCCGGCGAGATGGCGTGGACGCGGATGCCCTTGGGTCCGACCTCGGCGGCGATGTAGCGCACGACGGCTTCCAGCGCGGCCTTCGCCACGCCCATGATATTGTAATTCTGCACCACCATCTGGCTGCCGTAATAGGTCATGGTGAACATCGTGCCGCCGCGCTTCATCAGCGGCTCGGCCAGATGCGCCATGCGCATGAACGACCAGCAGGACACATCCATGGTTTTCAGGAAGCCGTCGCGCGGGACGTCGATAACGCGGCCGTGCAGCGCTTCCTTGGGCGCGAATGCGATCGAGTGGAGCAGGAAGTCGAGCTGGCCCCATTCCTTCTTGATCTGCTCGAACACCGCTTCCATCTGACCTTCGATGGTGACGTCGAGCGGAACGAAGAGCGGCGCTTCAAGCTCCTTGGCAAGCGGCTCCACGTATTTTTTCGCCCGGTCGTTCAGATAGGTGACTGCCAGCTCCGCGCCGAGTGCGCGAAACGCCTTGGCGCAGCCCCAGGCGATCGACTGATCGTTGGCAATGCCGACGATCAGTCCTTTGCGTCCCTTGAGAGCCACCTTGGTCTCGGGAAATACCGGAATGCTCATGATGCTCTCTCCCGTTGCGGGCTTGACGAGAATTTGCTCCACAGCAGCGCCTGGGTGTGCTGCGCGATCATCAGCTCTTCATCGGTCGGCACGACATAGACCGGCGTGGTGCCGCTGCGCGATATCAAGAGAGCGTGTTTAGCATTTTCGACGGGATCGAGAGCGATGCCGAGCCAGGCGAGCCGTTCGGCAATGCGCGCGCGGATGCTGACCGAGTTTTCGCCAATGCCCGCGGTGAAGACGAGAGCGTCGATGCCCTGCAACGCGGCGACCAGCATTCCGGCATTAAGCGCCGCGCGATAGACAAAATACTCGACCGCGAACGACGCATTGGGGTCGGGGCTCGTCTGCAATTCCCTCATGTCGTTGCTGATGCCCGACAGGCCCTTCAGCCCGCAATCGCGGTACAGGAAGTTCTGCACCTCCGCCGGCGACATGCCCCTGGCCGTGATGAGGTGGAGGATCACGCCGGGATCGATCTGCCCGGGCCGCGTGCCCATCGGCAGCCCGTCGAGCGCGGTGAAGCCGAGCGTGCTCTCGATGCTGCGTCCGCCGTGGAGGGCGCACATCGACGCGCCGCTGCCGAGATGGGCGACGATGACGCGGCCGGTCGCAATTTCGGGCGCGACCCGGGGCAGGGCTTTGGAGATGTACTCGTAGGACAGCCCGTGAAAGCCGTAGCGTCGCACGCCCTCGTCGTGAAGCTTGCGCGGGATCGCATAGAAATCGGCAAGATCGTCATGGTTGCGATGGAATGCGGTATCGAAGCAGGCCACCTGCGGCAGCTTCGGGAAATTGGTCAGCAGCGAGCGGATCGGCGCGAGATTGTGCGGTTGATGCAACGGCGCCAGTGGTGCAAGCGCTTCCAGCCGCGAAACGACGCTGTGGTCGATCAGCACCGGCCGGTCATACTCCGGCCCGCCATGGACCACGCGATGTCCGACCGCGAGCGGCGTGATGCGAAGCTCGTCGCGCAGCCAGGCGCTGCCGATCCGGAGCGCTTCCGAGACATCAGGAACAGCCTCGATCGGGTAGGCGCGATCGGCAAGCGTGGCGCCGCTGGCGTCAGTTGCGCGCAGCCGCGGGCGGCTTCCGATCCCGTCGATCTGTCCCTTGATCTGCCGTCGCAGCCGGCCGTCGCCATCGACCGCGAAGACCTGGAACTTCACGCTGGAAGAGCCGGCGTTGACGACAAGGATCGTATCCATGGCGCTCACGCTGCCGTTGCCGCGCGACGACGGCGTGCGTTGGCATAGAGCATGGCGACGGCGCAAGAGGCCATCCGGGCACGAAGCGAATCCGCGCGCGACGTCAACACGATCGGAACGCGCGCGCCGAGCACGATCCCGGCGCCGTCGGCCTTGGCGAAATAGGCGAGATTTTTCGCCAGCATGTTGCCGGCTTCGAGATCCGGCACAACGAGGATCTGGGCGCGTCCCGCGACCTCGGACTTGATGCCCTTGATCCGCGCCGCTTCCTTGTCGACCGCATTGTCGAAGGCGAGCGGTCCGTCGAGCACTCCGCCGGTGATCTGCCCGCGGTCTGCCATCTTGCAGAGCGCGGCGGCCTCGATCGTGGACGGAATTTTTGACGTCACCGTCTCGACCGCCGACAGGATCGCAACCCGGGGCAATGTGCCAAAGCCGGTCTGGGTGAAAAGGTCGATCGCGTTCTGTACGATGTCGCGCTTGCAATCGAGGTCGGGAAAAATGTTGATGGCGGCATCGGTGACGAAGACCGTTTCGGTGTAGGCCGGGACATCCATCACGAAGACATGGCTGATACGCCGATCGGTCCGCAGGCCGGTCTTTGCGGTGACGCTGCGCATCAGTTCGTC
>Ga0306926_10009706_pt1 | contig 10606 bp, 8 predicted proteins | sample flu12Cox44000178_FD_203759 | JGI IMG/M metagenome (GOLD analysis project Ga0306926, IMG submission 203759) | Lab enrichment of tropical soil microbial communities from Luquillo Experimental Forest, Puerto Rico - flux8day.12C.oxic.44.000.178 (v2)... | ecosystem: Environmental > Terrestrial > Soil... | reverse complement strand
CGAAACTTCGCAGGCTGTTTCGTTGCGGCTAGCGGCGCCGCCGGCCGGGCTGGCGGATTACATCGAGATCCTTAAGCCCAGAGTGATGTCGCTCGTCGTGTTCACCGGGCTCGTGGGCTTGGTTGTGGCCCCGGGTCACCTCCACCCACTACTGGCCACCGTCGCAGTGCTGTGCGTTGCGGTCGGGGCGGGGTCCGCGGGCGCGATCAACATGTGGTTCGACCGCGATATCGACGCGTTGATGCGCCGAACCGCAAGCCGGCCTTTACCTGCGGGCCGTATGTTGCCAGGCGAAGCGCTCGGCTTCGGCGTCGTGCTCGGTGTCGGCTCCGTGCTGATGATGGGGCTGGCGGTCAACATCGTGGCGGCGGAGCTTCTCGCCCTGACGATCATCTTTTATGTCTTTGTCTACACGGTCTGGCTTAAGCGCCGCACCCCACAGAACATTGTGATTGGCGGTGCCGCCGGGGCTTTACCCCCGATGATCGGCTGGGCGGCGGTCACCGGCGACGTCGGCTGGGGGGCGATCGCGCTCTTTGCTGTGATTTTCTTCTGGACTCCACCGCATTTCTGGGCGCTGTCGCTATACCGCGCTGATGATTATGTGGCCGCGGGTGTGCCAATGTTGCCAGTGGTCGCCGGAACCCGCGAAACCAAACGGCAGATGCTGCTCTATACGGTCGTGCTGTGGCCGGTCGCTCTGGCGCCGTGGCTGCTGGGGGTTGCAGGCGCGCTTTATGGCGTCGGTGCCTTATTGCTGAGCGGCATCTTCACGGGCTCGGCGATCGTTGTCTGCCGCGATCCGACCAATCGCACAGCGCGGCACATGTTCACCTTCTCGCTGCTCTATTTATTCCTGATCTTCAGCCTATTGCTGGTCGATCATGCAGGCGGGGCTTGGCTTTGACCGCCGCCGAGAACGACAGGGAAAAAATCATTCGCACCCGCAACCGGGCGCTTGTCGCCGTGTTGGTGGCGCTCGTGGTGCTGTTCTATGCCATTACGATTGTTCGGATGGGGGGATAGGGCATCGTGACGGCGCGGCGATCGCACCATCGGCGCAACCGGGTGACGGTCATATTGCTGTTTTCGGTAATTGCCGGCATGGTCGGACTGTCTTTTGCGTCCGTGCCGCTTTATCGCCTGTTTTGCGCGGCCACCGGATTTGGCGGCGCCACCCAGCGGGCGCAAACTTCGCCGACCAGAATTTCGGCACGCCTGATCACCGTTCGCCTCGACGCACAGGTCGCCCCTGGTCTCGATTGGGAATTTCGCCCCTTGGTGAACTCAATAGCAGTGCATCCGGGCGCTCAAAGCCAGGTCGTCTTTCGCGCCGTCAACCGCACCGCGGCGCCGGTCACCGCTCAGGCGGTCTACAATGTCACCCCGACGAAGGCCGGGATCTATTTCGATAAGCTGCAATGCTTCTGCTTCAATAGTCAGACCCTCGCTCCGGGTCAAAGCGCCGATATGCCGGTCGTCTTCTTTGTCGATCCCGACATCGCGACCGATCCGAACACCAGCGAGATCGGTTCGATCACCTTGTCCTATACGATGTTTCGGGCGCCCCAGACTGAGCCACCGACCGAGGCCGCGGCGTCCCGATTGCGGCCAGCCTCCGTGAATTGATTAACCTCTGAGCACCCAATCCATGAGCGAAGCGCACGTCCCGCCAAAACATGCGTATCATCTCGTCGCGCCCAGCCCTTGGCCGTTAGTCGGCGCGGTTGCCGCAGGGCTGATCACCACCGGCGGCGTCTTGTATATGCACGGTTACGGGTGGACGTTGCTGATCATCGGCGCGCTGGCAGTGCTGGCGGTAATGGCGGTGTGGTGGCGCGATGTCATCCGCGAGGCGACCTTCCAGGGCTATCACACTCCGGTCGTGCAACTCGGATTGCGTTACGGCATGGCGCTGTTCATCGCCTCCGAGGTTATGTTTTTCGCGGCATTTTTCTGGGCGTTCTTCGCATCTAGCCTCTTTCCGGTAGGCGGCATTTGGCCCCCCAAGACCATCCACCCCTTCGATCCCTTCGAGTTCCCGTTTCTGAACACGCTGATCCTGCTGCTGTCAGGGACGACGGTAACCTGGGCGCATCATTCACTGATCGAGGGCGATCGTAGCGGCTTGCTGCGGGGATTGGCGCTAACCGTATTCCTCGGCATTTGCTTCACCTCGGTTCAAGCCTGGGAGTACAGCCACGCCCCGTTCCACTTCACGGATGGCATCTATCCATCGACCTTTTTCATGGCGACCGGGTTTCACGGTTTTCACGTCATCATAGGCACGACATTTCTCATCGTTTGTCTCTGTCGGGCATGGGCCGGGCACTTTAAGCCCGACCATCATTTCGGGTTCGAGGCGGCCGCGTGGTACTGGCATTTCGTCGACGTGGTCTGGCTGTTCCTGTTTGTTTGCGTCTATTGGTGGGGTGAGGGCAGCGGCGGCGCCGGCGTTGCTGGATGAACGATTTTCCGGCGATCTCCCCTGTCCGAGCCGCACTCGGCTGCCGCTGCCCGCGTTGTGGCAGGGGAAGACTGTATGCCGGGCTGCTAAATGTACGCGGGGTCTGCGAGATCTGCGGCCTCGACCTCTCCGGACAGGATGCAGGAGATGGCCCCGCCGTTTTCGTCATTTTCTTCTTGGGCTTGATCGTCGTCGGATTGGCAGCTTTGATCGAGATCAAATTCTCGCCGCCGATCTGGCTGCATCTTGTTCTTTGGACGCCCCTTATCGTCGTCGGCGCGATCGCCATGTTGCGGCCTCTGAAAGCCGGTCTGATTGCGCTGCAATATCGCCACCGCCTGCTGGTCACGCCGCCACCGTCCTGAGGGACGCAGGTTTGCGCCGTCATTGATGACGAATTTTCGGCCGCTGTTCTGGCCAACCCTATTCTCCCTGCCGGCGCTGCTGATCTGCCTCGCGCTCGGGGCTTGGCAGATCGAGCGGCTTTTCTGGAAGCAGGATCTGATCGCGCAGAGAGCGGCTGCCATAGCAGCGGCCCCGACCGCGGTGCCGCAGACCCTCGCCGAGGCCCGCGGCATGGAATTCCGTCATGTCAGCGACGAAGGGGTGTTTCTGAACGACAAGGAAATCTTTCTCGGCGCAACGTCCGACGCGGGAGGACAGGGCTACCAGATTCTGACGCCGTTGCTCGAGCCGGGGGGCCGCGTCGTATTCGTCAATCGCGGATACATCCCGGCCGAGCTCAAAGACCCGGCAAAACGCATCGCCGGACAGATCGCCGGCATGGCTCGCGCTGAGGGCTTGCTGCGTTTGCCGCCCGGCGGTAAACCAAACTGGTTTCTGCCCGACAACCGCCCCGATTTGAACTTCTGGTTCTGGGTCGACCTTCCCGCGATGAGCTCCGCGGTCAAGCTCGACCGGGTTGCGCTGTTCTATATTGACGCCGACGCGACACCCAACCCGGGCGGCTGGCCCAAGGGCGGCGTCACCCGCCTGAGCTTGCCCAACAACCATCTGCAATACGCGACTACGTGGTTTTCCCTGGCGGTTGCGCTGATCGTCATCTATGTCCTGTTTCATCGCCGCGGCGCGGAGATGCGATGAGCGCCTATCGTCAGCTGGAAGAGCGGTTCCGCCGGATCGGCGCGATCGAGCAGGCGATTTCGGTACTGCACTGGGATACTGCCGCAATCATGCCCGAGGGCGGGACCGCGGCGCGCGCCGAGCAGCTATCGACGTTGCGCCTGATCGCGCATCAGCATCTGATCGCGCCGGAAATCGAGGGGCTCCTGGACGAGGCCGAGGCGTCGAACGGCGATCTCGGAGAATGGCAGCGCGCCAATTTGCGCGAGATGCGCCGTCGCTGGTTGCACGCGGCAGCCCTGCCGGGGGCGCTTGTCGACGCCGAGTCGCGTGCCTGCTCGGAATGCGAAGCCCTGTGGCGACGAGCCCGTTTGCAAGACGATTTTGCCGCGGTGCTTCCCGGCCTCGAGCAAATCCTCCGTATCGAACGCGAAATCGGCGCCATCAAAGGCGAACGGCTCGGAACGAGCCCATATGAGGCGCTGGCCGACCAATACGAACCGGGCGCCTCGGTCGCCGTGATCGACCGCTTGTTCGATGAGATCGCGGCTTTTCTGCCGGATTTGATCGAGGGAGCTCTGACGCGCCAGACGGCTACGCCTCCGCCAAGCATTTCGGGCAGGTTCCCGCAAGAAACTCAGCGCCGTCTCGCAATGCGGCTGATGGAAAGGATCGGCTTCGACTTCGCATACGGCAGATTGGATATCAGCGCTCACCCATTTTGCGGTGGGATTCCCGACGACGTGCGGATCACGACGCGCTACAGCGAGAATGATTTTGCGCGCTCCTTGATGGGTGTGCTGCACGAGACCGGCCATGCCCTTTATCAGCGGGGCCTCCCGGTCGAATGGCGGCTGCAGCCGGTCGGCCGTGCCCGAGGTATGGCGATGCACGAGAGCCAGTCGCTGCTGCTCGAAATGCAGGTGTGCCGTAGCCGTGCCTTTCTGACCTATGCCGCGCCGCTGATCCGTGAGGCTTTTGGGGGTGACGGCCCGGAATGGGATACCGAGGCGCTTTACCGGCGACAAATCCGCGTCCGACGCGGTTTCATCCGGGTCGATGCCGACGAGGTGACCTACCCGGCGCATGTAATCCTGCGCTACCGGCTCGAACGGGCGATGATTGCCGGCGACCTCGGTCCCTCCGAGCTCACCGATGCCTGGGCGGCCGCGATGCGCGAAATGGTCGGGGTCGTGCCCGACAACGACCGTGAGGGCTGTCTACAGGACATTCATTGGTACGACGGCAATTGGGGGTATTTCCCGACCTACACGCTTGGCGCGCTGATCGCGGCTCAGCTCTTCGAGGCTGCGCAGCGCGATCTTCCCGACCTGATGAAAGCAATCGCGGAGGGCGAATTTGCACCGTTGCTCGGTTGGGTTCGCGAGCGGGTGCATTCCAAGGGATCGTTATGGTCGACCGGTGAGCTGGTGGAGGCCGCCACAGGGCGGCCGCTCGAGACGGCCAGCTTCGAGCGACACTTGCGAGATCGCTATCTCGACTAGCGAAACCACTCGGCGACACGGGTGTTAGCGGGGGCAATGCAGCAAGGTATGGGGGACATTGTGCTGGAAATCGCGGTACGAGAAGAGGCCGACGGCCGCCGGGCCGCTGTCGAGCGGTTCGAAACGGTTCGGCGTGAAACAGAATCGCTAATCGCCAATCTGACGGCCGAGGATCAAGCGATCCAGTCGATGCCCGATGTCAGCCCGACAAAATGGCACCTGGCCCACACCACCTGGTTTTTCGAGACATTCCTGCTCACGCGGTTTGATGCCGATTACCGGCCGTTCGATCCCGCTTTTGGCTACCTCTTCAACTCTTATTACGACGCTGCCGGGCCGCGTCACCCGCGGCCCGAGCGCGGCTTGTTATCGCGCCCTACGGTCGATATCGTCATGGCCTATCGCGATCACGTAAGCGCGGCGATGGCCCGGTTGATCGAGCGGGCCGGCGACGCGGAATGGGCCGATCTCGCATTGCTGCTCGAACTCGGCATGCACCATGAGCAGCAGCATCAGGAGCTGATCCTGATGGACATCAAGCACGTATTCTGGACGAACCCCTTGTTGCCTGCTTATCAGGCGCCTCAGCTCCAGGTCCAGGTACCGGCCCGCTCGGTCACCTGGGTGGATTTCCCCGGCGGTGTGAAGGAGATCGGGGACGCCGGATCCGGTTTCGCTTTTGACAACGAAGGTCCCCAGCACAAGGTCTGGCTCGAACCGTTTCGTCTCGCAACGCGGCCGGTTATCTGCGGCGAGTATCTTGGCTTCATCGAGGACGACGGCTATCAGAGGCCCGAATTCTGGCTGTCAGACGGCTGGGCGACGGTCCGCGAGCGGGGCTGGCAGGCGCCGCTATATTGGTTGCGCGAGGGTGGGGAATGGTCGGTCTTCACATTGGCCGGCTGCCGCTCCCTCAACCCGGCCGAGCCGGTTTGCCATGTGAGTTTTTACGAGGCAGATGCCTTCGCTAGATGGGCAGGGAAGCGATTGCCGACTGAAGCGGAATGGGAAATCGCTGCCCTTGGCTTGCCGATCTCCGGCAATTTCGCCGATCGCGGCCATTTCCACCCTTGCGCGGATGGATCATCGGACGCCATCGCGCAACTGCGACAAATGTACGGTGATGTTTGGGAATGGACGGCCAGTCCCTATGTCGCTTACCCGCGATTTCGCCCGGCAGGAGGAGCCATCGGCGAGTACAACGGTAAGTTCATGTGCAACCAGATCGTCCTTCGGGGTGGGGCAACGGTCACCCCGCCCCGGCACATCAGAGCCACTTACCGCAACTTTTTTCCGCCTTCGGCGCGTTGGGCCTTCGCCGGGTTGCGGCTTGCGGAGGACATCGGATGAAAAATGGCGCGAGCTTTACCTTCCACGATCTGGCGCCCGGAGAAGAAAACTTCCGGGATGCTGTGCTGACCGGGCTGGGGCGCGCAAACAAGCGAATTCCCTGCAAATTCTTTTACGACGCCCGCGGTTCGGCGCTGTTTGAGGAGATTTGCCGTCTCCCCGAATATTATCCGACACGTACCGAAATCGCGATCCTGGAAGATAATTCGGCAGATATCGCCGCGCAGATGGGCCCGCATTGCCGGCTGATCGAGTTTGGCAGCGGCGGCAGCCAAAAGGTTCGCATCCTCCTTCAGGCGCTCAACCGGCCTGCAGCCTATGTTCCGGTCGACATCTCGCGCGAACACTTGCGCGATGCCGCTATCAGTTTGGCTGAGGATTTTCCGTCGGTGCCCGTCATCGCCGTCTGCGCCGATTACACCCGTCCTTTCCCCTTACCCCCGCTGCCTGGGGCCGGCGGCAAGCGGATCGGATTTTTTCCCGGATCGACGATCGGCAATTTCGAGCCTGATGCCGCGGTGGCGTTTCTTGCTAACTATGCTCGCATTCTCGGATCGGGCGGCGAAATGCTGGTTGGAGTCGATTTGAAGAAGGACAGCGATATTCTCGATGCCGCGTACAATGACCGCGCCGGCGTGACTGCCGCGTTCAACTTAAACCTCCTCGAACGTGTCAACCGCGAGCTCGACGGTGACCTCGACATCGATCGGTTTGAGCATCTGGCGTTTTACAGCAACGCCGAAGGCCGGGTCGAAATCTATGCTCGGAGCCTTGCCGATCAGTCAGCTTGGATTGCCGGAAAGCGCTTTCATTTCGCGAAAGACGAACTGATCCACACCGAATACTCGTACAAATATTCGGTGCCGGAATTTCGCGCCTTGGCGGCACGCGCCGGCTTCCGCCCCGTCGACACCTGGACCGACTCGGCCGAACTGTTCAGCGTACACTACTTCCGGCTGCGGTGAGAAAACCGAGATCTACTCACGAAGACAGGCTCAATGTCCCGAGGTGCCGCGCGACGGCCGCCAGATCGCTCGGCTGCGATGCGACGCGGCGGCTCTCTTCTAGCAATATCGCGATGGTGTCTCTGATTTGCTCTTCGGTATGCGATGCAGTCAAAAAGAAGCGTAGCCGGGCGGCTCGTTCCGGCACCGCCGGGTAGAGGATCGGCTGCACGTTCACGCCGCGGCGGAACAACGCTTGCGCGAGGCGGCCGGCGCGGATCGAGCTGCCGGTCACGATGGGCACGATCGAAGCGCCGATCGAACTGCCGACATCGAGACCGCCTTCCCGCGCGAGCCGGAGGAACAGCGCGGCCTGCTCATTGACCCGGTGCACTCGCTCCGGCTCGCGCTCGAGCAACTCCACGGCGGCAAGCGCCGCGGCGGCCGCCGGCGGCGCCATCCCGACTGAAAACACGAAACCGGGCGCCACCACCTTCAGATATTCTACTAGTTCCTTACTACCGGCGATGTAGCCACCGCACGACACGAGGCTCTTGCTGAGCGTACCCATCCAGATGTCGACCTCGCCCGGATCGACACCAAACCGGTCCGCGGTCCCGAAACCGCGCGGTCCGAGCACGCCCAGCGCGTGGGCCTCGTCGACCATCAGCCAGGCTCGGTTACGGCGAGCGGCGGCGATGAACGCGGGCAGGTCCGGGACATCGCCATCCATGCTGTAGTGCCCCTCTATGACGAGAAGGGCATGTCTGCCGCGTGGGCGTGCCTCGCGAAGCAACCGGTCCGCGGCTTCATGATCGAGATGCGGGAAGGGCACGCGCCGCGCCCCGGACAACATCGCACCTTGAACGATACTGTTATGGATCAAAGCGTCGTGCACGATCACATCGTCGCGACCGAGCAGATGTCCGATGACGGTAACGTTCGTCGAGTGACCACCCACCAGCGCTACACAGTCCTCGGTACCATGAATACGAGCGAGCGCATGCTCGAGGTCCCGGTGAACCGGACGCTCGCCGGAGACGGGGCGACTCGCCGAGACGGAAGTCCCGTATCGGTCGATTGCAGACTTCGCGGCAGAGACGATATCCGGATGCCCGTTGAGCCCGATGTAGTTGTACGATGCGAAATTCACATAACGACGGCCGTCAATCGCCGTCTCGGCGCCGGCAATACCGTCGTGCACTCGGAAGAATGGATCGGTTATGCCAAGGAATTCCGCGGCTTGGCGGATCATCCGGATTTCTCGGAAACTCTCCAGGTCCGACACGTCCAGGCGGCCGGTGCGGTCGTCACCCTCCTCCTGCTCAAGGCGGCGCGGAACGCGCGAGGATCTCGTCGGCGTTGTCGACGAAAGCTTTTCGATGAGCAGCGCCTTGGCCTGAGCCGAAAGGCCGAACAGATTGCGCCGCGGCTCCATGCGCTATTCCGCGGCCACTGATTTCGGGTCGATCATCGCCGAATCTGTCTCTATGGCGGCTCTTTGCGCCAGTGACTCATGCATCCCTTCGTGTCGTGCGACCAGCGCGATAACATCGCTATCTTTGGGTCCGGTAGAGAAGGCCGCGGCCAACCGTTCCGCTATCGATGCCACGCTCGTTCCCTCGGCGAGAGAAACAAGAGGCAGATCTACCCGAAGCCGCCCTTCGAGCGCGAGGCGAAGTTCGACCGCCATCAGCGAATCCATTCCCATTTCCGAGAGCGGACGAAGCGGATCGATGCCGCCCGCCGGCAAGCGCAAAATCGTCGCCGCTTCCTCGGCAACGATCGTCTTGAGGAGATCCAGTGCCCCATTTGGGTCGAGATTGGCGAGCTGCTCACCGATCGACTCGTCGGAAGGCGATATCGTTCCGCTCATCCGAAGTTCCGAAAAAAGCGAGCCGGCAAGGGTCGGCAAAAATCGCCGGGCTTCGGTCCAGTTGGTTTCGCCGAAGGCGACGAAGGGCAATCCGCTCGCGATCATCGCGGGTAGCCCCGCGAGCGCTTCGGATGCCAAGATAGGTTTGGCACCCAGCCGCCGTGCAAGCGCATCACGGGTTTCTACCCTTTTGGCCAGATACCCCACATCGGCGATCGGACCCCAGGCCACTGCGAGCGCCGGCAATCCTTCAGCCCGTCGTCGCCGCGCGAAGGCTTCGAGAGCGGCGTTGGCCGCCACATAGGCGCCTTGTGCCGGCGCGCCCACCAAAGTGGTGGCTGACGAAAACAGCAAGAACAACTCAATCGGATCGCCGCGAGTCAAGGTGTCGAGGACCAGCGCCCCGCCTAGCTTGGGCCGAAGCACAGCCTCCAGTCGCCCGGGTTCGATTTCCGAGGCGAGACCATCGTCGATGACCGAGGCGGCGTGCAGGACGCCGCGGAGCGGCGGTTGAGCCGCCCGGATGGTCTCGAGAACCGAGCCAAAGGAATCGTGATCGGCGACGTCGGCGCGATAGACACAAACGATAGCGCCGGCGGCTTCGAGTTCTTTCACCCTGGCTTCGCATCCCGGGGTCTCGGACCCGCGGCGACTAATCAGCGCGACCGAGCCGGCCCCATGGGCCACTAGCCAGCGCGCCGCCTCGAACCCGAACCCCTCGATCCCGCCAGTGACGAGGTACGTCCCATCGCGGCGGAAGGTTACGATCGGCGGCTCATGAAGACGCACGCCGGCATTGGCTCGCGGTTCGAGGACGAGTTTGCCGATATGAGCAGACGACTGCATCAGCCGAATCGCATCGTCGAGCTCGCCAAACGAAAAGATGCGGTGCGCCAGCGGGCGGATCTCGCCGTTCGACAGCGCAGCGGAGACCTCGGCTAACAACTCGCGCGCGAGCTCGGGCCGACGCATCGGCAACTGGTCGATGTCGATTGCAAAATAGGAAATGTTCTGGCGCAAGGGCCGCAGATGAATGCGGCGGTTAAGGTAGAGGTCGCGTTTTCCGAGCTCGAGGAAACGGCCGAAGGGTCTGAGGACCTCCAGGCTCCGCTCCATCGCCTCGCCGCTCAGCGAGTTGAGCACGACGTCGACGCCTTGTCCGCCGGTGATCCGGAGTATCTCGTCGTAAAATCGGAGGTCGCGCGAGTCGAGGACATGATCGGCGCCGGCCAGCCGTAGGAAGGATCGCTTCACCTCAGACCCGGCGGTGGCGATCACGACAGCGCCGCAATGTTTGGCAAATTGTATCGCGGCCAACCCCACACCGCCGCCGGCGGCATGGATTAGAACATGCTCACCTGCCGCCAGCTTGGCGAGATGG
>Ga0306926_10009702_pt1 | contig 10607 bp, 8 predicted proteins | sample flu12Cox44000178_FD_203759 | JGI IMG/M metagenome (GOLD analysis project Ga0306926, IMG submission 203759) | Lab enrichment of tropical soil microbial communities from Luquillo Experimental Forest, Puerto Rico - flux8day.12C.oxic.44.000.178 (v2)... | ecosystem: Environmental > Terrestrial > Soil... | reverse complement strand
CGCGCGCGAGCGATTTTTCCAGCAGCGCCGGCAGCACCTTCTCGAGGGGCTGGCGCTGCAGGTGATAAAACAGCATCTCCACCCGCATCACCGCTCGTAGTGATCGGCCACCAGCCGGTCGAGCAGTCGCACTCCCCAGCCGGACGCCCAGCCGCGGTTGATCTCGGTTTGTGGAGAAGAAAAGCCGGTTCCGGCGATGTCGAGGTGCGCCCAAGGCGTCTTGTCGACGAATCGCTGGAGGAATTGCGCGGCGGTGATCGCGCCGGCCATGCGGCCGCCGGTGTTCTTCACGTCGGCGAATTTGGAATCGATGAGCTTGTCGTATTCGGCGCTTAACGGCATGCGCCAGACGCGCTCTCCCGTGGCCGTGCCCGCCTTGGCAAGCCGCTCCGACAAGCGATCATCGTTCGAGAATAATCCGGCGTGCTCATGCCCGAGCGAGACCACGATCGCGCCGGTGAGAGTCGCCAGATCGATCATGAACTTCGGTTTGAATCGGCTCTTGACGTACCAAAGCACGTCCGCGAGCACGAGGCGGCCTTCGGCGTCCGTGTTGATGATCTCGATCGTCTGTCCCGACATCGAGGTGACGATGTCGCTCGGCCGCTGCGCGTTGCCATCCGGCATGTTTTCCACCAGGCCGATGGCACCGACCGCGTTCACCTCGGCTTTGCGGCCGGCGAGCGCATGCATCAGGCCGACGACGCAAGCCGCCCCCGCCATGTCGCCCTTCATGTCTTCCATGCTGGCCGCCGGCTTGATCGATATGCCGCCGGTATCGAAGCAAACACCCTTGCCGACGAAAGCGACCGGCGCCGTGCCGCTCTTTCCGCCGTTCCAGCGCATGATCACGACCCGGCTCGCGTGCCGCGACCCCTGCCCCACGCCGAGCAAGGCGTTCATGCCGAGCTTCTTCATCGCGCGCTCGTCGAGTGCCTCGACGGTGACGCCGAGCTTGCGCAGCGCGGCAGCGCGCCGTGCGAATTCCTCCGGGAAGAGCACGTTGGGAGGTTCGTTGACGAGATCGCGCGCGACGAGCGTGCCGGCCGCGACCGCCTCGCGCTCGCTCCAGACCTTGCGCGCACCCTGCACGTTGCCAACGGCGAACGTGAAGCGCCGCTGAGCGGGGCGCTCAACGCCCTCCTTGCGCTTGGTCTTGTAGCGATCGAAGGCATAGGCGCGCAGTTCCACGCCCAGCGCGACGTCGGCGGCCCGCTCGGGCTTTAGCGGCCCGCCAGACAGCTCGAGGATGATCGTCGCCTCGCCGGCCGCCGCCGGGATCCGTCCCATAACGGCGCCGCCCAATTTGACGAAATCCCCGAGGTCCGAGGCTTTGCCGACACCGATCGCGATGAGCCGCGATGCTTTGAGCCCCTGCGGCGCCACGATGTCGAGTGCCGTCCCGTTTTTGCCCTTGAAATTGTCAGCGGCCGCGGCGCGGGCGAAGAGGTCCCCGGTCGGCTTGAGCAGCGCCTGGGTGGCGGACCCCAGGCGCAGGCCGTCATCGGCGAAAACCACCAGGACTCCCCGCGCCGGCGCAGCGATTGTCCCGAATCCTGTGCGCAACCGATTGGCCATGGCGGTGGAGACCTCGTGCTTTGGCTACATTGCGGCGGGACGGTGGCAGGACGAGCCCGGCGGCCGGGTTCCATACAGCATAGGTTCGCCGGTGGCGAGATCGGCTGCCGAACTCCTGCCATCAGTTGGGTTTACAGGAACGTCGGGAATTTCTAGGACTTGATCCGCACCGGGGGGTGCGGCGAGAGGGGCGCACAGGGGGCGGGGACGCCCAGGCGTAATGGGACGGATCGACCGCTACATTTTTCGCACCAGCTTTGGGGCGTTCGCGCTGATTCTCATCAGCCTGACCGCCGTGATCTGGGTCACGCAGGCGTTGCGCGACATCGATCTGATCACCGGCCAGGGCCAGACGGTTTTGGTCTTCGTCGGCCTCACCGGCATGATTATTCCGCTGCTGATGCTCGTGATCGCGCCGGTCGCGTTGCTGATAGCGATCGCCTACACGCTCAACAAACTCAACACCGACTCCGAAATCGTCGTCCTCAACGCTGCGGGAATGGCGCCTTGGCGCCTATACAGGCCGTTCCTGGCGGTCGCCCTCGTCGTAGCGCTGCTCGTCGCGGTGCTTGCGTCCTATCTCGCGCCGTGGGGGCTGCGCGAACTGCGCGAGTGGGGCGCCAAAGTGCGCGCCGACGTCGTGGCCAACATCGTCCAGCCGGGCCGCTTCATCACGATCGAGCCGGGGCTCACCTTCCATTTGCGCGAACGCCGGCCCAACGGGCAACTGGTCGGCATCTTCATGGACGACCGGCGCGATTCAAAGGAACGCGCCACGATTCTTGCCGAATACGGCGAGATCATCGAAAACAACAACAACAATTTCATGCTGCTCTACAACGGCAGCATGCAGCGGCTGGAAGCGGGCAAGCCCGATCCGACGATCGTGCTGTTCGACCGGCACGCGTTCGACCTGTCCCGTTTCAACACCGGGGGCCCGCTGCAACCGACCGTCTACGGCGCGCGCGAGCGCTTCTTCAGCGAGTTGCTCCATCCCGATCCGCAGGACCGCCTGGTCCAATCGCAGCCGGGTCAGCTGCAGGCGGAACTGCACGACCGGATAACCGCGCCGCTCTACCCGCTCGCCTTCGTGACAGTGGCCTTCGCGATCCTGGGCGCGCCGCGCACAAGCCGGCAAAGCCGCGCGTTCTCGCTTGCCTTGGCGGTCGCAGGAATCGCCGCGCTGCGCTTCATCGGCTTCGCCGGCGTCGTCTTTGCCGTGCACACTCCGTCCGCCATATTCCTCGTCTATGCCTCGCTCGCCGCCGCCACCGGATGGGCAATCATCGCAATTTCACGCAGCGCCGCGATCGAACCGCCGGCCGTGCTCAGTGCGGCGATCAATGCCGTGAGCGAGCGGCTGTCGCGGCGTCTGGCGCCGACGTGACCGGGTGAATGCCATGATCCCGCTCACGCTTGCCCGTTACTTCGCACTGCGCTTCATCGGCGCCACCTTCACCGTGTTCATCGGCGTATTTGTGCTGGTGGTGCTGGTCGATTACATCGAGCTGACGCGCCGCGCCGCCGACATCAACGTCTCGGCGCTGGTCGTGGCGCAGACGTCGCTGTTCCGGGTCCCGCAGGCGACCGAGCGCATGCTGCCCTTCGCGGTGCTGGTGGGAGCGATGGCGTGCTATCTCAACCTGTCGCGCCGACTCGAGCTGGTGGTGGCCCGGGCGGCGGGCATGTCGGCCTGGCAGTTCGTCGCTCCTGCCGTGATCGTTGCGATCCTCATCGGCGGGGTCGTTACCACCGCTTACAACCCGCTATCGGCGGCGTTGCGCGAACGCTCGAAGCGGCTCGAGTCCGAGTTGTTCGGCGAAAGGCCTTCCGGCCTGGTCCAGATTGGCGGGGGCTTCTGGGTACGCCAGCGCACCTCTGACGGGCGCCAAGCGATCATTTTCGCCACGTCAAGTCGTGAGCAGGGCGCGCGCCTGGACGGCGTGACCGTATTTACCTACGACCCATCGGGACAGTTCGAGGAGCGAATCGAGGCACGTACGGCCTCCCTGGAACCCGGTCACTGGCGCCTGGGGCAAGTCCGCCTCTACGCGTCCGGCAAGCCTCCCCGTGATCTTGATCCCTACCTGCTAAATACAGCGCTGACCTCGGCAGAGGTTCAGGATAGTTTTGCAACCCCGGAAACAGTATCCTTCTGGCAATTACCGCTCTACATAAGTAAAGCCGAGCAGGCCGGCCTGGGAGCTGCCGGGTATAGATTGCAATACCAGCTGCTTCTCGCCCAGCCATTTCTGTTGGCCAGCATGGTTTTACTTGCCGCATCCGTAAGTTTACGGTTTTTTAGATTTGGCGGCGTACCGAAGATGGTTTTGAGTGGCGTGGGAGCCGGGTTTCTGCTTTATATATTGTCGAAAGTGACTGGCGACTTGAGTAAAGCCGAGCTCATGCACCCGGGGGCAGCAGCGTGGGTGCCTGTGCTCTTCGGGGTGGTCACAGGACTCGTTGTCCTGCTGAACCAAGAGGACGGGTGATGGCCACATCGACCACCGCTCGCCCAGTGCGCGTGCATTGGAACTGCCGGAGCGGCACCGTCGCCCCGGCCGCAATTCTTTTGCTCATGTTCGCGGCCTGTTTTGCGCCGCAGGCGGCGCTCGCGCAGTACGGCGCAAATCCGAATCCCAACACCGGATTCAACCAGACCTGGGTCGGAGTCCCGACCCAGCCGGCAGCTCCCGTCCCCAAGGACCCGAACGCGCAGATGCTGGTGAAAGCCGACGAGCTTCACTACGACTACGCCAACAATCGGGTCACCGCGGTCGGCAACGTTCAAATCTACTACAACGGCTCGCGGCTCGAAGCGAACAGCGTTGTCTACGACCAAAAAACAAAGCGCCTGCGCGCCGAAGGCAATGTTTGGCTGCGCGAGGCCGACGGCAAAGTGGTAACCGGCGAGATTCTCGACCTGGACGAGGATTTCCGCGACGGGTTCGTCGATTCGCTCAGGCTCGAGGGTGCCGACAAGACGCGCTTCGCGGCGCCGCGGATGCAGCGCGACACTGACAAGATAACGGTGTTCGAGAGCGGCGTTTATACCGCCTGCGAACCATGCGCCGACGATCCGAGCAAGGCGCCGAAATGGCAGATCAAGACCGCGCGGATCATCCACGACGACGTGGAAAAGATGATATATTTCGAGAACGCGCGTCTCGAGTTCTTCGACATACCGATATTCTGGTGGCCGTATATGTCGAATCCGGATCCATCGGTGAAGCGCAAGAGCGGCTGGCTGCCTCCGGCGTTCAGTTCGAGCGGCCTTTACGGCGTCGCCGTCACGGCGCCCTACTACTGGGCCATCGCCCCCAACTACGACCTGACTGTCACACCGACGCTCACCACGCGGCAGGGCCTGTTGCTGCAAGCGGAATGGCGCCAGCGCTTCACCAACGGCGATTTGAGCATCCACGCGGCGGGAATCCACCAGCTCGATTCGCAGCTATTCATCGACAAGAACGGCGCCGGTTATCCCGGCGCGATCGACAATCGCGGCAGCGTCGACAGCCAAGGACGTTTTGCCCTGAGTCCGATGTGGACCTGGGGCTGGGACGCGATGATCGTCAGCGACAAGACGTTCTTCCAGGATTACGGTCTTAACAAATACCTGCAAGTCAACGACTCGTTCCGCAACTTCATCAGCGACGCCGGCACTTCGCAGGTTTATCTCACCGGGCGGGGCGATCGCAGCTATTTCGACGCGCGCGTGATCTACACCTACGGGCTTTCCCTTGCGGACGTGCAGAGCCAGCTGCCCGTGATCTATCCGGTGATCGACTATGCCTATACCTTCGGGCAGCCGGTGTTCGGCGGCGAACTGTCCTACAAGGCAAACCTCACCAACTTGAGCCGGCAGTCGGCCGAGTTCGACGCGATCAGCAACAACGCGATCAACAACAATTTGTGCAATCCAACGACCGCCGATCCGCGGGCGATTACGCCGGCGAACTGCCTGCTACGCGGCATCCCGGGAGAATATTCGCGCTTGTCCGCCGAGGTGACCTGGAAGCGCGCCTTCATCGACCCGGTCGGCCAGGTGTTCACCCCGTTCGCCTCGCTGCGCGGCGACATCGCCACCGCGACCATCGACAATCAGCCCGGGGTGTCGAATTTCATACCTCCCGGTCAGGAGAACATGGCCCGCGTGATGCCGACGGTGGGGCTGGAATACCGTTACCCGCTCATCAGCGTGGAATCGTGGGGCACGCAGACGATCGAGCCGATCGCGCAGCTCATCGTGCGTCCCAACGAAACCTTCATCGGCAGGATGCCGAACGAGGACGCCCAGAGCCTTATTTTCGACGACAGCAATCTGTTCAAGGTCGACAAGTTCAGCGGCTGGGACCGCTGGGAAGGCGGCACGCGCGTGAACTACGGCACGCAGTATACGGCGCAGTTCAATCAAAGTGGAACGATCAGCGCACTGGTCGGCCAATCCTATCAGCTGCTCGGCCTTAATTCGTTTGACGTGCGCGACACCGCCAATACCGGACTCGACAGCGGTCTCGAAACTCGCCTCTCCGACTGGGTCGCGCGCCTCGCCTACCAGCCCGACAAGACCTACTCGTTCATCTCGCGCTTCCGGATTTCCGAACAAACCGCCAATGTCGAACGCGCGGAGTTCGAAGCGAAGGGCAACTTCGACCGCTGGTCGGCGAGCGTCATGTACGGCAATTACGCGGCCCAGCCGGACATCGGTTTTCTGACGCGGCGCGACGGCGTATTGGGCACCACCCAAGTCAAGGTGACGCCGAACTGGTCGGTGCTCGGCGCGGCGCGCTACGATCTGACCAACGGGGAGTTCAATCAATACCGGGTCGGCCTCGGCTATATCGACGATTGCATCGCACTCGGTTTGAACTACATCACCGATTACAGCTACGGCTACTCGCCCACGACGAACACCTCGACCCAGGCCAGCATCAACCACACGGTGATGCTCCAGTTGAGCCTGCGAACCTTGGGCGGCACCTCGTTCTCGCAACAGGTTTACACGACGACCCCGACCAACTGAGGCTCGTCGATCGGACCTTGCCATGCCGGATATTTCTCTCTCCCCACCGCGGTTGCGTCGCCTTTCAGCCGCGCTCGTTGTCGCGCTCGGGCTTGCGCTCGCCACCCATAGCGGTGCACGGGCTCAAACCGTGGCGGTGTTTGTCAACGGCGAGCCGATCACGGCGCTCGACATCGATCAACGGATCAAGCTGATTGAGGTTTCCACCCATAAGGCGCCCTCGCGTCAGGAGGCGCTCGACGAACTCATCGATGAGAAATTGAAAGTCCAGATCGGCAAACGCTACGGTCTCGAGGTGCCGGAAAAGGACGTCGAAAGTTCGTTCAGCGCCATGGCGAAGCGAGCAGGCCAGACCTCCAAGCAATTCGCCGAAGGGCTCGCCCACGCTGGCATCAACGTTCCCGCCCTCAAGCGACGCATCAAAGCGGACATCACCTGGTCATCGATCATTCGCGGCAAATTCCCCTCGGTGAACGCCGTGGGCGAAAGGGACGTGCTCACGGCGATGGAGTCGAAGAAGACCGACGAGAAGGACGCGGTTTCGTATCAATACACGCTGCGCGAAATCCTGTTCATCGTGCCGCGCGGATCGCTACCGGCCGCATTCGAGGCGCGCCGGAAGCAGGCGGACGAATTGCGCCACCGCTTCGAAACTTGCGAACAGGGCGTGCCGGTGGCGCGCGCGCTCACCGACGTGGCCGTGCGCGAACCCGCGCGCCGCACATCGATCGACATGGGGGCGCCGCAACGCGCGGTTCTCGATGCCACGCCGATCGGCCACCTCACGCCGCCCGAACAGACCCAGCAAGGCATCGAAATGATCGCGGTGTGCGCGCGGGATAAGGCCGGCGGCGACACCGTCGGCATGGCGCAGACGCGCGAAGCCATGGTAGCCGAGCGCTATAACGCCCAAGCCAAGCGTTACCTGGAGCAACTGCGGCGCGAAGCGATCATCGAGCCGCCGCACTGAAGTTCTCATGCCGAGACCCTTGGCGCTGACGCTCGGCGAGCCGGCCGGCATCGGCCCTGACATCACGCTCGCTGCCTGGCTGCGCCGCGCCGAGCTTGAGCTTCCGGCTTTCTATGTGGCGGGAGATCCTGGCTTCCTCGAGCGGCTCGCGCGCCGCCTCTCGCTTCCGGTGCCGGTTGCGGCGGTTGAGCCCGAAGCGGCGGAGGCGATGTTCCCGCGCGCGCTGCCGGTGGTGGCCCTCGATCACCGCGTGAGCGCGACGCCGGGTCAACCCGACTCGTCGAGTGCGCCGGCCGCCATTGCCTCGATCACCCGCGCCGTCGCCGACACGGTTGCCGGTAGGGCCGGCGCCGTCGTCACCAACCCCGTCGCCAAGTCCGTGCTCTACCGCAACGGCTTCGTCGATCCCGGGCACACGGAATTTCTCGCGCGGCTCGCCCATGAGGCAACCGGCAAGGCCACGCGAGCGGTGATGATGTTGTGGTCGCCGGAACTGGCGGTGGTGGCGGTGACCATCCATCTGCCGCTGCGCGAGGTGCCGGCGCGGCTCACGACCGACCTCATTGTTGAGACCGGACGGATCGCCGCCCACGATTTGCAGCACCTTTTCGCCATCGCACAGCCGCGGCTCGCGATCGCCGGCCTCAATCCACACGCGGGAGAGCACGGCACGCTCGGCGACGAAGACCTGGCGGTGGTTGCGCCTGCGGTCGCGCGTTTGCGCGCCGAGGGCATCGCGGCCAAAGGGCCGCTGCCGGCCGACAGCATGTTCCACGTCGCCGCGCGGGCTAACTACGACGTGGCGCTATGCATGTATCACGATCAGGCGCTGGTCCCGATCAAGACCCTGGCGTTCGACCATGCGGTGAACGTGACGCTTGGGCTTCCGTTCGTCCGCACGTCACCCGACCACGGCACCGCCTTCGACATCGCGGGCAGCGGGCGAGCCAACCCGTCGAGCCTGGTTGCGGCGCTACGTCTCGCCGCCCGCCTCGCCACGGCCAACTCCGCATGAATCAAATCGACGACCTCCCCCCGCTGCGCGAGGTGATCCGTCGTCACGGTTTGGCTGTCCGCCGATCGCTCGGGCAGAATTTTCTCCTCGACCTCAACCTCACCGCCCGCATAGCGCGCGCGTCAGGACCGCTCGAAGGTGTCACCGTCGTCGAAGTCGGGCCGGGACCAGGCGGCCTCACCCGCGCGCTGCTCGCACTCGGCGCAAAACGCGTGATTGCGATCGAGCGGGACCAGCGTTGCGTTGCTGCCTTGCACGAACTCGCGCAGCGTTTTGGCGATCGCCTCACCGTCATCGCGGGCGATGCCATGGCCGTCGATCTCCCCGCCGATGTGAAAAGCGGGCCCGTGCGGATTGTGGCTAACCTGCCTTACAACATCGCGACCGCGTTGCTGGTGGGCTGGCTCACGCTCGAGCCTTGGCCGCCGTGGTACGAAATGCTCGTCCTCACGTTCCAGCGCGAGGTCGCGCAACGTATCATTGCAGGCCCGGGCACGAAATCCTATGGGCGCGTTTCGGTGCTCGCCGGCTGGCGCACCACGGCGCACATGTTGTTCGATATCGCGCCGCGGGCGTTCGTCCCGGCGCCGCAAGTCACCTCATCGGTGGTCCGGCTGGTGCCGCGGGCGCAACCACTCCCCTGCGAACGCCGGCTGCTTGAACGCGTGGTCGAGGCTGCCTTCGGCCAGCGGCGCAAGATGCTGCGACAGAGCCTGAAGTCGCTGGGGGCCGATCCGCTCCCGATTCTCGCGGCGGCCGAGATCGATCCCACCGCAAGGGCGGAAGATGTCCGGGTCGAGGGCTTTGTCGCGATGGCGCGCGCGCTGGCGTCGGTGCGCAGTGACAGGTCATAATAGGCCCAGCAAGGGACGCCCGACATGACGCGGCTCATCCGCCAATCGCTCACCGCTTATGCCGCTCCGCTGTGCGAGACCGTTACCGAGGTGGCGGAGCCGGTCGGCAGCGAAGTGATTGTGCGCATACGCCGCTGCGGGGTGTGCCACTCGGACGTTCATCTCCAAGACGGCTACTTCGTGCTCGGTCCCGACAAGAATCTCGACGTGACCGCCGGGCGCAACCTGCCGTTCACGCTCGGCCACGAGATTGCCGGTGTGATCGAGCGCGTCGGGCCGCAAGCCCAGGGCGCCGGCGTCGGGAATGAAGTTGCGGTCTATCCGTGGATCGGCTGTGGGACATGCCCGGCCTGCGCGGCGGGCGATGAGAATCTGTGCGTGGCGCCACGCCACCTCGGCGTCTATGTGGACGGCGGATTTGCCACCCACGTGCTGGTGCCGCACCCGCGTTATTTGCTCGACTATGCACCGCTGCCGGCGGCGCTTGCGGCAGCCTACATGTGCTCCGGGCTCACGGCCTATGCGGCGCTCAAGCGACTTAAGGAGCACGCCGCGCGCGGGCCGGCGCTGCTGGTGGGATTGGGCGGTGTCGGCATGATGGGGCTCGCGCTTGCCCGCGCAATGTTCCCGCACCCTCCAATTGTCGCGGAGATCGATCCGGCCAAACGCGAGGCGGCCCTCAAGGCCGGCGTCGCGGGCGCCTACGATCCGGCGGATCCCGCAGCCCGCAAAGCCGTCCTCGCCGCGACCGGCGGCGTGTTCGCGGCGTGCGACTTCGTCGGCTCCGATCGTTCGCTCCACTTCGCGCTCGGCGCGCTCGCCAAGGGCGGCAAGATCGTCATCACCGGCCTGATCGGCGGGATGTATTCGACCCCGATCGCGATGTTTCCGCTGCGCGCGATGACGATCGAGGGAACGCTGGTCGGGCGGCTCGACGAAGCGCGCGAGATGCTCGACTTGGCGCGCGCCGGCAAGGTCCCCCCGGTGCCGATTATCGAGCGACCGCTTTCTGCGGCGCAGGCTACGCTCGACGACTTGCGCAACGGCCGCATCGTCGGCCGCGTGGTGCTGACGACCTGACGCGTCTCAGACTCCGGCCTGCAGCCCACGAACAAATTCCGTGAGGCCGGTCTGGCGCTCGCGCCGGACTCGCTCGGCGGCAAG
>Ga0306926_10009697_pt1 | contig 10613 bp, 9 predicted proteins | sample flu12Cox44000178_FD_203759 | JGI IMG/M metagenome (GOLD analysis project Ga0306926, IMG submission 203759) | Lab enrichment of tropical soil microbial communities from Luquillo Experimental Forest, Puerto Rico - flux8day.12C.oxic.44.000.178 (v2)... | ecosystem: Environmental > Terrestrial > Soil... | reverse complement strand
GCAGGCAAGCTGGAGCTTTACACGCGTGCCGACGTCAATCTCGCCGAACTGAAAAATCAGCTGACCAGGCAGGAACTCGTCCCGCAACTGGGCAAGTTTTTAGCGTCTTTGGAAGAGCTCGGCGGCCGGTCAAGAGTCGAGGTCAGTCTCAAACGGCCAGTCGCTGAGCCTTTGCAATTCGAAGGAAAGCTGACGCTCGATAACGTGCGTGCGCGCTACAACGAGTACGCACTGAACGAGGTTCAAGGGGCTGTCACTTTTAGCTCGAAAGACATCAGTGCCGAAAAGATTCGCGCGCAACTCAACGGCTCGCCGCTCCAAGTACAAATTGCGCTCAAGGATTACGCCAGTGACGCCGGCACTTTCGATATGGGCGTGGAATCAAGTGGAGTTCGCGCGGGACTGCTCACGACCCTCCTGCTCGATACGGGGAGCCCGCGGGATACCGGAATTGTGCGCGGAGCGATACGCTACACCGGTTCGTTAGCCAATACAGCGCAGCGAAAATTCACGGGGACTCTGGATCTACTGAACGTGCAGGTGAGACTGAAGCCTCTGTTTCAGCCCCTGCGGGCACTGAGCGGCAGAATCAGCATCGACGAAAACGGTGTCGATTTTCAAAAATTAACTGCGTCTCTGGTCGGGTTCCCGGTTGCTGTCAGCGGGCGCTGGCGATATCGACAAAATCCGCAGCTACTGTTTGAGTTCACCGCGCCCAATCTCGATATCACATACTTGATATCGCAGATCGATCCCGAATTGAGCGATTTCTACGCGACCCTCGTGGGAGACGGTAAGATCGTGCTGAGCAAAGGCCGAATCAAGAATTTTGAGTTCAGCGATTTGACCACCAACGCGACGATCGATCATCGTGTCTGGCGGCTGACGAATTTGAAGGCGCGCTCCGCCGGCGGGTCGATCCAAGGGGTCACCACTATTATCGACAAGCCAGAGACGCTCGCAGTGGTCGCCGATCCGAAGATCGACGCCGTGCCGATCCAGTCGTTTCTCAACTGGTTCAATCTCAACACCACTGAAATGAGCGGTAAAGTTAACTTCAACGGAAAATTGGAAACGATTGGCAGCAACGACACCGAACGCAAGCGAAATTTAAACGGCGCGTTCAATCTTAAAATCGAAGACGGAACGATCAATCGAATGCGCATTGTCGTGCAGTTGCTGAATCTGCTCGATCTTTCCCGCTGGTTCAGTTTCCAGATGCCGGATCTCGCCAAACAGGGGATCCGCTTTCGCGCGATTACCGGCGACTTTAAGGTTACCAACGGGATCTACTCGACGGATAATTTAATCGTCGATAGTAACGACCTGCGCATGACCGGCGCTGGGAAAATCGACGTGCCGCAGGACGAGCTCGATTTCCTTATCGCGGTTAGGCCATTCGCGGGCATCGATACGGCGATGAGCTATGTTCCGCTTCTTGGGCGCAGCATCGCCGCAATCAAGAATTCGTTCCTGGTCGCGAGTTTCCATATCACCGGCCGCATCGACGAGCCGACGATTACGCCGGCCCCTCTGGGAACGTTGTCCGAATGGTTCTGGGGCGTATTGGGAATTCCAAAAAATATCATCGGTTTTGGCGAGGGCGAGAAAAGGGAGCCGGCAAACCCAGCCCCCGAAGCGCCGGTTCAATGACGCCCAAGCTGACGCTCTATACGCGCAAGGACTGTTGCCTGTGCGCCGAAATGAGGGCGGTGGTTCATGAAGTCGCGGCGGAGATCCCCCTGGAAATTGACGAAATCGACATCGATCAGTCGGCGGAGCTGCGGGCAAAATTTACCGACGAGATCCCGATCTTGTGGATCGATGGCCGAAAGGCGTTCAAGTATCGCGTGACGAAAAAAGAGCTGGAGCAGCGTCTCAGGCGAAAATCCGGCCGTAGTTATCTTCGCTGGTTCAAAGAACGGCCGTGAATCGGCGATCCTGAGAGGCGCATTGGCGAACTTGAGTGAGTGGCGGTTCTTCATTATTGTCTAACCGAAGGAGATCACAATGGCGAATCAGATCGTATGGTGCGACATTCCGGTGCTCGATCTGGAGCGTACCGTGAGATTTTATTCCGCTGTCCTCGGTCACGATATTCAGAAACATAATATTTCTGGCGTGACCATCGGTGTTTTGCCGCACAACGATGGGGAAGTCGGGGCATGCTTAGTGATGAGCCAGGACGAAAAGCCCGGCAAAGATGGAGCGATAATTTAGCTGAATGCTAACGGCCGGCTCGCCGAAGCCATTGCCGCGGCGGAGTCCAACGGCGGCAGCATTGTGAAGCCCAAGCATGCCATCGGCCCGTTCGGCTTTCGTGCGGTGGTCATCGACAGCGAGGGCAATCGAGTAGCGCTCCATTCGGAATAACGCGAAGGAAAGGAAATATGGGCGCTGCGCTCGGTAAAAACGTTTTCGCGCTAATGACGTTGCTGATGCTCACCGTTATTCCCGGGTTTCTCGATGCCGCGCAACCGGACAAGACCAAGGCACAGAAGACACCGGCGGCCAAGGACGATCCAGGTCCCTGGATGCTCGCCGGACGGGAAGGTGAATGCGCGCCGCTTTCAATCCTCAGTAAAAAGGGACCCGAGTACAGCGATATTCAAAGCCCGTATCAGTTGGCGGAGAAGTTACGGGCCGCGGGACACAAGGCGGAAGTGAAGGAATTCAATGCAGGCACCCGGCCGGCGGTCGAGGTGCGCGCTCCTTCGGAAGGGCTGTACGTGATGTTCGTAAAAAAGGAGCTCTGCGACAAATCACCGCCTCCGGCCGAAAACAAATAACCGTCAATTTTCCAGTTCTTCTTGCCGGCGTCTTGGCCGGTCGGTTTGCCTCAGGATTTTTTTTCGGAGTCGGATCGATTGCGGCGTGACTTCCACCAGTTCGTCATCGGCAATCCATTCGATTCCTTCTTCGAGTCCCATTTCACGGTGCGGTGTAATAATGATGTTCTCGTCCCGCCCGGCAGCGCGAATATTGGTCAGCTTTTTCTCGCGGCAGATGTTGACATTCAAGTCGACGTCGCGGGAATACTCGCCGACCACCATGCCTTCATAAACCCCCAAGCCCGGCGGTATGAAAATCACGCCGCGCTCCTGTAGATGAAAAACCGCGTACGGAGTCGATTGACCTTCTCGATCCGATACCATGGCGCCATTGCTTCTGCTCTGAATCGCGCCGTGCCACGGTGCCCAGCCGTCGAACAGGGCATTCATGATTCCGGTGCCGCGGGTATCGGTGAGAAAGCGCGAGCGAAAACCGATCAAGCCGCGCGAAGGAACGCTGAACTCGAGCCGGACCCGGCGCGAGCCCGCGTGGATCATTTTGGTCATCTTGCCCTTGCGCATGGCGAGCAGCTGTGACACCACGCCGATGAAGTCTTCCGGGATGTCGATGACCAGTAACTCGATCGGCTCGTGGAGCTTGCCGGCAATTTCGCGCGTCACCACCGTCGGCTTCGAGACCATCAGCTCGTAGCCCTCACGGCGCATGGTCTCGATAATGATCGCAAGCTGAAACTCACCGCGTCCTGTGACCTGAAACGAATCGGGTTGTTCCATGTCGGTGATCCGCAGGCTGACATTTTTCTTTTGTTCGAGAAAAAGGCGCTCGCGAAGCTTGCGTGACGTGACAAAATCGCCCTCGCGTCCCGCCCAGGGCGAATTGTTGGCGCTGAAGACCATCGCGATGGTCGGTTCATCGATGCGTAGCGCCGGCAACGGTTTGGGACGATCTCGGTCGGCGATGGTGTCGCCGATGCCGATGTCCTCGATGCCCGCAACGGCGACGATATCTCCAGCTTCCGCGGAGTCGATCTCGACCCGCTTCAGACCTTGCCAGCCAAAGACTTGAGTGATTTTTACCGCTTGTTGCGCGCCGTCGCTGCGACACAAGGTGTAATTGCCGACGGCGAGCGCGCCATTTTTCAAGCGGCCGATGGCGAGCCGACCGACGTAGTCGTTGTAGTCGAGATTGTTCGCTTGAAATTGGGTCGACGCCGAAGGATCGAATGCGGGTCCCGGCAGGGTGTCGACGATCAAGTCGAAAAGCGGTTTGAGGTTTTCGCCGGGCTGTTTCAAGTCGCGGGTCGCGGTGCCGGCGCGGGCGTTGGTATACACGACGGGAAAATCGAGTTGTTCCTCGGTCGCGTCCAGGTCGATAAACAGATCGTAGATCTCGTCCAAAACTGCGGCGACGCGGGCGTCCGGTCGGTCGATCTTGTTGATGCAGACAATGGGCGGCAGCTTGGCTTCGAGGGCCTTTTTCAAAACAAACCGTGTTTGCGGCAGCGGGCCCTCGGACGCGTCCACCAGCAGCATGACGCCGTCAACCATCGCGAGGGTGCGTTCCACCTCACCACCGAAGTCCGCATGACCCGGCGTATCGACGATGTTGATCTTGACCTCACCGTAGTGGATGGTGGTGTTCTTCGCCATGATCGTGATGCCGCGCTCGCGTTCGAGATCCATCGAGTCCATGACGCGCTCGGCTACCTGCTCGTTGGCGCGAAAAATTCCCGTTTGGCGCAGCATGCCATCGACCAATGTGGTTTTGCCGTGATCGACGTGGGCAATGATGGCGATGTTGCGAATGGCGTTGCGTCGTTGGAGCGCAGTGGCGGTCATCACTCATGGTTATTAGGGAGCATGTCCGCATTGTCAAGCGACGTTTGTGCGCGCGCCACGGCGGCAACCATTTGTTGCGAGCCGTAAGACCGTAGAGTATTCTAATAGCGCTACATGGGGCGCATCTCCCAATACATCTGGCGTTACTGGCGACGATACCTTTTCGGCGGGCTCTGCCTGTTGGGCACGGCGACGCTGGTCATGTGGATCCCCTGGTGGATTCGCGAAGCGATCAGGATCATCGAACACGGCGGCGCGCTTCAAGATGTGACGTTCTACGCGCTGCTGATTATCGGCGCCGCGGTGGCGCAAGGATTTGTCCGGACCTTCTCTCGCGCGCTCATTTTCAACGCCGGGCGCAACGTCGAATACGATTTGCGCAACGATGTATTCGCTCATTTGGAAAAACTGCCGCTGTCTTTTTATCAGTCGCAAAGGACCGGCGATCTGATGTCGCGCGTGATCAACGATATCTCCGCGGTGCGGGTGATGCTCGGCCCGGGCGTGATCAATTTCGCCAATGCGCCGCTCTACTACATTTATGCGGTGGTTTTGATGCTCTCCATGGACGTGCGTATGACGCTCGCCGCCCTGGCGCCATTACCGCTTTTGATCTATGTGGCGCGCCGGTTTCGCGGCCGGATCATGAAAAGCTCGCTGGAAGTGCAGCAACAGATGTCGGTTCTGAGCAGCCATGTTCAAGAAAATTTGAGCGGCATGCATGTTGTCAAAGCGTACGCTCAGGAGGAATTTCAAACTCAGCACTTCATCGCTTTGAACAAAGACTATGAAGTGAAAAGCATGGAAATGGCAAAGATGCGCGGCATCGTGAATCCCCTGATGCAGGGAATCAACGGCGTCACGGTGCTGATCGTGATCTGGTACGGCGGCATTCGCGTGATGCGCGGCGATCTTTTGGTGGCCGATATCGTCGCCTTCATCGCATATTTGAACGTGCTCGCCTGGCCTACGGCGGCCTTTGGCTGGATGTTGTCTCTGGTGGAGCGCGGTCGCGCCGCCATGCGCCGGCTGGACGAGATCCTCGAAGTCAAGCCCGAGATCACCGAACCGTCGTCCCCGGTGGCCATCGGCGGAATCAAAAACGGCATCGAGTTTCGCGACGTTTCTTTTGCTTACGAGCGGCAACGAAACGGCCATGGCGCGCTCTCCGGCATCGACTTCAGCCTTCCGGTGGGACGTTCCGTGGGTTTGGTGGGACGGGTCGGCTCCGGCAAGAGCACACTCGCGCAACTCGTGCCCCGTCTATGCGACGTTTCGGGCGGCGCGATCCTGTTGGATGGGCAGGATATCCGTAGGCTCGCGCTCCGCGACCTGCGCCGCTTGATCGGATACGTTCCCCAGGAGCCGTTTTTGTTCTCGACTTCCCTCGAGGCCAATCTTGCTTTGGGAAAAGAACAGGTCTCAGCCGACGAACTGACGCGGGCCATAGCGATCGCCAGGCTCGACCGTGACGTGGAAATTTTTCCGCTGGGTCTTGAAACCATCGTCGGCGAGCGAGGCGTGACGCTTTCCGGCGGCCAGAAACAGCGCGCTACCCTGGCGCGAGCGCTGATCATGGATCCGCCGGTGCTGATTCTCGACGATTGCCTGTCCAGCGTCGATGCCCAGACCGAGGCCGAGATTTTGCACGGGCTGCGCGCGATCCTCAAAGAAAAAACCTGCCTAATCATCTCGCACCGCATTTCCGCCGTCAGAGAAGCCGATGAGATCCTTGTGCTCGACGAGGGCGCGATCATCGAGCGCGGCAAGCACGAGGACCTGATCCGGCAGGGCGGCGTTTATGCCGAGCTTTGGCAGCAGCAACGTCTGAGCGAGGAACTGGAACAGATCTAAATGACCGAAGCGCTCGAAGCAGAAGAAGTCATCGGCAAAGCCTACGACCTTGGCCTGATCCGCCGGCTCTGGCAATTCATCATTCCGTACAAGCGGCTTTTCTTCTTGAGCCTCTTGCTCTTACCGCTGCAGCAGGTCTTCGGTCTGGCGCAACCTTACCTGATGAAGATTGGTATCGATCAGTACATCGCGAGCAAGAACCTGTGGGGCTTGCAAAACGTGATGCTGCTTTTTCTGGTCGCACTGATCGGCGAAACGATTACGGTCTTCGCCCAGTATTATTTTTCTATGCTCGTGGCGCAGCGCTGTCTCGCCGATTTGCGCGTGGCGATTTTTTCCCACGTGCAGAAGCTCCCGACGAGCTACTTCGACCGCAACCCCGTGGGCCGGCTGGTGACGCGCATGACCACCGACGTCGACGTGCTGCAAGAAATGTTTGCCGCGGGTGTGATCACGCTGGCGTCGGACTTTGTCATGGTCGTCTGGATCGTCGGCATCATGTTCTACCTCGATGTCAAGCTCGCGCTGGTGTCGCTCGCCTTGATCCCGCCCATGGCCCTGGTAGTCAATTTTTTCCGTGTCAAAGCGCGCCATACCTATCGGCAGATCCGGGTGCGGATCGCTCGCATCAATGCCTATTTGGGCGAGGCGATTTCGGGAATGGCGGTGATCCAGCTGTTCGCCCGCGAACAGAAAACCTACCGCGAATTCGAAGCGCTCAACGCGGATCATCGCGACGCCTATCATCTTTCCAACTTGTACGAAGCCGGGCTCTATTCGCTGGTGGAAGCGGCAGGCTCGGTCAGCGTCGGTCTGCTTCTCTGGTACGGTGGCGGCGAGGTGCTGCACGGCATCATCGGCATCGGCACGCTGGTCGCATTCAAGGAATACATCAATCGATTTTTTGTGCCGCTCCGCGACTTCAGTCAGAAATATACGGTCATGCAATCCGCCATGGCGTCGGCGGAGAGAATTTTTCAGCTGCTGGACACCCCGGTCGATATCGCGAGCCCGAAAACGCCGCGAGTACCGAAACCGTTCCGGGGTGAGGTGGTATTCGATCGCGTCTCGTTTCACTACAAGCCCGGTGAGCCGGTGCTGAAAAACATTTCGTTCCGCATCGAGCCCGGTGAGAAAGTCGCTGTGGTCGGGGCCACCGGCTCGGGTAAAAGCACGACGATCAAATTGCTCAATCGTCTTTATGATATTCAGAAGGGATCGATCAAAGTGAGCGGCGTCGATGTCCGGGATTGGGACTTGCGGGCGCTGCGACGCCACATCGGCGTGGTGCTGCAGGATGTCTTTCTCTTTTCCGGCGACGTGCGTGCCAATCTCGCTCTCGGAGATCCGTCGATTCCGCTGGAGCGGATTCGACACGCGGCCGAGATCGCCAATGCCGATGGATTTATTCTCCGTCTAACGGACGGCTACTCGGCACACGTGCGCGAGCGTGGCAGCAATTTCTCCGGCGGCCAGCGCCAGCTCCTGTCTTTGGCCCGGGTGCTTGTTTACCAACCGGAAATTTTGGTAATGGATGAGGCGACTTCCAGCATTGACACGGAGACCGAAGCGTTGATCCAGGATGCGCTGGAAAAAGTCATGCGGGATCGCACTTGTCTCTTGATTGCGCATCGCTTGTCGACAATTCGCAACGCCGACCGAATCATTGTGCTGCACCACGGCGAAGTACGCGAAGTGGGTAGCCATGCCGAGCTGATGGAGAAGCAAGGTATCTATCACCGCTTGTACAAGTTGCAATATGAGCGAGAGGAGTTGAAGGTGGCCGCCCACGATCTGCCGGCCAAGCTTCTAGCGTGATGTCTGTGCGTGAAAGACGTTCCGATCGTTACCCCCGCGTCTGCCGTTTTCTGCGGCGAAAATACAAACAAGTTTTCTGTTTCATCACGATAAGCGGGGCGATCGCCGCGATCTTTCCAGGCTGCTCGCCTTTCTACGTGCTGCGGGCCGCATACGAGGAGGGAAAAATTCTTTGGCGGCGCGAGCCGATCACCGACTTCGTGGATAAAAAAGACGTGCAGGGGGACACGCAGGAAAAGCTCAAGTTGGTGCTGGACGTGCGTCAATACGCGCGCGACGTGCTCAAATTCAACGTCGGCGGCAGCTACTCGAGTTATTCTCAGGTGGATCGGCCTGACTTGACCTATATCGTGATGGCGGCGCCCAAAACCGAGCTGCGGCCCTATACCTGGTGGTTTCTGATCATCGGCAACGTGCCCTATAAAGGTTTTTTTTCGCGTGAGGAGGCTGACGCCGAAATTGCCCGGCTAAAAGCGCAAGGATATGACACGACGCTCCGTACTTCGGCGGCCTTCAGCACCTTAGGTTGGTTCGACGACCCGCTGCTGTCGCATTTGCTCCGCTACGATAAAGCGATTTTGAGCGAGATCGTTTTTCACGAACTGTTTCACAATACTCTCTATGTAAAAGGGCAGGGTGCGTTTAACGAAAGCTCGGCCAATTTCGTCGGCCATCGCGCGGCCATCGACTTTTTCCGTGCTCGATTCGGCGCAGATAGCCAGGAATATGCGCGCGCCGTGCAGATCTGGAACGATGAGCGTGAATTCGGTCACTTTATCGATGAGCTGGCCAGTACCCTGGGCGATTTGTACAGGCGCAAAATCCCGCTCGAGGACAAAATGCGATTGCGCGAGGAAGTTTTCGCCCGCAGTAAAGAGGAATGGCAGCGCCGTATTGCCGATCGTCCCAACCATAGCTTTCGTGGCTTCGGCCGACGACCGCTGAACAATGCCGTGCTCATGCACTACATGGTCTATCTCAAAGATCTCGACTTGTTCGAATCGCTATACGAGGCGTGCAGCCAGGACCTAGGGCGCACCATTGAAAGTCTGCGCAAAGCCGTCGACAAGGGTGGCGACCCTTTCGAGGCCGTGCGTAAATGGTTGGATCAACACCGGCAGCAGACGGCCGCGATGCGGATTAGTTCCGCATTGTCATTCCGGGCAAGCTGGCGATAGCTAGCACGACCCGGAATCCGTGAGTTTCCAAAGAGTTCCGGATGCCGATTTACACCGGCATGACGACAAAGATTGTTGTACCTATTTCAGTGAATTTTGTTCCACGACACCCAAAGGCGGCTATACGGACGCCGCCACCGCGTGAAACCGGCGGATCGCCTCAATATGCGCCGTCGGCGAGGGCAGGTTGGCTTTCATCGTATTGAAGCTCGCATGGGTAGCGCCGAGAGCTTTCCAAGCCTGCAAGTCTTTACGCCAGGCTTCTTCAGCGCGAGAGCCGTGAGAAATCCTGCCTTCGATGCCGATCTTTTTCGGATCTCGTCCCGCCTCGCGCGCATAGCTCCGGACTTTCTCGATGGCGGCGCGGCACTGTTCGTCGGGATTCATCAGCGGGAACCAGCCGTCGCCTAATCTCGCCAGGCGCCGGAGGGCGCGATCGTCTGTGCCGCCAAACCAGATCGGGATCGGCCGCTGGATGGGCAACGGATTGATTCCAGCGTCGGTAACCGTATGCCAACCGCCCTTGAAGGTGACCAGTTCGCGGGTCCAGAGCAGGCGCAATAATTCGACCTGTTCCTCACAGCGGCGGCCGCGATTCTTGAAATCTTGGCCGAGAGCTTCGTATTCCACCGGATTCCAGCCGATACCGACACCGAAACGGAGCCGGCCCCCGCTGAGAACGTCCACTGTGGCCGCCTGCTTTGCCACCAGAACAGTTTGCCGTTGCGGCAGGATGATAATGCCCGTGGTCAGCTCGATGGTCTCGGTCAGCCCGGCGAGATAGCCAAAGAGAACCAAGGGCTCCTGAAAGCTATCTAAATGACTGTAGGGCGGCCGCCAGCCGGGACGGCTAGAGAGATCGGCGCCAATCACATGATCGTAGACTAGAATATGGCTATACCCAAGCTCTTCTGCCGCCTGGGCATAATCCTTTATGACAACGGGGTCACTGCCGATTTCGGTTTGCGGGAATACCACGCCTAAGCGCATGTGTGGCCTCCTTTCGCCATTAGGTCCAACAGCGATTCTTAGGGTTTTCGTGGGCTTGTGGGACCCTTGCTTTTGGCCGAAAGCGTACGCACATTTGAAACTATATACCTATAGAAAAGCGAAAAAAGCTTGACTTAAGCTT
>Ga0306926_10009693_pt1 | contig 10614 bp, 8 predicted proteins | sample flu12Cox44000178_FD_203759 | JGI IMG/M metagenome (GOLD analysis project Ga0306926, IMG submission 203759) | Lab enrichment of tropical soil microbial communities from Luquillo Experimental Forest, Puerto Rico - flux8day.12C.oxic.44.000.178 (v2)... | ecosystem: Environmental > Terrestrial > Soil... | reverse complement strand
CCGCTTCCGTCACGCGGCGACTCCGCTCCCGCAGGTCGGGACTGAGGTCGGCCGCCTTGAGCAGTCGCGCGGTGGCCTTGCTGTCACCACGCGCGACGGCTCGGCGCGCGGCGCGCTCGACCAGTTCGGCAACGCGTTCATCCGGTCCGATCGTTGCCTCACCGAGATGCCACGCCTGTCGATCCGGATCCGCCACCAGGGCCTCGCCCAGCCGCCGGTGCGCGTCGCGCACTTGAACCCCCGTAGCAAGGCCGACGACCGCTGACCGCGTCAACGGATGCCGAAATTCGAGACGGTTGGTCAGCGCCACGAGCCCCGCCTCTTCGGCGGGGAGAAGCTGAGTCAGCGCGGGGTCGTCAGCGGCGCGACGGATGACATCGAAGTCGCCGATGGCATCGAGGCTCGCCAACAGCAGCTCATCTCGGGTCGGTGCGGGCAGCGCCTCGATGCGGGCCGCGAAGACCGACTGCAGCCGACGGGTGAGAGGTAGCGCTGCGGGCATGGCTTCCCGCGCGGTTCTGGCCTGTCCGCTCAACGCGGGCGGTAATTCCAGCAGCGCCAGCGGGTTTCCCTGTGCTTCGGTCAGCAGGCGCTGCCGAACGCTCCCGGACAGCATGGGAAACCGTTCCTGCAGTAGGTCATCCGACGCCTTGTCATCGAGCGGGGCAAGCTCACGCTCGTCGAGGTTGACGTGGCCCAGCAGTATGCTGGAGCCGGTTCGCGCGGCGGCCAGAAAGCACAGCCTCGACCCTTGGACACGGCGGGCGACGAAAAAGAAAACCTCAGCACTCGCCTGGTCGACCCACTGCAGGTCGTCAACCATCAGCAGCACCGGGCGTTCTTCGCTCGCCAATTGCAGCAGCCGCAAAGCTGCCGCCGCCACCACCAGCCGCTCGGGTGGCTCACCCTCCGCACTTCCCGTCGCGATAAGCAGCGCGCTGCGCTGGAATGGCGCCAGCCGGTCAACGAAGGGTGTGAGTGGCAGCACCGCCTGCTCGAGCGCCGAATACCCGATCTCCGCCTCGAACTCGGCGCCCGTAACCCGCACCACGAAGCGGCCGGCATCGGCCGCTTCTTGTGCAGCGACGTCGAGCAACGCCGTCTTTCCAACGCCGGGCTCGCCGACGAACAAGATCGCGCTACCACTGCCGGGCGTGGTAGACACCACCTCGGCGAGTGCTTCGATCTCGTTATCGCGGCCGACGAGCCTCAACCGACCTCCCCGGACTGATGTCGGTGGCTCAATACACAATACGGCGGCTGGCTGAAGCATGACTATGTACAACGCGCCGGCCCGGCGACAAGTTCAGGCCGTGACCGTTGTCAGTCAAATGACGACAATCGCGGCGCGCCGGGAATAAACGCACGACCTGTGAGTTCGGTCGAATGACGCTACCCGACGGCGGCCGCGCGAACGCAGATTGGGTTCATGGCAATGCTGACCGTGGGCGGCGAACAGGCCGCCCGCGTTGAGTTGTACTACGAAGATCGAGGCGCCCGCAGGCCCGTCGTACTCATCGCGCGCGCCTGCTTGTCTGATCTCAATTCCAGCTTGACTGTGGTCGGGGTCCACGGTGCCCCGCAAGGGCTCGCCTGGACACATCCGGCCGAAGTCAACCACGCGATCCTCGCGTTCTTGGAAAACTAAGCAGAGGGTCAAACACCTGTGACCGCAAACGATTTGGTAATGACAGCAGCAAATGATCTCTTGAGACGGATTGATCCGGCCCAGGTTCACACAGCAGTCTCACGGAACAATGCGCCGCGGATCTGGAACGCTGCGGTGAAACATCGCCCAGCGGTCGTCGTGCGGGCCCGGGCACCCCGCGGTGTGCAAGAGGCGATCCGTGTCGCACGTGATCACGGGATGCGGCTGTCGGTGCTTGGCGGCGGCCACGACTGGGCGGGACGCGCGCTATGTGACGGCGGCCTGCTTATCGACCTGTCCCGGATGCGGAGGGTGACGGTGGACCCCTCGGCGCGGGTCGCCACCGTCGGCGGCGGCGCCACAGCGGCCGACGTGATGGCGGCAGCAGCGCCGTACGGGCTGGTTGCCGCGGCTGGCAACTGCGGCGGGGTCGGGATGACCGGTCTGACACTCGGCGGTGGCTATGGTCCGCTCAATGGTCGGTTCGGACTGGCATTAGACAACATGTTGTGTGCCGAGGTGGTCCTCGCCGACGGGCGGATCGTCATCGCCGATCCAACTCACGAACCGGACCTGTTCTGGGCGCTACGCGGCGGCGGGGGCAACTTCGGCGTGGTCACGTCGATGCTTGTGCGTCTGCATCCAGTGAACAAGTTGATCGGCGGACTCATCGTTTTCCCGTGGTCGCAGGCTGCGGCGGTATGGCGAGGCCTGCGGGAGGTGTTGGCGACGGCGCCTGATGAGCTGACGGTACAAAGCGGCCTGTTGCCCGGGCCCAACGGCCAACCGACGTTCTTCCTGGCGCCGGCCTGGAGCGGTGACCTAGCCGTCGGCAGACATGCAATCGATGCACTGATGAAACTGGGGAAGCCGCTGGCGACGCAGGTGGCGCCGATGACCTACGGCGAGATGCTAGGACAGTGGGACGCGCAGGTCGTGGGCGGACTGCACTGGGCGGTTCGCACACGGACGTTGTCCGGGTTCACGCCCGAGACCATCGGTGCGCTCGTGGAGGCCGGGCGGACCCGGACCTCGGAGCGAAGCCTCCTAGCCATCCACCACTGTCACGGCGCATCGGCCCGCGTCCCCAGCGATGAGACCGCGTTCGCCAACCGACGTGAGCATTTCATGGTCGAGATCGTCGCGGGTTGGCAGCCCGGGGACGGTGCCGCTCATTGCGCATGGGCCGACGCGATATCAGCCGCGCTTGCGCCTTACGCGCTTCCCGGCGGCTACCCCAACCTGCTCGGGCCCGACGACCACGAACAGATCGCAAATGCGTACGGCGACAACGCCATACGGCTACTTGCCGCGAAAACCCACTATGACCCCGATGGCGTGTTCACGGCCATCCCACTTCCCGTCACCCGCTAAGGCCTGTCTGCCGAACAGAAAGATGACATGTGATGGGGACCCCCTCGGCTCAGACGCTCGTTGAGCGTGCGTCAGAGAAATTTTGCAGGAGCTCGAGGAGGTCCCTGATGACGATGGTAGGCGGTTTGGACGTGCATCGACAGCAGATCACGTTCGATTATGTGGACGACGACGGTGTGGTGCACTGGGGTCAGATTCGTCCGGCGACGCGGAAGGCGTTGCGGGGCTGGCTGGCCGAGCATTACCCGGGCGGGGATGCGGAGTTTGCGCTGGAGGGCTGCACCGGCTGGCGGTACGTGTGTGAGGAGTTGGCGGCCGCGGGCGTGGGGGTGCATCTGGGGGACCCGGCCGAGATCGCGGCGTTGCGGGGTCCCAAGAAGCGGGCCAAGACCGACCGCGCCGATGCCCGGCTGTTGCGCACCCTGCTGCTCGAGGGCCGGTTCCCGGATTCGTGGATTCCGCCCGCGCACGTGGTGGAGATCCGCACCCTCGGTCGGTTGTATTGCACGCTGATGGACGAGCGGCGGGCCTGGCAGCAGCGTATCCATGCCCAGTTGTTCCACCAGGGTTGTCCACCGATCAAAGCGTTGTTGACCCAGGCGGGCCGTGACGCGCTCGCCGGTGCCGAGCTGTCGGCGGCCGGACGCCAGTATGAGAACACCGCACTAGGCTGTATCGATGAGTTAACCACCGAGATTGAGCCGCTGCGAACACAATTGGTGCACTTCGCCCGACACCAGACGGGGTGCCGGGCGCTGCAGCACCATTACGGCATCGGGTGGTTGTGCGCGGCGATCATCTGGGCCGAGATCGGCGACGCGCGCCGGTTCCGCAGTTGTGATCAGCTGGTGCGCTTTGCCGGGCTGGATATCACTGTGTACTCCTCTGACGGCAAATGCTCACCGGGGCATCTGTCGCGGCAGGGCTCACCCGAGCTGCGGTGGGCGGCGTTTGAGGCCGCCAAGTGTGCGGCTCGGCGCGGTTCCCCCGATTACGGCTACTACCACACGCTGGCGGCCAAGCGCGACGGCCACAACGGCAAGAACCCCACCCTGGCGGTGGAGCGCAAGATCCTGCGGCGCTGCTATCACACCCTGCGCGCGCTCGGCGATGCTGCCCTGGCGATGCCGAGCCCTCAAGGCCAGGAGGTAGCCGCCTAACCATGCGTCGTACGCGTGCCCTGCCCATAACTCAACTGATGCCTGCGGTCAGCTCCCGCAAGTCTCCTGCCGCCACCCCGCTGCTGGGTGAGCGTCCCGGAAAGACTGAGCGACCGCACCCTTTCCCGCACGCCGGGCACCCCATCGATCATCATGTCGCCAGACCATCGTCTGTGGACCCAGATAAGGCTGGGCGCCGGCACGCTCGACGCATCTTCTGCACAACGTTTCTTTACAGGAGTCCCCATATGCCTTGAATCACAGACGGCTTTGCCTCGTCCCCTCGCCGAGCAAGCATGCGGTGGATCCTCGTCGGCCTCAAGGTCGTTCGTCCTCGCTGCGCTGCGGGCGCTCCATCTTGACCCCCGACTGCGGTCCACCGCCACCAGGCACGGGCGAGAACGAAGCCAAACCAAGAAAACCAATGGACTCTCACCTTTACGGGGGTCCCCAACACAGATAAGGAAACCTCGTGCAATCGGTTGCCACCTACTACCTCGGTGCCGACGAGGCCGAGCGGGCGCGGCTGCTCGCGCAGTGTGAACTGCATCGCCGCGAGGCGGCGCAGCTCCTGGACCGGGTCGGCGTCGCTTACGGGACCCGGGTTCTGGATGTCGGTTGTGGCCCGCTCGGGGTGCTCGACATTCTCAGCGCTCGGGTGGGCCCGGCCGGCCAAGTCATTGGCCTCGACAACGAGCCGCGGATGCTCGCGTACGCCGAACAGACAATCAGGGAGCGCGAACTGGCCAACGTCGAGCTGGTACAGGGCGACGCCACCCGCAGCGGCCTGCCCGGAGACTCGTTCGTCGGGGTGCATGAACGACTCGTACTGATCAACCACCCCTCGCCGCAGGACGTCGTCCGGGAGATCGTCCGCGTCACTCGCCCCGGCGGTTGGGTCGCCGTACAAGAGGTCGACATGTACTCCTGGATGTGCGAGCCGGCTCATCCCGCCTGGGATGAGTTGCTCGAGACGTTGCGGCGGGTGTGGAGCGCCAACGGCTCGGACCCGTTCATCGGCCGGCAGCTCCCGAGGCTGCTCCGCCGAGCGGGCCTCGTCGACGTCGACGGCGACGCCCACGCCTACCGCTGGCACCCCGGCCACCCCTACCAGACCCTGCTGCTCACCTTCATCGGCATCCATCGCCACCGACTTCTGGAGGCCCAGCTGCTCGACGAGGAACGCCTGGATCGCCTCGCAGACGAGCTGCGCAAGCACCTCAACTCACCAGACACCTTTGTCGTCCACCCAATCCTCTTCCAGGCGTGTGGACGCAAGCCAGTTTGACGAACGCTTCACTTTGACTGGCACGTGCCAGACCGAAACCGAACAACCAAGAAATGACCAGTGGATCCAACCTTTACCGGGGTCCTCAACACGGAAAAAGGACACGCAAATGCAATCCGACCAGAAGGGTGCCAAGGTGCTTCGCGGTGTCGTCGCCGGAACGCCGTACACCGCTATGGACGTATTCGGGCCAACTGTCGAATTCATCAGCGCCCCAGACGATCCCGGCGCCGACTTTTGCGTGATGCGCGGCGTGCTACCACCCGGTGTCGTGGTGCCGCTGCACAGTCACGATGACGACGAAGACTTCCTCATCCTAGCCGGCACGCAGCAAGCACTCGTTGAAGATGCCCACGGCTTGCAGTGGCGCGACTTACACGCCGGAGACTACGTACACATACCCGGTGGCATCCTGCACGCCCACCGCAATGTCTCCGACGAACCGGTAGTCGATCTCGTCATCACCAGCACCCGCCTCGGACAATTTTTCCGCGAACTGGCCCGACCCCACGTCGGCCGGCAGGGGCCACTTACGCCCCAGGATCTCGGCCAGCTGGTCGCCCTGTCCGCCAAGTACGGCTACATCCTCGGCACTCCCGAACAAAATGCGGCCGTCGGGATCGATCTGCGCGTGGCCTGATGACGATCTCTCATGACCAAAAGGGCACCGTCGGCGCGCCATCCACACCCCAGCCGGCTTCGACCAATTCACTATCGCCGCAGGCACTTCCGTTGGCCCGACCGGCGCATCGCCTGCCGGTGAGTTGCCGCCCGATCCGGTGGCGCTCGCCGCGATGGCCGCTGAGTACGGCATCGAGATCCTGGGCCCACCGCCTGCCGAATGTCGGTACGACGACATCGAGAGGTAAGGACTAAATGACCGAGTTCGTGATCGGGGGCGCCAGGGTGTTCGACGGCGAGAGGCTCCTTGGCGAGATCGACGTGCACGTGATCGGCGAGGTGATAGGACCGGTCGGCGGATCGCGGCCCGAGGGTGTCGAGGTCATCGACGGGAGCGGCGCGACGCTGATGCCCGGTCTGATCGACGCGCACACCCACGCGAGCGCCGAGGGGCTACGCCATGCCCTGGCCTTCGGCATCACCACCGAGCTGGATATGGCCTCGGTGCCCGAGACGATGTTCCCGCTGCGCGCCGAGGCCGCGCACTGCCGCGACATGGCGGACGTCCGCAGCGCGTCGTTTGCCCTCACCCACCCCGACGGGCACCCGCATCAACTCCGCAAGGGTTTGAACGACCCGGACTGGCCGACGGCGACCACCGCAGAGGAGGCCGCCGCGTTCGTCGATGGCCGGATCCGCGAGGGGGCCGATTACCTCAAGGTGATCGCAGAGGACGGCCACGTGTTGGGCGTGTCGGTGCCCTCGGTGGCCCCCGAGGTATTGGCCGCGACCGTGGACCTGGGCCACGCCCGCGGCAAGATGGTGCTCGCGCATGCGATGACGCTGGCCGCCACCGAGCAGGTGGTCGCGACGGGCGTCGACGGGCTGACCCATGTGTTTTTCGATAGCTACCACAGCCCCGAGATCATCGAACGCATCGCCGGGTCGGGAATTTTCGTCGTGCCCACGCTGAGCGTCTTGGCGTCCATCACCGGCCAGTCGTCGGGCCGCCACCTCGCTTGCGATCCCCGCGTCCTGGCGAAGCTTCCGCCGGCATGGCTGGACAATCTTTCGCAGACGTTGGACACCATGCCGAAACAGAACTTCGCAGCGGCGCTCGCGGCGGTCGCCGCGCTCCACCGGGCCGGGGTGGACGTGCTCGCCGGCACCGATGCTGCGACCCTGAGTGTTCCCGGCGTGGCCAACGGTGCGAGCCTGCACGACGAGCTGCGGATGCTCGTGTTGGCCACCGGCTTCAGCCCGACGGAGGCGCTGCGCGCCGCGACCGCGCTCCCGGCAGATCGATTCGGCCTGACTGACCGCGGGCGCATCCGGGCCGGTCTCCGCGCGGACCTGGTTCTAGTCGACGGTGACCCCACCGTCACCATCGGTGACACGTTGTCCGTGCGCGCGGTCTGGCGCCAGGGCACCCGGCTCGTGCTGGAACCCGCCGGCGCGCGCGCATGACGAGGACATCGGTCATGCGTAGTACCGACGACTTAGTCGACGTGCACGCACACTTCACCACCCCCCACTATGTGGAGGTCGCCAAGGCCGCGGGTCACGTGCTGCCCGCCGGGATGGCGGAAGCCTACTGGCCGCAATGGACCGCCCGGCAGCACCTCGATCTGATGGACGAGGCCGGGATCGGGCGTGCCGTGCTGTCGCTGTCCTCGCCGGGCGTGTACTTCGGAGACGTGGGGGCCGCCCGCTCGCTGGCGCGGGAGGTCAACGACTTCTGCGCCGGGGTGGTGCGTCAATACCCGCCCCGGTTCGGCCAATTCGCGACCCTGCCACTGCCCGACGTCGACGGCTCACTCACCGAACTTGCCTACTGCTTCGATCAGCTCGGCGTCGAGGGCGTGGTGCTGTTGTTTAACCACGCGGGAATTCGGCTCGGCGATAAGCGGTTTCATCCCGTGCTGGCCGAACTCGATCGCCGCGCGGCCGTCGTCCTGCTGCACCCGACCGTTTGCGCAGGGCACGAGGAACTCAGCAGCGGGCGACCACAAGCGATGATCGAGTTTCTTTTCGAGACCGCCCGCGCCGTAACTGATTTCATCCTCACCGGCGCGTCCGAGCGGTTCAGCCGGATCCGACTGATCGTGCCCCACCTCGGCGGGGTGCTTCCGTCGCTGGCCGAACGCATCGAGCTATTCCGCACCATCGACGGCGAGCCCGCCGACCGCACGACCGTCGCCGAAACTCTCGGGCGGTTCTACTACGACCTTGCGGGAATCCCGTCCAAGCACCAGATCGCCGGGCTGACCAGCATCGCTAAACCCGGCCGGCTGCTTTACGGCAGCGACTATGCCTGGACCCGCCGCGAACACGTCTTGCGCCTGCTCACATCGCTGGACGTGGCGTTCGACGGGTGCAACGCCGGCTGGCGGTCGCGTACCACACACAACGCGAACGTTCTTCTGGCACAAGGGCAATGAACCATCCCAAGTAACGGACACGATCGAATAGATTGGAGCGATCCCATGCCGCAACCCAAGTCGGACATGAATGGCGCGGAAGTACTGCTGGAGCAGTTGGAATGTCAAGGAGTGGACTGCATTTTCGCCTCGCCCATCGCCGTGATGGCGCCGGTGTGGGAAGCGCTCGCCCAACGCGGGAACGAGATGAAACTCCGTTACTTCCGTTGCCGCCACGAGCTTTTAGCGGTGAGCCTGGCCTCGGGCTACTACAAGGCCAGCGGCCGGAGCCAGATCGTATTCTTACCGACGTCGCTGGGCGTTCAGAACGGATCGATGGCCCTGGGCACGGCGATGCAGGAACGCACACCGATGACCGTACTGTCACCCGACACACTCACCTACGGCGAGGACCCAACCGCCGATCCCGGCCCCAATTGGCCCTCGCTGCTCGTTGACCACGTCGGGCCCGCCCGCAACGGCGAAGCCGTCGTCAAATGGTCCAAGCGGGCGCGCACCCCCTCAGAGCTGGTCCACGAACTTCGGCGGGCGCACTTCATCGCCGAGTCTGGCCCGCCGGGGCCCACTCTGCTCGAGATCCCATTTGATCTGTTGGTGGGCCAGGGCCACCCCGACATGCCAACCTGGTCTGCGGCGGCACCCGTTGCGGCGACAACCGGGCAGATCGACCGGGTGGCCCAGATCCTCTCCGGCGCAACCAATCCCATCATCATCACCGAGCACGGCGGACGAACGGACGACGAACGCGACGCCCTGATCAGAATCGCCGAAGCGCTATCCGCGCCGGTTTTCGAATTCGCGTTCCCCGCCTACCGCAATTTCCCGCGCTCACACCCGCTATACGGGGCGGGTCCGGTGGAACCGGTGCTGGGCGAGGCCGACGCCATCCTGCTGGCGGGCTGCAACGCACCGTGGCATCCGCCGCACCTGGCGTTGCGTCCCGGATGCGCCGTCATTCACCTCGACGAAGACCCGTTGCGCCCGCGCGCCGCGTACTGGGGCTACCCCACCACCGAAACCATCGCGGGGAACGCGTCGATCAATCTGGGTGCGCTCGCGGCCAATCTCGAACGACGAACCACGGCACGGCCGGAAGCGGTCGCGCGTTGGGCCGGCTACTCGCACCGCATTCGCGCCAAGGGCATCGACGGCGCCCAGCAGATGTCCACGCAGGCAACCGATTTCGTGGCGGCGGCCGATCTGTTTCGCGAGTTGCACGATGCGCTGCCCGACGATGCGATCTGCGTCGATGAGATCATCGCTCAGGTTCCCCAGATGATTCAATTTCTTTATGAGCGCAAGCCACTTTCGCAATATCGCGGCTTTGCCGGAGGACTGGGCACCGGCCTGGGCACCGCGCTCGGCGTCAAACTCGCGCGGCCCCAGCAACAGGTCGTCTGCATCCTTGGCGACGGGGCGTGGCACTACAACCCCGTGCCCGCTGCCCTTGGATTCGCACAGGAGTACGGGATTCCGCTGCTGATCGTGCTCTGCAACAATCGCGGGTACGTATCCCAAGCCTTTAACGTCCTCAAGTACTACCCGGACGGCGCGGCGGTGCGCGAGGGCAATCTTGTTGGCAACGTTATTGAACCCACGCCCGACTATGTGAAGCAGGCCGAAGCCTACGGCGGCGTGGGCGAACGTGTCCAGAAATCCGATGAGCTGCGCTCAGCGCTGCAACGAGCTCTACAAGTCGTCGCAGCGGGCAAGACGGTCTTGCTCGACGTCATCGTCAACCCGTGAGGAGGTTGGCTCGTCCGCGATACCGAGTCCACCAGATTACAGCTGTCAGGTTTTTGATCGGATTCAGTTGATTAACTGTCACATCGGTTTTGGTTGTATATGAAGGAAAGAGTGAATGAGTCGATTTGACATCAGGGATATTTCAGAGCCGATTATCGTCGCTCCGATGGCGGGAGGGCCGTCAACTCCCCAATTGGCGGCGGCAGCCAGCAATGCCGGCGGCCTCGGTATGCTCGCGGGCGGCCTGCTCAACCCCGATGGCCTCGCTGAAAGAATAGGTACTGCACGTGGGCTAACCTCGAGGCCGCTCGGCGTCAATTTATTCGTACCTCAACC
>Ga0306926_10009692_pt1 | contig 10614 bp, 8 predicted proteins | sample flu12Cox44000178_FD_203759 | JGI IMG/M metagenome (GOLD analysis project Ga0306926, IMG submission 203759) | Lab enrichment of tropical soil microbial communities from Luquillo Experimental Forest, Puerto Rico - flux8day.12C.oxic.44.000.178 (v2)... | ecosystem: Environmental > Terrestrial > Soil... | reverse complement strand
TATCGTTTGCAAGCAGCTGATCGCACCCTCGGAGATTGCCAGTGGATCTCTTCAGGAGGACGGGAGCCGAGTCTGGACTCACCTCTCTTGCTTGAGGATCTGGCAGGCGGAGACCGCGACCCACGAACGGCGACAGATTGCCAAGGAACGCCGGGTCCACGGCGAATTGTGCGCCCTCGTGCGGCGTGGTTTTGCCAGCGGGACCATCGAGGTCCTACCCCACAACCGGTCGCGCTTCGACCAGGGGCTAGTGGGCTCGTGTTCGGTGTGCCAACAGCCCGTCTCTCCCGACGAAACCGCCTACGAGGTGACGGGAGGCGTGCAGCAACCTCCGGCCTACGCGCATCCCACTTGCCACCGGGTGTGGTGGATCGAGTCGATGGCTCGACGGAAGATGCAGTCGTGAGTTCTCGGCCGGCCCTGATCGACTCTACGAATCGGCTGGTGGCTCGGAGCCGCCAACTTCTCGTCGCCTCCTCCGATCAGATTGCATGCAGCCGACGCCTCCTCTATCGGTGGCATGGTATCTCCGGCGGCAGCGCCGACCATATCCTCGACACCGCAGCGAGCAATCTCTATGATCGCGTGCGCGCACGACTCCACCAGCACACGCTGCCGCCTGCGCCGAAGCTCGTCCTCGCTGGACGCGCGACGGTTCGGCGGGTGTGTATCATCTGCCGACGCGCAATTCGCCAGGGCATGATGCAGCATGAGTTCGTCGCCGCGGACGGACAAAGGGATTGGACCCGTACGCTTTGCCTACGCGTCTGGATCGATGTGACCCTCGAGCTGAGATCGCGCAAATTGTCGCCTGGCGGCGGTGATTCGAGCACGGAGCTATAAAGGTGTCTCGAGTGCCGGTCGCTCTTCGCTCAGCCTGAGGCATCCCGAGTAGCCTGTACGGGGCTTTGTTTTCGAGACGCTCGAGCCCTCGCATCGACGCCCGCTCGTACATCGCCGATGTCCATCGGCTCCTTCACGCTCGTCGAGTTCCGTAAAACGCGGGCCAATAGAAGATGCGAGATCTCTTTCGGCGGTTTGCTCGTGGTGCTTCTGAGTTCCTTGGTCGAGCGGAGGCCTTCCTTCTCGCGTCCGCAGCAATCGTGCTCTGGGCGGTCCTAGGGCCCGTCTACCGCTACTCGGACACGTGGCAGCTCGTCATCAACACCGCGACGATGATCATCACGTTCCTCATGATGTTCCTGATCCAGAAGACCCAGAATCGAGATGCGAAGGCAGCGCCGCGCTCTCGGCACACAGCAGGAGAGGGGCAAGACATCGACCATGTCTACTTGGACCCGAGGGACGGACAACCTACCGCGACAACCCTCGGTCTCTGCTAGACTCCTCCGCGATTCAAGTGCGGGGGGAGCATGGCCGATTCTAACCGAAAACAACCATTCGGCCGCTCATGTCACTGTGGGGGAATATTTCACTCACAGACTTCCAGAGCGCATGAGGGTCCGGGGCGGTTGAATATCCGGACTCTCCGGGCGCTCCGTTACCACGTCCTCATTTACGCGGGACTGACGCCATTCGTCGCCATCGCCCTGTTCCCGGTCTTCTGGATGGCGATCACAGCCTTCAAGCAGGACATCGATCTCTACCGGGTCGGCCAGTTCCCCTTCTGGTTCTACCATGGGCCCACGCTCGACCACTTCCGGCTGCTGATCACCCGGACCTATTTCGTCCCGCAACTCGTCAACACGCTCCTGCTGTCGGCCTGCGTCGTCGTCATCACCGTGATGACCGCCGTGCCCGCCGGCTACGCGCTCGCACGCATGCAGCTCCCCGGCGCCGGCAACCTCGGCATCGTGATCTTCTGCACCTACCTCGTGCCGGGCGTCCTGCTCTTCATCCCGCTCGCCCGCGTGGTGGGCACCCTCGGCCTGTTCGACTCGTGGTGGGCCCTCGTGGTGGTCTACCCCACCTTCACCATTCCGTTCTGCACCTGGAAGATGCTGGCCTATTTCAAGACGGTCCCGCGGGAGGTCGAGGAGGCGGCGTGGGTCGATGGCTGCGGACTCGTGGGTGGCCTCGTGCGCGTCGTAGTGCCGTTGAGTCGGCAGGGCGTCATCATCACGTCGATCTTCGCGTTCTCCCTCTCCATGCAGGAGTTCCTCTACGCCGTCGTATACGTGGCGCCGAGGTCGGAGAAGGTCGTCACGGTCGGTCTCGTGACGAACCTGATTCGCGGCGACATTTACTATTGGGGCTCCCTGATGGCGGGCGGCCTGATCATTGGCCTCCCCATCGCGATCGTCTACGGCCTCGTCCTGGAGAATTTCGTGCAGGGGCTCAGCGGCGGCTCGACCTGACCGTCCGCGATCGGCTGCGCTCTTCGTCTGCCCGCGCCGCCGGACTTGACGCTGCCCCCACGGCCGACCCACAATCCCTCGTGCCGATGGGTACCGTGAGACGACCATTCAGGCGAACATCCCGTCGTACACCGACGACGTCTGGCTGCTCCTCGCCGTGTACTACTCGGTGCTGCCCCTGATCCCCTTCATGCGCCGGGTGCGAGCTTCCCAGGGCGGCGAAGAGGGAGAAGAAGGCGCCCGAGATCCCGGCCTGCCCGCTCCAGCCGACTGAGGCCGATGCGGTTCTTTCTCGCCCTGCTCGTCGACGGCGCCCTCGCGGGCACCGTCTATGCGCTCGTGGCGCTGGCTTTTGTGATTGTCTACAAGGCGTCGCGCATCATCAACTTCTCCATCGGAGAGTGGGTGATGCTGGGAGCCCGGCTGACGGCGGTGGGACTGCACCAGTTGGCGTGGGGCCTAGGGGCCGCCGCCGGCGGGGCATGTGCCGGTATAGTCGGCTTCGCCGTCGTGTGGAATCGCATAGTCCTGCGCCGGCTCGTGGGGAAGCCCCTGATCTCACTGATCATGGTCACGCTCGGACTGGGCATGGTCATGCGAGGCGGGAGCACGCTCGCGTTCCGCGGCGTCCCCAGCAGCATTTCCCTACCTCTGGCCGGTGAGCCACTCGACGTGTGGGGCATCGCGATTCCGACGGCCAAGCTCCTGGCCGCCGGCGTCGCCATCGTCGTGATCGCCGCCGTGACGTGGTTCTTCCAGCGGAGCCGGATTGGTTTGGCGATGCGGGCCGTGGCCGACGACCAGGAAGCTGCGATGGCGGCGGGCATCGATCTCAACCGCTACTTTTCGATCACGTGGGCCCTGGCCGGCGTGGTGTCCGTGCTCGCTGGGATTCTGTGGACAGCGGCCGCGGGCGGCGGATTCGGGCTGGTGCTGCTCGGCCTACGAGTGTTCCCGATCGTGGTGATTGGAGGCCTGGACAGCCTCCCCGGATGCATTGTCGGAGCGATGGCCATCGCCATCCTGGAAAGCCTGGCCGCCGGGTATCTCGATCCCATGGTGGGGGCAGGGTTCAGCAGCTTGACGTCGTATCTCGCCCTGATTGCCATGCTGTACGCGCGCCCGACCGGCCTGTTCGGACAGCCCGTGCTCGAGCGGGTGTAGACGGACCGCACTCCCTGGGTGGCGCACCTTACACGATCGGGCCCGGAAAATGACCGGGCACGATCTTCGTGCTCTTCGGCCATCGTACCGAAATTCCTCTCGGCGTAATCTGCCAGACTCGCTCTCGGCTTCTAGGAGTCATTGCCCGATTGTAGGCGCAGACCCGGCAGGCGGTCCGAGGCAAGGACGGCAGCGAGCTTCTACGTCGCGCGCGGCCGCCGCCACCAACCATAGCCGAGCAGCCCCACCAGACCGGCTCCCGTCAGCCACAGCGAGGCGGGCTCCGGCACCGCCTGCACCGGCGTCAGAGTCCAGAACAGATCTTCGTACATACCACGCTCAAGCGAGGATAGGTCATGGATGACTTCGCCAAATGCTTTGTCTGGGTCCATCAACACATCCGGACCAAAGGTCTCGGAAAGGTGATTCACGTTGGTCGCGAGCACAAACGGTGTGCCGGCCGAGAGCTGCGGCGGTACCCCCTGGTTCCCGGCAAGGCCTTGGGGGCCGAGCCAGAACAGGCCATCGCCACTCGTCGCGGCCGCCAGGCGGGCTGCTGGGGGAAGGGTCACCAGCTCCGTCCCCGTCGCGTCGCCCACGAACTGGTCATACAGGGTCGGAGACCCCTGATATGTGCCGTCGGGTTGCAGGAAGGAGGTGAACCCGAAGATGTGCCCGAGCTCGTGCATGGCGAAGGTCACGAAATCATACTGCGTGCTGGCGGGCTGGCCCGTCGTGCCTAGGAAGAAGGGCGCCTGCTCGCTGAAGATGATCTCGCCGTCAAGGCCCGGCAACACGTCCCCGCCGATGATATGTTCCGCAAGCGCCCCCGGAATGGAAACGTCACCCGTGTCGAGGTGAAAGGTGTGCGAGAAGGCCAGAAAGTCCGTCAACGGGCCGAAGCTGATGCCCACGGGCACCGTTTCGCCGGGAAATGCGCTGACAAAGAAGCTGCCCACCGGGCGGCCGCGAAGGCGAAGGCCTGCAGTCGCTGGGGGCCCAGGATGGGGTCATTGAAGCCCACGCCTGGACCATCGAGCACCTGAAACGTGATCTGCACGGGGTCGGCGTGGGGGCCCGGGACCCCGAGCCCCACTACGACAGCCAGCGCCACCACACTCGCGACCACGAACTTCGACCAGGTAGCGTACCGGTGTCGTACGGTCATCACGCGACTCCTCTCGTACAGTACGTAGAGCGAGGTGCAACCTTCGCGGCTCCCGCGTGCGGAACATGACGGGCAACGCACTTGGGCTTCCTCATCGCATGCGCCCGATGTTGCACACGATCTCCAAGCGCGGAGCTCAATCGACGAGTGCCTGATACACGGCTTGCCTCCACTGCGTGCGATCGATGCGCTGAGCCGCGACGCCCGGCACCGTCTGCGTCATGATGACGACGACCATCTCTTCCTTCGGATCGATCCAGAACGCGGTCCCGGCCGCGCCTCCCCAGTTATATTCCCCTGCCGACCCAGGCGCTGCGGCCACGCCGTTACCTTTGCGAACCGCAAATCCGAGCCCGAAGCCGTAGCCGGCCGAGAACGGAATCGCCGGTTTGATCGTGTCGAGATGGTCGCTGGTCATGTACGCGACGGTCGCCCGGCTGAGTAACCTCGCGCCGTCGAGTTGCCCTCCGTTCAGCATCATCTGCAGAAAGCGCGCGTAGTCGCCCGCCGTTCCGGCAGATCCGTGCCCGCCCGCATCGTTCTTGTGCGCCACGGTGACGTCGAACAGCGTGATCGGCTTCCCCGTCTCCTTGTCGACGGCGAAAGGCTGCGCGAGCCGCGCCACTTTATCCTTCGGCACAACGAAGGCGGTGTCACTGAGCCGGAGGGGCACGAAGACGCGCTCCGCGAGAAAGTCGCCGAGCGACATTCCTGACACTTTCTCGATCACCCGGCCGAGGACGTCCGTCGAGATGCTGTATTCCCACGCGGTTCCTGGCTGATGCGCGAGCGGCGCCTGCGCAAGTCGCTCGATCTGTTCAGCCGGCGTCACCTCGCCCAAGACGCCGAGGGTGTTGTACGCCACCTTGACACGCTCGTTCGGTGTGAAGCCACCGTAGACGAAACCAGACGTGTGCCGCAACAGATCTTGAACAGTTACCGGAGTGTCCGCCTTGACGAGCGTGTACGTCGTCTTGCCGTCAGCGTCCTTTCCCGCGACCGCGACTTGAAGATTGACGAGTTGCGGAAAATATTTCGAGACGGGATCGGCGAGCGTCAACTTGCCCTCTTCAGCGAGCATCATCGCGGCAACCGACACGAACGGCTTCGTCATCGAGTACAGACGAAAGATGGCGTCCCTGGACATCGGCGCGCCGCTTGCCGGGTCGCGCTGTCCGAACGGCTCGAAGTACGCGATCTTACCTTTGCGAGCAATGAGGACGACCGCGCCGGGGAATCGTTCATTCGCGATTTGGGTCTTGATCGTTTGTCCGAGCCGCTCGAGTCGCTGAGAAGATAGGCCGACCTGCTCCGGCTTGGCCGTCGGAAGCGGCTGGGCGAACGCGATCGGAAGGCTGAGGAAGGTGAGAAGGACGGCGAGAGATACGGTGAGTGATGTCACGGGGTGCCTCCTTGGTTGGGCATCATGACGGACGCCGAGCACATGTCCTCCGTCGGTTGATCGAGCCTCTGAGAGGCAAAGGACGGGGAGGTCGTCAGGCAGAGACAGGGCACATTCGTGATCGATGCGAGGCTGACGGAAGCGACTGTCCCTGAAGGAGGAGGCAAGGAATTGAAGACAGGAGTGAACTCAAGAGAACACAGAACGGGAGGCGAACGAGGGCCACGAGTGACATAGCGATCAGGGACGTTGCGGCCGATCTCCTCGGGCGAGATGTCCAGCAGGCAGGGAAGCGGGCCGAGATTCGACGGTAGGGCCGTGTTGGCCGCGGATGTTTCGTAGACGAGGCTCACGATATCGTCACCGTCCGCATCATCGTAGACTCCGGCGATCCATGACGGATCCACAGGGATGGCCAAGGCGATGACGGGGAGCAGTACGAGCGCCAGAACGATCGGAAGAGAAATCGAAATCGCGTGCCGCATGGAAGGTGATGCCTCGGCGGTAACGACTACTGCCGCGGACACGAGCCTGAGCGCCTCCTTTGCCTCTCCAGAGTCGAGCGGCCAGCAGCGGAAAGCGACGGCACACTAAGCGAGGTCAATTGCCTTTGTCAAGTTGGCGAGCGGGTCTGCGCCTTGATCAAGTCGGTCATCAGGTTTTCCGCCAGCTCGCGCGCGTTCGCCTGAGCGATCGACCAGTGGTCGCCCTCGATGTGACGCACGTCTACGCCTCCGGTTGCGAGGCCGCCCCACCCCATCAAAGGGTCGCCAGTGCACTCGGCTGGCTGCCTTTTGGCGCGGAACAGGGTCACCTTGCCGTGGTAGGTCGCTGGCTCGTAGGGCGGGTCTGGCGTCGACTCGCTGACCGAGCCGGGCCGCAGACTCGCAAGCCTGCGCTTGACAGCCCGCGCGCGATCGCGGAGATATGGGCGCCACTCCTTCCGCCGGAGCCGTGTCAGGACCCCTACGTGATAGCTGATTCTCTCGACGAGAGCCCGCGGACCGAAGTACCCGGGACCATAGCTGTCGATCAGCGCGAGGAATGCCACTTCCCCTCCCAGGGCGTGGAGCTGCCGCGCCATCTCGAACACTACCTTGCCGCCGAACGAGAACCCTCCGAGGAAGTACGGTCCTTCCGGCTGGACTGCTCTGATCTCTTCGATGTATTGCGCGGCCAGCTTTTCCACGCCGCCCTGTCCCGGGTGGCCTCCATCGAGCCCCGCCGCCTCGAGCGCATAAATCACCTGGTTTGGATCCATATGATGGACGAGCTCGCGAAGCGTGAGAACACTGCCGCCGAGGCCAGGCACGCAGAAGAACGGGGCCGTGGAGCCGGTATTCCGCAGCGCCACGATGTGAGGTGGAAGAGTCGAGCGCTCTTGTCCGCGCAACAGCGCAGCCAATGCCTCGATGGTCGGGGCCTGAATGAGTGCGCCGAGGGGCAGCCGTTGACCCGTGACCTGCTCGATCTCGAGCAGGACATGGGCGGCGAGCAGCGAGTTCCCCCCGAGGTCGAAGAAGCTCTGACGCGCGCCCACCGGCTGAAAGTGCAAGGCCTGCTCCCAGATGGCGGCCAGCTGCCTCTCGAGCGCGTCCTGGGGCATCGCGGAGCTTTCCTTCATGGCGGTCGGGACCTCGGCGGCGGTGACCAGCGCCTTATGATCGACCTTGCCGTTGATCGTGAGCGGCACGCTCTCGATGAACCGGATCGCCGTGGGCACCATGTAATCCGGAAGCTCGCTCGCGACGAACCGCCGAAGCTCGTCCAGATCGGGTACAGGCCTGAGCTCGGTGACTACGAACGCCAGGAGGCGTGAGGCGGCCTGCGCATCGTCGACGATGACGACGCTCTGTCGCACTGCCGGATGCCGATCGAGGACTGACTCGATCTCGCCCAGTTCAACGCGAAAGCCGCGAATCTTCACCTGGCGATCGATGCGACCGAGGAACTCGAGGTTTCCGTCGGACAGGTATCGGACGAGATCGCCCGTCTTGTAGAGACGCGCGCCAGGAGCCTCGTTGTACGGGTCGGGAACGAATGTCGCCGCGGTCAGCTCGGGACGGTTCAGGTACCCGCGGCCAACACCGTCGCCCCCAATGTGGAGCTCTCCCGCCACGCCGATCGGAACCGGCTGGCCACGGCCGTCCAGTACGTAGAGCCGGGTGTTGGCGATGGGGCGGCCGATTGGCACCGATCCGGAACGTGGGGGCTGGCCGGTCGCGTCAAACACACAGCACCCGACGACGGTCTCCGTCGGACCGTACTCATTGATGAGTCGAGTCGCTGGCGCATGTCGCCGCCAGAACTCGAGGCTGTCCCACGACAGCGCCTCCCCGCCGATGACAAGCACACGCGCGGCACCGGCCGCACGGTTCGGGGAGAGCTGACGGTTCAGGAGCGAGAGGTGGGCGGGCGTGATCTTCACCGGGCTGAAGTCTCCGCCGTCGTTCATGGATTGCGCGAGCGCGCGGAACCCCTGCTCCTCGGGCAGCAGCACGAGGGGGCGTCCCACGAGAAGGGCGGGGAAAAGGCTGGTGAGGGTGAGATCGAACCCGAGCGAGGTGTGCACTGGCGCGCCTCCCCCGTCCGCCACTTTGTATGCGCCCATGGCCCACCACAGGTAGTTGACGAGGCCCCGGTGGGGGATGAGCACGCCCTTGGGCTTTCCGGTCGAGCCCGATGTGTACAAGACGTAAGCCAGGTTCTCGGCCGTCGTCCCGCCGTCGGAATTCTCATGGGATTCCGCCGCCTGGTCGGCGGTGAGCCCCTCCATGCAGACGACGTGAGCGTCGATCGATCCCAGGCGCGCGAGGTATTGCTCCCTGGTGAGCACCACGGGCATCCGCGTGTCAGCAATCATGAACGCGAGGCGCTCCGCGGGATACGCCGGATCGAGTGGCACGTAAGCTCCGCCGGCCTTCAGGATGGCCAGCAGCCCAACGACCATGCCCGCAGAGCGCTCGAGGCAGATGCCCACAAGCACTTCCGCCCCGACACCAAGCTCCCGCAGCCGGCGGGCGAGCGCATTCGATTGCCCGTTCACCTCGCTGTACGTGAGCTGCCGTTTTCCGTCGATGATGGCCACCGCGTCCGGAGTGCGCTCAACCTGCCGCTCGAACAGGTGGTGCACGCAGGCGTCGCGGGGGTAGGGGGCGCGCGTGTCGTTCCACTCCACGAGCAAGCGGTGCCGCTCGGCCTCGGTAAGGAGGGGAAGCGCGGAGAGGGGCACGTGCGGGTCGGCCACGACGCCCTCGAGCAGCGTACGCAGATGGCCGGCCATGCGCACGATTGTCGCGTCCTCGAAGAGATCAGTGTCGTATCTCAGCGTGCCGCTGAATCCGTCGGCCGTCTCGCTGACCCATAGTGCCAGGTCGCAGTCCGGGTGATCGGTCGCAGCAGGCGGCACCCCCGAGCCCGGAGACGCGCGTTTCGACAATGGCATGGTCGCGCGCTCTTGCAGAACCAGCATGGCTTGAGGCGTGGGCGGTAGGCCCGCCGCATGGTCGAGCGCGAGCGCCTCCGCCATCTGCTCGAGCGATAGTTCCGCGTGCTCCATCGCCTCACGCGTTCCCTCCCGCACGCGCGCGAGCAGATCGCAAAACGTTGGGTCATCTGACACATCAGTGTGAAGCAGAAAGGTGCGGGGCGGATCGCTCCGAACGGAGGCGCCGACGAGCACACTGGACGGGTTTCCGTAGCGGACGAGAAGCGCTTCGAACGCCGCCAGGAGAGTCACGAGGATTGTCACGCCTTCGCGCTCTGCCAGGGCTCGAAGCTCGGCGGCGAGCTGACCTGGCAGCGAGATCGGCTGCGCACTCGATTGAAACGCTTGCGCCGGCCGACGAGGGCGGTCAGTCGGCAACCACAGCGGTGGAGACGCGCTCGCTCGTCGCCGCATTCAGTAGGGCAGCGCCCGCTCCACGTTCAGTCGCGACGGTGCTACCGCGCTCGCCACGCGGAGTGATCCGGAGTGGCTGAGAGCCACAGCAGCACCTGTCTGCGTGTCCGCGGATGCGCCGATTCGTCTTCCCTTTCGAGGAGAGAGGGTCAGATAGCAGCAAGGACTATACCTGCATGGAACCTCGCGGACAAGGTTGCGCATCAGTCGTGCTCCGCGGTGACACACCGCCCGCGCCGCGTGGGCGGAGATAACATGAATCAGCGATGGAACTCGCCTCGAACACTGGGAAATTTCTACGCTCTGGTAGTCGTGGGAAGAGTGAACAAAATTGCCGTGCCTGACGGCGGGATTGGCGTTTTGAATTTGGCGCGGTCGCGCTAGTGCAAAGCTTTGCACAACTCGCTCCCGTATTCCTCGGCCCCTCTCCTTGTGCTAGCGTGAACGGGGTGAAACACGCGCTCTACTGGCTGCTCCATCGGACGCGGGTGAGAAGGGTTCTCGAGCGTGTTTCGCTGGCCAAGAACCTCTACGACGGATGGCGCAGACCGCATCCCTTCGACCGGGAGTTCGGGACCGACACGAGCGGGGTCGTCTCGTTAGCCGACCTCCGCCGGGAAACGCCCGGCGACCAGTTCCGCGAGGACAGCATGCACCAGTA
>Ga0306926_10009691_pt1 | contig 10615 bp, 26 predicted proteins | sample flu12Cox44000178_FD_203759 | JGI IMG/M metagenome (GOLD analysis project Ga0306926, IMG submission 203759) | Lab enrichment of tropical soil microbial communities from Luquillo Experimental Forest, Puerto Rico - flux8day.12C.oxic.44.000.178 (v2)... | ecosystem: Environmental > Terrestrial >... | reverse complement strand
AGGCGACCGTCGCCGGCCTTCAACTCGATCCCGAAGACGCCGAAGTAGAGGATCAGGATGTCGGGGACGCCAGGCTTCAAGCCAAGCCGGTAGAGGCGAGCCGCGGCCGCCTTGGACAGCCCATAGCCGCCGGCTGGGTAGTGCATCCAGAACGCGGGCGGCAGCAGGAGAAGGTCGAGGGCGCGTGCGACGCCCTCGTGCAGTTGGTCCTCATCCGGCTCTGGCGCGGCCAGGTAGAGGCGGGCCATGACGCCCGGCGTTAGGCGAAGGTGCTGGACTGACGGTTGCGCCGGACCAGGCCGAGCGCGACCAGGCCCGCGCCGAGCAGGCCGAGCGAGGCCGGTTCGGGAACCGCCTGCTCGCCGCTCGCATTGCCCGCCACCGTGCTCTTGAACGCGGCCAAGGTCTGCCCGTCGATATGCACGTTGGGCGAGACGTTGGTGAACGAGAAGCTCAGCCCGAGCGGCGGCACGAGGTCGGCAGCCGGGATGATGCTGGACGTCAGGCTGAGCGCATCCGGCGGCGCGCCGATGACCAGGCCCAACGCCGGCCCGGCACCGATCGCGGCGTCAGTGAAGCTCCCGCTCAGGATGTTCGCCGCACCGCCCGGTTCCAGCAGTTGGAAAGAGCCGGAGAAGTGCTGGATGACCGCCGAGCCCGCGGCAACCGCCGTGTCGACGCTGGTCGCGGTCAGGTCGAGGAGCGCGCTACCCAAATAGCCGCCGATGTCCTGGGACACGTTCACGGCGACGTTCGACCCGGAGATGGTCGTGCTCGCGCCGTTGTCGGTCGCCGTGATCGTGTCGGCGTTCGAGGTCTGCGAGAACTGCACAATCGGCAGCGCGTGAGCCGGTGCCGCGGCCAGAGCGAGCGCGGCGATAGTGGCAAGTAGGATGAGTCTCATGGAATACTCCTGCGGTTGAAACGAGAAACGGGAGGCCTCGCGACCTCCCGCTTGTTGAGGTCAACCCCGCTGCTTCGGCCCGGCCTGATCCGCAGACGGGCGGAAGGCCCAATGCGGGGTGCCGTCCGCGTCGGTGTAGAGACCCCAGCCGCCGCCCTCATCGGGAGCCGGCTTGAGCACCGTGTTCGGCGGCGAGGGGTTAGGCACCTCGGGCGGGATCGGCGGCTCGGGCGGGATGATCGGGCCGCCGCCGATGCCGGGTGGGAAGCCGCCGCCACCGCCCGGTGGATTGAAGCCGGGCGGCCCCCAAATCGGGTGCTCGGGATGCGGTGGCACGTTCGGCCCCTGCGGCGGGATGATGGGACCGCCGCCGACGCCGAGGCCGGTCAGCGAGGCCAAGCCGACGAACGTGACGTTCTTGCTGTTGCCTTGATCGTCGGTCGAGATGCCGACCAACGTGATTGGGACTGCTGCCACTTCTTTTGCCCTTCCGTGTCATGGAGTGGTAAGAAACCCCTCGCGTATGCTTCACGAGGGAACTCGGCGGGCGCGGCCTACGCGGTCAGGCCGACGCCCGCCCTTCATCCCATCCGCTCAGGCGGAGGCAGACGGGCGAAGCTGGTGGACGGCGGCGGTGCCGAGCGGGGTGCCGGCGAAGTCGCCGAGCCGGCGCTTCACATCGCGCAACTCGGCTTCCTCCTGCTCGCGACGGGACTCCTGCTCGGGGGTTTCCAGCCGGTGCCGGCAGGCGGTGCGCAGCGCCTTGGACGGGATGCCGGCGTCACGCGCCTGAGTGACGAGCTTGTTCACCTGGACGACGATCTCGGCCTTCTTCTCCAGCAGCGAGGTCAGCTCGTCGGCGAACTGGCCGAGTTGCCGATCCGGGTCGTTTGCGAGGTCTGCCGCGGCCTCGTCCTGTTTCGCCTTGCGAGCCATTGCCGTCTCCTGCTGGTGGCGCGGCCTCGCCCTCGCTCGGCCAACCTTCGGCCAGCCGGGCGCGGGTCAGTTTGAGGCGGGGTCGGAACTCGGCGGCGACCTCAATGACCCGGTCCCACTGCCGAATCGGGATGCCGTTGGACCGCCACCGGTAGACCGTGGTCGGCACCAGGCCGAGCCGGTGCGCCAGTGTCGCCGGGCCGCCGAGGGCGTCGATGACTTCCGCGTGCCGCATGACGGGCATCAAATTGCAAGACTTGCAAATTAGCAAGCGGCGTGTTGCGCTTTGACGCTTTCCTCACGCGCGCGAGAGGCGTATTACCGGCGGCAGACCTAAGAACGTTAAACCGCAAACGAGGACGAATGGTGCCATGCTAGACGGGTTGCTGCCGGCGGCGGTGCTCAGCCGGGAGCGTGCGCGACGCCTATGGGCGGAGCAGATGGGCCAGCGGATACGCTGGCTCCGCGAGGCCTACGAGGAACAGCAGCCCGGCAGACATTCACAGACCCAATGGGCAGAAGCCCTTGGGATCACGACCGAGATGATGCACAGGATCGAACACGGGAAGTCATTCCCGTGGGACGTGCTGTTCCGGATTATCTACCGGTCTGGCGCGTGTCTTGACTACTTGGTGTGGGGAGCCCCCAATCCCGATTCCACGCTTCCGTGGTTGTTTGAGCGACTGACGAAGGCGCATCCGGAACTGGTGCCAATCGACCGCTTTCGTCGGGAACGCAGTCGCGATCTGATGAAAGACCCGATAGAACGTCCGGAACGAACGACGAAAGCGCGTGGTCCCTATAAGGCCCGAACAGGACGCCCGGTGCCGGAGGATGATGAGAAGCCATAGTTTGTTCCCTGGCCGGCGGTTCAGGCCGCGAGCCGCGCTCTCAAATTCGCGAGGTGCAGTGCAAAAAGTGCAACCATGAGTCGCAACCTAAGATAAGCCATCTCGGCTTGACAACCCGAAAACGACTCGCCCCGGCATCTTTTTCGGTGTTGCAGTTTCTGCAAATTCGTGATCCCTTCCGCCCGCAAGGCGGAGGGGTGAATGAGCGAAGTCAGGGCACCATCGGCATTCATCCTTGAGCGTTCGGTCGCCGCCTGGCAGCGGGCCAAGGCCGCGCTGGAAGCCGACGCCACGCTCGCCGACGATGAGGCGGTGGTCGCCCGCGCGCTCGAGGCCGACCCGCACGCACTCGCTCCGGACGAAATTCTGCGTCGCCTCGCAACCGCGGCCATGTGGGCAGAGGTGCGCGCGACCGAGGCTAAGGCGCTCGCCAACAGCCTGACCGCGCGCTCAGCCCGGTTTCACGCCAGGGCGGCCACGCTGCGCGCCGTCATCCTCGATGTGATGGACGCGACCTCGCGCAAGACCTTCAGCGCGCCGATCGGCACGGTCAGCATCCGCAACGTCCCACCGGCTGCCGTCATCCTCGATGAGGAGCAGCTTGAGGACGCCTATGTCCGGATCAAGCGCGAGGCGAAGCGGCGCGAGATCACGGCTGACCTCAGGGCCGGCGTGGACGTGCGCGGCGCGGTGCTGAGCAACGCCGGGCGAACGCTGGTGCTGACGCCGCACGGCGCGCCCGCGATCGATTTCGAGACAGGCGAGGAGGTCGAATAGATGGCGCAGCAGAGCCAGCAGCGGGCGGTGCTGAACATCGCGCCGCGGGTCGCCAAGCCGTCGCTGTTCCAGGGGACCGAGATCCAGTGGCGCACGCTCTGCGACGCCTATCCGGCGGCGACCACGCCCGAGGCGGTGATGATGGTCGTGGAATACTGCGCCGCCCGGAACCTCAACCCCTACACGCGGCCCGTCCATCTGGTGCCGATGTGGAGCGCGCAGCACCGCCGCAAGGTGCTGGTGCCGATGCAGTCCATTGACCAGTTGGAGGCGGTCGCGCACCGGACCAAGGCGTGGGCCGGCATGGAGCCGCCCAAGCTCGGGCCGACGCGCGAGCGCACGTTCACGGGCCGGGTCGAGGATGACAGCGGCGGCACGCGCGAGGTGCGCGTTACCATGCGCTACCCTGAATATGCGCAGGTGACCGTCTACCGGATGGTCGCGGGCGAGGCGCGGGCTTTCCACGGCGAGCCGGTGTTCTGGGAGGAATACTACAGCCGCATGGGCCGGACGGAGGTCCCCAACGCCCGCTGGCAGCAGGCCCCGCGACAGATGCTCATCAAGTGCGCCAAGGCGGCGGCGCTGCGCGCGGCCTTCCCGGAGGTGGGCGCGGAATACGTCGCCGAGGAGATGGAGAACAAGGAGGCCGACCGCTACGGCGTCACCATCGACGGCGTTGCCGAGCAGCCGCCGCCGCCCGAGGAGCCCGAGGACATGGCCGACCCGCCGGTCACGGGCGCGTTCGGCGGCGATCCGGACGGGCCGCCGGCCGACGAGCCCGACGAGCTTCGCCGCATCCTCGATGAGATCGCCACGATGGACCGCGAGCGCGCCGCCGAGGTGGCCGCCGGCAAGGACGCCGACTTCGCCGCCCGCGTGAAAGACCTGTTCCCACCGGATCAGGACCGGGTCAGGACCGCGCTCAAGGAGCGACGCTACTCGACCAGCCGCGGGGTCGCATGAAGAACGGCGTGGAGTTCGTCTGCGAGGACTGCGAGTGCGGCGTGTTCGCCTTCGGCGCTGACCGCGTGCCTGACCCGCCGCTCTGCGCCACCTGCCAATGGGCCCGCGAGCACCTGTCCGATCCGGGCGAGCGCGCGAGGTTCCGCGAGCGGATGTCCAGCCACCCGTTCGGCACCGGTCACGAGGTCAAGGGAGAGGTCGCATGAACGATGCTGTTGAACCGATGCCGCTGTTGCCCGGCGTCGATGTGGAGTTGCGGGCGATCCGCAAAATCCTCGATGCACTGGAAACGCTGGACGTGCTCAGCCAGCGCCGGGTGATGCGCTACGTCGATGCACGGATCGACGCGGCCAGCCCGCAGCCGATCATGCAATTCCCGAGCGCCGAGGCGCGCCGGGCGCGTGTAGTCGACTCCGAATTCGAGGACGTGAGCGAGGTCGGCCATTGATACGGCTGCCCATCGAGCTTTGCCGGCGCAAGAGTAGCCGGGGCGTGCCCGAGCAGGTGATGGCCCAGTTAAAGGGCTACCCGGTCAGCGTGCGGGCGCGGAACTCGATCCTGCACGCCTACTGCGACGGCAGCATTCCGGATGTCGAGATCGCGACCCTGCGGCGGCTGCGGCAGCGGGCATGGTTGCGCATCCCGAACTGCGGCAAGCGGACGCTGGCCGAGTTAGACGCCCTGGTCGGCGGCTTCCCGCACGGGAGGCGGCAGCGATGATCGCGCGTAAGCCGACTGAGCGGATGACGACGTTCCTGCGCTGGTGCGAGCAGCAGGGCCGGTTCTCGACTTGGTCGGTCAAGGACGACGCCATCATGCAGCGGGCGCGCCAGTTCGGCTGGGTTGAGCGCGTCGGGCGCGAGCCGGGCATGTTGGGGCTTGCATATTTCGGGTTGAGCGAGGCCGGTCGCGCCGCGCTGCGAGATGGGGCGGCTCGTTTCGAGAAGCAGCCGTCGAAGCGATTTGTCTAGCCCGCCACGCTTCCGGGCACACACAGGAGCACACGCGATGAGCCATACCCACCAGAACAATCCAGAGCAGCAGAAGAACAAGCCCAAGCACACGGTTCACGATCCGGTCGCCGCGGCGGAGCAGATCAGCTTGCACCCGAACGGGCGGCAGCGGTGGATCGCCTGCTTCGACACGGTTGCGGGCCAGATCAAGACCTCGCTGGACGAGGCGAACCAGATCGTGGCGCAGGGCGGCAGCGGGCAGGACGTCGTCAAGGTGTTTCAGGACACCTATGACGCCTATCAGCGCGACCGCGATCAGGTCATCGACAAGCTCGATCGCGTTGTCACTCAGTAGGAACGAGTGGGAGGCTTCGGCCTCCCCTCAACCCGACATGGGCCGCCGCGTCCACGTCCTCGAACGCCCGTATCCGCCGCTGGACCGGCAGGCCTGCAAGCGGTGCGGCAAGCTCGGCATCACGGTCATCTGCATGTGGGTCGAAGGCGAGGAACAGGTGCCGCACGAGGCGCTGTATTGCACGACGGGGTGCGCGACCTTTGACGGCTGGCCTTGGCTGCCAGAGGAGCCCCACCAGCGCCGCCGGGCGCAGCACCGATGATGCTCCTGCACGCCATGGGCACGCGGTTGACGCTGGCCGAGGCTTGGGAGGTGTTCGAGGTCGCCTGCCGCGCTCGCGGCATGAGCGACGAGCAGCGCGAGTCGATCCTTGCCGGGTTCATCACGGGCGCGCACGTCGCGCTGCTGATCGTGGAGGCCCACCCCGATTTGCTGGCGGCGCTGTGCGCCGAGGCCGAGCGCACCGCCGCCCAGCGCCTTGCGCTGCTGCGCCACCCGGCGGGCCATGCCTGAGTCCATCACGCCGCGCTGGCTGACGCCGGCCGCGACCGCGAGCTACCTTACGGTCAGCGCCAAGACGCTGCGCCGCCTAGTCAGCCAAGGCCTGGTGCCACCCGCACAATTCCCGCTCGGCCCCAAGCGCCCGCGCTGGGACCGCATCGCGCTCGATGCCAAGCTCGAGGGCCGCGAGGTCGGCAAGTCGGCCTACCAGGCGGTGTTGGAGCACATCGCCCAGGCAGCACCCCGCCGCAAAGGGAGGATATGATGACCCACAGACAAGCCGCTTTTGCACTCGCGCATCCCGTTTTTGATCCCAGGCGGCAGATCATCCGCGGCCACTATTGGGCTGAGGAGCGCGGCATATCCGCGTGCCTGACGGTCAACCTTGGCATGGAGTGAACGCGCTACGCCGGAGGTCGCCCGCTTTGGCAGCTTTCGCTTGCTGTCCACGAGCGGACGGGTCCGGTGCCGGTGCTCAGTTGGAGCCCGACCACGCGACGCAAGATCGAGCATGTCCGCGACCGCATCATGCGCGGGCTTGGCACTGACGAGTTGATCGAGGAACAGCTTCCGGATGTCGTGGCGCTGGCCGATTTCGGCCGCATGACGATTTCGGTCAGTTGGCGCAAGCCGCTGTCACTCGCCGAGGTCAACCAAATGGCACCGACGCCGGAGGTTCGAGCCAGGCCGGGACGCCCATGAGGAGGAGTATACGCAATGCGTGCGCTATACGCAGAGCGGTTATGCCGGAGTAACGTTACAGTTACGAGTAAGTCTGCGCTACATAAGGGCTACGGCGATGACGCCGGGCAAAAATAAAAGGACGCAGACGATGAGCAACATTAACTTCGACAAGGTCTACAGCGTTAAGTCGAACGCGGCACGCGACATGAAAAAGGCGCTGGCCGCCGGCACCTTCCCGGTCGGCACCTTGGAGGTCAAGGCGACCGACGGCGGCTTCCGCATCGTGCGGGTGACGCGCTCCACCGCGACCGAGCAGCCGTTCACGGCGACCGACCTCGCCACCGGCAACGTGGTCGATCTGACCCAGGCCCCGATGGGCCGCAGCCGCGACGCCGAGGGCGAGCCCAAGGCCGTTGCTAAGGCGGTCGCCAAGGCCGCCGTGGAGGCGCTGCGCGCCGAGGTGCAGGCCAAGGCCGAGCCCGCCGCCTCCAAGCAGGACGACGTGCTCGCCTCGTTTCACGCGGCGGTCGCCAAGGTGGAGGCCGACCGCAAGGTGGCCGAGACCCGGTTCCCGAAGGCACCGAAGGCCGAGGGCCAGCCCGGCGTGGTTACCCTGCGCCGCACCGCCAAGGAGGCGAGCGCCACGGTGGTCTGGCAGGTGAACATGACCAAGGCCTGGGAGTTCGCCCGGCTGGTCCGCACCAACGAGGACAGCGGCCTGGAAGTGGTCTACACCCTGCCGCGGGCCTGGGTTGAGATCTTCGGCAACGGCGCGACCGTGCAGGTGTTCTCGACCAACCTCGGGATCGAGGCCTTCCGCGGCGAGAAGCTGGACGCCCAGGACGATGAGGTCAGCCGGCAGAAGGCGGCCCGCACGTCCAAGGCTGCGCCGAGCAACCGCAGCAAGGCGTTCACGCAGTTCTTCAATGACTACAGGCTGGGCGCGTAAAGCGCCCGCCCAAGAACAGTGGAGCGGACGATGACGACACTATTGATCCTGTATGTCCACGCGCTTGAGTGGGCGTATGCCGAGTTCTGGCGAACCCTGATCTCCAACGCGATTTGGGCCGGGTGCGCCCTGACAATCGGCGGCGTGTTCTGGCTGGTCACCTCCATCGCGGAGGCCTTCTCCGCACGGCGGCGCTGAGAGCCGCAACGGAATTCCGGGCAACGATCCCGGTAGCAACGGGCCGGCATTCCGCCGGTCCACCACAACAAGGAAAGAGCAAACGATGAAAAAGTTCATGATGACGACGCTCGCGGCTTGCCTGGCCGCAGGCCCGGTGCTGGCGCAGAGCCAGCGGCCGATCGCGGAGATCGCGACGCCTGCCGAACTGAAGGAGTTCAACACCAGCTTCCTGGAGGGCTGCGTGCGAGGCCAGAGCCGTTCGGCACTGACGGTCGAGATGTTCGGCAAGGACGGCATCGCCCATTACTGCGGCTGCCTCGCCAAGGATGCGGTCAAGCTGTTCACGGCGCAGGACATCCTGGCAGCCGCGAAGGGCGAGCAGCCGAGTCCACGTCTCAAGCGGCAGATCGACAGCCTGTCGAACGCCTGCTTGGCGACCGTCATGGCCGACAAGGGAGCATAACGATGGCGACGATCCTGAAGGTGATGGTCATCATCATCCTGGCACCGCTTGCGCTCTGCGTGGGCGTCTACGGCTGCACCGCCGCACATGTCGCAGCGGTGTCGTCCGCGATCCCGGCGCACCCGGCGAAAGGAGCGGTGAAATGACCTGGACGAGAGTCGTTCCGCTGGTCGGGCTGCTGGCGCTCGGCGCCGGCGTTCTTCAATGAGTTCCGGCTGGGCGCGTAAGCGCCCAGCACTCCCACCCTCGAAAGGAAACCTCACGATGATCGTTCTGATCCCGCTCGCCGGGCTGGTCCTGCTCGGCCTGATGTTCCGCGGCTTCAACCGCTCCATGGCGAAGTTCAACGCCAACGTGAACCAGGCGACCAACGACATGATCGAGCGGCGCAAGTCCTGGTCGCCCGAGCGGTGGAGGCGCTTCCGCCGCCGCCGCAACATCGCCCTCGCCATCCTGGCCGTGCCGGCGTTCCTCATCGGCCTGGCAGCACTGATGGGATGACCATGCTTGGACGACTCCTGTTCCTGATCCTCGGCGGCCTGATCGTGGCGCTGGCGGCACTCGCCGCAGCCCACGTCGGCTGACCCAACAATGAAAGCGCAGACGATGGCGCTGACGAGATCAACTTCACCCGCACCAAGTATTTGCGGCTGCGGCGGCGCTACGAACGCGCCGTGCGCGAGCAGGCCGAAAGCTTCACCTTCGAGGGCCATGAGCTGCTGACCAGCTACGCCAAATACCTGCTCGAATACCTGGCGACGCAGTTCGGGAGCGCAACGGACGCATAGGCGCTATACGCAAAGCGTGCTCCACAACGGGGCACGCAATGCGTATAAGTAGGGCAGGACGAAGGAGCAAACGAGATGACCGCCAACAGCACCAACAATGAGTGGAAGGTTCTGCCCTCGCAGCGGCCACGGACGCCCTGGCTGGTCCAATACCGGGCGCACCTCTGGTTCTTCAAGACCCAGGCTGAGGCGCAGGCGTTCGCCGACAAGAACAACAGCGGGAGCAAGTAATGACCGACGCGATCTGCAAGACCATCATCGACCAGCTTGTCAGGCTGGACGTCCACGCGCGGGATCGCGCGCTATGCGCGATGCCGAACTGGCAGCTTGACCGGCTGGGCGACTACCTCGCCCTCGGTCTCACCCGTGGCCGCGGCGACAAGCCGGCCATCATCGGCGAACTGCTCGCCGCCCACGCCCGCGCCGTCTGAGCGGGTCAACCAACAGGAGTGCAAACGATGCTCACACCCCAACAGATCGCGGCCCTGCGCCAGATCGCCGATGCGATCGTCGATACCGTGCGCGAGACCGGCAGCCGCGGCGCGCCGGGCGGGCTGCTCTACATCGCCTTGTCGGAGCGGGGCTGCACGCTGCGGCAGTTCGAGAACCTGATGTCGGCGCTGATCGCCGCCGGCCGGCTGCGCCAGGACGGGCAGGTCTACTATGCAGTGGAGGCGCGCTGATGGCCGAGCAGCAGCCGTTGACCTACAGGGTCAACACGGGCGAGACGACCTTCAAGCCGTTCGAGGCGGCGTCGGTCGAGGAAGCCTGCGCCTACGTGCGCGACAACCAGCACCCGAACTATGCCTTCCCGAAGTGGCTACAGGTAGTCCGCAACGGCGGCTGGGTATGGGTGCAGTGATGGCCGAGGAGTTCATGGTGCGGGCCTACTCCCGCACCCTCTCGCCGCGGCAGGTGCGCGCCGCCTTCCTGCGCTGGTGCCCGCCCGACCGAATGCTGGTCGCGCTCGACTTCCGGGCGCAGCCGCCGTTCCCGAGCATTGACGCGGCCGAGGACTGGATCGCCGAGCAGACCGCCAAGTGGACGCCAGCCCTGGCCGTGACGGCGAAGGTTGGCCTTGAGGAGTTCTGGGTCGTCGGTGGCTGGGCGACATGACGCGCCATCGTCCCATGGTGCGCGTCATGAAGGCGCGACCGATCAAGCGGCGCGGCATCTGCCCGCGCTGCGGCAAGCTGGGTGTCCAGATCAAGCCGGTGCGCGGCAGCCCCGATCCACGGTGCCGCTACTGCACCGAGCAGGCAACGTTTGTGAAGGATTTAGCGAATGACTAGATCGAAACGGTTCATGATG
>Ga0306926_10009689_pt1 | contig 10615 bp, 15 predicted proteins | sample flu12Cox44000178_FD_203759 | JGI IMG/M metagenome (GOLD analysis project Ga0306926, IMG submission 203759) | Lab enrichment of tropical soil microbial communities from Luquillo Experimental Forest, Puerto Rico - flux8day.12C.oxic.44.000.178 (v2)... | ecosystem: Environmental > Terrestrial >... | reverse complement strand
TATCCATGATACTTTTCTCCCCGCGGATTCATTTTGCTTTCGTTACATAAGGCAAAATGGGAACCAAGAGAAACACTCTTTATTGAGCATTCGTGGACTCCGGTTCATCGGAGGAAGTCTAGGCCCACTTTTTTGGACGACATGGTTGCCGCCGCGGTAATGGTAAAGCTGGTACACCCCCACAGCTGCACGCCTGGTCGTACCCACCTGACGCTTGCCACCGCGGGGTCCCCGCTCATGTCTTCCCGTGGGTCTTCAGCCCACGGACTTGTTCCGTGGGGAAGGCCGGGATCTACTCTCGGCACCGGCCTTCGCCGGTGTGACAAATATTTGGTGCCGTCTGTCAGAATTGATCCACTACGCCGTTACCCGTTCGTGATTGCCGCGCGCCGGCCCGATGAAGCCGAGCGCCATCGCCGCGTCGGAAGAAGCCTCTAGTATTCGAGGTCGATTTGCCAAGTTAGTACCGATCATCTTCAGCACTTGCTCGAATCTGCCCTCGTCCTCGACACAGCCGAACTCTCGCACAGTTTCGACAAAGCGGAGGAACTGCCTCCTGGGTTGTGTCGGAAATTGCATCCACGGCAGCTCGTCCCAGCCGATCGTGTTTGGCGCTCGGCGAGGGCCTCGGCGTGACGGGCACTTTGAGACCGCCTGACCCCGAGATGCCAAACCTTGGCTGCCGCCAAGCGTGGTGGAGTCGGCGCTGCCGATGATCCAGGCGAGACGGTGAACAATACCTAACGCGGTCTTGTTGGTTACCTCGAGCCGCAGGTGCAGCTGGTATGGGCTGATGACGTCCCCTGCAACACTGAGCAAAAAGCAGGCCTGGAACCATTTGTGGAGCGGAACGTGGCTGCCCTCGAACATCGTACCGACCGTCGCGCGAAACTGTTTGCGGCAGCGGCAACAGAATTTTAGCCCGGCCCGCGCGCCCTTTCCGGTCACCGCACCGATTCGATCGGTTGCACCGCAGCGTGTGCACAGCGGTCCATTTGGCCAGACGATTTCTTCGAGCTTGGCGTGCGCCGCCTGCTCATCCCAAAAATAGGGCCGTGAAATGATGAACATGTTCGTGCCTCGCTACGGCAGAGGGCCGGATGGCCGAAGCAATCCTCCCGACCTCGGATTAACCAATAAGCCGTATATCCGACCGTGCAGACAATTACAACTAAACCTAATTATTTTATTAAAATAGACAACTTTTTGACGTTCTCTCGACGCTCGTTATGGACGATCGTTCCCCCGCAACGGCCCGAGTGTCTTTCGAAAACCCGGACGATCCCGCATGATCGGTGACAACAATCCAAGCCTGGAGAGGCGTCATGAAGCTGTTCGATCTGTCCGGAAAAGTCGCGATCATCACCGGTTCGAGCCGCGGCATCGGTCGAGCGATCGCCGAGGCGTTTGCCGAGGCGGGCGGCAGAGTGGTTATCTCGGCCCGCAATGCCGCACCATGCGAAGAGGTGGCCGCGGCGATCCGCGCAAACGGGGGCGAGGCGACTGCCTTCACGGCGCGAATCTCCGATAAGGCGCAGCTCGAAAACCTCGTTGCCAAGACGCGTGAGGCGTGGGGCCGGATCGACATCCTGGTCTGCAATGCGGCGATCAATCCGCATTACGGTTCGCTGGAAAAGCTGACCGACGAAGTATTCGAGAGGATGATGGTCAACAATGTCCTGAGCAATCTGTGGCTGTCGCGCATGGTTGCACCCGAGATGCGCGAGCGGCGCGACGGCTCGATCATCTACATCATTTCGGTGGCGGCAGTGCGCGCAACGACGGTGCTCGGCATGTACGGCGTGACCAAGGCCGCCGATTACGCCCTCTGCCGCAACCTCGCGGCCGAGTGGGGCCCTGACAATGTGCGGGTCAACTGTATTGCCCCGGGTCTCGTCAAGACCGAATTCGCCCGCGTTCTTTACGAGGATCCGGCGCGGCGCGCGGCGCGTGAGGCGGCGACGCCACTGCGCCGCCTCGGCGAGCCCGAAGACATCGGCGGCGTCGCGCTGATGCTCGCATCGCGCGCCGGCGCCTTCATCACCGGTCAGACGATCATCGTCGACGGTGGCACGACAATCGCGCCGTAAGGTCCGGCAGTCGTCCAGGCCCGATACTCCGGCCACGGTCCCCCGAGGGATGGTTGTGCACCAGCGCCGTTCGGAAGGCAGCGGCCCCCAGGTCATCTGATCGAGGCTCTGTTGATATCTCCGCTTGGTCGACGTTACGCTGCTCATGCGCGGAGGGCGGCGTCAGGGAATACCCAGTGACGCCGCCTCATTGCCGGTTCCGCTCGATTTTCGGCTGAACTCCCGCTACACAGCGATCTTGTCAATTTCGGCCCGCTCGAAATCGGTCAGAAACGTCCAAGCGTCACGCTGGGTTTCGTAATAGCGCAAGCTCCCGTTGCTCAGGCAAATTGCCTCGCCGTTTCCCCAGACATAGAATGTCCGGTAGGGCGCGCGACGGATCTTGAAAACGTCGGAACTCTCGCTGCTCATTAGATTTCCCCCATAAGATTTCGACGGAGCGGCTTTATCCGGCAATAATCAACAACCGGTTAACGGCGCGCCATTTCTCCGACTGTCCCTTGACCCATACTACGGCGATCCGGGAAACTCGGGTCGACTAGCCGCTAAGAACCTTTCTTTCAGCAAATTAACCAAAATGTTCTATGCTCATCTTTAAAACCCCTTTAATTTTTGTATATGAGAGTTGAAGGAAATTGAGGAGAGGTGGTTTCGTGAATACCGAAGAGATCAATCCACATCTAACGGCGAAAATTGTCGTAAGCTACGTGCGGCACCAGCGGTTGGGGCCGGATCAACTTCCCGAACTCATTACCTCCGTTCATCGGGCGATCGGTCAGCTTGGACAGCCGCCCGAACCAGAGGAGGTTCTCACTCCCGCTGTGTCGCTGCGCCGTTCTGTCCATCGGGACCATGTAATTTGTCTTGATTGCGGCTACCGGGGAAAGACACTAGCTCGGCATATAGCCACGCAACACGGCTTGAGCGCAGATGAATACCGCCAGCGGTGGGGGTTACGGAGCAATCATCTTCTCACGGCTCCAGCATATTCCGAGCGCCGCTCGATCTTGGCGAAGGAGCTTGGGCTCGGCCGCAAGCCGGTGGCAAAGGTGGCCTCGCCACCGACACCTGCTGCATCCACCTCGCAAGATGTTGTCGGAACCTCGAAGATGAGACGGACAGGCAGATCTCGCCCTGCGTTGAGGTCCAAGGGTGCTGCAAGCGAGACGGCGGCAGGACCGACTCCCGCCAGGAGTAAGCGATCACGTCCTCGGGCTGCGTTGCCATCCGATTAGCAGGGGGCGAGCTTGCTCTATCCAGCCTACGCGACTTGCCGATGCGCCTATTTAGGATAGGAACTCCATCAGCTTGTCGATGTCGGCATCCATCAGATAGGCGCTGAGCACCTCGCCGGCGTGGGATCGCACGCCGACGACGAAATCCACCCCGACGCCGCGGTTGACCGGTAGCCGGGACAAGCACCACTCGTCCGGCCCGTTGAAGGGCATGGATGCTCGCGCTGGAACTCGCGTGTGACCGCACGTGATCGGTGCTCTCTTGCTGACGCTACGTTCAAGGAGGCCATCAGCGGGATGCAGCAAGCCAGCGCTGCGAGCAGCACCCGGTTCCAGTTAGTTGTCGCGCTCAACGCGTGGCAATGAAAACGATGGCAAATAGCGAGGCGATTGCCGTGAAGCTCCAAAAGATTTGCATTGCTCAGAGACAGTGCCGCCAGAAAATCTCGATCCAGGCGATGACGATCGCTGTGCTCCCCGATCATCATGTAGAGCGGCTTGAGGGCTTGCTTGTTGCGGAACCGCGTGACCAGTTCGACCAAGGACTCCAGGTTGGTCTTGACTGGCGCTCGTGTTAGGGGATCTGGTAGAATGTTGGGGGAGTGTTGAGGTTCCCGACACTATTGACTGTATGAGTTCCAGACGCTGCGCTAATGTCTTTGCACGTTAAGGTGCCATTTACGGTAAACCCGATGGCACTGGTGGTGTCGAGCGATGCCACTTCGGATGGGTTGTCAATGACAATGACACCCTGAATACCGGCCTGAGCATACTCAAGCTGCAATTCGGACTGATAGAGCCGGTAGGCGGTGTCGATCGCACTGGAGGCGTCGAGGAAGAAGGGTAATTGGGAAGCTGTCAGAGGAGTCTGGCCGACACCTTCTCCCGCGCTAATCCCATACCAGGGTATAAGTGCTGTGCATTCGGGATTTAGAATGCCGCCGACGTAGACATTGGGACCGCAAGTCTTATTGGCGTCTTCTACGAGGGCGAACTCGACACAATCAGCACCATGATGGACCTGAAGGATATGACCAGAATTTGCCAGAGCCGAGGTCGGGATTAGCGCTACGATCGTGACCGTAAGGGTTTTGCGCATGTAGCCTCGATTGATTGTAGATGAGGGTTTTTCACAAACAGTGCCGCCAGAAAAGCTCGATCCAGGCGATGACGATCGCGGCACTGCCGACCATCGTGTAGACGGCGGAGCCGCTCTATCCGCTGGATCAGGAACTCAATATCGGCTTGCATCCGACCGAGATCTACTCGTTCGGGATCACGCGGTGGTATCAGGGGATGGTAATCGTCTGGCATGAGATTGATCCTGCCAGATCATGGTTGACCGTTGGTTACGATGAAGGACGCAAAGCTCTGTCGGTCAACGGGAACCAGTCTCTCGGTGTGACCGATTCACCGCCGTTCGGTTCCGGTCACCCGCCATGTCCGTATCATGGCAGCACCATGTCGGTATCATGGCTTCCGCAGACCAAACCGACGAGGCGCTTTGACCAAGCCGGAACGGGTAGGTCGCACGCCAAAGGTGCCGCCCGCGAACCATTTGCCGAACAGGTTCGGGTCGTGCATCGTCTGCGTGATCGGCAAGGCCAGCATGGCCGCGCGGCTTAACTAGTGATCGGCCTTGGCGTGGCATTCCAAAATGTTACTCTTTCATCAGGTCTGTTGCCGTCGCCCAAAAACGTTTCCCGCTCGCCGTCTGGACCCAATACTGTGTTAAGTGGTTAGCCGGAGAACATTGGCCATACACGACAACACCCTCCCCGGTTGAACCCCGCACGTGTTCCCCAGTTTTGAGCGTGAAACAGTCGGAGGGGACCGACTCTTGAAGTTGCTCGATCTTGCCCCCTGTCCTGACTAGGCCGATGCCCTGGTCACGAAGCACATAGATGGGATCGACGTAATTGACCACAAAGGGTCCGATACCGTGCACCTGTATGATCGTTTCTGTCTTGGACAAAGCAAAGTGAGCCATTCCCTTTGGCACGAACAAATAGTCACCGACAGTAACGGTATCTATATCGGACGAACTAAATTGACTACCCATCCCAGCAACCAAATTCCCTTCACCACGACAATATTCTCGTCTTCGACATGTGTGTGCGGCAAGACGATATAGCCCGCATCACTGTGAATGCGGATTACGAAGGGCTGACCTGGGATACCCATATCGCCCTGGACTGCTTCAGTCCATTGTTGTGATGGGATGTCCTTAAGGGGAACAATATGGTGTCTGGGCGTTTGCTGTGCGGCGGCACCACGAAGCGCCACGGCCAATCCCATAAGAGATGTGGCAATTCGTCCCCCAACCACGGCGGTAAATCCCTTCATGATCTTCCTTGTCGCTTGGGGTAGGCGGAGAGAAGTCTAACCGACAGGGTGGACATACTTCGCCTCAGAACACCGTCAGAAGCCGCGCCAGCGGCCTGTAGGCGCAGGAAAGCGTGTGGCGGGTCTGCGATAGGGCCGCGGCATTGCGTGCGCCACGGGGCTCTTAGGGCCTCGATCCCCGTCAGTCATGGCGGGGCCTCACGGAAGTGTATCGGAAGGTATGCTACCCCGTCACCATTGCGCGCACACCCCCAGTCTTCGGGGGTAGTTTCGAGGCCGTATCGGTTTGCCATTTCGGCGGGTGCGGCTTCAACTCGATGGCCGCAATCTCGGCACCCGGCAAAGCCATGTGGCACCCCCTAAGGGGAGGCACCAAACAATCAGGCGAACACAGGCAGCTGCCGCATTCCCGAGTGTCATCGGCGGGCCGGAATAGGATTTCATCGTCGCCGATTATCGTTTTGCCGGTGTAAAAAAGAGGGCGCGCAACTCGCGCTCACCGAATACCCGGCCAATTTCCCTGAACGAAAAGAATGGTATCAATGCGATAAAAAAGATAATAATGACGAAAAGGAACGCCTTAGACCGTCACCAATGTGTGGGAAACTCTCACCTATTGTCTTGCCCTTGAATTTTCCGACAACCACTTCCTCTACTATATCGAATATCAGCAATAAAATGGTGAACGCGACAGATTTCACCAATATCGCGTAGATGGGTCTCCGCTCTCTAAACCACTCCGCAAATCTAAAGTCCTCGGCAACAAGTATGACTTTTCCAAAGATGAGATCATTGACAATGGCAAAGCCATAGAAATGGTATTCTATACCATCTTTTGCCGATACGACCGCTTCATGGAGGGCGAGTATTCCAAACAGCAAAAAAAGATAAATGCCAATTCCAATGAAACTTATGATTTGGTGGTAGAGTCTTTGTTTGGGGGTCAGCATAATCAGTCCGGGCCGGGGGTTCGCCAAATACGGTATTCGTTTCGAGATCTCCGTGTGTGAAATCCCAATCGCCCAATGGGCGCAGTTTATAGACGGTTTAGATCGGCACCAGACAATCGGGCGAACATGCCAGCAGCCGCGTTCCAGAGTGTCATCGGCGGGCCGGAATAGGTTTTCATCGTCGCCGATAGCGGGCTGTCCGCGGCGGTTCATAATGTTTTATCGGCGGCACGGTTCGCGTTTCGGCTCCAGCCCCTTCGGGGCTAGAGACGTCTTCGGCGGCTCCGGGCGGATCTTGGCGAGAAGGCCGATCATGCCAGCAAGCGCGCGACGTTTCATGGCAACACGCGATTGACAACAACGAAAAGTGACATATTCGGTGCCGCCGCAGTTGGGATCGGTTGTGCCGCTATCGTAAAATTGCAGTTGAACTTGGTTGCCTGCGGCACCGGCAAACGCGATTTCGAGAGCTTCTTTCTCGTCGGTATAGCCGGGGTCCGCTCGATCGATCGCATACTTGCCGGTTGGCCCGGTGGTCTGGGTTCCGGGACCGATCGTATCGGACCCGCCGATTTGAAAGACCATGCAATTTCTGCTGCTGTCGCCAGCGCTGGCATTGCCAGAATGGGCGCGCAAAGAAGTGATTTGCCCGGTAATGATGCCTTGGGCTTGGGGGCAGGCGATGGCCGCGAACAGCGTCACGCCAAAAGCGACGCCAGCGACAACCGCATCAAGCTGCTTCATCGTTATGCCTTTCAGCAGTTTCACCCGCGGCGAAAGCGGGTAGCGGTACTGTCGATTGCGTCGCCAAGCAGCCGTTCAAGCGCTGCCGCTTCATCATCGGTTAAGTCAAGCTCCATCCCCTTCAAGTGAGGCGGTTAACCGATAATCACAATGTGGCTCCGTCAGGGATCGTGAGCATATTTCGTGGTGCGAGATTAACGGCAGCCTTCGTCGATGCAGTTATTTTCTGAATGGTGAATCATCTGGACGGCGAGAGTGCCCGGTGTAGGTGGTTGCCCCGGCGTATTTGGAACGAACTTTAAGGGATCACCCGTAGTAGTTATCAAATAGCAATATCGGGTGATGTGCGGGCGGGTGCGAGGGAATACATCGGAGTATCGAATAACACCCCAGAGATAAATGAACTTTCTGCTACTTTGAGCGTCAATAATATCTTGTGGAGTGATCGCGGCTCCTGGCGTCCTGGGCACGACCCCGCCAGTAAGATCGAGGTTTGGAGGAAGCATCCCCGCAACGGTATTTTGAGGGTCCGGGGTAAATGGATACCCAGGAGGTATTGGCGTGTTTCGGATTTCGCATTCGACAAAAATCGTCATATTTTTTGTGGGCGTGTTACCACTATTACGTAAGATGGGGCGAAGCCGCCAGTTGTAATGACCGACTTTTTCATCATGTTTCCAAAATTGAGCAAAGTTGTGAACGAACACAAAAGCACAATTATTTGATATCAGAGCCTCTTTCGTAAATAGTTCTTGCCGATTGGTTGCTGCCCATAAACTTATCGTAAATACCGCAGCGACAAGGTCAGCAAACGCCGTAATTGCATCCTTATTTTCTGTAATGAAGTTACCACTGCAATAGACGTAACCATTTACCGTTGCGCCGATCCATTCTCCACTCGCTACAGATTGACTTAAACAGGCTTGGAACGATGGCGAGAAAGCTCGTTCTGCTCCGACAAACACTACCGCTGCGAGAAGCACCAGGGAGATGTAAATCGATATATCGTTCGACATGATCACGCTATCGTCATATGTCGCGATCAACATATACATATTGTGCTATTGTGTCAATGAACCCCTAAATGTGGATGGTGCCGCGCTTGCTACATAATACCGCATAACTCGGGAAGCATGGTTGACGGAACCCCGCCAGAATCCAAGCCACCCGCCGCCGACCGCCAAGCCCCAGCACCGCGCCCAATTGATGTCCTCGCGGCTCTATGACATCCAATGTTGATCGGCAACACCTTGGTATCCCGTATCCGCAGCCAACACCTGCCCGACTCGGCAAAAAGGTCGCGCTCGGGGGCGGCAACCCCGCTTTGGAATACAGTCGGGATGTAGGGCGGGATACAGTTGCCGGTTTTCCGGCCTTCCAAAACACAAGGGAAATCCGCACTCTCAGACCATCCCGGTTAATTCCCTGTTACTCAAGCCTCAACTACAACTCGGTCGCCTCATAAATCGGACAGCGTGGGCAAAGTGTCCCGGTCAGGAAAACTTTTCGGACGACCATGCAGCCTCGGGGTCGTCGCCAGGAGTTCTCCGAGCTTCCGTTCCCCGCGGAGCCTGATCGCACAGCAATTCCGGCCGATCATCCCGAGCCTGGCGCGCCTTGCATAGACCGGCAACGCTGCGGCCTGATTTGATAGCTGGATAGTTCGTCGAGCATTGTCGCGGACGCGAGGGCGCTCAGAGCCGCGTCGATGTGATGACCGGCTGTGCCATATGGGAGCCTTACCGGAAAATCATCACCGTGGCTGTTGGTCAAATGCGGTGCCGCCAGAAAAGCTCGATCCACGCGATGACGATCGCGGCACTACCGATCATCGTATAAAGCGGCTTGAGGGCTTGCTCCTTGCGGAACCGCGTGACCCGTTCGATCAGGAACTTCAGGTCGGCCTTGATCGCACCGAGATCGATGTCCTCGGGGTTACGTCGCGGCATTAGGAGGTGGTGATCGTCTGGCATGTCCTATCCGTTGGCGAAGTGGATGGTTGATCTGCTATGCTGTTACCAGGAACGATTTATTTGGGGCGGCTTCCGACTAATCATATGGATCAAGGTCAACCTGTCTATCCTCCCCTGTCCTTAGAAAGGTTACGCCAGATTTGGCACTTATCATCCTCGCTTTCGTAAAGAATATCCAAGCGCAACCGCAGGAACCGCTGTCTTGGTATTACCGATACATATTGGACTAAATAATATGCAATCTCGAAATATTCGTGAAGCCGAGAGTGTCGATTGACGCACAAAGGATTGCTGATGAAATGGGTATTGGTGATCTTTTCCAATATCAATGGAGAGATCAACCGGTTCGAATGAAAGATAAAGAGCGCAAGATATTCACCGAGAGCACACCAAAACAGTGAATGACCTTACGGAAGAGGTTTTGGCTCTGCAAAACCCTGAGGCAGTATCCATTTTGAAAATATTAATGCATGCGAGCGTCGCATGGATCACGAAGACCGAAGATCGCCGACTCAAAAGGTTTCGACGTTCCGCAAATCCATTAGACGACTACGCGAACGCCGGGATATGCCTGCTCCCCGAGCAGAATTAGCGTGTTGTCGGGTCTTTCGCGCTTTCCGCAACGGGTTGCGGGTGAACGAATGTCCATCCGGCACAGGACAGGAAATCGGCTGCCGAATGGCGCGAGGGCTACGAACATGCCCGCCACACCAAAGAGAAGCGGCTTACCATCCGCTTACCAGGTCAGCGAATCCAGCATCTAATCGACTGGGATAAGGGCAACTTTTCTGTTTGACTCGGTTGTGCACTAGGATCAGCGCCGCGGCGAGGTCGAGCGCGGTTGACTACCTCGCAAGCAGAGGTCGGCGGATCCGGCGTCGGGCTCTCCTTTTCCGCTTAAGCTAGACCCTTGCCATCCCGCTACCGACAAGATCCCTCTACACTCCCAACTTGAATCCAGGATAGGCTCCAGAGAGCCACCCCGCACTTTCACCGACTCACTATGACATATGACCGATGGGTCAGAAGTCGGATGTCCATCGAGGGTCGCGGCGGGGGCAAAGGCTCGCAACAAACCTTCCAGGGAGACAACGCCGTGTACAAAGCATCCGCCGGCATCGTGCTGCCCACTTCGATCATCGGTTCGCTGCCGCGGCCGGCCTGGCACACCGCACAGCTGGGCCGGCGCAGTTTCCTCGAGGCGATGGTCAATACCCGCTGGCGCGAACAGTACGAGGACGCGGTCTCGACCCATCTACGCGCGCAGGAGGTAGCCG
>Ga0306926_10009687_pt1 | contig 10616 bp, 6 predicted proteins | sample flu12Cox44000178_FD_203759 | JGI IMG/M metagenome (GOLD analysis project Ga0306926, IMG submission 203759) | Lab enrichment of tropical soil microbial communities from Luquillo Experimental Forest, Puerto Rico - flux8day.12C.oxic.44.000.178 (v2)... | ecosystem: Environmental > Terrestrial > Soil... | reverse complement strand
ACCTCAGGGCAAACAACGGGCAGCACTATGAACGTAGTCCCGAGAAAACTCAATCCGGAAGGCTGCGTCGATTTAGGCGCGCCGATTTGGCTTTGCCATTTGCGCGCGGAGTGTTTAGGATTTCGGTTCGCCAAATTGCCCTGGAGGTGGACGATGCGTAGCTTTGTCCTTTTTCTGGTGTCTTTGTGCTTGAGCGTCGTTGGCTTCGCGCAGAAGAAAAAGAATGCGCCGCCGGAGGCGAAACCGCCCGCTTCTCAACCTGGCACGGCAGCGAGTGGCGCAACTAAAGCGGAAGACGAAGAAGGAGAATCACCGTGGAAAGCGATGAAGTATCGGCTCGTTGGTCCTTACCGCGGGGGGCGGGCAGTGGCGGTTACAGGTGTGATTGGGCACGACAGTACTTACTATTTCGGATCGGTTGCAGGGGGAGTCTGGAAGACCACAGATGGCGGCCTAAACTGGACCCCGGTCTTCGACAAAGCAGAGGGAGCCTCGCCGGCCATCGGCGCGATTGCGGTCGCGCCATCGGATCCAAACGTGATCTACGTTGGCACGGGCGAAGCGTGCATCCGTGGCAATGTGGTGGGCGGCAACGGCGTATACAAATCGATCGATGCCGGCAAGACGTGGAATTCCATCGGACTTAAAGACACGCATGCCATCGGCCGGCTGATCGTACATCCGACCAATTCAGAAATCGCGTTCGTGGCCGCACTGGGTCATCCATTTGGCGACAACGAAGAGCGGGGAATCTTTCGTACGCGTGACGGCGGCAAAATATGGGAAAAGGTGCTCTACAAGGACGGCAAAACCGGAGGCATCGACATCACCTTTGACCCGAGCAATGCCAATATTCTCTTCGCGTCGCTTTGGCAAGTGAAGCGCAGCCCATGGGGCATGGAGAGTGGCGGACCGGGCAGTGGCCTTTATCGCTCGGCTGATGGCGGGACCACGTGGAAGGAAGTGAAGGGACATGGTTTTCCGGAGGGAGTCAAGGGGCGGATCGGCGTAACGATTTCAGGAGCGAATCCCAACCGCGTTTGGGCCGTGGTCGAATCGGAGAAAGGCGGCATCTTCCGTTCCGATGACGACGGCGAGAATTGGACATTGCTGACGGACGATCACCGGTTCCGGCAGCGTGCCTGGTACTACTCGCACATTTTTGCGGACCCCAAGTCCGCCGACTCCCTCTACATCCTGAACACAGCCGCATACCGGTCCAACGACGGTGGGAAAACGTTCACATCGCTGCGGACGCCGCACGGCGACAACCATGGCTTGTGGATTGACCCCACGAATCCGAAGCGAATGATCAATGGCAACGATGGTGGAGCGACGATCTCAACGGACGGCGGGCTCAACTGGTCAACGGAGTACAACCAGCCGACGGCGCAGTTCTATCACGTGACGACGGACAGCCGTTTTCCGTATTACATCTACGGAGCCCAGCAGGACAATTCGACGGTGGGAATTGCCAGCGCCAGCCCGGACGGCGGCATCGACCGCGCCGATTGGTATGCCGTGGGAGGTGGAGAGAGCGGGTATATCGCGCCGGATCCGGCCGATCCAAAAATCGTATATGCCGGATCTTATGGCGGCGAGATCACTCGCTACGACCATCATACCGGTGAGACACTGGCGATTAATCCCTGGCCGGTGAATCCGATCGGATGGGCGGCGGCCGATGTGAAGCACCGCTTCCAGTGGACCGAGCCAATTGTCTTTTCGCCACACGATTCTAAGACGCTCTATTATGCGGGGGAAATGCTCTTCAAGACGACGGACGGCGGGATGACCTGGACGGCTATCAGTCCGGACCTGACGCGGAACGACAAGCAAAAACAGCAGGCTTCGGGCGGGCCAATCACCAAGGACAACACTGGAGTCGAAGTGTACGACACGATTTTCTCGGTCGTCGAGTCTCCGGTGCAAAAGGATTTGATCTGGGCCGGAACCGACGACGGCCTGATTCACATCACGCGCGACGGCGGACAGCATTGGGAGAATGTGACGCCGAAGGCCATGCCGGAGTGGGGCACCGTAAGCATGTTGGAAGCGTCGCCTAAAGATGCCGGTACCGCCTATGCGGCGGTCGAACGGCACAAAATGGATGACTTCGCGCCGTACGTATTCAAGACCACCGATTTCGGAACAACCTGGACTTCGCTTGCGAACGGCCTTCCCGCCGAAAGCTATGTGCATGCAGTACGCGTCGACCCAATGCGGCCGGGATTGCTGTTTGCCGGAACCGAAGGCGGAGTGCAGGTTTCCTTCGATGATGGTGCGCATTGGCGGTCACTGCAACTGAATCTGCCTCCTTCGCCGGTCAACGACCTCGTGATCAAGAACGCTGATCTCGTGATAGGCACGCACGGGCGCAGCTTCTGGGTGCTCGACGATATTTCGCCATTGCGGCAACACCAGGATTCCATCGCTCGGGAGGACGTTCACTTGTTCGCGCCGGCGCCGGCGAATCACAGCGTCTTTCGCAGCGGCTTCTTCAGGGGCGGGCCAGCAACGGGCCAGAATCCTCCGGCAGGTGCCGTGATCGACTACTGGTTAAAGGCGTCGCTCAAGAAATCCGAGGATGGCAAAAAAGATGGCGGCAAGACGGAACGCGATGCTGATGTGGAGGCACCGAAAATCACGCTGGACGTTCTGGATTCTTCGGGCAAAGTCGTCCGCCATTTTCCAAAGAAACCGGAAGAAGGATTGGAGGATGAAGGATTTGAAGGACGCGGCGGCGGAAGCGACGTGCTCCCTGCTGAAGCCGGATTGAACCGCTTCGTCTGGGACCTGAACTATGAAGGTGCACACGTGGTGCCGCGCGCCCCTCTCTGGGGAGGCGGCACAGACGGCCCCCGCGCGGTGCCTGGCGATTATCAAGTGCGGCTGACTGTGCACGGCAAGGCATACACGACGCCGCTGAAGATTGTGCCAGACGCACGTATCAGCGTCACGCGCGACGATCTGCAAAAGCAGTTCGACCTCCTTTTGAAAATTCGCGACAAGATCACCGAAACGGACGACACCATTAACCAGATTCGTAATCTTCGAGAACAGATCAATGCGATCAATAAGCATCTAAACGGGGATCCACGTGCGAAGGCGGTTGCGGAAGCTGGCAAGTCGCTGGACCAGAAAATGACCGAAGTGGAAGAAGCGCTGATTCAAACGAAGGCCAAGAGCGGCCAGGACGTTCTGAACTTCCCAATTCGTCTGAACAATCAGTTGGCGGCTCTGGGTGGCGTGGTAGGCAGTGCTTCGTCCGCTCCCACACGACAATCCTATGAAGTGTTCGACATGCTGTCTAAAACGGTGGACGAGCAACTGTCCAAGTGGAAGGTCATTGTCGCTACAGATCTGAAAGCCTACGAGGCGGTCGTCAAGCAGCAAGAAATCCCCACGTTGATCCTATTGCAACCGGCAGGACAGAACTGAAGGCGGCCGCACCTGCGTTGAACCGCTGCCTTGAAGCAGCTGGTTGAGTTATGGCCGACGGCGCTCTCGAGGACCGTATAGGCTCGCGGATGCCAGCCCGGCATCATTTGTGATTCCGGGTAATCGGTAACGACGAATGAAGTATCCTTACACAACCGAGCGGTAAGCCGATCAGGGACCGTGCGCCTGCGGCCACGTCTTCGCAACGGCGCTACAATCATTTCTATCCGCAGGAGGTACCCATGAAGCGATCCCTATCCCGCAGAAAATTCTTGGAACGCCTGGGCGTTACCAGCGCCGGGGTTAGCCTTTCGCTTTTCCCCGAGGTGACGGACAAGCGTCCTCCTGTCGCCTCCCTCCCCGCGCGAACGCTCGGCCGCACCAACGCCAAAGTTTCGATTCTTGCCTTCGGCTGCGGGAGCCGCTTTCTCATGTACGAAGACGAGGAAAAAGCCACTGCTGCGCTCCATCATGCGATCGATCTTGGCATCACTTATCTCGACACCGCTTATGCTTATGGCGATGGGAAGAGCGAAAGCCGTGTCGGCAGGGTTATGGCCACGCGCCGCAACGACGTCTGGCTAGCCACAAAGATTCCCGATCGCACACGCGATGCCTTCCTCAGGCGACTCGAAGGCAGCCTCACGCGCCTGCAAACAGACCATGTGGATCTCGTACATATTCACAGCCTCGGAAAAGCCGACGATCTCGAAAGAATCGAAGCCCCGGACGGCGCCCTTAAGGGACTCCTGGAGGCCCGCGAGCAGAAACTCGCGCGCTTCGTCGGCATGACCAGCCACACTAATGGTCAAATCCTGGCCACCGCGATTCAGCGCCACGATCTCGACTGTGTGCAGATGGCGCTGAACGCCTCTCGCAATGGTCGCTTTGAAGAGCTAGCAATTCCGGTCGCTCACGCCAAGAATCTCGGCATTATCGCCATGAAGGTTACTGGTCAGGAATTCCTTCTCGGCAGCGGTTCCGGCAAGGCAAGCATGGATTCCCTGCTGCGCTATTCGCTCAGCCTGCCCGTGACAACCGCTGTTGTCGGCATGCCCCGGCTCGAAATGCTTGAGCAGAACACATCGATGGCCAAGAATTTCTCTCCCCTTTCGGGCGAGGAAATAAACCGCCTTCGCCTCGATCTTGCGCCTTCGCGAGAAGGCCTCGAGCACCGGCTCGTCGGCCATTTCGACGGCCCTACGGTCACCCCCCGCCTCTTCTGCGTGTAAATTTTTCGCGCAGCCAACAGCGCAAAAGGGAGAGCCAGGGAACCTAAGCGCGCAAAAGTAGTGAGTTACCGGGGTTTGGTGGAGCGGGTGGATGGGAATCGAAACCACCTGAGACGTTGGGGCTGTTTTGAGCCTCAGCATACCCGGACCGCCGGTACCCAGACGATCGAGGATCCATGTTCTCTTTCTAACATTTCTAACACTTGGTTCGAGGAGCGGTCGGTAACGCCTTCATGCGATGAGGCTTAGAATTTAGCGATGCAGTTTCGATCCCCACCGACCCTACCAATTTTGTTGAAGCCGCTGGACTTGCAATTACTCGGCTCCAACGCGCCGAGGAAGTAGCGCGGCAATCTAAACCGTTCCACTGACCATCACCCAATACCAGGCTTGGAAGAAGTCGCCGCGCGCTTCCATCGCCGCTTGTTCCTGCAAGAACTCCTCTACTTCTTCGCGCGCTGCGGTTCCTTGTTCCGCCGCCTTTTCCAGCGTGCCCGCCATCACTTTTTGGAAAAATTCGTACGGGGTGTGCAGCGCGAACATTTGGATTCGTAGATCCTTCAGCGCCCCAGCTCGTGCCAGCGCCGGCAAGTCTCGTGCCGAATTGGGATTCGGCATTGTCGCCGCCACGATCGACGTCATCTTCCGCGCCAGCTTCGGCTTCTCCGTGTATACGCCCGTCGCCTCCAGGTCCACGTCCAACAGCATGATCCTGCCGCCTGGCTTCACGACCCGCTTCATCTCTCGAATTGCCGCGTGCCGGTCCGGCAAATACAAAAAGACGCGCTCGCACCTCGCCGCGTCGAAAAACCGGTCCGGGTACGGAATCGCGCAAGCCTCGCCAACTCGAAACTCCACTCCGCTTCGGCCCGCCAGTCGGCTCGTGGCAGCCTCAATCATCGCCTTACTGATGTCCACGCCGGCAGCGAGCCCACTCGGTCCAGTGACCTCCGCCAACGGAAAGATCGCCCCGCCAATCCCGCATCCGAGATCCAGCACTTTTTGTCCAGGTGCAAGCTTTAGATGCTTCGCGGCAGCTTCGCGGATTTTTCGAATGTCTTCTTGTCTATCCAGAAACTCCAAAAAATCAATAAAGTAAGCCGGCGAGTGATCCGGCTGGGTGAACTTTCCGACCTCGGCCATATCGGTTTAATTCCTCCGTAAAATTGCCGCAGACAGTAACATAGCGTAGGCCCTAGCCCTAGGTCATAATTGCCAGCAACGATCGAGGAATTGGCTCCAAACGGCTCCAATTGGAATGAGGCGGCACTACGCCGCTCCGAGTGACCTATGGGTTTGGGATGCAATCTTCACTGCCCTTACAGTCGCCACAAACGAGAAAGAACGGCGTGAAGCAAGATCGGATACGCGAAATTGTAACGCGTTGACGTAGGTAGGTAACTCTCATAGAATCCGCGCAACGTGTTTGCCCTGCATTTCGGTCGAATTTAACCCGGAGGTCACATGGAACTCAGCCGCCGTGATCTTCTCCTGAAGTCGTTGGCCATCGGAGTCATCAAGCTCAGCCCAGGGATGATTGCCGCATCCGCGCTAGAGAGTTGCCTGCGCGCCGAAAGTGGCGCTCGCCCCGCGACGCCCACCGACCAGTTGGGTCCGTTTTATAGAAGAGGAACGCCTAAATCGGGGGGGAACTCCGCGAACCTGCGGGCAGCCGGCGATCCCGGATTGCCGCTTGCAGTGGCCGGGGCGGTGTACGACACGCGGGGTGCGGTCGTGCCGGAGGCGAAAATCGAGGTCTGGCAGACCAACCATCACGGCAAATACGACATCACTGGCTACCGGTATCGCGCGCTACTGCTCACGAGCACCAAGGGCGAATATGATTTTCAGTCGGTGATGCCGGGGCACTATCCGGCACGGAAGTGCCAGCACATTCATTTCCTGGTGCAGGCAGAGGGTCACAAGCCCCTGGTGACGCAGATGTATTTTGCATCAGACCCCATTTTCAAAGGCGATCCGGGAAAGAATATGAACGACGATTGTCCCTCCATCGAGCTGGTCCGACCGATTCTGCTGAGCGATCAGGCGACCACCATGGGGGCAAGCGCGACGTTTGAGCTGGTGATGGAGCTGCTATGAGGATTGGTTTTTTCTCTGCACCGCTTCTTGTGTCGCTAGTCTTTACGTATACGATCCCCGCGCAGACGGTGAGGTCGATGACCAAGTTGGACACCACAGGGGAAGTGTATTTCGCAGCCATCTGCAACGGTGGAGAGAACGTCGCAGGTGTGGACCGAGAGAAAAGCATTCATCTCTGGAATCTGGCAACCGGCCAGCAGAAATTGTTCAAAGCGGACTTGGATACACAGATCGATCCCGGTGCGCTCGTCTGCGACCAGAAGACGATCGCCGTCGGTTCGATTCACGGAGCGGTCTCTTTACTCGATTTTGAGGGGAAGGTGCGAAAGCGCACCGAGCTAAAAGAAGAGATCACCGGCATGGCGCTTTCCCCAGACGGACGCAAGCTTACTATCAGCACCGCAAATTCACCGGTGCAACTCTGGGACGTCGCCAGCGGCTCGCGTGAATGGAGCGGATCGACGAACTTCGGTAACACCTATGGAGCGCGGATCAGCCCTGACGGCAAGTCCGTTTTTGCCACCGACGGAGATACCTACGTCCGCGCTTATAACGCAACGGATGGGAAGCTGGTTTACGCGGCAGAAGGGGATTTGCTCGAGCCTTTCGATGTAAGCGTTTCGGCGGATGGAAGAACGATCGCTGTGGCTGGCGCGGAGGGAAGAGTCGAACTGCGCGAGAGCGCCAGCGGGAAGATCCTGAAGAAGTCCAGCAGTTGCGGCAATCCGATTTTTCTGGTCACGATGTCCCCAACGGCGCCCACGGTTTTGGCGCTGATTCTGGATGAGATGACACTGCATCCCGTCGGCATCGGCTACTGGAATACAAACACCACGGAACTGAAGCAGTTGGCGATCGATCCGAAGACAGTAATCGGCATGGGCAGCGATGCAAAGGGATTACTGTTGGTGCGGCAGGAATCGCCGGCGAAATTGAGCGTTGATCGCGTGGAATAGCATCCGATACGGACCGACGCACTAACATAGATCAGACAGACAGGGCAGATAGGCGTAGAGGATTCTCGTGCCATCCGGAAACCAGGTTCCGTCCTGGCCGGTGATATCGGCTAGACGACGCGGTGATCCGGCCGGCAGTGGCACGATCCACAAAAGCGATTGGTAATAGTTTTGACTGAAGCTGCCGACCAGCAATTCCGAACCTGCTGGTGAAATGTCGAAAGGAATGGAATTTTGCAACCCGAAACAGGAATGGACGTTCCACCGGACGCCGAAACCTGAGACATCCCAGGACCGAATTCCCAGAAATACAGCCGCGAGCCGTCGGAAATAATGGGAAGTAGCACGCCATTCGATGTCACAGTATTTGGTTTCTGGCGCCCATCGTTGGTGAGCTGGGTAAAGCCGGTAATTCTGGGCGGAGCAAGGGGACGCATCAGCCAAAAATGACCGCTGCAATAACAACAGCCAAGATGCCCCCTAAGACCGTCAGCCATACTGTTTTCGGGCTTGGCCTGACGGGCGATGCCGCTCCGTGCAGTGCGCCTAGATCACCTTTGCTGCCTTCTACAGCGTGGGCAGTTGGCAATACGCCAGACCGGAAGACACATGGCCGGAATCCATATCGCGTTTCGATCCGATGCGAATGCGATTCGCGAAGGCCAGCCTGTGGACCGTACATGAGTCAGCAGGAACACGGAGGGATGACGTGAAGACGAACCATGTGATGATCAGGGATTGCGGTTGGGTCATCAATGCGGCTTTGCTCACAGTAAGTGTTGTCCCGACTCCTGCGCAGCAATCAAAAGACCCTCACGCGAAGCCCAGAGTTGTGATCACCGCAGATCCCGAACTCGATGACAACAACACGCTCATTCGAGCGATTCTCTACAGTTCGGACTTCAAGATTGAGGGTCTCATCTATGTCAGCAGCCAGTTTCATTGGAGAGGCGATGGCAGCGGTACAACCCAATACATTCCCGGCCGCGAGTACACTCGGATGGGCCTGTGCCCCTGCGCCTCCTGGCGCTTTCGACCGGATGAGCACTTTATCGACGACATTGTCGACGCTTACGCTAAGGCATATCCGAACCTGAAAATCCACGATCCGGACTATCCAGCACCGGCGGAACTGAGATCCAAAATCAAGTGGGGAAACGTCGACTTCGACGGCGATTTTTCGAAAGACACGGACGGTTCGAATCTCATCAAGTCTCTCTTGCTCGACAACGAGCTTGGCCCGCTGTACGTGACCGCACAAGGCGGAGAGAGCACAATCGCACGCGCACTGAAATCCATTTATGAGCAGTACGGGAACACGTCGCAATGGAGTGCGGTCAGTGAGAAGGTGCGCAAGCTCGTCATTATTCCTTCCGGCGATCAAGATGGCACAGGTGCTGGCTATATCAGACCGAACTGGCCCAACGTCAAGGAATGGGACTTCACCGTAGGCGGCCCAAACTTTGGCTACGGAGCGCAAATTCGGATCGCGCCAGAGAACAAGGTGTATGTCAGCGCAGCGTGGACGCAGGAGAACATCCTGAGTCGAGGACCGCTGGGCGCCTTGTATCGAGTTTGGGGCGACGGCAAACAGATGGTGAAAGGCGACCGCACGGACTTTTTCGGACTGTCAGGCTATACGGCCGACCAACTTAAGCAGATGGGATACATGGTATGGATGCCACCACAGGAAAAAGGCACGTTCCTCGGCGAGGGCGACACTCCAACCTTTATCAACCTGATCAACATAGGACTGCGGGCCTATGAAAACCCATTCTGGGGCGGCTGGGGCGGACGCGTTCGTCCGCAACAGCAAGGTGACGCAAAGGTCCCGCCAATGGATCCCTACTCGGGAGGTGTTCCTGTGCCAAAATTGCCTGCCGACACGTCCGGAATTGCTCGCGGGTTAGCACCCGCTGGAAGCAACGCGAACGTTCCCAACAACGCGAAGGGTGCCGCTCCTCGAAGCGGAGCTCCGATTGATTTCGCCAGCATGATGCCGTCGATTCCACCGCGCACTGCAGCGGTATCTGACGCCTTCTTTGCGGCGGCACAAAATGATTTCGCCGATCGCTTGAAATGGGCCGTGACGCCAAACTTCCGCGACGCAAATCACCCGCCGCAGGTGAAGTTAAATAACCCTGTGGATATTTCTGCTCGGCCGGGCGGCACAGTGAATCTGCAAGCAGAAGTTTCAGATCCCGATCGCGACGCGGTAAGCGTGAAATGGTGGCAGCACAACGACGCAGGTACTTATCCGGGCGACGTCACATTCTCCGCACCAACAGCGCTCAACACTACATTTCGTGTGCCCGATGACGCACAGCCCGGTCAAACCATCGACGTCGTCCTGGAAGCAACCGACGACGGAACGCCACATCTCACTCGCTACCAACGGGTGATAGTGACCGTGCAACAGTAGTTGATCCAGCTGGTACTATTTGTACCGATTATTCCCGCGGGGCGGCCGCAATATCCTGCTCGCCGGTATCCTTGACTGTCAGGCTCTTCCGATGTAGTTTACCCGAAACTATTTTCCTTGCTGGAACTGCTACACTCTGGCCACAACCTCATGGGCCCTGTGTTGCGTTTCATGACGTGACGCATTAAGTGAGGAAAGCTGGGGTGAAGCCCTCTCGAAGCAAAAGTGCATCGACTAAGGTACGGGGGCGACGTCTGTCAGGATGGTGCGTCGGTGCGCTTGTTGTCCTCCTCGCGACCGCAGCCCTCCCGGGTGCTGCGCAGGTAAGCGTGCCCACGGCGCAGTACAACAATCAGCGGGCCAATGTGAACAGCAATGAGTTGATCCTGACGCACGCCAACGTGAACCCAACAGACTTTGGCAAGCTGTTTTCACAAACGGTTGACGGCTACGTCTATGCACAGC
>Ga0306926_10009684_pt1 | contig 10617 bp, 14 predicted proteins | sample flu12Cox44000178_FD_203759 | JGI IMG/M metagenome (GOLD analysis project Ga0306926, IMG submission 203759) | Lab enrichment of tropical soil microbial communities from Luquillo Experimental Forest, Puerto Rico - flux8day.12C.oxic.44.000.178 (v2)... | ecosystem: Environmental > Terrestrial >... | reverse complement strand
TTCGATCCGGAGATTGCTGCCTTCTGTCCACCCTAGCTTCGCCAGCGCAGCCCGGAACGCAGCGAGCCAAGACTGCGCAGACGGATCGCTCTCCGCAAAACCTATCAGTACGCCGATCCGCCGCATGCGCTCGCCCTGCTGCGCGCGCGCCGCTAGCGGCCACGTAGCCGCGCCGCCGAGCACTGTAATGAACTCGCGCCGCCTCATTCGATCACCTCGTCGGCACGGCTGAGCAGCGTCGGTGGTATCTCGAGGCCAAGCGCGTTGGCAGTCGACATATTGATGACGAACTCAAACGTGGTCGAACGCAAGACCGGCAGATCGGCGGGCTTTACGCCCTTGAGGATGCGCCCAACGTAGGCGCCGACCTGCCGGAAGACCTCCGTGATGCTGGTGCCATAGCTCATCAGGCCGCCGACTTCCGGGAACTCACGTGCAGTAAACGCCGCAGGGATCACGTGGCGCGCCGCCAGCGTAGCCAGTTGGACCCGTCGGCTGAATAAGAATGGGTCGGTGCCGATCAGCAGCGCCTCGGCTCGGTTGTGAGCCAGAGTAGCGAAAGCAGTCGCAATCGCGCGGCTGCTGTCTGCCTCAACCACCTCAATTTCGATGCCTGCCGCGGAAGCCGCAGCCATCACGTCTTTCGTCACCGCCTCGGACGGCGAATTATTAGGATTGACCAGTAGTCCGATCCGCCTGGCGCCGGGGACAAGTTCATGCAGCAATCCCAACTGCTTTGCCGCTAGTTCGGCGAGTGGAAAGTTGATGCCTGTCGCGTTGCCACCTGGCCGGGCGAAGCTGACGACGAGGCCGAGAGCGACGGGATCGTCGGTGACGCTGAACACAATCGGAATGGTCGCAGTCGCGGCTTTCGCTGCCAACGCTGGTGCCGTGCCTCCGGCTGCGACGATCACGTTGACCTCGCGGCGGACCAACTCGGACGCCATCGCTGGCAACCGATCGTACTGACCCTCGGCGTAGTGATATTCGATTGCTACGTTGCGACCTTCAACGTAGCCGGCTTCCGCTAGACTTTGGCGAAAAACAGTCAGGAGGTGCGGACTCGCCCCAGCCGCCCCTGCGCTGAGTAAGCCTATCAACGGCATCTTCAGCTGTTGCGCCCGTGCCGCAAGCGGCCATGCCATCGCCGCACCGCCGAGAAGTTTGATGAACTCACGTCGCCTCATTGTTGTCCCGTGAGGCTCATGACAGGGGAATCGTAGCGGCTCAAACCTGCACTGGGGAGCCCCGCCCATGTCCGCTTTGGCTCATAATCGGTGTCCGCTTTGCCTCTAAGAGCGGACATCAGCTGCAGTTAATTGAACTTCAGTCCGGCCGCCTTCGCCAGCTTGATGTTCGCGACAATTTCCCTGGCAATCATGGCGTCAAATTCCTGTGGGCTGATGGGCATCGGTTCGACACCCTGCGTCGCAAGTTTGGCTCGCACCGTGGACAGCGACAGCGCGTTTTGTACCTCGAAGTGCAACTGTTCGATGATTGATCTCGGCGTCTTCGCCGGCACCAGCACTCCATTCCAGAATGTGTAATCCGAATCAGGAAAGCCGGCCTCAATCGTGGTTGGAACGTTTGGCAGCGCGGATGACCGCTTCGTCGTGCTCACAGCGAGTGGCGCCAAGCGTCCGTCATTAATAAAGGGTACCGCTGCGGAGATGCCGATGAAACAGAAGTCGACACGGCCAGTCATTACTTCGGTTAGTGCCTCCGGTCCGCCACGGAACGGAATGTGCGTCGCACTGATGCCAGCAGACAAGAGAAAGCGCTCTGCCGCCCAGTGAGTGGCGCTGCCGACGCCGGCAGACGCAAAGGTCATACGGCCGTCCTTGGCACGCTCGATGAGGTCTGTGACATTCTTAATCCCTTTCGAGGGCGCCACTAGCAGCACATTTGGCACCACGCCGAATAGGGCGACACCAGCGAAGTCCTTGGATGGATCGTAAGCAAGGTTCGGATACGCAGCAGGTGCGGCGGAATGTGCCGAAGCATTGACCAATAGCATGTAGCCATCCGGGTCAGATTTGGCTACGTCGGCCGAGCCGATAGTACCGCCGGCGCCACCTCGGTTTTCCACCACTATAGTCTGGCCGAGCTGCCCTGATAGCGGATCAAGTACAATGCGGCCGATTATGTCGATGGTGCTACCAGCAGCAAAAGGCACCACTGCACGAATGATCTTGCCCTTCGGCCAAGTTTCCGCGAAAGCCGTGAGCGAAAGCGTGGGCGCGCCGAGCGCAGCGGCGCCAATTTTCAGGAAACGGCGGCGATTTCTCATGCCCAATGATCCCATTGGGTCCCCAAGGTCGGGGGCATCGTAGCGGGTCAAACTAACAGGTTGGAAGTGGTCAGATTGGCGCTCGTGAATGTCCGCTTTGGGTCATAAGCGGACATCGGAGCACGTCTGCGCAATGTCCGCTTTTACCCCCGAAAGCGGACATCGCTGAGAGTGATTGCCATGTCCGCTTTGTGCCAAAAGCGGACATACGCGCCTGTAATCACAGCCATCTGCGCCATAGGGACCACCTTGGTAGATGATTCCCGATGCGGGCGGTTTCTTTTTGACAGGTTTTGTGATCACCAACACCGCAATCTCCCCATTAACCTGACCCTTGCGGAAATGGGGGATGACCATGGACGCGGAACACCTCCGAGAAAAAGCGTCGTTGTGCTTTCGATTAGCCGATGGCCTCTCGCTGAATAATCCGAGCCGATTTCAACTCATACAGATGGCAGAAGATTTTAAGAAACGCGCACAAGAACTAGAGGCACAAAGCGCGCAACAACAGCAGCGATCCCATTCGAATGAGTCACAAAGTCGAGGCAGACAATCTCGTTAGTCTTCGCCAGCGCAATTGTGATATCCGCCTTGTGCTAATAGGGCGACATCATCTTTGTCATTCGGGGACCTCATCGGCGAGTGTGAGCGGGGCCGTTCGCCCTCAATGGCGCCGTGGCCCTACTTTTTCTTCTACTGCCCGAATTCGCGCGGACATGGCTTGCATCTGTACTTTTTCAGAATCAATGGTCCGATCCAAGCTGGTGCACCATGCAAAAAGAAAATCAAGTTTCTCGTCGCTAGTCATTGCCGCCTACTGCTTGCCCGCTGCTGGAGCCGCCATCGCTGCCTCCCATGTGCTTCCGGCGGCCGGCCGCGGTTTTCATAACGCTTTACAAAATTCTTACTGCGCCGGTACGACAATCTCCACACGAGAACGACGATCGCCCCTCTTTCTTTCCTATTATTTCAAATGAGTTTGCCGCTGTAAGCGCTGAGAGATCGCGGCCCGTTCAGTGGCACTGTATCGTTGCCACAAGTCGATAATATTTGGAGATTCAAACCAACGATACTGACCCGGCACCCACTTTATATGTGGGTAAAAATGGCGCCGTTGTTCTTCAGCTGCAACGATCTTGCGCATGAATTCGTCATCCTCGACCGAGCACTCCGCCAGCTCGGTCTTCTCCGGATAACCCTTCATCCGATTCATGGCGTCCTCAGGCTCCACATTAGCGGGTTCCTCCGGGGGTCTATTATAATTTTATAGGAGACAAGAGGAGATCACCTAGAGATATAGAGAAGACAGGGGGTCATACAGGGGGTACACCAAGGCTTAGATTCGGAAAAGCCTTCGTTGTCTTCACTGAAGAATTTATGAAGGATGCGCCGCCGGCGCGGCTCCTCCTGGCCAGACCCAATTGCAAAATTGCAATTGGGCAATTGCAGAATTGCAATTAAGCAATTGCAAAATTGCAATTAGGTAATTGCAGAATTGCAATTGCCTTTCAGGCTCAAGCAAACCACAGATGGGTCACGACAGCCCTCTTACCCCGGCACCAATCGACCTTGATGACCTCTGCCTTTTCTAATTGGCGTAAGCAGCGATAGATCGTGGTGGGGGTCATTTGCATGCTAAGGAGGTGTTCCGGATTGAATTCGATAAGGTTCTGTCCCTTGGACATGAGGATCTGTCGGTCGAGCTCAATCAGTACAACCCAAGCCGCACCGCTGATTTGCCCAAGAAGACGAAAGCCACGGTCATAGGGAATACGTGCGAACAGTTCATCACTGCGCGCACGCCTCTTACGTCCCGTGTTGCTTTGCGATTTTATTTGTTGTCTTAGTTGCACCTCATCCCGGCGCAGTGCCTCTATATCGTCAAAAATACTTTTCTGGTCAGGCATAGCGCCGATCTTCCCTCTGGAATCCGCGAATCAATTCATTCACCTCAAGCCACATCTTTTGGCCTTTAGCATCGTCTTTACGAACGTCGCCGAGACAATGCGGCCACAACACTTTCGCTTCGACTGTCGCATTGATGGGCAACCCGCCGGTCACAGCTATAGCGGCCCGCCGCATAATGTTGGTCATCCGTTCAATAGTGGAATCGAGCTCGGCAATTTGACACAGCACCCAAAAGGCATCGTGCACTGGCGCAGCGATTTGAATGCCGGCCTCGGTGGCGGCAATCATGGTGATCCGCATCATGTCCGCGCCGCCGGCCTGGGCCGGGAAGTTCATCAGAGCTCGGGTTGAAGTTTCGCCGGTGACGTGCTGTGGCCAGCCAAACGGGCTGCGAATGACGCGATCAAATCTGGCCTGAGCGACGACATCGCCCAGCCAAGCATGAAAAGGCGCGTAGACCGAGCGGTGCTGGGCATGGATAGCGCGCGACCACTGCAACGATTTTCCAGTTTTGTTGGCGATGCCGTAGGGCGTCATGCCGTAATTCTGCCCGAGCACGACCGGCTTCAGGATCTTGTCGCGGGTGGGCCTATGCTCCGGGTTCTGTTTGCTGGCACCGTCCGAAACCAAGCCGGCCCGTTTACCGAAGCCGATGTACGGATCGGTTTTAAAATCTTCGATCATGTTCGGATCGCCGCTCCGGCCGGCCATGACGCCGACTTCCTGCGCATCCCAATCGATCTCAAAAATCGCATCACCCGGCGGTGGCTTGATCAGGCCGTGCAGCCACGCCGGCAACCCCGGCAGAAACATTTTGTCTTTGGCACTCGGTTGGTTGCGGCCGGTGTTAGTCCAGAACGGCAATAACGGGCAGCGACTGAAACCGTCGAGCCCGACTGTGTTCATCAATTTGTTGATGCGGAGCTCGGCGATGTGCTCGCGCAAATGTACGAACTTTCGTAGATCGGGATAACGCTGGGCCTGCCTGCGCAACGTCTTGGCCGCGAGTTCGGGCCGCCCAGTTGGCGTGCGTGGCCAGTCCCAACCACGGGCATCGATGAGATTCCAGAGCCGAGTCTCGCTGAAATTTAGTCCGTCGTACAAATCGAATTCGTCATCACGCTCGATGTAATGCTGTTTAAGTAAATCCCAGTGCTCAACGAAGCTAATAAGGCGGGGGCGGTCGAGCGGTAGACCGATCCGCTCCGAGCGCGCGACGGACGCCATAAAACGCCCACGGAAAAGGGCGTGAGGCCAGTCAATCGTCGGGGCCATAACATCGAGCAGGGAAACAGTGGCATCTACATCGGAGCGGTTATACCCCTCGATGCCCCGCCACTGTTCCTCGGTGTAGTCCTCATTTTCGAGGATGACCTTGCGCCAATACTCTTTTTCCTCTGTCTCGATACCCTTGAGACCGTGCAGCTTCAGCGCCGTCAAAATATTGGGACGGCCTTTTTTCTTCTTGCGCGACGTTGCCATGCGGTCATTCGACTTTCAGATACGGCGCGAGCTCAGTATCGTTGAAGGACGGAACAAAGCCCTCTCCGAAGTAACTTTCCATCACGATGCCAGGCGTGCAGATGTGATCATCAAAGGCATCTGCGAGCGCGTCACAAAGCGCATGAGGACCGTCACAACAGCAAGGGATCGATTGGAGCCGGTCGAAGCTGCAAAGGGCTTCCGCTACTTCGCGCAACAGGCCGGATTTTCCCGCAGCCGCCACGGTCAAAACGGCGGCGCTGATATGGATTTTTTCTTCCTGAACCATTTTGTTGTCTCCTTGTCTTTGGTGATTGTTCGAAGCGCGGCGCCGATGAAAACGGCTCAACCGTGTTCCTCTTCCTCTAACCAGACTGTCGTGTCGCCATTGATGGCGGCGATAGTTTCCACATACGGGTCGAGAATGTTGACCGGGAACAGCCAGCCGAGCACCAAGAAGCAGGACATCTCGGCATTGGCCGCATAGGCCACGATCAAACTGCCGGGCGCGGTGTCGAACGGCGCCTGTTTAAGCTTCAGCAGTTCATCGCGGCGAAAGAACCGGGCGGTCCCGCTGTTGCGCTCGATGGCGAACAGCGAGACCGGCACCGGCAGATGATTGGCGTCTTCGCGATACTCGAAATCGATATGCCATTCCTCGCGAAACCGCCCCCGCCAATTATCAGTCATCGCGCCCCCGTAGGATGTGCAGGTAGGGATGATCCTCGTTATCGACCACGCAGCCTTCAAAGCCGATCTTCAAAAGCTCGGAAAAGCTCTCCTTCGGCCATTCCGGCTGGGCAGAAATCGCTTCCGCCTGCTCGACGAGGAAATCGCGCGTCTGGTCATTCCAAACCATCTGCACCCATTCTCCTTGCGCCAATTCCACGGCCTTGCGATATGAGCGCCAGACTGGAAGATCGCGCCCAGGCCCTTCTGTAGGGACCGGCACAGGCCAGAGCACCGGTTGCTGCTCTGGCCATTGCACGACCGTGTAGAGTGTGACGTAACGGATGCGCGTGATCAGTTTCGGATGATTCCGCATGCCGGGAATCACGTAATAGCAGGCCCGGTCGTCCCAGATCACAGTCGCATCGAGCGACATGCGCTTTTCCGGATGGCAGCGGAAGTATTTGTTGTTGGCCGGGTGCTTAACGACAAAGACATTCACCAGCACCGAGCGCCGGCGGACCGTCATCTTTGACTGCTCGCGCAGGGCTTCCAGATCATTGAAGATGTCACTTGGGCTCGGCACCGGAGTCGGCGCCGCTTCGGCCGGCGTCTCAATGAGAGTTGCAGGGTCTACGAGCTTAGGCTTGGCCGGCTGCGTGCCCCTAGTGTTATCGATGATAGCCTCGGTCTCAGGTTTAATTTTCTTCTCTTCTGCGGACATTTTCCGTTCTCCTTTGTTATACGGATTCCAAATCTGTTTCGTACTCAATGACGTTCGCTGCTTTATTTGTTCTGAGCATCAGCGGCCCCACGACGTAATAGCTTGACGATTTCATGGTGGGCACACCGCTGTTCTCGCGCGAGCTTTTCTTCGTAGTCCTCGACAGCACCCTCGGGCACGTATTTCAAAATCGTATCGAGACACAATTTACGGCCGGCTTCGGGCCTCACCACCAAGGCATTGGCCTCGACTTTGCGAGCACCAAACTCGCGCAAATAATTTTGCACATAGGGCTTCTTATGATCGCGGTGCCTGGGATCAGCAAGATTGCCGCCAGTGCTGGTGATAAGGTTATCAATCCACGTCAAGCGATGCCGGCGAATGAAATCGGCATTGAGACCGAAGCGATCAATTTCCAGGTTCTCAGGCCACCAGCCGACTTGATCCGCCAGATCTTCCAAGTTCGAGCGCAAAAAGTTCGAGATGTTCAAGCCGCCGGGATCATGGTCACCGCAGTGCAGGAGAACGATGCGTTTTCCTCGCTCTTCCCAAAGCTTGAAGCGGCTCATGATGGCGACGCGGCTATTTATATCGTTCCACCCGCTGATATTGCTGAGCGGCAGGCGGAACGGCTCGCACACTGAAGAGAACAAGCTCTTCAAATCGATCTTCTCGACCGTCATTTGGACGTAGGTGTCGAGATCGTCCCAAAACGAGATGGGCACGAATTTCTCGTGCACCTGATGGCGCAGATACTCGACCCAGCCCTTGGCGAATTTTTCCGCCGTTTCATCGTCGATATCTTCGACGTGTTCAGCGGCACGGCCTTCATCCTCGCAGCAAATGTCAAACGGGAGAAAACCTTCCTTCCGGCAATTGTTGATCAGACGCTGCGCGGTGTCGAAATCGCCCTTCTTCAGCCCATGCTCTTCGAGCAGATAACACCAGCCACGCGACGACACCTTAAAATCGAGTGTTGAGTCGATTTCTTCGATGCCCTCACACCAGCGTTTCAGCTTGCGGTCATATTTCTGTTCATCGACTGCGTTCGGCCGGCCACGCCCACGCACCGGCATTGTCAAATCTGGTTTCATGATGCGCCTCTCGTTTTGCGAGAGACGGCATCAGCCGCACTGCGTTGATCGCGATAGACGCCGATTGAATGGTGGTCGGTGTCGAAGGCTTCGACGCCGGTTTTGCCACGCAACAATAAAAAGTCGAGATGGTCCGTGCCGCTGTAGACTGCTAAAAACGATTGCGTCGAGGAATCGGTGGGATTAGCGTAGCGCGTTTTCGACTTGCCAGAAGAGATACGCGCCCGAAGTCCATTTGCTGTGACCGGAGCCTTGGACTTCGGCGCTTCACTACGCCTCACCCAGCAGCTCTGGCTTCCGCCTTAGGGCGGGGATTAGGCCGCTGCATGCGACTGAGCAGCCATTGCTTCGCCGTTGGGATGTGGATGATCGGCGTTTTGCCCATCATCGCGAAGGGCAAACCATCCGGCTCTTTGGTCCAGCGGCGGACTGTTCTTGGATGTTTTTTGACCTCGGCACGGGCAAACTCATCAAGCTCGATCCAATCATCGAGCAGGCGGGCGGCCGGATTATTGGGGGACATTTGTTGACGCTCCTCATCGATTGATGACGAGCACAAAAATCTACGCACACCGCGCGCGGTGTCATCAACTAATTACTGCAAAAGGGAATCCTGATTTGCACTAACGACGGTGGCGGTGGCGGCGCTTCATGTGGTCGGGTATGGCTTTCTCGACGTGCCGGATAGACCGATCACGCTGTACCGCCACCGCCTCGATTGCCGCCTTACGCGGTGTGCCGCTGGCAATCATGTCTTCAACCTGGGCGGCAATAAGCATCCGCTCGATCTGCCGCAAGTTATCCTTGGCGCGCTTCTTTTCCGTGGCCTCCAGCGCCTCGATGATGAAATCAATCTCGCCCCGGCTCAACGGATGGCGCCTGAGCTGCAAGAAATTTTCGAAACGGGCAATAAGTGGCGCCGGATTGCCAAGCCGGGCTTCGCGGACAACGTAATCGGCGTACCAGCCCCGTGGCAGGGTCTTACCCACGACGGCGCCCCGGTAATGGCACTACTTCGGCGCTGGGCTTGCCGGTGATGACAGCGGCGGCCCGGTCAGCCGCAGCTCGCAATGGATCATCGAACAGGTGTGCGTAACGCTGTGTCGTGTTTGCCTGAGTATGCCCGAGCATCGCGCCAATGATCGGCAAGCTCAGTCCGGCGCTGGCCAGCACGCTGGCATAGGTGTGCCTAAGATCATGTAGCCGCGCGCCTTTGATGCCGGCGTCTCGACAGATAGCGGCCCAAGCATCTTTGACATCCTTGCGATGTGAACCATCGGTGGCGGGAAAGACCCACTCCACACTCTTCGGGACACGGCCGCGCAAATCGAGCAGCAGCTTGAGCGCTGCATCGCTCAACGGCACTTCGTGCAAGGTTTTCTGTTTGGTGGTCGCGCCCGGCTTGCTCCACTTACCGGTCTCAAGATCAAAATCATCAAACTTCGCTTGCAGGGCTTCCGACCGTCTCGCACCGGTTAATAACAACAGCCGAATAATGTCTGCCGATTGCTGGTCGCTGTACCCATTCAGCGCCTTGCTCAACCGTGCCAACTCACCACTGGAAAGGTAGCGCCGCCGCTTGTGCTCCTGATTCCGTTCAATCCCCTTGCACGGATTATCGGCCCGTAGTTTCCATTTCACCGCCATCGAGAACATCGCGGACAGCGTGGCGAGGGTGCGATTAGCCCGATACGGCACACCGCGCTTGGAGATTGAGCGGTGCAGGGCATCAACATCGGCAAACGATACGGCAGCGACTTTCATCCGCCCAAGCACCGGTCGGATCTCGGCCTCGATGTGCTGGAGATAACTTCTTTGTGTCGATGCCCGGCGACGCGGCAAATACTCGGCGATAAAGCGGTCGCATAAATCGTTCACAGTTGGGGCTGCACGATGTGTCCGCAAATCGCCGATTGGATCGGCACCGCCATCGATTGCCCGCTTAAGGCGCTTTGCCTCCTCACGGGCCGCACCTACAGACCAATCGGGGTATGAGCCAATGGTGAAGCGACGTTGTATCCCATCGCCCCGGCGCCGATAGTTGACGAGAAAAGACTTGCTGCCCGCCGCCGTCACGCAAACCCCGAAACCTTTAACGAGCTTCTCCCACACCACCACGCTGCCCTTGGCGGGGCAGGGGAGTGTTTTCACCATCGGGTCCGTCAGCCGCTCGGTTCTCATCTCAACACCATCTCAACATACAAATGTACATGTGGTGTCCAAGCATGTCCGCGAGTATCCCTCGCGTGTCAACAAGTTTCCTTTATGTTTCGGGGGTTTCGTGCCGGCTGCCGGAAAAGCCGTTGTCAACACGCGGACTTAGGCTAAGGCTGAAGAACAGACTTAAAATCCCTTAGCCGAGAGGCTGTGCGGGTTCGAGTCCCGCCGTCCGCACCAGCAAAATCAAAGGTTTATGGCAGAAACGTCCTTTAGGGGTGATCATGCAGCAG
>Ga0306926_10009683_pt1 | contig 10618 bp, 7 predicted proteins | sample flu12Cox44000178_FD_203759 | JGI IMG/M metagenome (GOLD analysis project Ga0306926, IMG submission 203759) | Lab enrichment of tropical soil microbial communities from Luquillo Experimental Forest, Puerto Rico - flux8day.12C.oxic.44.000.178 (v2)... | ecosystem: Environmental > Terrestrial > Soil... | reverse complement strand
CTCGATCCGCGCGACGATGTCGTCGGGCGTGGCTTTCATGTTCGGGCCGCCGGCGTGACGTTCGAACTCGAACTCCTCGCGGTGCGCGCCGACGGCGGCCAGCACGGCCTTGGCGGCTTCCCTGCCAGTAGGCAACGTCGAGGCCGCGATCACGCAGCGCGTTACCACACCTGAATACATGTGCCAGGGCTGGGACTGCAGCCGGAGCTTGATCGTGATCCTCTCGGGCCCTGCCTCGGCGAGCAACGCGTCGAGCTTGCCGAAAGCTCTGACGGAAAAGGGGCAGGTCGGCTCGAGAAAGACCTCGAAGGCGCGCGGACCGTTCCCCCATTCGAGCGGATCTGCGCGCCAGGACGTTTCGGTCATTTGAATTCTCCGGTTGGTGGTGCAGGCGGGCTGGCCGACAAGCTATATACCGCGCATGACGTCGCTTCGACGCTTGGCAGGTGCAGTCCTGCTGAATCTCTGTGTCTCGACGGGCGCCTGGGCCCAGGCCCTGAGCGTCCCCGATCCGGTCGGCGCAGGCTTTTCACCGGTACGGCTGGCGCGCATCGCACCGTGGTACCAGACCCAGATCGCGAGCGGCGCGTTTACCGGCGCGGTGGTCGCCATCGCGCGCGACGGCAAGCTTGCCTACCTGCAAGCCACCGGCACGTATGATCGTGCCGGCAAGATCCCGCTGAAGCCCGACGCGATCTTCTGGATCGCCTCGATGACCAAGCCGGTCACCAGCGTGGCGGCGATGATGCTGGTCGAGGAAGGTAAGCTCGCGCTCACCGATCCGGTCGCCAAATACATCCCCGCCGTGGCCGACATGCGCGTCGGCCCGGAGAGTGCGCCCCAGAAGCGGCCGATGCAGGTCGTCGATCTCCTGCGCCATACCTCGGGCTTCACTTATGCCGACGAGGGCAAAGACGCGCTGCACAAGGCATATGACCGCATCCCGTCGTTCCGGCGCGACAAAACCCTCGCCGAACTTGTCGGCGATCTCGCGCGCATGCCGCTCGTCCACCAGCCCGGCGAAGCCTGGGAATACAGCCACGGTGTCGACGTGCTGGGCCGCGTCGTCGAAATCGCCTCGGGCCAGCCGCTCGACCAGTTCTTCGAGAGCCGCATCTTCAAGCCGCTCGGCATGGTCGATACCGGCTTCTTCGTGCCGCCGGACAAGCTGGTGCGGCTGGTCGACCCGATCGAAAGCGGCCGGTCGCGGCTCTGGGATATCACCAAGCCCACCACGCTGTTCATGGGCGGCGGCGGTCTCGCCTCGACCGCGCCGGATTATCTGCGCTTCTGCCAGATGCTGTTGAACGGTGGCGAACTCGATGGCGTGCGCATCCTCTCGCCCGCGACCGTGCGCCAGATGACGACGAATGCGCTGCCGCCCGACATTCCCTTTACCGGCAACATCGGACAGTTTGTCGGGCCCAAGGTCGGTACGGGCTGGGGGCTGGGATTTGCCGTGCGCACCAATCCCGAGTCCAGCAACCTGCCGGGCGCGGTCGGCAGCTTCAACTGGGACGGCTACTGGGGAACCTATTTCTGGATCGATCCGGTCGAGAAGCTGATCGGGATTTTGATGATCCAGGTTCCGCCGAACATGGCCGGGCCTCCTCGCGCGGCGTTGCGCCATTTCACCTACGCCGCGCTCAGCGTTCCGGCGCCGGACAAGACGCCGGCACCGGCGACGGTCAGTCCCGACATTCTCAGGAGCTATGTCGGAACCTACGATTTTGGTCCGTCACTCAGCGCGCGAGATAGAAATGCCTCCCCGCCTTTCGGCGGGGTCGGACTCATCGTCGCGATCGTCGAAGACAAGGTCGTGGTCAGGGAGCCGATCGAAGGCGGGCCCGGCGAACGCGCCGGCGTGAAGGCGCTGGACGTCATCACCGACATCGACGATGCGCCTGCGCGTGGGCTGGCCCTCAGCGAGGTCCTCGACAAGCTGCGCGGCAAGATCGGCACGCCGGTCCGGCTAAAAATCTCGCGCTATGGCGAGGACAAACCGATCGACATAACCATCGTGCGCGAGCCCATCCGAATTCCCGGTGCACGGATCGAGGTCCGGGTCGAGGACGGCAGGCTCATGGTTGCGGCGACCGGCCGTTGGGCAGTACTCGATTTCGACAAGGACAAGCCGGTGCCCGTGACGGCGACATCCGATACCGAGTTTCGCTACGAGGGCGGTGACCACACGCGGCTGGCGTTCGTGCGCGACCAGGCCGGCAAAATCTCCGGCGTCGTCCTCAATCCGGGGCCGTGGGAGATCAGGGCGACGAAGATCGATTGAGAACAGGAAGCTGAACTTCTAATGACCAGAATCGTCGATTCGGAGGAACTTGGAGTATTGTGCTGTTCATGACCCTTCCAGCGCAGAGCCCCCCTATTATTTTCTCATTATTTTATTCGATGACTGGTTCTCATGACCGCGATCGGCGGCGAGCCACTTGAGGACCCCCCGTGTTTTTCCATTATTTTAAGCGTTACTTTTGGTAACCGAGAACATGAACGTCGCAACCACGGTCGATTGGCGCGACCAGATCTTCGAGGTCTTCCAGGACCACGACATCAAGCAGGTCTATCACGTGCCCGATGCCGGCCATTCGCGGTTGATCGAAGCCTGCCAGAAGTCGAACTCGATCCGCACCCTGGCGCTCACCACCGAGGAAGAGGCGCTGGGCCTCGCCGCCGGCGCGTGGCTTGGCGGCCAGCGCTCGGCGACGCTGATGCAGAGCTCGGGTGTGGGCAACACCATCAACCTGATGGGCCTCACCAAGACACTGCGCTTTCCGTTCCTGGCCCTGATCACCATGCGCGGCGACTATGGCGAGTTCAATTCCTGGCAGTATCCAATGGGCCAGGGCACGCCCAAGGTGCTCGAGGCGATGGGCGTGCAGCTCTATTCGGTCGACGAGGCCCGCGAGGTGAAGGCAACCGTCGATGCCGCGACGCGCGCCGCCTTCAATGGCGGCCAGGCCGTGGCGGTGCTGCTGCGGCAAAAATTGATCGGCATCAAAGATTTCGGGAAGAAGACGGCATGAGCACGCCGACCTTACAACGCCGTCCGCTGGTCAAGATGATCCTGGCCGGCGCCGACGACAATCTCCTGGTCATCGCGGGCCTGGGCTCGCCCAACTGGGACATCACCAACGCCGGCGACCGGCCGCTCAACATGCCGCTATGGGGCGGCATGGGTGCGCCGGTGCCGATGGGGCTCGGCCTGGCGATCGCCCAGCCGACCAAGCGCGTGCTGGTGATCACCGGCGATGGCGACATGCTGATGAGCCTCAGCTCGCTCGCCACCGTTGCGGCGCAACAGCCCGACAATCTCGCGATCTGTGTGCTCGACAACGAGAAGTTCGGCGAGACCGGCAACCAGGCGACCGCCACAAGCCCGCGCAACAACGGCCCGACCGATTCCGGCGCCGGCACCGATCTCAGCGTGGTCGCCAGGGGCTGCGGCATCGCCGACAGCGCGCTGGTGCGCGCCGAGAGCGAGGTGGCCCAGCTGGTGAGCGACCTGCGCAAGAAGAAGGGTCCGGTCTTCCGCGTCGTCAAGGTGATGGTCGAGAAGCTCGACTTCATCATGCCGCCGCAGGATGGCGCGCTTCTGAAGGATCGGTTTCGTGCCGCTTTGCTGGGGAGTGCCTGATGGAATACGCACCGTTTCCTCTGATCGAGCTCACGGGCTCGCCGCGCGAACGCGGCCGCACGCACGGCCAGGCGGCAGCCGACCGCATCAAGCGCGGCATCGCGATGTATTCCGAATCATTGCTCAAGAACGGCGTCGACTGGGCGCATCTCGAGCAGCGGGCCAACGCGATGGTGCCGGTCGTCGAGAACTTCGACCCGGCCTATGTCGAGGAGATGCGCGGCATCGCCGAGGGCGCAGGGACTGCCTTCGCCGGCATCATGCTGATGAATGCCCGCACCGAGATGGTGGCGGCAGCGCGCAAGCAGCATGTCCAGCAGCATTTCCCCGACGGCTGCACCGCCGCGCTCGCACTGCCCGAGGCGAGCGCCGACGGCCAGCTGCTGCACGGCCAGAACTGGGACTGGCGCGCCGAATGCGCCGAGACCGGCGTGGTGCTGCGCATTCGCCGTGACGACGGCCCCGACATCCTGACCTTCACCGAAGCGGGCGGGCTGGCGCGCTCGGGCCTCAACTCAGCCGGCCTCGGCCTCACCGCCAACGCGCTGGAGTGCGACCGCGACTATCAGCGCGGGCCGGGCGTGCCGCTGCCCTTCATCCGCCGCAAGGTGCTGGAGAGCGCCCATCTCGCCGAGGCGGTGCGCACGATCTTCTCGACACCCAAGCTCGGCTCGAACCATATGGCGGTGAGCCAGGCGACGGCCGACGGCACGGCCGAGGCGTTCGGCTTCGAGTGCGCGCCCGACGAGACCTTCTGGCTCTCGCCTGAGCAAGGCGTCTATGTGCACGCCAACCACTGGATCGCCGATGCAGCGCGCGCCAAGGTGAAGGACACTGGCCTCGCCGAAACGCCGTGCTCGATCTATCGCGACAAGCGCGTGCGCGAGCAGCTCGGACCGAAGCGCGGCAAGCTCACCCTGGAAGATTTCCGCGCCGCCTTCTTCGACGACTGGAACGCGCCGTGGTCGGTGTGCCGGCCGCCCCGGCCCAACAACCGCGGCAACCTGGTCGCGACCTCGGCCATGATCCTGATGCGCCCGGGCGACGGCCATCTCGAGGCTTGCCCGATGCCGGCGCTGAACAAGCGCTTCACCACCTATACGCTGACCCCCGACCGCTCCGCTCAGAAGCAGGCGGCGGAATAGACTTGGCTCTGGCTCGGCCGGCACCCGTCCTGCTGATTGCCGCGGCGGTGCTACTGGCGCCGTCCCTGGTGCTGGGGACGCTGCTGTCCCACAGCTCGCACCTCAATCTCATCTGGGCGCAGCAGGTCGCCGAGCAGATGCGGGCCGGCATTCTCTATCCCCGGTGGCTGCCCACTTCGTTCGACGGGTTGGGTGCACCGACTTTCTATTTCTACCCGCCGCTGGCGTTCTGGATCGACGGCTTGGTGAGCGTCGTGACATTCGATGTCCTGCCGGTGTCGTACCGGCTCTCGCTCACATGGGTCCTGCTGCTGTGGATTTCAGCGCTGGCCATGCATGCATGGCTTGCCCGCGAGACGGGGAGTCGCGCGACGGCGTTGTGGGGTTCGCTCGTCTACATGATCGCGCCCTATCACCTGATGGATGTCTACGTGCGCGGCGCGTTGGCGGAGTTCACGACCTTCGCCGTGCTGCCAATGCTCGCCCTGGCCATCCGGCTGATGTCGGAAAGACATCGCGCCGGCGTCGGACTGCTGGCGGTGGCGTTCGCAGCGCTACTGCTGTCGCACCTGCCGACGGCGCTGCTGGCGTCGGTGACGATGATCCCGCTCTATGTCCTTTTCCGCGCCTGGCGGCTGTCGGATCGCCGGGCCGCGTTCGGGTTCGTCGTGCGGTGCGCCGTTGCCGGCGCCCTGGCGATCGGGCTCGCCGCCTCCTACCTGCTGCCCGCCGCCGAGCTGCAGCGCTGGATTTCGGTCGACTTGTTCTGGGCCGACTACTATCGGGTCGAGAACTGGTTCGTGCTGTCGCCGGAGCGCTGGCTCGATGTCGTCGTCATGCGTCTCGTCGCCTCGCTGGCCGTGGGCTATGGGCTCGCCGTCATCGCCTTCTTCATGGCCGCCTTCCTGGTTCGCGGCGACGACCGCCGGCGGTTCGAGCTCGGCTTCTGGGCGGCGCTGTCCGGCTTGGGCTTGCTGCTTCTTGCGGGCTTCGTGCCGTGGTTCTGGCAGCTGCCGGAGATCGCGAAGGTTCAGTTTCCTTTCCGGATGATGGTGATCGTCGAATTCGCCGCCATCACCGCCTTGTGCCTGACGCCCTTCGGCAAGCTGTCGCGCAGCGTCACCTATGTGTTCTCCGCCTCGTCGGCGGCGCTTGTCTATAGCCTGGTGCTGGTCGGCGCGGCGGTGCTCGTCAATATCGACGCACACGACGTCTGGATCGCCGCCCGGCCCAGGATGTTCGAGACCGTGGAGTACCAGCCGGCGGGTTACCCTCACCCCTATCGCCAAGGTGGCTTCGTCGATCCCAATCTGGGGCCGCTGAGCAAGCTGGGCGCGATCGGTTGCACGCCGGGCGCGTCGGTCTGCGACGCGCAATCCGATCGCTTCGGCGCGATGCGGCTTCATATCGAGAGCAGCCAGCCGACCACGGTGGTGCTGCGCCGCTTCTATTTCCCGGCCTGGCAGGTCGAGGCGCTGCCCTCGCACCAGCCGGTTGCCATCCAGCCGACAATCCCGTTGCGCCTGGTCTCGTTCGTCGCGCCGGCCGGCAACGCCGATTTTCAGCTGGTTCGCGTCATGCTGCCGGTGGAACGCTGGGGCTGGTGGGCGAGCGGCCTGTCGCTGTTGGCGGTGTTGGGCTGGATCGCGGCGACCCGGCGCGCTCAGTCGACCTCGAGGTAGCTGTCCTTGCCGCAGCTACATCCCGGTCTTGGAGACCAGCGCCGGCTGCTCACGCCAGCTGTCGGCGAAAAGCTTCTTGAGGTTCTCGACCTTGGGCAGGTCGTTGAACACGATGTAGGGCTGGTTGGGATGCAGGACGAGATAGTCCTGATGATAGCCCTCGGCCGGATAGAACGGGCGGCCGGGCTCGATCGTGGTGACGATCTTGGCGCCGAACACCTTCGCCTGGTCGAGCTGCTCGATATAGGCCTTCGCCACCTTGGCCTGCGCCTCGCTGGCCGGGAAGATGGTCGAGCGGTATTGCGGGCCGACATCGGGGCCCTGGCGGTTGAGCTCGGTCGGATCGTGCGCCACCGAGAAATAGATCTGCAACAGGCGGCCGAGGCTCACCTTGCGCGGGTCGTAGACCACCCGCACCGATTCGGCGTGCCCGGTGCGGCCGCTGCCGACCTTCTCGTACTGCGCGGTCGCCTGCTCGCCGCCGGCATAGCCCGACACCGCGCTGGTGACGCCGTCGACATGCTGGAACACGGCCTGCACGCCCCAGAAACAGCCGCCGGCGAGGACGATGCTCGCCGAGGAGGCCTGGCCGGCCGGATCGTCGACCGCTGGTGCGGGAATGATGTGCGCGCTTTCGGCAGAAGACGGCGCAATGCCCAGCCGCATCGCGGCGAAGGCGACCAGGGCGATGACGGCCAGGATGGGAATGACTCGCTTTGCCAACATCGTCCTAGCCCTCCGCGCGCAAGAATTTGTCGAAAGAGTCCTTGTAGTCGGGATGCCAGCGCGACAGCGCCGGCCGCCCACAGGATCCGCCGGTTATCGACCTCGCGCGTCACCTCGTTGTCGGGACAGAGGATATAGAAATCCCGCTTGTTCATCCCGTCGACCAGCATGTCGACCACCTGGTCCGGCGTCCAGGCGCCGGGCGGCTTCTCGCTGCGGCCGCGGCTGGTCATGCCGGTGAAGGTCGAGCCCGGGATCAGTAGATGCGCGCTGATGCGCGCGCCCTCTTCGTTGCGCAGGCTGTGCGCCAGCGCCTCGGTCAGCACCTTCACGCCGGCCTTGCTGACATTGTAGGCGGTGTCACCGGGCGGACAGGTGATGCCCTGCTTGGAGCCGGTATTGATGATCGCGCAGGCGGTCTTCTGCGCCAGCATCGCCGGCGTGAAGGTCTGCACGCCGTTGATTACGCCCCCCAGGTTGACGTCGAGCACCCGCCGCCAGCGGTCGATATGATCCCACGGCCCGCCGCCGGGCGCGGTGCCGGCGTTGTTCATCAGCACCGCCACTTCGCCGAAGGCGGAGTAGACCTCGTCCTTCAGCGCCTGCACGCTCTCCACGCGGCTGACATCGGTCGGCACGATCAGCACGCCCGGCGAGCCCAGGGTCGAGGCCGCCGTGACCTCGGCTTCGGCGCGCATCAGGGCTTCGGCCGACAGGTCGGCGAGACAGACTTTGAGGCCGAGCGTCGCGAAGTGACGGGCGGCGGCGAGGCCGATGCCGCTCGCAGCGCCGGTGATGACCGCGACGCGGCCGGCGGTCAGGGCGGGATGATGATCCATCGGGCAATTCCTTTGGTGATAGGCGCCCGACTATAGCGCAGCCGTCAGGGCTGCGTCGTAAAGGTCGGCGTCGTCTCGATGTCCTTCTTGCGCCACTTGAAGCGCAGTTCCGCCAGGCTGGTCGAGATGACGTAGAACACCGGCGTGAAGGCCAGGCCAAACAGGGTCACGCCCAGCATGCCGGCGAACACCGCGGTGCCGAGCGACTGGCGCATCTCGGCGCCAGCGCCGAAACTCACCACCAGCGGCACCACGCCCAGGATGAAGGCGAGCGAGGTCATCAGGATGGGCCGCAACCGGGTGCGCGCCGCCGATACCGCGGCGTCCCAGCGGCTCATGCCGCCCTCGTGCGCCTGCTTGGCGAACTCCACGATCAGGATGGCGTTCTTGGCGGCGAGCCCGACCAGCACCACCAGCCCGATCTCGACCAGGATGTTGCGGTCGAGCCCGCGGATGTTGACGCCGATCATGGCCGCCAGGATGCACATCGGCACGATCAGGATGACGGCGAGCGGCAGCAGCCAGCTCTCATAGAGCGCGGCCAGCAGCAGGAACACGAACAGCACGGCGAGGCCGAACGCCAGGATCGCGGTGTTGCCGGCGAGCTTCTCCTGCAACGCGATCTCGGTCCATTCGAAGCCGAAGCCCGAGGGCAGCACTTTGTTGGCGAGGCCCTCGATGGCGGCGATGCCCTGGCCCGACGAGAAGCCACGCACCAGCGCGACCTGCACCTCGGCCGCGGGATAGAGGTTGTAGCGCGCCACGCGATAGGGGCCGGTGGTGTCCTGGAAGGTGGCGACCGAGCCGATCGGCACCATCTCGCCGCCGGCGCTGCGCGTCTTGAGGTTCTCGACGTCGCGCAGAGTGAGGCGATAGGGATTGTCGGCCTGCGCGGTCACGCGATAGGTGCGGCCGAGGATATTGAAGTCGTTGACGTAGGCCGAGCCCATGTAGACCGACAGCGTCTCGAACACGCGGCCGATCGGCACGCCGAGCTGCTCGGCCTTGGTGCGGTCGATCTCGGCCCAGATCTGCGGCGTGCGGGTGCTGAACAGGGTGAAGGCCTGGGTGAGGCCGGGCGTCTGGCCGGCTGCGCCGGCGAGCGCCCAGGCCGCGCCTTCGAGCGCCGGCAGGCCGCGCGCGGCGCGGTCCTGCACGTAGCCTTTCAGGCCGCCGCCGGTGCCGATGCCGGGGACCGATGGCGGCTCGAGCACGAACACGAAAGCCTCGCGCAACGAGAACATCTTGCCGCGCAGATCCGCCAAGATCTTCTCCTTCGGCAAGTTGCGGCGCTCGGCGAAGGGCTTCAGCGGCACGAAGATCACGCCGGTGTTGGGCGCGTTGGTGAAGGTGGCGCCGTCGAAACCGACGAAGGCCACGGCGTTCTGCACGCCTGGCGTATTCATGATCATCTCCGACGCCTGGCGTACCAGACGGTCGGCGCGCTCCAAGGTCGAGCCGGGCGGCAGCTGCATGGCGGCGATGAAATAGGAGCGGTCGAGCTGCGGTATCAGGCCGGTCGGCGTCTCGACCAGCCGGTTGACGGTGAGGAACAGCAGGCCGGCATAGACGATCAGCACGATCCAGACCAAGCGGATCAACCGCGCCGTGGCATGGCCATAGAAGTTGGCCAGCATCTCGAAGCCGCGATTGAAATGATTGAAGAACCAGTTGATCGGCGCGACCAGGCGGTCGCGCAAGGTCGGCTTGGCCTTCTCGATGTGCGACAGCGCATGGGTTTTGAGGAGAAGCGCCGCCATGGCCGGCGACAGGGTCAGCGACACGAAGGCCGAGATCGCAGTCGAGGCGGCGATGGTGATGGCGAACTGCTTGTAGAACGTGCCCTGCAGGCCGGAGATGAAGGCGGTCGGCAGGAACACCGCGATCAGCACCAGCGAGATGGCGATCAGCGCACCGCCGACCTCGTCCATGGTCTTGTGGGCGGCGGCCTTGGGCGACATGCCCTGGGTGAGATAGCGCTCGACGTTCTCGACCACCACGATCGCATCGTCGACCACGATGCCGATCGCCAGCACCAGCCCGAACAGCGACAGCGTGTTGAACGACACACCGACCGCCGACATCACCGCAAACGAGCCGATCAACGACACCGGGATGGCCATCAAGGGGATGATCGCGGCCCGCCAAGTCTGCAGGAACAGGATCACCACGATCACGACCAGCAGCAGCGCCTCGAACAGCGTCTCGATCACCGCATCGACCGAGGCTTGGATGAACTCGGTGGGATTGTAGACGACGGAATAGTTGATGCCGGGCGGGAAGGTGCGCTTCAGCTCCTCCATCTTGCCTAGCACGCCGGCGGCGGTGGCCAGCGCGTTGGACCCCGGCCGCTGGAAGATCACGATCGCGGTGGCGTTCTTGTTGTCGAGATAGGCGTTGACCGTGTAGTCCTGCGCGCCGAGCTCGATGCGCCCGACGTCGCGCAGCCGGGTCACCGAGCCGTCGGTCTCGGCGCGCAGCACGATGTTGCCGAACTCCTCGGGCGCGGTGAGGCGGCCGAGCGTCTGCACCGAAAGCGTGAAGCCGCCCGGCGATGCGGCGGGCGCCTGGTTCACC
>Ga0306926_10009682_pt1 | contig 10618 bp, 7 predicted proteins | sample flu12Cox44000178_FD_203759 | JGI IMG/M metagenome (GOLD analysis project Ga0306926, IMG submission 203759) | Lab enrichment of tropical soil microbial communities from Luquillo Experimental Forest, Puerto Rico - flux8day.12C.oxic.44.000.178 (v2)... | ecosystem: Environmental > Terrestrial > Soil... | reverse complement strand
TCTCCCGCATCGACGGGGGATAGCCACGGCGCTGCACCGAGTCTCTGATGACCTGCAGGACCTTTCGCTGCCGCCAGGTGAGCACGTGGTCCGGGTCCGGGTGCTCGGGCATCTCCGCGACCACAAGGGGGACGCTTCCCTTGGGCTTGCGGCCCGGCTTGCCTTTGCGTCTTACCGTGCCGTCCGCGGGCGGAGCGTCGGACGTGTGGGTATCCACGCTGCGGCCCATGTGCTCACCTCCGCAACTCGTGCCTGATCCTGTGCCGACGTTAGCGCTTGCGGCGCTAGACATCAAACATCTGTTCGACGCGCCGCAAAAATGTCGTACGCCACGGGTACAACAGAATCGTACGAGCATTCGATCGAACTATAGTCTGATCGAACAGTAGTGCGATAGAACTCTCGTTCGAACAGAGAGGGCCCACGATGAGCGTGATGACCGCAGGGGAGCAGAGACGGCGCGCCGCGGCGACACGCAAGCGCGCGATGGCGGCCGCCGCGCCGGGCCAGCGGGCCGTGACGGCGGAGGGACAGCGGCCAGGCGCGGCGCCGGCCCCACGGCACCGGGCTGTTGGGCCGGGAACCCGGCACCTGACCGTGGTTGCCCCGCGGCGCACATCGCGGCCCGAGGCAGCGGGAGCAGCCCGGCGGGACGCTGCTCCGGCGAAGCCGGCCCGGGCCCAGACAGTGCCCCCACCGGCGATGGGCCTCCAGACCGTACGGCACCAGATGGCGCGGTCGGCGGGAACACAGCCCGGCGTCGCCCGGCCTCGGACCGCGCGGCAAACACAGCCCCGGGTCCGCCCGGATGTGACGCGGCCAGAGACCGCGCGAACCGCAATGGCGCATCCGGAGACGGCCCCGGCCCGGCCGGTCCGGACCCGGACCCGGCTGACCCGGCGAGGCCGGATAGTGGTCGCGGCACTCATCACGGCGGGCGTGGTGCTGGTGGCGGCGCTGGCTTGGCTGGCCGGAACGACCAGGGCCCAGGCGGCCGGCAGTGGCCCGCCCGCGAGCGCGGTGTATCACAGCCTGCGTTCGGTGGTCGTCCAGCCGGGTGAGAGCCTGTGGGCGATCGCGGAGCAGGCCGACCCCGCCGGCGACCCGCGCAGTGTCATGCAGGAGATCATCGACATCAACGCCCTGCACGGTACGTCGGTCCAGCCCGGCCAGCGCCTGTGGCTGCCGCGCGGCTGATCGCCAATCCGACCAACGCGGCCACGCCGGCCGCATCCCATACGCGGGCGGTGGCCGGCATGCCGAGAGTGCCCGGCACGCCGGGTACGCCCGCCGCCACACCGGTGAGGCCGAAATTCGGGGAATCCGGCGTTGCCGCGTGGCGAGTGTTGCGTTGGGGATCGTTTTGCGGTAGACACAATATGTAGTAGTTACAACGGTGTGGTTCATCCACAGGTTGTGTTCGCAGGAACCGGCTCCGTGGTCGGTGCGGGAGGTGATCGCGTGTTCTGTCCCTACTGCAGGAACCCGGACAGCCGCGTCATTGATAGTCGCACTGCCGACGACGGTGCCGCCATCCGCCGTCGGCGCGCGTGTCCCTCGTGCGGGCGCAGGTTCACCACGCAGGAGACGGTGATCCTGATGGTGGGCAAGCGGAGCGGGGCCACGGAACCGTTCACCCGCGACAAGATCGTCAAGGGTGTGCGCCGGGCCTGCCAGGGCAGGCCCGTCACAGAGGACCAGCTGGCCATACTGGCCCAGCAGGTCGAAGACGAGATGCGCTCGCGCGGCTGCGCGGAGGTGTCTTCACACGAAGTGGGGCTGGCGATCCTGCGCCCGCTGCAGGAGCTGGACGAGGTCGCCTACATGCGCTTCGCCTCGGTCTACCGGGGGTTTGAGTCGCTCGCCGACTTTGAGCAAGAGATTGTGTCGCTGCGTTCGGCACGTAACGGTGCCGGGCTTGGCGACGACCGCGCGCTTACGCCCTGACCAGGGCACACGGAAATATCGGCATGGGCCTGGGCATGGGCCCGCAAGGGGTCCCGGCGGATCCCGGAAGGGGGACGACATGACCGAGACGGCGAGTGGTGCCACGTCGCGTGGTGGCGGGAAGGCGCACAAGGGTCTCACGGTCCAGCGCATCCACACCCGCGAGGGCGTTCATCCCTACGACGAGGTCACCTGGGAACGCCGCGATGTCGTCATGACCAACTGGCGCGACGGCACGGTCAACTTCGAGCAGCACGGGGTGGAGTTTCCCGACGTCTGGTCCGTGAATGCCGCCAACATCGTGACCACGAAGTACTTCCGCGGCGCGGTTGGCACATCACAGCGGGAGTGGAGCCTCAAGCAGCTCGTCGACCGCGTCGTCGGCGCGTACACCGAGGCTGGCCGCCAGCACGGCTACTTCGCCACTCCTAAGGACGCTGAGATCTTCGACCACGAACTCAAGCACGCGCTGATCCACCAGATCTTCAGCTTCAACTCGCCCGTCTGGTTCAACGTCGGCACCACCTCCCCGCAGCAGGTCTCGGCCTGCCAGCCTTATGACGCGCTGGTCAGCACTCCAGCCGGACTTGTTCCCATCGGCGAACTGGTCAAAGACGATGCCGTCGGTGCCAAGGTCTACGACGCCGCCGGTGTGACGAAGGTCGTCGCCACCAAGGCGAACGGTGTGAAGGATGTGCTCCGACTGCATACCAGCGCGGGCTACACGCTGGACGTGACCGCGGATCACCTGGTCTGGCGCGCCGATGATCTGGTCGAGGGTGGCTTTGTGGCGGCTGGCGATCTTCACGTGGGGGAAGCTCTCCTGCATGTAGATCCAAGCATGGGCGGCTCTAACAGTGCCCTGGCGATGGTGAACCGGGTCGAGCTCCTTGGCTCAATGGAGGTCTACGACATCCAGACCGAGAGCGGAGAGTACCTCTCCGTCGGCCTGAGGGTGCACAACTGCTTCATCCTGTCGGTCGACGACACGATGGACTCGATCCTGGAGTGGTACAAGGAAGAAGGCCTGATCTTCAAGGGCGGGTCGGGTTCTGGCGTCAACCTCTCGCGCATCCGGTCGAGCAAGGAACTGCTCACCTCGGGCGGCACGGCCAGTGGGCCGGTGTCTTTCATGCGCGGCGCCGACGCGTCCGCGGGCACGATCAAGTCGGGCGGTGCCACCCGCCGGGCCGCGAAAATGGTCGTCCTCGACGTGGATCACCCCGATGTCGAGGAATTCATCGAGACCAAGGCGCGGGAAGAGGAGAAGATCCGCGTCCTGCGCGATGCCGGGTTCGACATGGACCTCGGTGGCAAGGACATCACCAGCGTCCAGTACCAGAACGCCAACAACTCGGTGCGGGTATCCGACGAGTTCATGCGGGCCGTGGAGCAGGGCGGCACCTTTGGCCTCGCGGCCAGGGTGACCGGCGAGGTCCTCGAGACGGTCGACGCGAAGGGCCTGTTCCGCAAGATGGCGCAGGCCGCCTGGGAATGCGCGGACCCCGGAATTCAATACGACGATACAATTAACAATTGGCATACATGTCCGGAAACTGGCCGAATCACCGCAAGTAATCCGTGCAGTGAATATGTCCATTTGGATAACTCATCGTGTAATTTGGCGAGCATTAATCTCCTGAAATTCCTGAACGATTCCGATGAATTCGACATAGAGAGGTTCGAGCGGATCACCGAGCTTGTGATCACGGCGATGGACATCTCCATCTGCTTCGCCGACTTCCCGACTGAGAAGATAACTGCCGTCACCCGGGCCTACCGCCAGCTCGGCATCGGTTATGCCAACCTCGGCGCGCTGCTGATGGCGACGGGCCACGCGTACGACTCCGAAGGCGGCCGGTCCATCGCCGCTGCCATCACGTCGCTGATGACCGGCGTCGCCTACCGCCGGTCCGCGGAACTCGCCGCGGTCGTCGGCCCGTACGACGGCTACGAGCGCAACGCGTCCGCTCACAAGCGGGTGATGCGCAAGCACGCCGACGCAAACGCGCAGATCAAGACCCTCGGTGGTATGGACAAGACCGTACACGCCGCGGCCAACGCCGCTTGGCAGAAGTGCCTTGAGCTAGGTGGGACAAATGGGTACAGAAACGCCCAATCTAGCCTACTCGCGCCTACTGGCACCATAGGCCTCATGATGGACTGTGACACCACTGGTGTCGAGCCAGATCTGGCGCTGGTCAAGTTCAAGAAGCTGGTCGGCGGCGGCTCCATGCAGATCGTCAACCAGACCGTCCCCCGGGCGCTGAAGAGCCTGGGCTACCAGGACGAGCAGATCGAGGCGATCACCGAGTACATCGCCGAACACGGCCACGTCGTGGACGCGCCCGGGCTGCGGCCCGAGCACTACGAGGTCTTCGACTGCGCCATGGGCGAGCGCGCCATCAGCCCCATGGGCCACGTGCGGATGATGGCCGCCGTCCAGCCCGGGCTCAGTGGCGCCATCTCAAAAACGGTCAATATGCCCGAAACGGCTACAATTGGGGACATAGAGAGGATCTACTTCGAAGGCTGGAAGCTGGGCCTCAAGGCCCTGGCGATCTACCGGGACAACTGCAAGGTGGGCCAGCCGCTGTCGGATGCCAGGAAGAAGACCGACAAGGCACCCGCCCCCGAGCCCGTTCGCGAGGTGCGCCCGGTGCGCCGTCGGTTGCCCCGGCAGCGCCCGGCGAGCGTGACCCGGTTCTCCGTGTCGGGCGCGGAAGGGTACATGACCGTCTCCAAGTACCCCGACGACGGCGTGGGCGAGGTCTTCCTCAAGCTGGGCAAGCAGGGCTCCACGCTGGCCGGCGTCATGGACGCCTTCTCGATGGCGATCTCGATCAGCCTGCAGTACGGAGTCCCGCTGGAGAAGTGGGTGGAGAAGTTCACCAACATGCGCTTCGAGCCGGCCGGGGTCACCGACGACCCGGACATCCGTATCGCAAGCTCGGTGATGGACTACGTGTTCCGGCGCCTCGCGCTGGATCACCTGCCCTTCGAGACGCGCTCCGAGCTGGGCATCCTGTCGGCGTCCGAGCGGGCCGCCCAGCTCGCCGGGGAAGACCCCGGCGCGATCGCCGCCGAGGACATGGACCCAGCGGAGATGGCGCAGTCCGCCCCGCGTGAGCGGCAGCCGGAACCGCCCGCACAGCTGGAACAAGCCGTCGGCCAGGCGGAGTCGTCCCGGCCGCCAGCACCCGGCCGCTCCGGACAGCAAGAGCCGTCCACCGGCCCGCAGAATGACCAGGCGGCTGCCGGGCCGCAGAGTTCGACCGAACTGCTCGAATCGCACCAGCGGCGCACCGCGGACGCTCCGCTGTGCCTCATCTGCGGCACCAAGATGCGTCCGGCCGGCAGTTGCTACGTCTGCGAGGGCTGCGGCGCCACCAGCGGCTGCAGCTAGATTCAGGCACCATTGACGAGCTCAGGAGGGTGCGGCTGAAGCCGCACCCTCCTGGCGGTTATCATCCGACTTGGCTCAAATTGGTGCGCATCCCGCGGGGCGGTGGCGGCGATTGAGGAGCTGGCTAAAGTCATCCGGGCCGGGTCAGCGGCAGTGATGGCGTTTGCCGGGCTCGTCGTGCCCGCGCCAGCCGATAGGTGAGAATCGCGCGGGAATCGCGTGGTCTTGGTGCCGCCTGAAAACGGATGGGCAGCCTGCCCGGTCCGTGCTTATGATCCCCTTTGATGATCTATCAGGACCCGCTGGCTTATCTGCTGGGCCTGGAGGGCATTGCGCTGCTGGATGCCTGGGCCGGAGATCATGACCGCGCGTTCACTGAGGCCCGGCTGGCCGAGATCAGGCGGCTGCTGGCTGACGAGCAGCTGAGGGACCGCGGCGTGCTGGTTGAGCAGGTCAGTGCCGCCACCGTCTACGAGCGGGTGTCGGCCGGTTACGACGCGGAGGCTGGTGGGGGGCTGTTCGCAACCGACGAGCCGGTCGTCGCTGAGTACCTCGCCAGGCGGGAGCCTGGGGTGGCGCTGGACGCCGCGTGCGGGACCGGGCGATTCGCCGAGTTCCTGGCGAGGCGCGGGCACCGGGTCATCGGCGTCGACAGCTCACCGGACATGCTCGCCCACGCGCGGCGGCGTGTCCCCGGGGCCGAGTTCCACGTGGCCGGGCTTGACCGGCTGCCGCTGCCCGATGATGCCGTGGACGTCATCGTCTGCGCGCTCGCGCTCGAGCACGTCCCCCGCCTCGATCCGGTGCTGGCTGAGTTCGCTCGCGTGCTGCGCCCCGGCGGCGACCTGGTCATCTCAGATGTCCACCACGAACTCATCACCCGCGGCTCGGTGATGACGACCCGCGGCCCGGCGGGGGAGCCGCGCATCGCGCCTACCTTCCGGCATCAGCTCGGTGACTACCTGCGGGCGGCGCTGGGACATGGCCTGCAGGTAAAGCGGTGCGAGGAGCCGCGCGTGGTCAGGGCGGACGGACCGCTGCCCGAGCCCGCGACCGGGATCGGCGACTGGCAGGACTGGCCGTTCTCGCTGACGGACTACCTGCCCTCGGCAGGGCGGGCCGCAGGGGGTCGCCCGGACCTGGTCATCTGGCACTTTCAGCTGCCCGCTGGCTGACCGGCTTCCCGGCGGGCCCGGCCTGAGTTGGCTTAATTCTTGGTGTGCAGGCTGGCTGGCGTTGATGGCCTGGCGCAGGTCGCCGGGGAGGGGGCTGGCGGCGGTGATGGTGTGCGGGCCGGCTTGGATCTGGACGGTGCGGTAGCGGCGGGCGGTCTTGACGAACTTGCGGATTGACCGGCCGGTCTGGTGCTCGATCCACCGGCTGACGGCCAGCGCTGCGAAGACGATGGTCAGGTGGGCTTCGATCGAGTCCCTGATGCGGTGGTAGATGGGCCGGGCCTGCAGGTCGCTTTTGGCCATCCGGAAGCTTTTCTCGATCTGGAACAGCTGATGGTAGGCGGCGATCACGAAGTCGGCGGTGACCGGGGTGCCGCCGGCCAGGCGGCCAGGTTGGTGAGGTAGCCCTTGATCCCGGCCTGGGCCCTGGCCTTGTCCTCAAGCTCGCGGTTCACCGTCTTGGTGCCGCCGGACAGCTGGAGGAACCGGTTCCGCTTCACCGGCGCCTGGCCGGCGACGGCCTGCTCGGCTTTCTTCACCTGCTCGTCGATCCCGCGCAGCGTCCTTCTGGCCCGGCCGGCCTTGTACTGGTAGTAGATGACCTGGTCGCGGCGGCCGCCGTTCGGCCCGGCGGGCCAGGGCTGGGTGAAGACGTGCCCGTCGGGGATGTCCTGGCCGGGGTGCTCGCGCCGCCACTGCGCGACCACGTACGGGACGCGCGGGATGCGCATGCCGAGGATGAAGGACAGCCCGGCCGCCTCGATCTGCTTCTGGTTGGCCTCGCTGACCATCCCGGCATCGGCGACCACGGTGACGTCCGGCAGGTCGTGCGCGGCCATGAACGACTCGATCACCGGGAGCATGGTCTTGGTCTCGGCCTTGTTCCCTCAAACGCTGACACCATCAGCGGGAAGCCGTCCTGGCCGGTGAGCAGGCCCATGGTGACTTGCGGCTCGAGCCGCCGCTCCTTCGAATAACCCGGCTCACAGCGTCACGCCACTCCAAAACCCGAAATCGTGAGCCAACTCAGGACCAGCGGCTGCAGCTAGATTCAGGCACAATTGACGAGCTCAGGAGGGTGCGGCTGAAGCCGCACCCTCCTGGCGGTTATCAAAGCTCGACGGGCGTGACGTCGCCCGACAGCCAATCCTGCCGGAGGATGGCGTAGCCAAACGAGTCGTACACGCTGCCGTCCGAGCTGGGCCACGCCTGCCGGTGATGGGCCTCACGAACATAACCGCAACGCTCCAATACGCGCTGCATGGCGAGGTTATCTCGTCGAGTGTGGCCCTCGATGCGCCTGATCTCCGGAAACTCGGTGAAGATGTAGTCGGTGAGCCAGCGGACAGCGGCAGAGCCGAATCCACGGCCACGATAGGCCGAGCGTAGGCGCAGGTCGAAGACGGGAGTCGGGTCGGCGAGATCGCGCAGCGTGACGATGCCCACCGCCACTTCCGCGAGCCTCAGGCGCGCTTGGGAAGTGGCGTCCGCCTCCGCGACCAGTATCCAGAAGCTACGCACCCCGGAACCTGTGAACCTGCCCGCGGCCAGCCAGCCCTCGACCGTTTCCCGCGACGGTCGGCGGTCGCCGTGAAACGGCCATTCGTCGCCGCTGAGCAACTCGGCAAGCGCAGCGGTCTCGATTTCGCTCTCACCGATCGGTACGAACTGCAGGTTCATCGGGCAAGCCTAGGCTGTGGCGGCGACCACGCAATCCGCGTGCCACCGCATAGCAGCGCGTCCGTTGTATTCGTTCCAGCGGTGGCGGGGGCATCGTGCGCGATGGCGGCTGAGCCGGTCCGTAAGACCGTGAATCGCCTCGGCGGTTAATGGCGGTGGTGGTGCATCTCACCCGGACGATGCCATGCTTTCCGGAGGGCTGCCCGGCGTCGAGTAGCCCGGACGGGGGTCAGGTATGCGGTTCGCGCGCATCATCGGTTTGGTCGCAGTCACCGGGTCGGTCGTTCCAGCGCTGACCGGCCAGCAAGCAGTTCCTGCGGCCTCAGCCCCGGCGAGCTGCACCGGGCCATTTGTCAAGGTGGCGAGCCCATCGCCGGGCTCGGCGGACAACGTCCTGTTCGCCACGGCGGCCGCCGGGCCCGGTCACATGTGGGCCGTCGGCCGGCGATACAGCGGCACGAATTACCGGAACCTGATTCTGTCCAACGCGGGCCACGGGTGGTCCCAGGTCACGGCGCCGAACCCGGGTCCCACGACTAACCAACTCACCGCCGTCTCGGCCTCGGGACCCTCGGACGCCTGGGCGGCGGGCTGGTATCTCACCAGCGACAGCGCCAAGCCGGTCGCCCCGCAGGCCCTTCACTGGGATGGCTCCTCCTGGACCGCGGAGCCGTTGCCGGCGCTGCCTGCTGAGCTCGACAGCGACGCCGGTCCCGGGATCCTGGACATATCCCCGACCGACGCTTGGCTGGTCGGCGCTTACCTCAGCGGGAGCACGGACGCGTCCGTCCTCGCCCACTGGGACGGCGCCTCCTGGTCGCTGGTCACCCACCCAGCCGCCGCCATCGCCCTCACCGCGCTCGCCGCCAGCGGCCCCCATGACGTCTGGGCGGTCGGCTCGGGGGCTGGCCCTTCGTTCCCCGCGGTGATCGAGCGCTACGACGGATCGGCGTGGACGACGTCCACCACGCTGCCCGGTATCAGCCTTGGGTCGGTCTCCAGCGCCAGCCCCGCCGTCGCGTGGGCCGTCGGGACGAGCAACGGCGGGAACGCGACGGCCACCGTCGAGTGGAACGGCTCGGCCTGGAAGGTCGTGCCGAGCCCGAATCCGGGTGGCCCCCCGGACGGCCTGACCTCGGTCAGCGCGCTGGCCGCGAACGACGTATGGGCGGTCGGCAACGGCATCGATTTCGGCAGCGGGGTCGGTGAAACACAGCCGATGGCCATGCACTGGGATGGAACAGCGTGGACGGCAGTGTCGGCCACCGGCACGGCACCGGACCTGTTCGGCGAGACGGGCAGCTTCCTTGGTGTTGTGGCGCTCACGGCTACCCGCGTGATCGCCGTGGGGTTCGGTTCCAGCCAAGCGGATTCGCTGGTGGCGGATCTGTGTCCGTTCACGGTGCAGGACACCGGGTTCGCGCCGTCCTCGGCCAACGTCTCCGGGCCCGGCGCGGCCGCCTACTGGGTGGTCCCGGCGTCGGACCGGACTAGTCACCGGCTTGCCGATGGCTCAGGCTTCGGCCTGTTCGACTCCGGCCCCGTGGCTCCCGGGTCGTCGTACGCCTTCGCCTTCCCGGCCAGCGGCACGTACCTGGTGACGGACAAGTCTGATGGCGCCAGCGAGAAGGTCAGCGTCCCGATGCTCGCTATAGGCAATTCCGGCAGCCGGAAAGTGCTGGAGTGGGCGAACGCGGCCCCGCCGGCCGGCGTTCGCTTCCAGATCCAGGACATCCCGCCCGGTGGCACGAAGTTCATCATCTTCCGGAACACCAGGATGACCGGCAGCCGTCTTGCCCTCCAGTTGCCGCCCGGTACCTACACATTCAGGAGCCGCATGCGCGACGGGACCACCGGCGCAGCTACGGGATGGTCGCCTACCGTCACCGTCACCTTGCCCTGACGGGCACCGCCGGCCGACGTGGCCTCGGCATCGCTGGCCAGCGCGCCTGATGGGTGTCGGCCCCGGAATGGAAATCTCGCACGTTCGAAGGTGCAACCCGCCGGGCCCGCCATCCGTCTAGGAGGGCGGAAGTTCGAACGGGGCTGGGCTGCCACGGGGGCATGACCGGCCGCTTCACCTCAGGGGGCACCATGAACATCACCGCTCGTACCGGGCGACGGCTGGCTGCGGCGATTGTCGGCTGTTGCGCGATCCTGCTGCCCGGCGCGGCCCTGGCCGCACCGGCCGCGCCATCCGCACCAGCCCGCGCGATAGTGCCCGGGTGTGAGACACCCGGGCTCGTCATCTGGCTGGACACGAACGGGAACGCGGGCGCCGGCAGCGTCTACTACAACCTGAAGTTCACCAACCTGTCCGGGCACACCTGCACGCTGAACGGCTTCCCGTTCATCAACGCGGTCAGCCTGAACGGCAGCCTGCTCGGCCGCCACGCCGGGATCACCGGGG
>Ga0306926_10009681_pt1 | contig 10618 bp, 10 predicted proteins | sample flu12Cox44000178_FD_203759 | JGI IMG/M metagenome (GOLD analysis project Ga0306926, IMG submission 203759) | Lab enrichment of tropical soil microbial communities from Luquillo Experimental Forest, Puerto Rico - flux8day.12C.oxic.44.000.178 (v2)... | ecosystem: Environmental > Terrestrial >... | reverse complement strand
AGCTCATACGTCGCCTCGGTAGCCTCGCCGCGGTCGGCAAGAAGGTAGCCGCCGTCCATCGCCGAGATCACCGAGCCGGGCTCGGCCAGGTGCCATTGCACCCCGGCGTCGCCGTCCCAGTCGTAGCCGAGCACGTAGGTGTCCTTCACCACGCCCGCGTCGAGCGTGAACCGCACCTGGCTGGCCCGGCCGGCCGGCCGCTCACCGAGCACCTCCGTCGCCCGCACCGCCGACGCCCACTGCGGGTACGCGGCGAAGTCGGCGATCACTGCCATGACCGCTTCCCGTGGCGCGGCGATCATGATGCGGGAACTCGTGCTCGCGGCCATGCTCGGAGCGTACCGCCATCTGGCGGCTGCTCCGCCGCGCTACAGCGCCAGCACGTACGGCTGGCCGGTCGCCCGGAAGTGCCCCACGTTGATGCATTCGGTGCGGCCCACCCGTACCCGGCGGGCGAGCGGCTGATGGACGTGCCCAAACAGCACATACCGGGGCTGGGACCGCTTGATCTCGGCCAGCAACGCGGCGCTGCCGCGCTCCAGCCGCCGCGCGACCGTGTCGTAGAGCAGGTCCGGGATGGCGGGCGGGATGTGCGTGCACAGAACGTCGGCGCCGCTGACCGCCGCCACCTTCGCCGCGTAGACGTCGTCGTCGAGCTCGTTGGGGGTCCGGTACTGCGAGCGCAGGCCGCCGCCGACGAAACCGAACGACCACCCGTCAAGCTCGATCCGCTCCCCGTCGAGGACATGGTGACCGGGCCGCAGATGCTCGGCCCACATCTGTGGCAGGTCCACGTTCCCGTAGGTCAGGTAGGCCGGTTCGGGCAGCGCCGCGAACATTTCCGCGTACTGGCGGGTGGCGGCGGCGCGCACGTGGGCCGCCGCGTCTCCGCCGAGGCGCTGCCACAAGCCGGCCGACAGGTCACGGGCCTCGCCGAATCGTTTCGCGGTGCGCAGCGCGACGAACTGCCGTGCCGCGTCCGCGCCGAACAACTCGGCAAATATCCCCTGGGCTTCGTCGGCGTAGTCCACGAACAGAAGCAGGTCGCCGAGGCAGAACAGGGCGTCCGCGCCAGCGCCGGCCCCGCGCAGGGCACCGGCCCGGCCGTGCACATCGCTGATCACGTGAACCCGCATCCCCACAGGTTAAGAGCAGCCTGCCGGCGCACCGCCAGAGGCTCCGGGCACCAGCGGGCGGGAATGCCGGAGCCGGGGGCACCGGTCGCGGCCCGCGGTGACTCACTTCCCGCGCGGTGGGGCATGGGCCAAGGCGGCCCACCGGGATTAGTCTGGCGGCATGCGCGAGTACAGCACCCCTGCCACCGTCGACATACCCCCATCAGCCGGGCTGACCGATGTCGTGTTCGAGCGCGCCACGCGCGACCCGGGCGCCGTGGTCATGCGGCGCAAGGACGCCGCGGCGGACGGCGGCTGGCGGGACGTTACCGCCCGGCAGTTCGCCGATGACGTGACGGCATTGGCCAAAGGGCTCATGGCCGCGGGCATCGCCGCGGGCGACCGGGTCGCGCTGATGTCGCGTACCCGCTACGAGTGGACGGTCGTCGATTACGCCATCTGGTCCGCGGGTGCGACCACCGTACCCATCTACGAGACCTCATCGGCCGAGCAGGTGGAATGGATTCTGACTGACTCCGACGCCCACGCGCTGATCGTGGAAATGCCAGCCCACCTGGCAACCGCCGGGGAGTCGCTGGCCGCGGCACCGCACGTGACGCGGGTGTGGCAGATCGAGACCCCGCCCGGCCCCGGAGATCAGGGCGAGGACAGCGCCGGCCTGGCCGTGCCCGGCCATCCGGTACCGGTCGAGCCGATGACCGCGCTGGCCGAGGCCGGCGCCGGCATCAGTGACGACGAGGTGCACCAGCGCCGCCAGTCCCGGCACACCGCCGACCTCGCGACCATCATCTACACCTCCGGCACCACCGGGCGGCCGAAGGGGTGCGAGCTCACCCACGGGAACCTGCTGGCAGACGTGCGGAACGTCGTCCGCGGCTGGCTCCCGGCGATCTTCGAGCGCCCGGACGCGGCGACGCTGCTGTTCCTGCCGCTGGCGCACTCCTTCGCGCGGATCATCCAGGTGGGCGCCATAGAGGCCGGGGTGGTGCTCGGGCACACCCCCAGCGTGGCCACCCTGCTCCCCGACCTGGCGTCGTTCCGGCCGACGTTCATCCTGGCCGTGCCGCGGGTGTTCGAGAAGGTCTACAACGGCGCGGAGCAGCAGGCCTCGGCCAGCCCGGTGAAGGGCCGCATCTTCCGTGCCGCGGCGCGGACCGCCGTCGCGTGGAGCCAGGCCTCCGGCACCAATGCCGCGGCGCCGTCCGGCGCCGGCGCGCCGCTGCGGCTCCGGCATGCGCTCTTTGACCGCCTGGTCTACGCCAAGCTGCGCGGCGCGGTGGGCGGCCGGACCAGGTACGCGGTGTCCGGAGGCGCGCCGCTCGGGGAACGGCTCGGCCATTTCTTCCGTGGCGCCGGGATCACCGTCCTTGAAGGGTACGGGCTAACCGAGAGCTGCGCGGCGGCGACGGTCAACCGCCCGGACCACATGAAGATCGGTACCGTCGGGCAGCCATTGCCGGGAGTCAGCGTGAAGATCGCCGACGACGGTGAGATCTTCCTGGGCGGGCCGGCCATCTTCGCCGGCTACTGGCGCAACGAAGCGGCCACCGCGGAGGTGATGGCCGACGGCTGGCTGCGCACCGGGGACATCGGGGAACTCGACGAGGACGGGTTCCTGCGGGTAACCGGGCGCAAGAAGGAACTGATCGTGACGGCGGGCGGCAAGAACGTCGCGCCTGCGGTGCTGGAGGACCGGATCCGCGCCCACCCGTTGGTAAGCCAGGTCCTGGTGGTGGGCGACGGCCGGCCCTACGTGGCCTGCCTGATCACGCTGGACGAGGAGTCGGTGGAGATCTGGAAGGCCAAGTTCCCGCAATACCAGAGCGCGACCATGGCCGAGCTGAGCGAGGCTCCCGAATTGCTGGCCGAACTCCAGGGCGCCGTCGACGACGCGAACAAGGCCGTGTCACGGGCCGAGGCGGTACGCCGCTTCCGCGTGCTGCCCGGTGACTTCACCGAGCAGAGCGGTCACCTGACCCCCTCGCTCAAGGTCCGCCGGAATGTGATCATGAAGGATTTCGCGGGCGAGGTCGAGGCGCTCTACTCCTGACCGGCGCGGCCCTGACCGTCCCGCGGCGGGCGGCGTGCCGCTGGGGGCACTGGCCCGGGTTCACTTCCCGGCCAGGATCTCGGCGAAGCGGTGCGCGATGATCTCCCAGCGCCACTCCTGCTGCACCCAGGCCACGCCCTTTTCGCCCATTGCCCTGGCCGCCCCGGGGTCGGTGAGCAACCGGTTCAGCCGTTCCGCCAGATCCGCCACGCTGCGGCCGGATACGACGTACCCGGTTTCTCCGTCGCGGATGGCGTCGGCCGAGTTGCCCGAGTCACCCCCCACCACCGGGAGCCCGGTCGCGGCGGCCTCGAGGAACACCATGCCGAGGCCCTCCACGTCAAGCCCGCGGCGGCGGGTACGGCAGGGCATCGCGAACACGTTTCCGGCGTCGAAGTAGGCGGGCAACTCGGCGCGGGACGGCGCGCCGGCAAAGATGACCGAGCCGGCCACGCCGAGGTGGCGCGCCATCCGTTCCAGGCGGTCGCGGTACGGGCCGTCGCCCACGAGGAGCAGGGCCGCGCCGGGGACGTTCGCGAGCACCAGCGGCCAGGCGTGGATGAGCGTGTCCTGACCCTTGCGGGGCACCATGCGCGACACGCAAACCACCACCGGCCGGTCGGCGAGGCCAAGCCGCTCCCTGATCGCCTGCCCGCCGGCACCGGGGTGGAACTCGCTGGCATCCACGCCGGGGGTGAGCCGCGTCATCCGGGCCGCCGCCGCCGGGGACAGGGCCCGCGCCAGCCGCACCCGGGTGTAGTCGCCGAGGTAGGTGACCGTGTCCACGGAATCACCGATCCGGCGCAAGGTGCCGCGGGCGACGGGGAGCGCGGCCCAGCCGACCTCATGACCATGGGTCAGCGCGATGAGGCGCCGGGCGCCGGCCCTGCGCAGCCTTGGCGCGAGCAAGCCGAGCGGCGCTGCCGCGCCGAACAGTACGGTGTCACAGCCCTCGCGTTCGATGAAGCGCTCGGCCCGGCGCGCCACCGAGGGCACTGGGAGCATCAGCGAGGTGGGATGGCGGACCACCGGGAAGGGCTGTTCGGCGTCGAACTCCGCCGCGCCTGCCCAGGCGGGCGCGTACACGGTCACGTTCTCCGGCGGCAGCCGCAGCGCCAGCGCATGCACGAAGAATTGGATCCCACCCGGCCTTGGCGGGAAGTCATTGGTCAGAACAAGGACCTTAGCCAATGCACAGCGCTCCCGGATTACGGCCCGTACGCATGCGGGCCGACGGCCCGCCCCCGATGGCAACGGTAAAGATCCTAAAGTACCTGCCGACCCAGTCGGCGGCGGGCAACCGTCCTTGTGAATTCCCGGCGTGGCTACGCCATCGGCGGTCAGCCTCGGCCACAGGGGCGCCGTCCCTTGGCTAGCACCGCGGGCCGTAGCTAGCACCGCGGGCCGCCCGGCGAAAGCCCGCGTCGGCTGAGCGTAGTTCGACCCTCGCTACCCCGTCAGGGCCGGTAAGCGCCGACAAACTCCGACGCGTACCAGCCTGAGTTGAGGCTGACCCTTTCCACGTTCATCCCTGGTTGCGGCGCATCGATGAGCATCCCGCCGCCCACGTAGATCCCGACGTGGCTATCCCCGGCGAACTCCAGGATGTCACCCGGCTGCAGCGCGGACCTCGACACGGCGGGCAACGTCGCCTGGCCATAGCTGGTGCGCGGGATCGACACTCCGGCCGATGCCCACGCCGACATGGTCAGCCCGGAGCAGTCGTAGCCGGAGCTACACGGGCCAGTGCCGCCGTAAACGTACGGGCATCCGAGCGCGCCGTAGGCGAATGCCACCGCCTTCTGCGCCTGTGTCCCGGTGGGGCCCGTGTAGTGGCTGCCCCCGCCCGTCCTCTTCGTGGTCGTGGTCGTGGTCCCGCCGAGCTGTTGCTTCTGTTGTTTCGGGGTCAGGCTGGCCAGCAACGCCCGCTGCTGTCTGATGAGCTTGTCCAAGGATGAGCGCTGGGATCCGAGGCCCTTCTGCAGCTTCTGCACCGCCTGCTCGGTCCGCTTGGCTATCTGGCGCGCGCCGACGAGCTGACGGTCGGTCGTGATGACCTGCTGCAACTGCTGGTACTGGTCGGTGGACAAGTGGGTGAGAATGGCCGACTGGCTGAGCAGCGTCTCTGGGTTCCCCGAGGTCAGCAGCGCCGCAACCGAGCTCATCGCACCGTTCATGTAGACGTTGGAGGCGATCTGGGCGATCTGGTCCTGCATGGCCTGAGCCGCTACCTGATCCTTGGCGACCTCATCTTTGACCAGCTCGAGCCGCTGCCGGGCCGAAGCCAGGTCCTGGGTGGCCTGGTCGTATCGCTGGATGAGCAAGTCTTCCTTCAGCGTGAGCTTCTTGAGCTTCGCCTGCACCTGGCTGACCGTCGGCTGGGGTTGCGCTCCGGCCGACCCCGCCACGGTGAGGAGTCCGGCGGCGGCCAGTGCTGCGACCGCGATGGTGGCACAGCGCCGGACCAGGGAGATTTTTGCGAGCGGATGCGTATCCACGTAGTGACGCGCTCCCTTTCCACCCCCGCCGACCAGGTGATCTGACGGGTCGGGGCGACACGAGCACCCTACGACCTTTGCCACAACCGGCCACGGCGACGCTCTGGTGAAGTTTCCCGGAGCGGGGGCACGCCCGGGGCCCTCCACCTGGTCACCGGCTCCCCAACGGTCCCACAGGGCCAGCGCCTGGTTACGGCGGGGCCGATCACCGTCGCCGTTCGTGACGACTGCGGAGTGATCAGCCGGGGCCGACACTAGTGAATAACAAGCGTGTGATTCAACCGCTTCGCGCACTCTGGTGGAAAGTTTCCCTGGCAGGCCGCCTGCGGTCCGGGCCGCCGCGGCGCCATCGGGGGGTTCCGGGGGGTCGTCCCTCCGGCCAGCACTGCGGCCCTGGGGCGAAGATGACTGAAGGTCATCGAGCAGCCGGAGCCGGCTTATGGGGGGTTCCGGGGGGTCGCCCCCCCGGACAGCACTGCGGCCCCCCGGCGAAGATGACTGAAGGTCATCGAGCAGCCGGAGCCGGGCTCGGCCGGGTCAGGACGCGCGCGGCAGGCTCACGCGCAGGCGCAGCGGCGGGATCATCCGGGCATTCGCGAGCACCCGCAGTGCCCGGAATTCCGACTCGTCGAGCTCACCGTCCGGCCCCGGCGCGGACAGCAGCGCCGTGACCACACAGTCCGAGCACGCGATGTCGCGCATGACGCACCGGTCACACTCGATCAGCATGTTCCCTCCTGGCAATCACGCGGGCTCCCAGCCCGGCAAACCACTACGGTAGGCGGCACTGCCGACAGTTTCTCTGCGGGAGCCGCGGCGCCGCCGGGGCGCATCGGTTGACCGGAGGGCGGCGAGCCTGCAGCAGCAATGTCAGTGGCCCGTTCTACGGTTGCCTCGTGATCACCTGGGACACGTCAGCGGAATCACTCATGAAACAGCTCTGGACCCGCCGTCGGCCTCAGCCCGCTCCCTCGCCTTTCGACCAGGTTGACTTCGTCATCGTGGACCTGGAAACAACCGGCTGGGAACCGGAGGAGGCAATGATCACCGAGATCGGGGCGGTCCTGGTCTGTGGCGGGCGCGTGCGTGCGCAGTTTTCCTCTCTCGTCAACCCCGGTGCTGCGATTCCCGAGCAGGTGGCCACGCTGACCGGCATCAACGACGCCATGGTGGCATCCGCCCCGCCCCTGTCCACCGTGCTGCCCGGCTTCCTGTCCTTCGCCCGCGGGAGCGTGCTCGCGGCGCACAACGCACCGTTCGACGTCGCTTTCCTCACCGCCGCCTGCAAGTCCTGCGACCTGTCGTGGCCGGAGTTCCAGGTGCTGGACACGGTGGAACTGGCCCACCGTGTGCTGGGCGAGGAGGAGGTGGCCGACTGCAAGCTGGCCACGCTCGCGGCCCATTTCGACACGCGCATCAAGCCCCGCCACCGGGCGCTGCCGGACGCCCTGGCTACCGCCGATGTGCTCACCGCGCTGCTGCGCAGGCTCGCCGCCACCGGGGCGAGCACGCTTGCCGAGGCGGGGTGTGTATAAACAGTGGGGGGCGATGCCCCGGGACCCCGGGGTGAGCCGGGTGCGAGGAGGCAGATGTGGTCACCGCGATCGTGCTGATACGGGCTGACGTTGCGCGCATCCCGGAAACGGGAGCGGCCATCGCCCAGATTCCGGAGGTCACCGAGGTCTATTCGGTGACCGGAGACTTTGACCTGGTCGCCCTGGTACGGGTGCGGGCCCACGAGGAACTGAACGACGTCATTCCCGGCACGCTCAACCGGGTTTCCGGCGTGACGCACACCGAGACGCACATCGCGTTCCAGACCTACTCCCGGCACGACCTCGAGGCCGCGTTCGCCCTCGGCTACCCCGAGGCGGGCTGAGCGCGGCTCAGGAGTTCTCCGCGGCGAGGCGCTGGCTCGCCGCTACCCACCGGTCCAGCAGCGCCAGCGCGGCACCGGAGTCCACCGCCGCCGACGCCCGGGCGCAGGCGTCCACGAGCACCCCGGCCAGGTCCTCGGCATGGGGCACGCCTCGCGCGGCGGCCAGCGCCGCACCGGCGTTGAGAACTACCGTGTCCCTGACTGGCCCCGGCTCGCCCGACATCATCGCCCGGGCCACGGCAGCGTTGTTGGCCGCGTCCCCGCCGCGCAGGTCCCCCGGCCGCGACCGGGGCAGCCCCAGGTCCCCCGGGTCCAGCATCGTCTGGCTGACCGTGCCGTCGTGCACCACCCAGACGGTCGAGGTGTCCGCCGTGGTCAGCTCGTCCAGCCCGTCGTCGCCGTGAAACACCAGCGCTGAGCAGCCCCGGGCGGCCAGCACCCCCGCGATGATGGCCCCCATCCGCGGATCGGATACCCCGACCGCCTGGGCGCTGGGGTGCGCGGGGTTCGCCACCGGCCCGATGAAGTTGAACACGGTGGGCACGCCGAGTTCCCGGCGCGGCACCGCGGTGTGCCGCAGCGCCGGGTGGTACAGCGGTGCGAACAGGAAAGCGATTCCCACCTCCTGCACCAGGCGGGCGGTCGCCTCGGGCGCCAGGTTGATCACCACGCCGAGCGCCTCGAGCACGTCGGCCGCCCCGCACGCGGACGAGGCCGCCCGGTTGCCGTGCTTGGCCACCCGGGCACCCGCTGCGGCAGCGACGATGGCGCCCATAGTGGAGATGTTCACCGTGCGCGCGCCGTCTCCTCCGGTGCCCACCAGGTCGACGACCGGCCCGGGAACGGCGAGCGGGGTGGCGCGCGACAGCATCACGTCGGCCAGCCCGGCCAGCTCGCCGACCGTCTCGCCCTTCATCCGCAGCGCCACGCCGAACCCGGCGATCTGAGCTGGCGTCGCCGCGCCCTCCATGATCTCGTTCATCGCCCATGCGGCCTCGTCGCTGGTTAGCGTCTCGCCCTTGACGAGCGCACCGATCAGCGCGGGCCAGGTAGTGCGGGAATCCATGACGGCCCCTCTCCGGCGGGTGACGGTCCGGGATGGTCAGGCTTGGGCTGCGGCCCGCCCGGACCGCTGCCGCATGAGACCGGCCAGCGCAGTGGCCAGCGCTCGCGGCTCGATCGGGTGGCTGACCACAGCTTCCGCGCCGGACCAGGTGGCGAGCCAACCATCATCCTGCCTGCCGATGATCAGCAGCACCGGCGGGCAGTCATGAATCTCATCCTTGGCCTGCCGGCACACCCCCATGCCACCAGCCGGCTGGGCCTCGCCGTCCAGCACCATCACATCCACCTGCCCGGCATCCAGCAGCGGGAACAGGGCGGGCTCGGTGGCGACCTCGACGATCTCAGCGTCCGGCACGTCTGGTGCCGGGCGCCGCCCGATGGCCAGCCGGATCTTGGCCCGGATGTCCGCATCATGGCTGTAAACGACAACCTTCATGGACTGGATGCTACCGACACGGGGGGTCGGGCGGCGCTCGCCTACGTGGTGTCGTAATAATGGCCTTCGTGGCCACAGCATCCGCGACGAAGACGCCACCGCGCTCACCGGCTAGCAGGCCGAATCTGGTCAGCGTGGGGACCATCGTTTGGCTGTCTTCTGAGCTCATGTTTTTCGCGGCGTTGTTCGCGATGTACTTCACCATCCGCTCGGTGGACAAGGGGGAAGGGCTCCCCTGGCCCGGCGCGCACCTTAACCTGACGCTCGGCTCCATCAACACGACGGTGCTGCTGCTGTCCAGCGTCACCTGCCAGATGGGCGTGTTCGCAGTCGAGCGCGGCCAGATCAAGCGCACCGGCAGCATCTGGAACGCGAGCAGATGGGGGCTGCGCGAGTGGTACGTACTGTCCTTCCTGATGGGCCTGTACTTCATCTGCGGCCAGGGATACGAGTACCTCAGCTTGATCCACGATGGCCTGACACTGCAATCCAGCGGCTACGGTTCGGTGTTCTACATCCCCACGGGGTTCCACGGCCTGCACGTGACCGGCGGGCTGATCGCATTCCTCTTCCTGCTCGGCCGCACCTACGCCGCCAAGACCTTCACCCAGGAACAGCAGACCAGCGCCATCGTCGTGTCCTACTACTGGCACTTCGTCGACGTGGTGTGGATCGGCTTGTTTACCACCATCTACCTCATCCGCTGACGCGCCGGCAGGCCGACGCGGCAACCTGACCCGAAACCGAGGAAGCACGTGAGCTGGATCACCGCACTGCGCAGGCGGCCTGCCGCCGGGTACGCAGTGGTCCTGCTGGGGCTCGTTACCATCGGGGTGGGCTACGGAGCCCTCACCACACCAGGCAGTCCCGCATCGGCGGCCACCCCGGGCACGCTGTCACCGCAGACCATCGCACAGGGGAAAGCGCTGTTCCAGGTGAGCTGCTCGTCGTGCCACGGCATGGACGCCCAGGGCACAGCGCAGGCCCCGAGCCTGGTCGGGGTCGGCGCCGCCGCCGTGGACTTCCAGATGAGCACCGGCCGCATGCCGGGCAAGGACCTCGGCCCGGAGATGGACCGCAGGCCGGTGACGTTCACCCCCGCGCAGATTCACGCGATCGCGGAGTACATAGCCTCGCTGGGCGGCGGCCCGGCCGTTCCGTCGGCCGCCCAGGTGAGCAGCGCCGGCGCGAACACGGCGCTCGGCCAGAGCCTGTTCATCACCGACTGCGCGCAATGCCACAACTTCGACGGCGCCGGCGGCGCGCTGACCTACGGGAAGTTCGCGCCTGCGCTCACCGCGTCCACTCCCAAGCAGATCTACGAGGCCATGCTCACCGGGCCGGAAGCCATGCCGGTGTTCAGCGACACCACGATCACCCCGGCCCAGAAGCGGGACATCATCGACTACGTCACCCGACTGCGCGCCGAGCCGAACCCCGGCGGGTTCAGCCTGGGCCGGATCGGCCCGGTGACCGAGGGCATCGTCGGCTTCATCGGCGGAATCGGGGTCCTCGTCTTCCTGGCCATGTGGATTACCATGAAACGGCGTGAGT
>Ga0306926_10009675_pt1 | contig 10619 bp, 8 predicted proteins | sample flu12Cox44000178_FD_203759 | JGI IMG/M metagenome (GOLD analysis project Ga0306926, IMG submission 203759) | Lab enrichment of tropical soil microbial communities from Luquillo Experimental Forest, Puerto Rico - flux8day.12C.oxic.44.000.178 (v2)... | ecosystem: Environmental > Terrestrial > Soil... | reverse complement strand
GAGTACCCGGCTGGCGATGGTGACGTATTTGCGCCCGGCTTCCTGGGCGGCGGCGACGGCTTCCGCGAGCGGGCATTCGTCGCGCACCTTGGCGAGCTTGACCAGCATCGGCAGATTGATGCCGGCGAGCACCTCGACCTTGGGCCGGCTCATGACCGAAATGGCGAGATTCGATGGCGTGCCGCCGAACATGTCGGTCAGGATGGCGACACCGTCACCGGAGTCGACGCGTTTGACGGCCTCGATGATGTCCTTGCGGCGCTCCTCGACGTCGTCGTCCGGGCCGATGGTGACCGCCTCGATTTGACCCTGGGGCCCGACCACGTGTTCCAAAGCCTGGCGAAACTCGACTGCCAGCCGCCCGTGGGTCACCAGCACAACACCAATCATAGAACTCCCCGCGGGCGCGTCCCGGTTGCACCGCACGAAAGGCTGCACATCATGACCATCCAAAGCCCCAGCGCAAGGGGCTTTTTTGTTGAATTTCGGCGGTTGTTGCATTGCACTAGCCGAAAGTCGAATCTGGCTATGAGAGGCCGCGAAACGAAGCAGCGGCGGAGTGTAGGAACGTTATGGTTAACCAATCCCGAACCAGATCCGTCGTTTCGACGGGGCTTAAATACCTAGAGCACAGCCGAAGGCGCCGAGGCGAAGGCGCCGAAGCGGCCGCCGATGGCCCGCCCTGAAGTGAGGGCTGCAAGCACCGCCGGCAAGGCGTCGAACCCTGCCGCGACGGCAAGTCGCGCTAAGTTTACCCCTGCGATTACGGCGTGCTGCGTGCTGCTTTCGGGCAGGCGTTCGGCGTCGGCCGCGGCCAAGTCGACCACGAGACCGACAACGGCGCTCGGCTCATGGGACAGTTGCCGGATGCCGAGACCGCGAACCTCGATCAACCCGGCGAGCGCTGGCGCCGGGCTGACCACCAGCCGTCCGTTGGCGGCCGAGAGATGGACGCGATCGTCGCCGACCAGGCGGGCAAAGCGCAAAATGCCAGCGTCCGCCGCCCGCATCAGTTGCAAAGCCAGGCGCGACTTGCCGGAGCCGGACGGCCCGCGGATCAAAACGGCACGCGCTCCAACGAGCACTGCCGCGGCGTGCACCGACGTGGCCGATTGCGCCATCACGTTGCCGGGAGACGTACGACGAAGCGCGCGCCAAGGACTGCCGGTGCACCGTCTTCGCCCAAGGCGCCAAGACGGTTCTCGACCCAGATCGTGCCGCCGTGAGCTTCGGCAATCTGCTTGGAAATCGAGAGGCCGAGGCCGGAATTGTGACCAAAGCCCTGGTACGGCCGGTCGGTGTAGAATCGCTCGAAGATCTTTTCGATCGCGTCGGGCCGCACGCCGGGTCCGTCATCGTCGACCAGAATTTCAAGGTTGTCTTTCAGCCGCCGGCAGGTGACGCGCACACTGCCGTTCTGCGGCGAGAACGAACGGGCATTCTCGATCAGATTGTCGATGATCTGGCCGAGGCGGGAGTCGTGGCCCGGCACCAGAAAGGCCCGCGCGCCGCCACCCTCGAACTTGAGCGTCACCGTGACGCCGTCCTCGCGCTTCACTTCGTTGGCGACCGCAACCACCGTGCTGAGGAGCTTGGCGAAGTCGACCGGCGCCGCTTCCTGGCGCTGCAGCTCGGCATCGAGCCGGCTGGCGTCGGAAATGTCGGAGATCAGGCGATCGAGCCGTCTGACATCGTGCTGAATGATATTGAGAAGCCGCGCCCGGCTTTCGTCGCTCTTAGCCAGCGGCAGCGTCTCCACCGCCGACCGCAACGAGGTCAGCGGATTTTTCAGCTCATGCGCCACGTCGGCGGCGAAGCTCTCGATCGCTTCGATGCGGCTGTACAGCGCATTGGTCATGTCGCGGAACGCGCCGGACAGATGGCCGATCTCGTCGCGGCGGCGAGTGAAATCGGGAATCTCCACGCGCGAGCGGATACGTCTGCGCACGCTCTCGGCGGCGTCGGCGAGACGACGCACCGGCTCGGCAATTGTGCCCGCCAACAGGATTGACAGCAGCACCATGACGGCGGCGGCAATCAAAAACACCTTGAGGATGGCGAGTCGCTCGGCCTCCACCATGTCGTCGATGTCGGCACCCTGCGTGGACAACATCAAAGCGCCGCGCACGGCGCGGAAGCGCTGCACCGGCACCGCGACCGAGACGATGACGTCGCCGCGATCGTTGATGCGCACCATGGTGGAGTCCTGGCCGTTGAGCGCGCGCGAGACCTCCGGATAGCCCTTGCCGTTCTCGGCGCCGAGCTCGTGGTAGAGCGGCAAGTCGCCGCGGCCGAGCCAGAGCCGCACTGCGACGAAAGCGCGCTCGAACAGGCCCGGTTTCTCCGCCGTCGGCGGAGGCAGATCGAAACGCAGAATGTCGCCGCGGCCGAACAGATTGCGGCTATCGACCAGCGGCACACCGTCGCGGTCGTAGATGCGCGCCCGCGTCTTGGTTGGCGAAATCAGGCGCCGCAGGATTGGCGCCACGCGCTCGGGATTGATGGGAAAATCGATGCCGTAGAGCGCGTCTTCCGATGGGCCGTAGCTCTCGCCGGGCTGCAGGTTGAGCAGCGTGTCCGGGTTGATAGTGATGGAGGAATCGGTCTCGACCGTGGCTGAGGCGGCAATCGCGCCGGCGATTATCTGACCTTGCACCAGCAAGCTTTGCACGCGCGCGTCGATCAGGCCGGCACGGAACTGAGAGAGGTAGAGGATGCCGACCGACAGCGCGAGCAGGCCGAACACATTGAGCGTGACGATGCGGCGGGTGACGCTCGATGAGCTTTGCGCCACGAAGAACTGAAATGCGCGCCGCAGCCAATCGCCGACCCGGCCCAAGCCCCGGCGGTGCGGACGCGGCAGCGCCTCGTCCTTTTCTTCGGCGCCGACCCCAGCTTCAGGCTCGCGCTTGGTCAGCGAGCGAGCTTCAGTTTGGGCCTCGGTGTCGGCCGCTGCGGTCTCTACTGTTCGATCAAGCACGTCGTCTGCCGGGGTTTCGAACTGGCCCTCCAAAAGAGGTTACCGGACGCCATTACTACCGCACGTCAGCCGCCCAGTCAGGAGCCAAGATTCTAGCGTCCGCTCTTCGGTTCCCGGCAGATCATGGCCGCTCGCGCACCGTTCGGAGAGGCGCGTTATTCTTTGAAACGATAACCCACGCCGTACAGCGTTTCGATCATATCGAATTCGTCGTCGCTGGCCTTGAACTTCTTGCGTAGCCGTTTGATGTGGCTGTCGATGGTCCGGTCGTCGACATAGACCTGATCGTCATAGGCCGCATCCATTAGAGCGTTGCGGCTTTTCACCACGCCCGGCCGGGTCGCGAGGGCTTGCAGGATCAAAAATTCGGTAACCGTCAGCGTCACCGGCTCGTTCTTCCAGGTGCAGGTGTGGCGCTCGGGGTCCATGCGAAGCAGGCCGCGCTCCAACACCTTGCTGTCGGTTTCCTTCGGCGCCGCGCCATCCTTCGGCGACACGCGGCGCAGCACCGCCTTGACCCGCTCGACCAAAAGGCGCTGCGAGAACGGCTTCCGGATGAAGTCGTCGGCGCCCATTTTCAGGCCGAACAATTCGTCGATTTCCTCATCCTTGGAGGTGAGGAAGATCACCGGCAGGTCAGATTTCTGGCGCAGCCGGCGCAACGTCTCCATGCCGTCCATGCGCGGCATCTTGATGTCGAGTATCGCAAGATCCGGCAACGTCGTTTTGAAGCCGTCGAGCGCGGAGGCACCGTCGGTATAGGTCGTGATGCGATAGCCTTCCGCCTCGAGTGCAATCGAGACCGAGGTAAGGATATTGCGGTCGTCGTCCACCAGAGCGATTGTTGGCATGGCGGCCTTCTAACATGAGTCGTCGGCCGCAGCATCACCAGCCCGGCCCCACCTGCACTCTCAACCCCATGTGGGGGCAGAAATGTGATTAGACAAGGCGAAATCGGGGCAATTGCTGTGAGATGGAATGACATGGAAAAGGAACCGGAAAGGACAAAACGTGCCTGAAGCCGACAAAATCGGCCCGGTGGCTGCGCCTTTGCCCGGTACCATGCCCAATCGGCTTCCGGAAAGCGCCCCGGCCTCGGATTTCGATCCAAAATCCGTGGCCAAGGCACTATTGCGCGCAACGCGGTCCGGGACACTGGCGACGCTGGATCGCAATACCGGCCACCCCTTTGCATCATTGGTTAACGTCGCGACCGACGTCGACGGTGCACCGCTGATCCTGATCTCGCGGCTCTCCACCCACACCGCCAATCTCGAGCAAGACGGCCGCGCTTCGCTGCTGCTGGCGTCCACCGGCAAGGGCGATCCGCTGGCGCACCCGCGCCTAACGCTGCTCGGACGCTTCGTGCAGATCGCGCGCGACGACCCGAAAGAGCCGCGGCTGCGGCGGCGCTTCCTGGCACGCCATCCGAAATCGGAGCTTTACGCCGGCTTCGGCGATTTCTCGTTCTGGCGGCTCGATGCCGTCTCCGCGCATCTCAATGGCGGCTTCGCGCGTGCCGCCGATCTGAAAGCCGCCGACGTCATGACCGACGTCGCCGGCGCCGAGGATTTGGTCGAGACGGAGCCCGGCGCCATCGCCCACATGAACGACGACCACGCGGAGGCAGTGCGGCTCTACGCCACCAAGCTCCTTGGCGCCGAAGGCGACAACTGGCGCCTGACCGGGATCGACCCCGATGGCCTCGACCTCGCCTCGGGCGACTTGACGCAGCGCCTGCCGTTTACCGAACGGGTCACCAGCGCCTCACAATTGCGCAAGGCTGTCGTGGATTTGACGGCTAAAGCGCGCGCTGGCTAGGAGTCTTCGCCACCGCGTTTTCCGCTGCGCTGCAACACGGAAACTCGTGCGGTTTTGGCCGGTTAGCCTTGAGGTTGGCCAAGTCTTGGCAGATGCTGCGATGCCCGATATAGGGTCGCACGCTTGCCGGCAGCAGTTAACTTTCAGCGAGGCAAGTCGGCGGCCAAGGCTCCGGCGCGAACGTGCCGAGTAAGTGGGCCAAGAGGCGGAGGCGTAGGTGAAGGAAACGGGCTCGAGGAACGGCGCCCACGGCGCCGATAAATTCGGCTTTAAAGATCTCGCCGGCGTCCATTGGAATCTACCCGACACCCGGCTCGTGGAACACGCCATCGCCAACCAGGAAGGCCACCTCGTCCAAGGCGGCGCGTTCTGCGCCGAGACCGGCCACCACACCGGCCGAAGCCCCAAAGATAAACATACGGTCGTCGATACAACGACCGAGAATACCGTATGGTGGGACGGCAATCGCAAACAAAGCAAAGCGCACTTCGACAATCTGCTCGCCGATTTCATTGCCCACGCCAAAGGCAAAACGCTGTTCGCCCAAGACCTCTACGGCGGCGCCGATCCGAAATACCGCATCAAGGCTCGCGTCTTTACCGAGCTCGCCTGGCACTCCCTGTTCATCCGCCAACTGCTGATCCGCCCCGCGCACGCCGAGCTTGCGAGCTACGTGCCCGATATGACCATCCTCGACATGCCCTCGTTCAAGCCGGACGCCGCGCGTCACGGCGGCCGCCCGGGCTCCGACACGATGGTGGCGATCGATTTCACCCGCAAGATCGTGCTGATCTCCGGCTCGTCCTATGCCGGCGAAATGAAAAAATCGGTATTTACGACGTTGAACTTCTATCTACCGGCGCAGGGCGTGATGCCGATGCATTGCTCCGCCAATGTCGGCAAGAACGGCGACGTCGCGTTGTTCTTCGGTCTCTCCGGCACTGGTAAGACGACGCTGTCGGCCGATCCGAACCGCACGCTGATCGGCGACGACGAGCACGGTTGGAGCGAAAACGGCGTGTTCAATTTCGAGGGCGGCTGCTACGCCAAGTGCATCAAGCTCTCCGAGGAAGCCGAGCCCGAGATCTACGCTGCGACTAATCGCTTCGGCGCGGTGCTGGAAAACGTCGTGTTCGATCCGGAAACGCGCGCCTGCGATTTCGACAGCGACAAGCTCACGGAAAACACCCGCTCGGCCTATCCGGTCGAGTTCATGCCGCTCGCGTCGAAGACTGGCCATGCCGGCCAGCCGAAGAACATCATCTTCCTCACCGCCGACGCCTTCGGCGTGATGCCGCCGATCGCCAAGCTCACGCCGGCCCAGGCTATGTATCACTTCCTGTCCGGCTACACCGCCAAGGTCGCCGGCACCGAGAAGGGCCTCGTCGGCGTCGAGCCGGAATTCTCGACCTGCTTTGCCGCGCCGTTCCTGCCGCGGCCGCCGGCGGAATACGGTAACCTGCTGCGCGACCTGATCAAGCGGCACAACGTCGATTGCTGGCTGGTCAATTCCGGATGGACCGGCGGCATCTACGGCGTCGGCCGCCGCATGCCGATCAAGGCGACGCGGGCGCTGGTCACCGGCGCGCTGGACGGTTCGCTCAAGAACGCGAGCTATCGCACCGATCCGTATTTCGGCTTCGCCGTGCCGACCTCGGTGCCCGGCGTCGAGCCGCACCTGCTTTATCCGATGAAGACCTGGAAGGACAAAGCCGCGTTCGACGACACCGCGCGCAAGCTCGTGCGCATGTTCCAGGACAACTTCGTCAAATACGAAAAGCACGTCGATGCCGACGTGCGCGCCGCGGCGCCCGAGGTGCGGCTCGCGGCGGAGTAAACTCGCGCCGCCATCGAACTTCCCTGGAAGAGAATCGGCGGCCGCGAGACCGCCGTTTTCATTTCACTGCGACGGCTTTAGACCGAGCGCGGCACCGAAGCGGGCGACCTTGGCGCGCTGCTCGTCGATCGATTGGGCGAACTCGTCCGGCCCGCCGATATTGGTGAGCTGCCCGGTGATGGTCAGGCGATCGACGATGGTGGCGTCGACCACGGCGCGGACGTCGGCGGCGATGCGGTCGCGCAACGGCCGCGGCGTGCCGCTCGGTCCGAACAGGCCGACCAGGCCGTCCTGGGTCAGCTCGGGGAAACCGGCTTGGGCGACGGTCGGCAGATCCGGCAGCGTCGGCGCGCGCGCCGAATTGGTCGCGGCGATGAGCTTGATCTTGCCGGCTTGCAATTGCGACCGCACGATCGCCAGCGCTGCCTCGTAGATCTGCACGCGGCCTTCGGCGAGATCGTTCGCGGCATCGACCGGGTTGCGATACGGCACCTTGTTCATGCTCAAGCCTTCCTGCTTGAGCCAGCCGCCGAAGAACAAGTCGTTGGTGCCGGTCACGCCGGCCCAATTGAGCTTGCCGGGCTCGGCGCGTATCGCCGTCGCCAAATCCTTCACGGAATTGATGGCCGAGTTCACCGGCACGGCGATGACGATGATGGTGTTCGAGACCCGCACGATCGGCAGCAGGTCGCCCGGTTTGTACGGCAGGTCGTCGTGCAGATAGGGATGCGCAGTGAACGACGATGCCGGTGAATAGAGCAGGACGTGATCGTCGTGCGCCGTGACGAAGGCATTGATGGCGACGAGGCCATCGCCGCCGGGACGATTGTCGACGATCACCGGCTGACCCCAGCGTTGCGGGAGCCGGTCAGCCAGGAGCCGCGCGCCGATATCGGCGCCGCTGCCCGCCCCAAGCGTCACGATGAAGCGGACCGGGCGTGTGGGCCATTTTTCTTCGCCAGACGCCGATGCAGCGCCCGCTACGACGGCGACGAAGGCGAAAACGAGAGCCACCAAATATCGCGGCCTCATGGCTTGCTCCCGTGATTGCGCGGCGCCATCAGTCTTGCGGCTGCATCTGCCGCCCGGCGCGTCGCGCCCAGTTTTCCCAGGCACGGTTGAGCGTGTAGTCGGTGACACGGGCGACGATCTTGTCGACCTCACCGGGCGTGAGGAATTTGATATCGCCCATCGCCATCGACTGCATCTGCAGCTTGGCGCCGACCTCGAGATAGACCGAGACGAATACGGCGTGGCGCACGGTGCGGCCGACCACGGTGGCGCCGTGGCCGCGCATCAGCGTCGTCGGTCGATTACCCAACAGTTTCGCCAAGTCGCGGCCCATTGCCATGTCGGACACCAGCAGCGTGGTATCTCCGAACTTGTCGTGGCAGTCCCAGACCGGCACTTCGTGGCCGATCGAGGCGCACATGTGCAGCAGCGGCTTCAGCTTCTTGTCGGTGACGCCGAACGGGATCGTGCTCGGCGAATGATTGTGCACGACGGCGTGCACGTCGGGCCGCGCCTCGTAGATCGCGCCGTGGATGAAGCGCTCCAGATAGGGTGCTCGGCCGCGCTCGTCGATCGCGGTGCCGTCGAGCGTGTATTCGACGATGTCGTCGCGCTCGATGCGTTCCGGCGCGCGGGCGCGCGCGAGCAGGAAGCGCTGCGGATCGTCGGGATGCCGGGCGCTGACGTGGCCGAAGGAATCGACGATGCCTTCATTGGCAAGAATGCGGTTGGCCGTCACCAATTCTTCGAGAATGAAATCGAGCTTGCTCATCGCAGCGCCTCTCCCTTGTCGGCTAACGATCCTATGGGGCGGCAGCCGCTTTGTGAACGGCAGAGCGGCAGTGGGTCGCGGGACTATGCGCCCAATCTGCGCTATGCCAGGGGAACGAGCGACCAACCGAATTCAGGAGCTTGACGTCATGCTACGACGTCCGCTTGCGCCTGCCGCATTCGGCCTGATGCTGGCGACTGCGGCCGCCGGGGCGCAGAACGCCGCGGCGAATTTTCCGGACCATCCGATCCGCGTCATCGTCTCGGTGCCGGCGGGCGGCGGCGTCGACACCGTGACACGGATCGTCACCGCGAAAATGAGCGTGACGCTGGGACAGCCGCTGGTGGTCGAGAACAAGGCCGGCGCCGGCGGCAGCGTCGCCGCCGAAGCGGTGTTCAAGGACAAGCCCGACGGCTACACCTTGCTCTCCTCGCAACCGGCGCCGGTCACGACCAATCCGTTCCTCTACAAGGAGCTGAATTACGATCCGGCGCAGCTGACGCCGGTTGCGATCATGTCGCATGTGCCCAACGTTGTCCTGGTGCGCCCCGGCTTGCCGGTCAAGTCCATCCAAGAGCTGATCGCCTACGCTACAGCCAATCCCGGCAAGCTCAATTACGCCTCGCAGGGCATTGGCACGACGTCGCATCTCACCGCCGAATTGTTCCAGACGCTGACCCACACCAAGCTCGTGCACGTACCGTACAAGGGCACCGCGCCGGCGCTCACCGATCTACTCGCTGGTAACGTCGACCTGATGTTCAACGAGCTTGCGACCTCGCTCGAAATGCACCGGGCGGGCAAGGCGCGCATTCTCGCCGTGCTGACCAAGGAACGCATCGCGGCGGTCCCCGACGTTCCGACCATCGCCGAGGCTGGCGTGTCTGGCTGCGAATCCGATACCTGGCACGCGCTGACGGCGCCCCCGAAAACGCCCGACGGCGTCGTCGCCAAGCTCAACGATGCCGCCAACAAGGCCATGAAGGATCCGGAGCTGCTGGAGCGCTACAGGGCGCTCAGCATCACGCCCGGCGGCGGCTCGCCGGCCGACGCCGGCGCCTTCCTCAAGGCGGAGACCAAGCGCTGGGGCGATGTCATCCGTGCCGCGGGCATCCAGCCGCAGTGACCCAGCCCATAGTGGTGCCGCCGCCGCACCGGTATGACGATTACGCCTGATCCGCACACGGCCCTTGCGGCGGCGCCGGCCGCGTCGTATCGATGACGGGCCGCGCCTCTTCGCAGCCGGCAACTCCCGTCATGCGCATCACCCTCGCCAGGCTCTTCAACGATCAGAACGCCGAACTTCGCGGTAAGCTCGTCGCCATTTACGCCGTGCTGATCGCCGCCAATCTCCTGGCCTGGGCTTGGGCGCTGATCGCGTTTCACGATTATCCGGTGCTGGTCGGCACCGCGCTGCTCGCCTACGCGCTCGGGCTTCGTCACGCGGTCGATGCTGACCACATCGCGGCGATCGACAACGTGACGCGCAAGCTGATGCAGGACGGCAAGCAACCCATCGGCGTCGGCCTGTTCTTTTCGCTCGGCCACTCGAGCGTCGTGGTGCTGGCGTCGGTCGCCATCGCATTGGCCACTGGCGCGCTGCAAAACCGCTTCGATATGCTTAAAGTTATCGGCGGCACCGTCGGGACGCTCATTTCGGCATTGTTTCTGTTTCTCGTCGCCGCCGCCAACTTCGTCATTCTGATTTCGGTCTATCGCACCTTCCGGCAGGTGCGCCGCGGCGCCGCCTTCGTCGAGGACGACCTCAACCATCTGATGGCCCAGCGCGGATTGCTCGGCCGCCTGTTCCGGCCGATGTTCCGGATCGTGTCGCGCAGCTGGCACATGTACCCGCTCGGCCTGCTGTTCGGCTTGGGCTTCGACACCGCGACCGAGATCGGCATGCTCGGGATTGCGGCGGCGCAGGCGTCGAAGGGCTTGCCGGTCTGGTCGATCCTGGCGTTCCCCGCGCTGTTCACGGCGGGCATGTCGCTCGTCGACACCACGGACGGTGTGCTGATGCTCGGCGCCTACGGTTGGGCTTTCACCAAGCCGATCCGCAAGCTCTATTACAATCTGACCATCACGCTGGTCTCCGTGCTGGTAGCGGTGCTGATCGGCGGCATCGAAGCGCTCGGTCTGCTCGCCGACCGCTTGAACCTGGACGGCCCGTTCTGGCTGTTCATCGGCGCGCTGAA
>Ga0306926_10009670_pt1 | contig 10622 bp, 10 predicted proteins | sample flu12Cox44000178_FD_203759 | JGI IMG/M metagenome (GOLD analysis project Ga0306926, IMG submission 203759) | Lab enrichment of tropical soil microbial communities from Luquillo Experimental Forest, Puerto Rico - flux8day.12C.oxic.44.000.178 (v2)... | ecosystem: Environmental > Terrestrial >... | reverse complement strand
TACGAACACGAGTTCGTCGCTGCGGGCGGATTGATCTGGTATGGGCCGAATCTCCTCAACGAGTTTCGGCCCGCAGCCAGTTATGTGGATCGGATCCTCAAGGGCGAGAAGCCGACGGACCTTCCTGTTCAGGCGCCGAACAAGTACGACCTGGTCGTCAATCTCAAAACCGCGAAAGCGCTCGGCCTCGTCATTCCGCAGGCGGTGCTCGCCCGCGCCGACGAGGTGATCGAATAGAGCGGCTTACTGCGCGTCAGCGGCCATGCGCGCTTTCACGATCTTGTCAGGGTTTTGCACCGGCTCGCCGCGCTTGATCTTGTCGACGTTCTCCATGCCGTCGGTGACCTGGCCCCAGACCGTGTACTGCTTGTCGAGGAAGCGGGCGTCGTCGAAGCAGATGAAGAACTGGCTGTCGGCGGTGTCGGGGCTTGCCGCCCGCGCCATCGAGGCGGTGCCGCGCACATGCGGCTCCTTGTTGAACTCGGCCTTGAGCTTCTTGCCGCTACCGCCGGTGCCGGTGCCGTGCGGACAGCCGGTCTGGGCCATAAAGCCCTCGATCACGCGATGGAACACGATGCCATCGTAAAATCCCTCGCGCACCAGTTCCTTGATCCGCGCGACATGGTTGGGCGCAAGGTCGGGCCGCATCTCGATGGTGACCGGCCCCTGGGTGGTTTCAAGAATCAAAGTGTTTTCGGTGACAGCCATGCTCGTTTCTCGCCTTGGGGTTTCACGCTGCGGAACAGGACCGCGAACGGGCGGCCGGCGACCGCGCCGGCCATGGACTCGGTAAATGGCATCGGCGTGCAGCGCTGCAACGTCTCCATGACGGCGACGCGGTACGCCAGGCGGTCATAGTCGGTCGCCTGCTCCGATTCATAGGTAATCCTGGGATGGCCCAGGATCGCGCCTGACCGGTTAAAGCTGACGATGACCGTGATGTCCATGGGATTGACGCCGGCCGCCGCCGGCGGCTTCCAGCAATGACGGAGCTTTTCGAACACCTCTTTGATGGTGTTGACCGGGTCGCCTCCCGGACCGTTCCCTTGTCCGCTCTGCGCCTGCGCCGCGGAGGCGAGCACGGCGAAAGCGAGCGTCGCAATCAGCCTCGCCTTTCGCATGCACAACCTCCCGCGCCCTCACTTCATGTCGGACGCAACCTGGACTTTGACCATCTTGTCGGGATCGGTCACGGTCCCGCTCGACGAGCCGGCCGGCGCCTTCTTCAGTTTGTCGACCACGTCCATGCCCTGCACGACCTCGCCGATCACCGTGTACTGCCCATTGAGGCCGGAGGCATCATCGAAACAGATGAAAAATTGCGAGTTGGCGGAGTCGACGCTGTTGCCTTTTCGCGCCATCCCGACGACGCCGCGCTTGAAGGGCGTATTGGAAAACTCCTGCTTCAGGTTCGGATATTTCGACCCGCCGGTGCCGTCGAAATTCTGGCCGTCGCCGGTCTGCGCCATGAAGCCGTCCATCACCCGGTGGAACGGCACGTTGTTGTAGAAGCCGTCGCGCGCGAGCTGCTTGATCCGCTCGGCATGCTGGGGCGCAAGATCGGTGCGCAACTTGATCACGATGCGGCCCTTGGTGGTGTCGATGACGATCGCGTTCTGCTTGTCGAGGCCGGCGGGAAGCGGCTGCGCGATCACGGAGGCGGCGAACATCAGGGCGGCGAGGAAAGTGACGAGGCGGATCATGAAAACTCCGGCAAGGGGTGACGGGAGGGAATCGGACCTTAGCGCAAAGCGCTTGTCGGTTTTGCGAAAGGCTTAGCTTGAGAACTTCGCCTTCAGGCTGGCCGCAACCGAGGCGGGAACGAACGCCGTGACATCGCCGCCCATGCTGGCGATTTGCCGCACCAGTGTGGCGGTGATCGGGCGGGCGGCGACGGACGCCGGAAGGAACACGGTTTGCACGCCGGGCGCCATGCTCTCGTTCATGCCGGCGATCTGCATCTCGTAGTCGAGGTCGGTGCCGTCGCGCAGGCCCCGAATCATGATGGTCGCGCCGGCCTTCTGGGCCGCCACCACGGTCAGATTGTCATAGGTGGTCGCCTCGAAGGCGCAGTTCGCCTTGGCGGCGAGCGGACCAAATACATCGTGGACCATGTCCAGCCGCTCCTCGATCGAAAACAGCGGCTTTTTGCCGGGATTGATCCCGATCGCCACGACCAGCCGGTCGCAGAGATGGACGGCCTGCCGGACCACGTCCAGATGGCCGTTGGTGACGGGGTCGAACGAGCCTGGATAGATGGCGATGCGGGGCATGGCCCCCTCCTACCGCGCCGCGCAGCGCCCGACAAGACGGCAGCGGTTCCGCGGATCGGCAGGAATTAATTTTCCGCTGGTGCGTGAACCGGTTGCGGCCTCTGCGCGTCTTTCCTGTCGGAAACGTCGGCTTTGTTTCGTCCTCCGGCCGTCGACGAAACAAAACGGCGTCCGGACGAAACCATTTTATCCTTAACGCGAAGGCATGGCGAAACCACCGCTGGATACACCGTGGTCAACGAAACGACGGGCTGAATCGCCCGAAAAGACGAAATACAGGGGACCGTCAAATGCTCAAAGCTCTCTCAGCGATCGCCATCGCCGCATTTGTTGCCGCCGCGCTGACCGTTCTTCCCGGCTTTGCGCCGCAGGTCGAGGCGTCCACGCCGCCGGCGCTGGCCAAGTCCGACCGCCTCGACGTCAAGCCAGTCGGCCGCGATTGCTCCGAGCAGGCCTGGCCGAATTTCGAGGCTTCCTGCCTGCGTCAAGCCGTGACCAAGACCACCGTCAAGCAGGCGCGCCTCGTGACCGCGGACCGCACGCCGTAGGGCGCGCAGTGACGCATTCGAGATTTTGCTAAACTGGAATGGAGGCTAGGCGGGCGCCCTACCCTCCATTCCCATTTTTCGCAGGGCGCACACGCCCCCTAGAGTTGCGCCGACACTGTCACCGCCGGAGGAGCTGACGCACAATGTGTCAGCGCGTTTTCCCCCGTCAACTCGGCCGCCGCGCTTTGCAATGTCCAGACATTGACCGGCTCCTCACGGCCCCGGAGATGCAGGGGACCTCCCTTCACAAATTGCGCGAGCTCGGGAATGCCCGATGCATGCTCGCAACGCGCAATTTGCATGAAATCGTCTCCGGCCACGATCTTGGTGCCGAGCGCGTGCGCAAGCTGCTCGAGTCGAACCGCAACATTCACCGCATCGCCAACGAGTGTTGGACCAAAGCGCTCCGAAATACCGATGGTGCCGGTCCAAACCTGCCCATATTGCAGGCCGATACACGCGGAGACTGCTCCATGATCGCCGGTGACCTGACCCAGATTGAGCGCGCTGATCTGTTCGAGAATCGTCAACGCACACTGCACAGTTCTCGACGCGCAATCGGCAGGGCCGGGCAGCTCGCTGAACGTGGCGAGCACGCCGTCGCCCTGATACGCGTTGAGCTCTCCTTTGAAGTCCGATACGGCGTCGGTCACGATGCGCTGAAAGTCGCGGATCAGCGCAAACACGACATCGGCTGACGCATCGATACAGATTCTCATGAAGTGGTCGAGATCGACGTACATCACCGCCGTCGGTTGACCAAATGGCCCCTGAACGCATGGACGAATATTTGGCGAAGGCTCAGTGGAGGTCATGGCTCGCTCCCTTCGAAATACGGTACCGGTAGGACTCCTTGCATCGAAAACGACACCGTCCTACGAGGGCCGCCGTGAAGGCGCTGTGAATCCGGAGTGATCGCAGCCGACCTGCCAGTAAAATATTGAAGAAGCGTGTCTTTTTGAGCGAGGCCGGCCCGGCGGTGGCGCTCGATTGAGCTTCGGCTGTCCGCGCAGCCGAGCTGCACTCAGCTACTTCGCCGCCCGCGCTTTCTGCAAGATGTCTTCGATCTGCTCGATCGCCTCAGCGCGCGCAGCGGGCACGCCCGTTTTGCCGGCTGGGCTTTGCGGATTGCTCTTGATCGAAAAAACGAAATCGGTCTCTCGCGCATGCGCGTGGCAGCCCATGCAGGTGAGCCCGAAAACGGGCTCCGACTGCGTCTGAAGAAACGTCTCCATGGTTGTGTGGTGACCGCAGGTCCGATTCGCATGCTGGATGGAGGCTCCGGTATGGAAGACTGGACTTCCAGCGGATCGCCAGGGACTCTTGGCCACTGCGTCATCACCAGGCCGTAGTATTGCCAGACGCTGCCGAGATTGCGAAGCGCGCTCTGCTGGGCGTTATTGGCGAAGGTCACGTCAGTCCGGACGTTTTGCAACCGCTCCACCTGATATGGCCTCGGTGAGTCGCCAGGACCGCTGGAGCCGGTTGGCCGCGAGATCTTATAACCGGGTTCGGGATCGGTGGTCATGGGATGACCGCTGCCATCGTTGAAGGTTGAATCTCTGACCGGGTTGAGGATTTGGCGGAGGAACGTTGTCGACGTGTTCGAACGTCGCCCAGATCCATTGCGGCCGAGACTTTGTCTCTTGTAGACGATATGCAAGCCGACGAGGCCGACGTCAGACTGGTGGCAAGTCTGCTTATCGGGATTTTGAACCCAAGCACCGGGCCTCACGTAAAATCGGGATGCGTCGATCTGGTTGGGTCCTTTTGCCGGCAATTCGATCCACGCCGACTTGATCGTCAGTGCGCCGTCATCCTCGTTCGTGAGAGGTGGGATGGCCGTACCGACCGGCGCAGGCTTGACGTGGCCGCCGACAAAGCTCGAGTTGTAAAGCTCGTTGTCGCGTATGTTGCAAAACGCGATCTCGTTGTAAGCAGCCAGATAGCCAACATAGCTGCTGTTTTGCGCGATCAGGAGATTCACAAGCCCGGGTTTGGACCCCACCTCATCGACATTGCCGAATTTGGTGAAGGAGGCGAGAACGAGATCACCCCGCTGCAAGGTCGGATGGTTCTTACAAGGCGCAGCTGCGCTCGGATATTCGTTCCAGTTCGCCGGTTTCTCGGCGTTCGGCAAAAAGGTTTCCCAGTCACCCTTGAACGTTTCGAATGTGCGCGGACCTGCCTTGTCGGTGATCTTCCTGGCAATGTCGGGCTTGCCGCGCTCGTTCGAGGCGGGCCACACGAGAAACTTGAACAACTGCCACGATAGCGCAAAGAAGCTAGTTGCTTCTGTGTTGCTGCTTGTCCCGCAAACGTCATCCGGCAGCGCTACTGGCGGATCGCTCCACGAAATATTGTGCGAGCATACGGTGGCGTCTTGCGCACTCGCGCGGGTTGAGTCGACTGTGGGCTCAGCGACAATTGCACCGATAGAAATCGCCAGGCCCGCATAGAGGCGGGCTAAGGCCGGTGTTGTTGGCTGGTGTTGAGCGCTGCTGGCATGCGAAATTCGATACCATGGTACCGATTCCTCGTGCTAATGAGGCGCAGCCCTTTCTCGAACGCCATCAAATCAGTAAATCAATTCTTAACTCGCTGCGGCGATTTGCGCCACCGAATAACCAACCCAAAGTAGACTATCCTCCTGTGGTTGTCGACGCTCCGTGCCATGCCATGGCGGGATTGCCGCTTTTGCGACACAAAGGCCGGTCAAGGCCACCATCCCTACACGTAACGACAACAACGAGACCAAGGTAAGGGCACAAGACGGCCGGAGTTCTGCTGGTGCTGCAACTCTCATTGTTCGGACCCTTCTCGCTGCGCAGCGACAGTCACGAGATCCGGATCAAGAGTCTCAAGTTGCGGGCAATTCTCGGCTATGTCGCGTTGAACGAGTCGCTTCTGGAGACGAGAGAGCGGCTCGTCGGCCTGTTGTGGAGCGAGTCAGGGGAAGCACAGGCGCGCGCGGTACTGCGCCAGGTCGTCCGCGAATTGCGTGAGATCTTTGCAGACGCAGGCAGCGACGGACTCGCCATCAGCTCGCACGAAATCGGCTTTGAGCGCGGAGCTGTCGAGGTCGACGTTTGGGCGGTCGTCCGCGCGGCTGAGGCCGGCGAAGTGCATCCCCTGCTGCTTGAGAGGCCGCGCCTGGCAGATGATTTGCTGGCAGGCCTTGATGATCTCGATCCTTCATTCAGGGTCTGGGTTCTGGCCAAGCGGGAGACGCTCCGCGATCGTCTGATGCGTGCCCTGGAGGAGGCACTCGCCAAGGAGCGCCGCGACCCACACAAGGAGAGCCTTCTCGCAGAGGCTCTCATCAACCTCGATCCCACCCACGAGGAGGCGTGCCGGCGGATGATGCTCGCGTGTGCGACAACCGGCCGCACAGCGCACGCCCTGCGAGCCTACAAGGCTCTCTGGAACCTGCTGGACGAGGACTATGGGATGGAGCCTGCGGCGGCGACGCAGGAACTGGTCGCCCAGATCAAGCTTGGAGCCTACGATCAGCCAAGGGACGCTACAGATGCGTCGGAGCTGAAGGGCCTGCCTATCCTGCCCTCTGCGTCGGTCGCCCCCGAGCAGCCCGAACCGCGGCTCCTGCTCTCGCTGCAGCCGGTCGACACGCAGCAAGTCGATTCGGCCAAGACCCACCTCGTGACCGGATTTCGCCAGCTCCTGATCGCATCACTGGTCAAATTCCGCGACTGGCATGTGACGGACATGCCGCTGCAGCCGGAGCAAAATCAGCTGCAGAAGAGCACGCAGTGCTACGAGATCCAGATGTTCGCGAGCCAGAAGCGGCAGATCCTGCAGCTGACATTGATGCTGAAGGCATTGGATACCGGCTACTACATCTGGAGCGACGGTTTCGAGCTCAAACTGAGCAATTGGTTCGACTCGCAACGCCGTGTCATTCGACGGGTGGCAATGGCGCTCAACGTCCATCTGTCGGCCGAACGCCTTCGCCGCCTGTCCGAAAAGCCTGACATCTCAGTCAGCATCCATGACAGATGGCTACGTTGCCAAACCCTGGTCCGGACGTTCGATCCCCAGCACTGGGCGAAGTTGACCAAGGAATTTGATGACATCATCGAGGCTGCGCCGCAATTCGTGCCGGCCTATTGCGGTCTGGCCGATCTGCACACGATCGAGCACATCGCTCATCCCGGAGTATTCAGGGCAAGCGTTCGCGAGCAGAAGGCGCTGGAGCTTGCGCGCAAGGCCGTCGAGCTGGATGCAGCCGACATCCACGCTCATCGGTGCCTGGCCTGGGCCTATGCCATGATCAAGCAATACGGGCAGGCCGAGGTGCACATGCAAGTCGCCACCGAATTGAATCCCAACGATTCCTGGACGGCCATCTCGGGAGCGTTGCTGTTTGCCTTTTGCGGCCAATACGAGAGGGCATTGCAGCTTGGTCAGCTCGCTCTCGACATGGCGCTCTCGCCCAGTCTTACCCACTGGGCGTTTCAGGCCGACATTCAGTTTCTGAGTGGAAATTACCAGGCGGCTCTCGAGGCAGCGGATCGCGCCCGCGACGTCATCTGGGGCGTGCCGGCCTGGAGAACGGCCGCACTTGCCCATCTCGGGCGCACGGCCGAGGCCACCGCTGAGGCAAATCGGTTCCTGGCGCGCATCCACGCCAACTGGTTCGGGGCCGAGCCGGCGAGCGACGAGGCCATCGTCCGCTGGCTGCTACATCTTTATCCGATACGCCACCGCTCCGATTGGGAGCGGCTGCGAGACGGGCTCAGGATTGCCGGCCTTCCTACCGATGGAAGCGAGCACGACGCCCAATACCCGCCCGCACCCGCCGTTAGCAGCATTCATTGACGGTGTATTCGCCGATGCGCCGGATGGCAAAGTTGAGCGCCTCCTGTTGAGACAGGTTGGCCCTTGGCGCGCCGGCATAGGCAATATTGTAGAACAGCGGCATGTTGACATAGGGGCCCGGTCCGACGGTGGACAACTTGGCGTTGCGCGCATCGACGCTGGGCACCATGATATAGAGCGGCCCTTTGGGGTCATCGGTGTAACTTTGGATCGAGACGAGCCGCTTGTCATCGCCTGCGACCTCACCCTGGACTTTGTTGTCAGTCAGCTGCCCCCTCAGTTCACCAACCGTGTTGGGACGCGAGGTCGGGCTGTCGACCCACTTCTGGACGAGATTGCCCCAGTTCAACCAGTTTTGGTTGTCATCGTAAATCTTGACACGCATTGCGGTTGCTCCATCAAGGGTTGAGATCAGGCGGATACGAAGGCAGTGATTTGACTTGTGAAACAATCGACGTGAATCGAACGTAAATCGGGACTGGCACGAAATGGGTAATCCGCAAAACCCGCTTGCCGCTCGGCTGGAAGGAGCAGCAGGCGCGCTCCTTGCCGACCTCGCAAAAGTCGAAACCGGCTCGGAGGATATCAGCCTACTGCGGTATCTTGGCTACGACGATGGCGAAGCCGCGCGGAGCGACAATCGAGCGCGGATGCTGCGCGCAGCCGCCCGGTTTCGACGAATGTTTCTGTTGCCCGTCCCTGACGCGCCGGGGTTGATCTTCTTCGGCGGCGAGGCTGATCCCGCAATCTTCGGCAAGCGCTATGAAGGCTTGCCGGTCGGCAACCTCGCGGGATCAGGGACCACGCCGCAACGAGCGTTCGAGTCCTGCGTCGGCGAAGGTATCGAATACCTCAGCCAATTCGTGCGCGACGATGATGTGATCGAGTTGGGTTCGCCGGCCTCGCGCCTCCCCTCGTACGCGCAGCCGCGGGACATCCACGTTCGAAGGTTCGTCTCCGAAGTGCTCGCAGCCGGCTCCATCGAGGCGGACCGCCCGATCTCATGGGTCGTGGCCGACAGCCTGTGCGACGGTGCGCAGGTATGGTTTCCACTCGATCTTTGCTATCGACGCGGTACCGCCGAGCAGGATTTCATCCCGCGCCTCAAGCTCAGCTCGGGATGCGCCGCTGGCCAGACCGTCGAAGCCGCCACCTTGCGCGGATTGCTCGAATTGGTCGAACGGGATGCGGTTGCCTTGTGGTGGCGCGGCGGCCGCCGCGGCCAATCGATCGCATCGAATAGCGAGGCGGGAGTCGCTGCATCGGACTTGCTGGCGGAGCTGCGGCGCGCAAATGTCGAGCGGACAACCTGGCTGCTGGATATCACCACCGACGTTGAAATCCCCTCCGTCGTTGCGCTCTCGACGCGCTCTGACGGGTTCGGCTTTTCGTTCGGCTTCGGCGCACGGCTGACCCTCGCGGAGGCTGCGCGCGCCGCCATCTTCGAGCTCTGTCAGGTCGAGCTCGGTCAGCACGTGGTCGCCGCCAAGCGCCAGGAATCCGGCGACGTCGCGCTCAGCGACAACGATCGCCGGCAGCTGCGACGCGGCGCGGAGTTCGATACGCGCGGCTGCAGTCTGCTACAGCCCGAGACGGAGGACCTTTCGGGCGAAGGCCGCGATATATCGCTTTCCAGCCTGCAGCAGGCTCTCGCGCGATTGGAGGCGCGCGGGATTGCCGCTTACGCGATCAAATTGACACGGCCCGAGTTCGGGATTCCCGTGGTTCGGGTCCTGGCGCCGGGGCTGCAGCTCGAACCCTGTGACATCGTCGGCCCCCGCCTGTCCCGCATGATCAGCGAGACCGGCGGCGGCGCCCTGCATCACGCAGGGATGCCGCTGCTTTAGCTAGCTAGCCGCCGTTTCCATTCCCATTTTCCGCGTCCTCGCCGATATGCTCGACCGAGACCACGTGCTCGTCCTCGGCGGTGTCGAACACGATGACGCCCTGGGTCGAGCGGCCGGCGATGCGGATGTCCTCGACCGGGCAGCGGATCAGCTGGCCCTTGTCGGTCACCAGCATGATCTGGTCGGAATCCTCCACCGGGAATGACGCCACCAGCTTGCCGTTCCGCTCGTTCACGCTCATCGCGACGATGCCTTTGCCACCGCGGCCGGTGGTGCGGTACTCGAACGACGATGAGCGCTTGCCAAAACCGTTCTCGCTGATGGTCAGCACGAACTGTTCGGCCGCCGACATCTCGACATAGCGCTGCTCGCCAAGCTCCATGGTGCCGGCCGCCTCCTCGCTGTCGGCGCCCGTTTCCTCCTCCGCGCCGCCGCGCCGGACCGCATTCGCCCGGCGCAGGTAAGCCGCGCGCTCCTCGGCGTCGACGTCCATGTGGCGCAGGATCGCAAGCGAGATCACCTTGTCGTCCTTGGCAAGCGCGATGCCGCGTACGCCCATCGAGGTCCTTCCTGAGAAGACGCGGACATCGTTGACAGGGAAACGGATGCACTGGCCGCCGGAGGCTGTCAGCAGCACGTCGTCGCGCTCGGTGCAGATCTGCACGTCGACGATCGCCTCATCCTCCTCGAGCTTCATGGCGATGATGCCGGAGCGGCGCACGTCGACGAAATCCGACAGCTTGTTGCGGCGGACGTTGCCGCCGGTCGTGGCGAACATCACGTCGAGCTGGCCCCACGAGGATTCATCCTCCGGCAGCGGCATGATGGTGGTGATGCGCTCGCCCTGCTCAAGCGGCAGGATGTTGATCAGCGCCTTGCCGCGCGCGTTGGGGGCTGCGACCGGCAGCCGCCAGACCTTCTCCTTGTAGACCTGGCCGCGCGAGGAGAAGAACAACACCGGCGTGTGGGTCGAGGCCACGAACAGGCGGCTGACAAAATCCTCCTCCCGCGTCTGCATGCCGGCGCGGCCCTTGCCGCCGCGGCGCTGCGCGCGATAGGTCGACAGCGGCACGCGCTTGGCGTAGCCGGCGTGGGAGACGGTGACGACCATATCC
>Ga0306926_10009669_pt1 | contig 10622 bp, 6 predicted proteins | sample flu12Cox44000178_FD_203759 | JGI IMG/M metagenome (GOLD analysis project Ga0306926, IMG submission 203759) | Lab enrichment of tropical soil microbial communities from Luquillo Experimental Forest, Puerto Rico - flux8day.12C.oxic.44.000.178 (v2)... | ecosystem: Environmental > Terrestrial > Soil... | reverse complement strand
AGCAGGGCTCCGCGACGAAGACGTGCTGACTCAAGTCCGTCGCGATGCCGGCCGGCGAGGCGTTCGAGCCCCAGCTCGTTATGAAAACGCCGTCCGCCGTGAACCTATCAACGCGAAGATTACCGCGGTCCATCACGTAGACCTTACCGCTAGCGTCGCATGCCACAGCACCCGGCCCGATGAACTGGCCGTCCGCCGAGCCGTTGGAGCCCCATTCGCGCAGGAACGTGCCATCACTGGCGAACTTCTGGACTCGGTAGTTCCCGCTGTCCGAAACGTACACGTTGCCGGGGGTGTCAACGGCCACGCCAAACGGGCTCTGGAACTGTCCCTGGCCGCTTCCCGGCGTTCCCCACATCGTCACGAACGCACCGTTGCCCGTGAACTTCTGAATACGGTTGTTGCCCTTGTCCGCCACGTAGACGAACCCGGCGCCGTCAACCGCCAAGGCGAATGGTTGGTCGAACTGGCCCGCGCCGGTTCCCGGGCTTCCCCACGAAAGAAGGTACGTAGGAGGGGTCTCGGCCCCCACCGCGCGGGCGGCTACGAGCCCGCAAATCACAAGCGCGACCGCTCTGGGGCGCGACATCTAGATCCTCCACCCCGGCCCTATGAACGGTCCCACCGCTCACGCGAATCCGCAATGGTCCTTTCGTCCCAGGGTGGACGATGGATCCTACGCGCGGGCCTCAATCCCCCGGCTCGAGCGGCATGAAGGTCTGGCCAGGGCGCCGCACGCGCCGGATCACGCCGCCATCGATGACGATGTGCGCCTCGCAGGTCACGCTGACCACACCGCGGATCAGGTGCCCGCCCTGCGTCGCGAAGTCCTCCCCCCCCAGGATCACGTGACAGTGCGGAAACGGCTGGCCCTCGAGATCGCTGTAGTTCCCGGTCAGCGCCAGGATCTCGAAGTCCCCGCGCAGCTGGCGCCGCTCATAGACTCCGGTCGCGGGCTTGTAGAATCCCAGCTCGGCCTCGCCCACCGCGCCGATCCCGCTGATCAGCCCGCCGCGCACGTTCTCGCCGGTCGCGAACCCCGTCAGCGCGCCGATGATCTCCTCGCCCGGATCGATCCGGAGCGCGTAGCCGTAGTGCGTCCGCTGGTGCTTCACCGTTCCTCCCCCCGCGGCGCGGGGCCCGAGAGCCCGAGCCGGCCGGTGAGCTCGAACAGCGCCGCCACCGAGCCGGCCACATCGTGTCCGGTTTCGAGCCACACCCGGCGCGCGATGTCGTCGAGCGATCCCTCCCCCGCGCCGGCCGCCGCCCAGGCCAGGTCGAGGGTGCCGCCGCCGCCCGGCGTCCTGGCCTCGAGGCGCCGCCAGGCTTCCTGTTCCTCACGCCCCAGCGCACCGTAACCCGGAAGCAGGTGACGCTGGTAGTCGAGCGGGGCCTCGAGCCGGCGCCGCGGGGCCGGGGTCGCGTCCGCGAGCGGCGCGGGAGACGGGCCGGGGTCGAGCTTCTCGCGGCGCGCGAAGCGCGCGAGGGATCGCTGCTCCCGCTCGATCGTTGCGGCCGGCACCCCCAGCCGGGCGAGGCTCGCGAGTGCCCGCCCCCCGCGCATCCGCTCTGCCTCGAGGGCGCGTGCCGGCTCCGGGGCGTCGGCGGCGGCCAGCAGGCGGCGGCGCGCGGCGCGCGCGGTGACGCCCAGCAGCCAGCGTCGCTCGGGGGCCTTCGCGGCGGCGAGAAAGCCGGCGTAGACCGCGGCGATGCGCGCGGCGAGCGCAAGCGATGCGGGATCGCACTTGTCGGGGGTGTCGAGCGAGGAATGATAGTAGCGGTCGGGCCACTGGATCAGCATCGGACACGGCACCGCGAGGGCGGGATCGATCATCACTACGTGATCGCTGCCGCCGCTGAACGGCACCTCGCCGAGGCGCGCGAGCGAGTAGTGGCCGGGGCCGGAGTAGGAGGTGACCCAGTCCTGGGCGCCGTCACGCACGCGGCGCAGCAGCTCCTCGGCGAAGCTCCCGGTGAAGCACGGCGGGTGCTCGATCAGGAGCGTGCTGCCGCACGCCGCCTGATTCTCGCCCACCATGTCGAGGTTGAGCGCGGCCACGGTCCGCGCCGCGCGCCCGCCGCTCGCACCGTTGGTCTCGCCGCCCATGTAAGCGCAGGTGCCGTTGAGCTCCGGCATCCACAGGAAGCGGATGCCGAGCGGTGAGCGCCGCACCCGGCCGGCGCGCCGGATTGCCGCCAGCGCGCGCAGCGCCTCGAGCGCCGCCGCGGCGCCCGAGGCGTTGTCGTTGGCGCTCGGCTCGGGATGGCAGAGATGGGACACGATCAGAATCTCGCGCTCGCCCGCACCCGGCAGCCGGGCCGAGAGGAGCGGGATCATGGTGGCGAAGCGGCGGCTCTCAATCTCGACCTCGAGCTCGAGCGCGCCGCCGAGGCGCAGGTGCTCGCGCAGGCGCGCGCCGGCGGCCGGGCTCACGACGAAGCCCCAGCCGCGCGGCTCGTCCTCGGACCACCAGAACGACGTGTAGGCGACCGAGTCGGGGTCGACTTCGGGTCCGCGCACCGGAGGCAGGAGCCGCCGGCCGTCGAACAGCAGGCCGGCCGCCCCGCGCTCGACCACCGCGAGGCGGTGCACGCGGTGCACCGCGCCGCGCGTCACCACCACCTTGCCGCGCACCTCGAGCCCTTCGTAATGGGCGGGCTCGGTGCCGTCGTCGAGCGCCACCAGCGGGTAGCGGCCGCGGGCCGGAACGCTGCGCTGGATCAGGGAGAGCTTGAGGCGCGCGTGGTCGCACAGCGTTTCACTCCGGCCCCGATCCCACAGCGTGGCCCGGGCATGCGTGCACTCCCAGCCTTCGGGCATCAGCGCCCCGAGTCGACGGGTGCGCCCGTCACCGGGGACGCGCTCGATCTCGCTCTGCACGCCGCCGCGCGCCAGCGGCTCGAGCTGGCCGGCCAGCCACGCGGCGGCCGCATCGTAGCCCGGGCTCGACTGGATGCGATGAAAGCGCGTGATCGCCGTCACGGTCTCGAGCGCGCGCTCGCCCGACACCTGCGCACGCACGGCATCGAGCCACGATTCGATCACGATCGATCTCCCCTGCGCGCCTGCCGCCGTGGCACCGCGAGCACCGCGGCGAGCAGCGCCGGAACTCCGAACTCGACCGCGCGCCAGGCCAGCGACAGGTGGAAGCTGCGCCCCGCGGCCGGTGCGGCCAGCACCCCGTAGCTCATGATGGCGGTCGCCGAGAGCAGAATCCAGGGCGCGCTGGGCGCCAGCGGCTCGAGCACAAGGAACCAGCCCGCGTACCACGGATGGGCGACCGGCGAGACCAGGTAACCGGTCTTGAGCGCGGCGCGGGCGGCGCGCGCGGTCTCGGCGCCGCGCCACAGCGTCCAGGCGATCACGACCGCCACGATCGAGAGCTCGATCGCGCGCGCCGTCTCGAAGCGCCCGGTCCAGCGCTCGAGCAGCTCGAACACCAGGTCGTTGTTGCGCCAGGTCGACCAGTAGGCGTGGAGCCCGGAGCTCGCCCCGCGGGTGAGCCATGCGAACCCCGCGAGCCCGGCGCTGAGCGCCAGCGCGGCCAGCGCCCGTGCGCGTCCCGGCCACTCCCGCCACAGCGCCGGCAGTGCCACCAGCGGCGCCAGCTTGATCATCACGCCCGCGGTGAGCGCGAGCGCCGAGAGCGCGGGGCGGGCGCGCGCCAGCAGCAGGGCGCCGAGCAGCCACACCATGGCGGTGGGGTCGTTGTGTCCGCTCCCCGCGTACTCGATCAGCACCAGCGGATTCCAGGCGTAGAGCGCGGCCCACGCCGGATCGATGCCGTGGCGGCGCAGCAGCATCACGAGCAGCGCGATGAGCACCAGATCGTGAGCCATCACCCACAGCTTGATTGCGGCCAGGGTCGGGGACAGCGCCGCGACCAGCGCGAAACCGGCCTCGGCGAGCGGCGGGTAGATGGTGGCGAGGTCGGGATGGTTGACCCCGGGGTAGATCTGGGGGTCGCGCAGCGCCGCGAGCGCCGGATCGTCGGGGCGCTGGGTCCACGGGTTGCCGCCGTGGAGCAGCACCCGGCCCTCCCAGGCGTAGCGGTAGATGTCGTCCGAGAGCGCGGGCGCCGCGCCGAGCAGCGCGAGCCTCGCCGCGAGCGCCACCCCGAGCACGATCATCACCGCGCCGCGCGCCCCGGCGAGCCGCGGCAGGCGCGCCAGGGTCAGGCCGTAGAGCGCGAAGGCGGCGGCGAAGCGGATCTGAAGGGCCCGCAGGCCCGAGAGCCAGTCGGGGAGCTGGGCGATCAGCGCGATCAGCGCCAGCAGCGCGGCGCCCAGCGCCAGGAGCTCGATTGTCCCGCGGTCGCGGGCCGGCCCGGCGCCGGGATCGCGCGCCGGCTCGGGCCCGGGGCCGCCGCGCCGCGCCACCGGCTCAGCGCGTCGCGGGCACGGTGACGCGCGTCGAGCGCTGCGCGTAGTTGCCGGCGCCGTCCACCACCCGCAGCCCCACGGTGTGTTCGCCGGGCTTCAAGTCCGGCAGGCGGCCGTGGAACGAGAGCGTGCGCCGGTCGGCGAAGCCGCCGTCGGGCGTCACGACCCGCCAGTCGCCGTCGTCGGCCGCCACCTCGATGCGGCTGAGCGCGCTCTCGGCGTCCTCGGCCCGGCCCTCGACCCGCACCGCGCCCGGCTCGCCGCGAGCCTCGAACGCGGTCACGACCGGCGGCGTGTTGTCGATCGTGATCGGGGCGCTCAGTGCCTCGCCGGTACCGCCCTCGCCCAGCGGGTTCGCGTCCTCGTCGGAGGCGGTGACACGCAGGCGGTAGCGGCCATCGGGGAAGGTGGCGGTGTCCCAGGTGTAGGTCGGGGCGTCGAGGTCCTCGGCCACCTTGATCCACGCGCTCCCGCCCTCGGCGCGCGCGTCGACCCGGTAGCGCATCGAATCGCCGTTGGGATCCACGGCATGCCACTGGATGGTGCGCAGCCCGCGGGCCCAGATCGGCAGCTCGCGCAGCGCGCGCGCACCCTGCGCCGGCGGCATCGTGTACTCGACCTTCTGGCCGCCGGGCAGCGACTGGGTCACCGGCTCGATGCGCGGCTGGATGTCGCCCTCGCGAAACGCCTGGCCCTGCGGCGCCAGCACCACGTCCTCGACGCGCGGGGCGAGATTCTGCTCGCGCCACGACGCTTCCACCGACTCGACCCGTGGATCGCCGCCGCTCAGGAAGATCTTCCACTGGAAGTAGCGTCCCGCCGGAGCGCCGCTCGCGAGCCCGTCCTCGCCCGCCTTGCCCCCGCTCCATTTGCTCCACGTGGTGTCGGGCGGGTCGGTGTTGCCGCTGCGGCACAAGAGCTCGACCGCGCCGCCGTGCGTCTCACCGTGCCACTGGATGCGCCCGAAGCGCGCGATGCGCTTGGCGTCCAGGACCGGGCCGGTCAGCTCGCCACGCTCGGCGCGCCCCGGACCCAGCCGCCACAGCGCGGCGGGGTTCGAGGTGGCCGCGAACAGCGCGCCGTCGCGGCCCACCGCGAGCGCCGTCACCTGGCCCTGCGGCGCGGCCAGCCACTGGCTCGCGCCGCCGCGATCGACGAGGTAGACGCCGGCCCGGCTGCCGGTCGCCGCGGCCACGCCGCGCGGCAGGCTGGCGAGCGCGAAGATGAAGGGCTGCGTCGAGCTCCAGGCCACGCTCGCCGAGCTGTCGGGGACGATGCGGTAGATGGTGGCGCGACCATCCGAGACCGCGCTGCGCGCCGGGGCCGGGCCGGAAGGGGGGCCGGCGGCCGGACCACCGCCCGGCGCTTCGGCCTGATCATGGTCGGGCGATTCGTCGCTCACCGCGGCGGCGGTGAGGGCCGCGGCGTAGAGCGCCCCGTCGGCGCCGCGGGCGAGGCCATGGATCTCGTCCTCGCTCGCGTCGTACGTGGTGCTCAGGGCGCCGTCGGCGGCGGCGTGGATGATGCGCCCATGCGAATCGCCGCCCGCGTACACCCCGCCGCGGCCATCGGCCAGGATCGAGACCAGGTTGCTCTCATCGGTGTCGACCACGATCCGCACCCGGCCGCGCTCGACCCGGAGCAGCCGGCCGCGCGTGCCGGTGGCCGCGTACCAGGCGCTGGCCGCGCCGTCGCCCGAGCCCGCGGCGCGCGCCACCCCCCACACGTAGCGCTCGCCGGTGCGGGCGATGAGTGAGGTGTCGCCGCGCGCCCCGATGCGATAGATCAGCCCGTCGGGGCCGGTGCCGGCGACCACGCCGTCGCCGTCGGCGATCAGCGACAGCACCTGGCCGACCGGGAGCCGCACCCACGGCCGGATGCCGCCGCTCTCGCTCCAGCGCATCAGCCGCCCGCGATCGCCGGCGATGGCGACCGAGCCGTCCTTGAGCGGCGCGAGCGCCCACACCACCGTGAGGCTCTCGGCCCGCGTCACCGTGGTGCGCGGCCCGAGGCCGAGCGCGCCGTCGGAGCCCACCACCACGCCGCGTGACTCGGCGCGCGCGTAGTCGGCCGGGACGTCGCTGACCCACCACTGCGTTTCGGCCGCGCGCGCAGGAGGGGCCAGCAGCGCGAGCGTCAACGCCAGCGCCGCGGCCGGGCGAGGGATGGTCATGGTGCCTTCGAGTCCACGCGCACCTGCAGCACCAGCTCGCCGCGGGTCAGACCGCCGAGCGACAGACGGCGCTCGTCGAGCTTCGCGACCTCGCCGCGGCGCGCGCCGTCGCCGGCCCGCTCGGCCCCCGCCAGCACCACCAGCGCCGAGATCGGCAGCTCCGGGTAGTCGCGGCCGTCGCTCGTCACCTCGATCGCGCGCGCGTAGAGCGCGGCATACAGCGCATCCGACGAGCGGCTGCCCTGCAGGCGCCGCACCGCGTCGGTCAGCGAGGTGGGCCGGTAGCGGGCCGGCAGCAGCTTGGCCTCGTAGCGGGCCAGCTCCGCCCCGCCTCCCAGCCACAGCGTGTAGCCGCCGTCGGGCGCCTCCTCGGGGACCGTGACGTCGAGCGTGCGGGTCTCGTGTCCGCCGCGCCAGCGCTCCACGTCGCACTCGACCTTGAACGTGCCGCCGGGGCGCACCGCCGCGCTCAGCAGCCGGGCGCTGCGCAGCGTCCACAGCCTGCGGGTCGACTCGACGTGGATCCTGACCACGACGCTGTCGAGCTCCGGACGCTCGAAGGGATTGACGAGCAGGAAGCGCACCGGGGCCGAGATCGCCGACACCAGCTCGGTGGCCGGCGACTCGCCGGCCACCACGTCCTCGAGCGTGAGCGGGGCCGCGCCGTGACGGTGGACGGTCATGGTCCAGCGCAGCGTCTGGCTCGCTCCCGCCCCGCCCGATTCCAGCACGCTGTTGAGCGCCGCCACGCCCACCAGCGAGGGGGCGAGGGCGCGATCCTCGATGCTCTCGAACCTGAACGCGGACCGCCGGCCGCTCGGGAACTCGACCGCGACCGAGAGCGGCAGCAGCCGCACCGTCTGGCCCAGCCGCCCCGCCACCGCCGCGCGACGATCCTGGGTGATGACGCCGACCTCGCGCCCGGTCACGCCGAGCTTGAACGACGAGGCCTCGCTCGGCACGATGGTGGTGATCATGGCGGTCGAGAGCGGCAGCCGCACGTCCCCCGATTGGAAGAACGGGTGGCCGAACATCAGCACGCGGTCCCCATCGCGCCAGGTCAGGGTGCCGATCGCCGACATCTGGAGATCGCCGCGCATCACGTCGACCGCGACCGCCGCGCCGGGCACCATCTCCTCGGGGCCGGGGCCGCCGCCGGCGGCCCGCCCCCCCGGCACCACGGCGAGGCCGAGGGGCGCGAGCAGCGAGGCGACCGGCGCGAACGCGGCCGGGTTGAGCCCGGAGCAGGCGAGCGGCAGCGCCAGCGGCACGGGCCGGGCGCCGCCGGCGGCGCCCGGCGCCGGGGCCGGCTCCTCGGCCGCGTCGTTCCAGCTCAGCTCGCGAAAGCGCGGCGAGTCGCCGAGGCCCGGCAGCTCGACGCCGCTCGGTCCCCCGGTTCCGGCCGCCGGCGCCGTGGGCTGATCGAGCACGCCGAGCATGTCGCGGATCGGGGTGATCCCGAACAGCGGCTGGCTCACGAAGCTCCAGCCGGTCGAGAGCGCCCCCACCAGCTTGCCGTCGACGTACACCGGCGAGCCGCTCATCCCCTGGGCCACCCCCGAGCGGATCACGGATTCCGAGGTGGCGCGGGCGATGATCAGGTCGCCTTCGGTACGCCCACCGCTCATCACGCCCACGATCTCGGCCGCGAAGCTCTCGACCGAGTCACCGCGGAACACGGTGTGCACCTCGGCGGGCTGGCCGGGGCGGAGCAATGCGGCATCGAGGGTGGGAACCGGAGTCGCGCTAGCCCGTGCGGCCACGAGGACGAACGCGCCGGCGAGCACGGCGGGCGTGGCGCGGATCATGGCCACGCACTATAGCAGCGGCTGCGGTCGGAGCACAGGCGCGCGGGGTGGAAAGGACCGGCCATTGAGGGGTTGTCGGCGCGCGCGCGCCGTCCCTCAACTTGAATGTGGGCAAGCGACTCCGTACCCTTGCAGGCCATGCCCTCCACCCTGCTCGCCCGCCTCGCGCAGGGGCCGTTGCTCGCCGATGGCGCGATGGGGACACGGCTCTACGAGCGCGGGATCCCCTTCGATCAATGCTTCGACGAGCTCAACCGCTCACAGCCCGCGCTGGTCGAGTCGATCCATCGCGAATATCTGGCCGCGGGCGCGGAGCTGATCGAGACCAACACCTTCGGGGCGAACGCGGTGCGCCTCGCCGCCCACGGCCTCGAGGCCGAGGCCGGGCTGCTGGCGCGCCAGGGCGTGCGGGTGGCGCGCGCGGCGCGCGAGATCGTGGGGGTCAACGCCTTCGTCGCCGGCTCGATCGGACCGCTCGGACGCCCGCTCGAGCCGTTCGGACACATCCCGGCCGCCGACGCCGAGCGGCACTTTCGCGCCACCGTGGAGGGCCTGCTCGAGGGCGGCTGCGACTGTTTCATCCTCGAGACCTTCCAGGATCTGAACGAGATCCTCGCCGCGCTGCGCGCGGTGCGCTCGGTGTCGGCCGACCTGCCGGTGATCGCGCAGATGACCTTCGGCATGGACGGCAAGACCTCGTACGGCCACTCCCCTGGTCTCGCGGCGCGGGCGCTGCGGCAGGCCGGGGCGAACGTGATCGGGGTCAACTGCGGCGTGGGCCCGCAGGCCACCCTCGAGGTGCTGGAGGAGATGGTCCAGGCCGCCAACGGCACGCCGGTCTCGGCGATGCCCAACGCCGGCCTGCCGCAGCTCGTGGGCGGGCGGTTCCTCTACCTCGCGAGCCCCGAGTATTTCGCCGACTTCGCCGCGCGCGCCATCGCCCTCGGGGTGCGGCTGGTGGGCGGCTGCTGTGGCACCACGCCCGGGCACACCCGCGCCATGCGTGACCGGCTGGCCTCGCAGCTGCCGCTCGAGCCGCTGGCACCCGGGGCCGAGGTGCGGGTGCTGGAGCGCGCCCCCGGCCCGGCGGCCGCGCCCGCCGCCGCCGAGGAGCCGCGCCTGCTCAGGCTGCTGCGCGAGAAGTTCGTGATCAGCGTCGAGATCGACCCGCCGCGCGGCATCAACACGGCCAAGGTGCTGGAGGGCGCGCGGCTGATGGCGCAGCACGGCATCGACTGCATCAACATCGCCGACTCGCCGCTGGCCCGCATCCGCATGAGCGCGGTGGCGCTCGGCTACCAGATCCACACGCACTTCCCGCGGCTCGAGGTCATCCTCCACTTCACCACCCGCGACCGCAACCTGATGGGGCTGCAGAGCGACCTGCTGGGCGCCCACGCGATCGGGCTGCGCAACATCCTCGCCCTGACCGGCGACCCGCCCAGCGTCGGCGACTATCCCAACGCCACCGCGGTGTTCGACACCGACGCGATGGGGCTGATGCGCATCATCCATCGCATGAACGCCGGCACCGATCTGGCCGGCAGCTCGATCGGCGCCGCCACGCGCTTCGCGGTCGGTTGCGGCGTCAACCCGACCGCCGAGAACCTCGACTTCGAGATCGAGCGCGTGCGGAAGAAGCTCGACGCCGGGCCCCAGTTCATCATGACCCAGCCGGTCTACGAGCTGTCGTGCTGGGAGGGTTTCCTCGAGCGGCTGGGCGGGCTGCCGAAGGTCCCGATCCTGGTCGGCATCCTGCCGCTCCAGTCGTTCCGGCACGCCGAGTTCCTCCACAACGAGGTGCCCGGCATCCAGGTGCCACAGTGGATTCGTGACCGGCTGCGCGAGGCCGGCAACGAGGGGCAGCGGGTCGGCGTCGAGCTGGCGCGCGAGCTGCTCGCCCAGTGCAAGGGGCTCGCGAACGGGGTCTATCTCATGCCCTCGTTCGGACGCTACGAGAACTGTCTCGAGGTGCTGGAGGGGGTGCGATGATGAAGACGCTGCTCTATTTCCTGGTCATGGCCGCGGCGATGCTGGGGATCTCGAAGCTGCTGCCGGGGTTCGAGCTGAGCGGGTGGGGCGCGGCGATCATCGCCGCGATCGTGCTGGCCGCCGCCAACACGCTGCTCAAGCCGATCCTGTTCGTGCTCACGCTGCCGCTCACCATCGTGACACTGGGGCTGTTCCTGTTCGTGCTCAACGCCTTCATGCTGTGGCTGACGTCGGTGCTGGTGCCGGGGTTCCACATCCATAGCTTC
>Ga0306926_10009667_pt1 | contig 10623 bp, 13 predicted proteins | sample flu12Cox44000178_FD_203759 | JGI IMG/M metagenome (GOLD analysis project Ga0306926, IMG submission 203759) | Lab enrichment of tropical soil microbial communities from Luquillo Experimental Forest, Puerto Rico - flux8day.12C.oxic.44.000.178 (v2)... | ecosystem: Environmental > Terrestrial >... | reverse complement strand
CCCGATTAGAATGCGTGCCCAATGGATTTTGGGGAAGGCAGCCATCCGCAATCTCCTCGTTCAATCCATTAATGGATTAGGATTGTAGCGCAAGTGACGACTCCTGCGTTTATCATCAGGATTGGTTGATCAAACAGGAAAAGCCGGATGTTTCTCCTGATAAGTGCTCTTTTCGTTGCAATTTGGTTTTTGGTGTTCTGGATACAGCCCCTGGCTGTCCTCAGTGTGTTCAAGCGGCTCACTCCAAACGTGATCTATCGTGTGCGAGTTGACCTTCCCCTCGTCGCCCTCTCTTTCGATGATGGTCCGCATCCTACTTTCACTCCGCAAGTCTTGGACATTCTCCAACGCCATGACGCCAAGGCTACCTTCTTCCTGATTGGCGAACGGGCTTTGCGCTACCCAGAATTGGTTGCTCGAATCAAAGGCGCTGGCCACCAGGTCGGCAACCATTACTACAAGAATGGTCCAACCTTCGGTCACTCCGATGCCGAATTCCTACGTTATCTGCAGCAAACCGAGAAGGCGATAAGCCTCACTGAGGCACCGAAATTGTTCCGCGCCCCCTGGGGAGTCGCTTGGCCTAGACAGCTGAGGCTCGCTCGGGCACAAGGCTACACATACACTCTGGGTTCCGCGTATCCAAACGACCCTATGCATCCACCGGTTTGGTACATAACGTGGTTGATTGAGAAGAATCTGGCCCCAGGAACAATCGTCATTCTGCACGATGGCATCTCAGACCCGACACGAAGCATTCAGGCCCTGCCACAAATTCTTCAGGCGGGTCGCCAGAGAGGAATCCGGTTCGTTTCTATAGGTGAACTGCTGCTGGCAAACAGCAAAACAATGGGATAACGATTGAATCAACGCCCAAGAAAAACGCCAGACTCCTGCGACTAGACTTCATTGTCCTGGCAAACCAAGCCCGCCTATTTTTCATGCAGGCCTTGCTTGTGAATTAGATCTAGTTGTTCAGAAGTCCAGTGACCGGAGAAATCGCCGTACTGCCCAAGCATCTCTCTGTTGTCGTACATCTTTTTCGCCAGATGAAAATACTTCACGTTCGCATACGCGCCAGAATGGTCCCATGCTTTCTGTGCTTCCCTGTCGTGATACCGGAATTTGATGTTATCTGAGTAGTGCTCTACGTTTGCCCAACTGTCCATCGCCGTCTCAGTCGAAACAGGTTTTCCGGCAGCATCGCGGCGAAGAATTGTTCGTTCCTCTAGAATTCCCGGAATCACGATGCTGTAAGTAGTTTTCTCTAATGACTCGCTGAACTCTATCGACACGACTTTGACGAGTGACGCCTGCAGTGGCGAAGTTTCATATGCGCCATTTAGAAATTGCTCGATTGCAGTCAACGCATGGCGTTGTGATGTGTCAGCCTTCTGGTCGACGTAGACCGTGGCATACAGTCGCGCCTTGTTTCGGTCTACTAAATTCCCGATTATCGCGGCGTTCATTCCGTCCAACCGAATATTCCCGTAGTGACCAGTGCGAATGTGCACAAAATCTGCAGACTCACAAGTTCTATGTGTAGGCACACCGTTTTTCTGGCAGGGGCAAGCGTGCGGCGTGCACTCGCACTGGAAAACAGCAACGCCTTGAAGGTCGAAATCCGCGACAGCCGAGGCTGAGCGCGTCAGCCGCAGAGGTAGAGAACAGAAACACACGAACATAAGCAGCAGACTGACACCCTTTCGCATGGAGATTCGCCGCCAAGCCATGGGTCGCAACGTTACTCTTGAGTTTCCGCCCAGGTCAACATCAGTGGGTGAACGACTGATTTACGTTCAAACACTTTGGAAGATTCGCAGTTGTAAACGGAGGAAACCGAATGTAATTCGGACTTAATTCGTTCCATTCTCGAATAGAAAACATCGCCGACAGGCCAACGCGATGCGCCGAACGCATAAAGAATTTAAACCCGAGCTCCTCCCGCACTCCTGGGTTCGATTTATGCCAGAATGTTTCCCGAGGAATCCGAGCGTACGAACTCGGCTTGGCGAGCGAACAGGAATCATGGCTGACCCCGTTATCACATATCGCGGCGCGATTTATCCTTGGCATTGCGATCATATGGGTCACATGAACGTCATGTGGTATGTGGGAAAATTCGATGAGGCGACCTGGCACCTGCTGGCTTCAGCAGGATTGACGGGCAAACGCATGCGCGAAGAGCGCATTGGGATGGTGGCCGTAGAGCAGCGCATCGAGTATAAGCGGGAGCTCCTTGCGGGCGATCTGATCACAATTCGTTCGTGGTTTCAGGAGGTGCGCGAGAAGGCTCTTCTCTTCGTGCACGAAATGGTTAACGAGGAGACACAGGGGGTTGCCGCACGCACGTTTTTGACCGGCGTTTGCTTAGATACCAAAACCAGAAAAGCGAGAGCCCTGCCAGCGGACGTTCGAGAGCGCATTACGATGACGTTCACCGAAGGAGCCCACGATCAAAAGTCTGGCGGTCTCCGCAAGGAATAAGCGCAGCTGGGGCTGAGCGGTTGCTACATGGGAAATCAGACTCCCCGTTCCCTCTGGTTGCACCCCGATCGGCTTCCTTGCTACTAGAGTTTGCGCGGGTGCTGCGCCAGAGGTGGTGCATTCCCAACCTCAAAATCGACGCTAACTCCTGATACGCAAACCGTTAACTTGAAGTATCAGGCGCAACACAGACGATTTGCGGACCTCCGGGCACTTACTCTCCTTCGCGTAAGATGAAGGGCAAGGTCGATACCTGGCCCATGCTTGAAGCAGCCAAGAATCTATTCCTGGTTCTGAGTGCCCTGTTTCCGATTGTGGACCCGCTCGGAGATAGCCCGTTCTTTCTGGCTCTCACCGGTGACTACGCTCCGGAAGCACGAAAGCTATTGTCATGGCGAATCGCCGTTAACAGTTTCCTGCTGCTCGTTGGGTCGTATTTTGTTGGGACCTACATTCTCGCTTTCTTTGGGATTTCTCTGGCCGTGGTGCAGGTTGGCGGAGGAATGGTCCTGGTGGTCATGGGGTGGGCGACCCTGATGGAGAAGGACGAAGCATCCCATGGGATTCCCCGTAAAAGCATTCAGCCTCAAGATGTAATTCGACAGGCATTCTACCCGTTGACGTTGCCACTAACGGTAGGCCCAGGTTCAATCTCGGTAGCCATCACGCTGGGAGCGAATGCCGCGCACAACCACGCGCTCCATCCCGTCACTATTCTGGCGGCGCTCGCTGGCTCGGCGCTGATCGCGCTCAGTATTTTCCTGTGCTATGGATTTGCTGACCGCTTGGCTCGAATGTTGGGACCAACAGCGATGTTGGTGATCGTAAAGCTGACGGCGTTTCTTCTCGTCTGCATCGGCGTGCAAATTGCTTGGAACGGGATCAAAGCGTTGCTGGAGTCGGTGACCCTGCATACGGCTCGCTGCCTATAACGCGACCGCCGCACCCTTCGGTTGGAAAAAGGCTGTCGTCTTCCCTTCCAAACTCAAATCCAAGTACCTTGACTGATGCAAGTAAGCACCAGGAGGGCGGCAAGACGACTATTTGTCTGGATTGGGAGGCTGCCACAGTTCGATTTTGTTGCCGTCGGGGTCGTATATCCAGGCGAAGCGGCCGTAGCTTTCATCTTGGCGCTTAGGGTCGACGTGCACGCCTTCTTTCGCTAGGCGGTCGAGCAGTGCTTCGAGGTCGTCGACGATGTAATTCACCATGAACGAGGCTGGGCTGGGCTCGAAGTATTTGGTGTTGCCGGGGAAAATGCTCCAGACTGTCATCTGCTCACTTTCAGGATTGTCTTTTTCACGCCACGGCAGCACGACACCATGGCCGCTATCCGCGAGGCCGAGATGTTTTGCGTACCACTCCTGCATTTGTTGCTGATTCGCGGACTTGAAGAAGATACCACCGATGCCGAGGATTCGGCCTTGCTGGCTCATGGTTGGTTTCCTTTTTTGTGATTGTACAGGGGCATGCCGCTTCGGCTCTAACCCTGACTGGCAAGATGCCCGAGTGCCATAAGGATAGCAAAGGTCCCGCGTCTACGAATCCGCGAGTCTGTATTACTACTCGCCTCAGTTGCTCTTGTCAGCGCTGCGTCACCAGTAGTATTAAGGCAACAGCGCGCTAACGTTCAAACCCCAAGTATCTCTGTTGCTGAAAGGTATCACCAGCGAACACCGTTGATTCGTGACCGGCACATCGATTTCAGTTTGTCCGAGAACGGCTGAGGCGTAGAACAACGACCCTGTCCGTTGCTGCTCTCCCATCATCTTCGACATGCCTCCTGCCGCGCTGATTAGCGCAACAGGACGCAGTCAAGACAAATGAAATCGTCCACGAAAGGAGTTTTTCCCGATTTGCCATCCAAGGATGTTTCCGTCATTTGCTGTATCCGGCGTGGCCGGTGCGCGCAGCAAGTAGCGTCGCGGCGTTGTCATGATAAACCTGTTTCAGAATCTCATCGCTAAGTCCAAATCCATTTAGGCTCCAGTGATAGTCGAATTGTTCGGTTTCGTAGAAGTGCTCGTCCAGCGATTCTAAGATTCTGAACGTGACGCGGTACATCGGCTTGTCAAAACCCATGTCGGTCCCGTAAACGAGTCGATTGGCATACTTCTCATAAAACTTCGACGCAAAGCGCGGGATTGGCGCGGTCTCGGCGTAACGCGCGGAAATGTCAGCGTACAGATTGGGATTGCGATCGAACATCTCGCCCAGCCGGGCCAAATCGTAGTCCAGGTTGGCGAAGTGGCACGCGATGAATGTAGTCCCTCGGTGTTTTGCCAGTGTGCGGTCAAAAATATCAATCATTCCCGGCAGGTTCACAATGTTCGGCTTATTGTCGAGTCGCCAGTGGTACGCGTTCATGAGGCCGTCGTTCGTCTTGTCCATCTTTTGGTACATCCAGATCGGGTCGGCGACATGCAGGCTGATCGGCATTTCAAGTCCGCCGCATCTCTCCCACACCGCATCCATGCGCGGGTCGTCGGGATGCATTCCAGGTGCTTTGGACCTGCCTGAGACTAGTCCGTTCCCCTTATCGTGGATTTCACCCACGCCGCGCGCACCCGCTTGCCGGCAGCGCTCCAGCTCCTTGACGGCGGCAGGCCCGAATCCCCGCTTGTCGTAGCCAGACAGATCCAAACCGCACCACATCTCAAAGCGATCGGGATACTTCGAGTACTTACTGTAAATATCATCGAACTCAATGCCGGTAGCCATGGTAAGGATGACAGTCTTCTGAACGCCAACCTCATCCATGGTTTTGACCCATTCCTCAATCCGCTGCGGAGTCTTGGCGTACGGATGGGAGTGCATGTCGATGATCGGGTATTTGGCCTTATCAATCTCAGTGACTGAAATTTTATAGATCGATTTCGGGCGGTAATCTTTGAGAAGAATTGTCTCGGGAGACGGCAGTCCACTCGCTTGGGGAGTGTTCCTGGGATGAACAGGTTTCGCGTCTTGCAGTGGGTTCGGGCCCGACGCCGCGACAGGTTGAAACCAGGCAGCTATTCCGACCAGATTTGCCCACTTCAGAAATAATCTTCGATCCACTTCATTTTTCATTCGCATGGAGTCACACTCAAACGATTTTCTTCAATCCCAACAGATGTTTGCACAATTATTGTCGGCCACTCGAAAATAATCGCCAACAGCGAACCAACAAACAAGCCCCTTGTCAGAGCGGAACCGAGTTTGAGCAGTCCAATCTAGCGGGTACGGGAGCTTAAACGTCTCGAAGCGTAGATGAGCATTCTTGTGATGCGGTTCGCCCGGGCCTATACGTTCTCCAGGGCAAAGACCTCGCCAAACCAAATCGCAGCACTATAAAGTACGAATTTGAAACTAGTATCGGCCTTCGGAGCGTGAGGCATCATCCGAGCGCAACGAGCCCTTATCTCGCCCTCCAGGACTGGATGAAGCGCTGGCCGGAGTCCCGGGAACGCAAATCGATCCTGCTCTTTTCCTCGGGCTTTAACTATTTTCGCGGAGGCTCCGGTATCGCGGATCCTGACCTAGATTCGACCATTGAACGCGCCCAGAAAGAAAACATCAATATCTGGACGATCTATGCCCGCGATGCACGGAGTCGGCGCGGTTCGTTCCGCACTTTCAATGCCCAATCCAACCTGACCCGGCTTTCGGAAGAAACCGGCGCCAAGTCGTACTACCTTGGTTTCGACGAACCCATCAACCTCAAGCCATACTTTGACGAAATCCAGATGCATCTCAACAACCAATATCTCCTGACGTTCGACGGCGGCAACGGCGGTGGGAAAAGAAAAGGCCGGTTCGATCGTTTCCATGTGACTAGCGAGCTTCCGAACACAAGGTTCCTCACACCGTCGGCAGTATTCCTCCCCGCGAGCGTGAGCTGAAGGCGCGCAATCTGTAGAACTGGCGTTCGTTTGGGGGACTGCATCCCAACACGAAGCGAGCGTGGAATTCTAAACCCAGGGAATCTCAGCCTCCCCGCCGGACGGCCCCCAGGTCGGACCCGGTGATCGGCCTCTACGAGATGTTCTATCAAACGATCCCGACGCGCGAGCCGAGGTGCTCGACGTTGTCGAGGAAGGCGACACGGTCGTACTTGTCGTGTAGATGCGGATCGCCATCCACTCGATGCGATCGCCCGTGCCGGGACGCCCGAGGAATTCCCCGCGATGCGTATCACCGAAGCGATCGCGCTCCGAATGGGGAGCAGGGAATTCCCCAGAGTCGAAATAGTGAACGCTATCCTTATCGCCATTCACGACACACCTAGAAATACGGGACGGGCCGCTAGGTCGAGCCGTCCCGCTCACAAATCAATTCGATCTGCGCTCGAATCAGGCTTTGGCTGCTGATGCTGCCTGCGCGCGCATCTGCTGCATGAATTGCCGCATCGTCGCGATATGACCTGGGTTTCGGCGTTCCGACCACACTTCATATCGCTTCGCCGCTTGTTCCAAGTGGGCAAGGAGCTGCTTGTTCGCAAAACGCTCGCGGAACGCGGGCACGATGGGCTTAAGCGCTTCCCACACGCCGAAGAACTCACCGCTGGTCTCAAAGAAGAGATCCTCGTGCAGTAACCCGTAATTGAGCAATGCACAGGCCTGCTCCCAATAGCCGATCACCATTCCGACATAAGCGCCGGTTTCGCTTCCCATCGGTGCGATGCGCATGGCATCGTCGATGTTATTCACGATGTAGTTTTTCCCGAACCAATCACGCGCCTGTCGTAACTTGGCTTCCCGTCGCTGGTCGTAGACCTGCATGTGAAGTTGCGCTTGTTCATGCGTCGGTTTTGATTCCATGGTGCTTTCTCCGTTTCGTTGGATTGATCTTCCTTGAATAAGCCGCGGTGACCCGAGCTTTCCAACTCTGTTTCGCCCCAGGTTGGCACCGCGCTGGGCCCCGCGACCTCGGCGGGCAGAACCGAGTACATCTTATTGTCGTTTGACGCGGGTCAAAATCGACAGTTTCGTTTCCTGAAACGTCCAGTCCTCTGAGGTCGCCAACTGTGCGTCGCCGTCTCTCCTTAAGCGCATGATTTTTCTCCTCTTAGGGAGCACGAGACGGCGGCAGTTGCAGCTTACCAGAGTTGGGCCGTAGGAAAGTCAAAATCAGTTAACACTGGCTGGGCCTGGGTGCCCGCCTCAAGGCACCCGAAGGTGCGGAGACAAGTAGTCACACTGTGGATTGTGGCAACCGCAGATTGGTACCGGAGGCTCGTCGATCTAATCTGTGATAGACCCCGACTCCGCCCGGAATCGTCGAACTCAAAGGCGAAAATAGCCGATCACAAGGGTGCAATCCGTCGAACTCACCTCCCCATGGCCGCGAGATCTCCGGGAATTATTCATGACCATCGTGGTTCGTCCCTCGGCGATAGTGGGGACCATTTTGGGGAGCCAGCGATCGTGCGCTGACACTCATCGAGGAGGCCCCGGAAAGGAAAAAAAGCGTAAGCCGTCGGACGATCTAGCGCATTGGAACGTTCCTCCTTAACCAAGCGAGAAACGTAGCATTGCTCGGGCGTTGCTTCGTCCGTGACTTTGCGTTTGGGACCGTGCTTCTATCGCTGCGAAGCAATAGTGACTGAGGGAGAATGAAACGTTTCACCGCACTTGCCAATCCTTGGGTGTCTGGGGTGATCGGCTGAGTCCTGCCTAATCCAGGTCGACTTTGCGGGGGACGGGAATACACAATTGTTGCGGACAACAACGGTCTGCAGCGATTCCGTTCGTCACAGTTGCCCGTCGCGCGTTCACTTCGCCGGCTCATTGTTAGTACAATGGGCTCAGAAAAGTATGCAACCATGACCCAATTCGAGTCGGGTGAAGGCGGCGCCAAAGTCAGATTTCCGCCTCCGCTTGTTTATTTAGTCTTCATCCTTTTCGGGGTCGCCATCCAACGCACGGCGGCGCCGTTAAGAATTGGGGCCGGCAGTTTCTTCATACGCGCGGCGGGAGTGGCCGTCGTCCTCGTTGGATTGTGGCTGAATGTCGACGCGTGGAAGCTCTTCCAGCGCAGCGGCCAGCACCCGGCGCCGTGGAAGCCGTCTCCCGAGCTTGTGCTGAGCGGAGCATACCGATTCACCAGGAATCCCATGTATTTGGGGATGACGTGCATCCAAGTCGGTCTCGGGCTGGCCCTAAACAATTTCTGGATCTCTCTGCTAGCCGCGTTTTCCCTCTTGACTGTGCATTTCATCGCGGTATTGCCGGAAGAAAGGTACCTTACCGAGAAATTTGGAGACAGCTACAGGGGCTACCTTATCAAAGTGCGGAGGTACATCTAATGCGCGGAAATTGGGGCGGGTATGAGGTACTTTTTCGATTACCGGGCACTGCCCTTCTTTACTTAGCGGTAAGGGAGAGGAGGTTGCAGTGCCACTCGCAGCACGAGAAGTTTCCAATTCACCTCTTCGGTCAAAAGAACGACACTCATTCGGTGCATCCAGACGCGAGCGTCCTCGCTAGCAATGCGTTCTCCCATAAAATAGTGGCCTCAAACAAAGCATTTTCTCGGCGAGCGTCGTCAATCAGTTGTTCCGAGTTTAGAGATTTGAGTCGGGAAAGAAAAGTCTCGAGCACGGTTTCATCGGCGGCTCGGCGATTTTCCGATTTGTTTGTGAATTGTCTGTGCTTCGAGGCCCCCTAAAAACCAAGGTTTGCGCGGCAACGACGCTGTTAGATCACCAGATTGAACAGCTCGTTCAAGAGAATTTTCTTTCCACTTGGCATAAGTGCTTCGGTTTTGGATGCACATCGTTCGTTGTGGTTCGTAGAACCATGATTTATTCGTAGCGCAGCGCCACCAGGGGATCGACTTTCGTCGCGCGACGCGCGGGTATGTAGCACGCCAGCATCGCCACCAAGCCAAGGCCGACCGCGACAGTGACATACGTGAGCGGATCGGTCGGCTTCACTCCGTACAGAAACGTGGAAATCAGCCGCGCCAATGCAACGGCCAGCGCGACTCCGATGGCCACCCCGATCGACGTCAGTTTTAGAGCCAACTTAGCAACCATGCAAAGCACATCTTTGGGATGTGCTCCGAGGGCCATGCGCACACCAAATTCGTGCGTGCGCTCGTTCACCGAGTAAGACATCACGCCATAGATTCCGGTCGCAGCCAGCAACACAGCCAATCCAGCGAAAATCCCCAAAAGTTGCATGTAAAAGCGCCAATCCCCCAGCGACAGCGCAATAATATTCTCCATGGTCATGATATTTGTCACCGGCTGATTGGGATCAATTTCCGCGATTGCCTGCTTCACTTCCGTTGCGAGATTGCCCGCACCGGCGAACGGTGTCGAACCGGTGCGCAGCACCAAGGCCTTGTGCAAATGCGCACGTGCCGCTCCACCGGGAAAAATTGCCGGCTGCTGCACAAACGGCGCGTACACAAATGGAGGCGTTTCCTGTCCCAGGCCAAAATGTTTGACATCGCCCACTACGCCGACAATCTGCCTCGGGCTTGTCTCATCAACCGGATACGGATCGTAACGAAGCAGAATTTGCTGGCCGATGGGATCTTCATTTGGGAAATACTTGCGCACCAACGCTTCATTGACCACCACGACCCACGGCGCTCTCTCCGTATCATGCTCGTCCAGATAGCGCCCCCTCAGCAGCGGGATTTTCATCATGTAAAACACGTTGACGCTGACCTCGCTGTATCCGCCTTGCGGGCGATTTTCCGGCGTCGGCACCGCGTGACCGATGATCGAAAACGAGTAAAACTCCGCGCAGCATCGCGTGGGTAAAGCGCCAATCACAGCGGCCGATTCGATTCCAATGTGTCCCTGTAACTTCTCTAACACCCGCTGATAAAAAGCGGTGACTGCCGGCAGAGTTTTTTCCATGTCGCCACCGGGGACTCTTTCCAGATATTTGCCACCTTCGGGGAGCTGAATGTCCATCGTTAGCAGATGGTTGTAATCGAAGCCCGGATTCACCCGCTGCAGGTGCAGCATGGTGTTGATCATCAGTCCGGCACTGACCAGCAATACCATAGCTAGCGCGATTTCCGCGGCCACTAACGAATGCCGCGCCCAGCGGCCCGATACCGTCGTCGCCTTGCGCTCACCTTCTCGCAAAACGACGTGGAGATCGGGACGCGAAGCCTGAATTGCCGGGGCCAGTC
>Ga0306926_10009663_pt1 | contig 10626 bp, 9 predicted proteins | sample flu12Cox44000178_FD_203759 | JGI IMG/M metagenome (GOLD analysis project Ga0306926, IMG submission 203759) | Lab enrichment of tropical soil microbial communities from Luquillo Experimental Forest, Puerto Rico - flux8day.12C.oxic.44.000.178 (v2)... | ecosystem: Environmental > Terrestrial > Soil... | reverse complement strand
TCCTAATGTCGCCAGGGATCCTGTTCTATCTGTCGCCTGACAACAACCAGACGCTGCTTGGCGGCTGAAGCTCGTGTGCTGGCTCCCCGAAGCACCGAGGCGTACACCAAGCATTCTCGCGCCGCAGTCCCCAACGATCGAGCCGAAGCGCTAGGCAGTGTTTTGCGCTTCACGGTACGATCCCAGTCCCGGAAGGAGCTCGAGCCGCTTCGATAGCATCTGGGGTTCTGGTGTCGGCCGTGTGAACACGGCCGCGCCACCGCATGGTCCCGCCCATCGCCCCCATCGCCCGGACTCCATCCTGTCGCCCGCCGGGGTTACCCGCATATCAAGGGAGCGGTCGTAGGCAGAAATGATCGCTGCCAACGTAGTATTCACGGCAAGGCCAGGGGACAGGCGAGATTAGCACCATGTCGATGTCTATACTTCCGTGTACTTTCACGCGCGGGTTCGACTTCGGCTGGGGCGTCAGATCACCTCGATCGATGACCGGGAAAACACCCCGAGGCGGCAGCGCCGAGCCCTGGACGATCCGCACCTCTACGCGACGATCCGCGCGTCGACCTTTGGGTTGCGCCCCAGCGTGTTGAGCGTTATTGCAAGACCCTTGGAGAGCGCGGTTTGCGCGGTGAAGCCGAGCCGTTCGACAGCGCGCCGCGGATCGCCGATCGAGATCCGCACCTCGCCGCAGCGCACCGGACGGTGATGCACGACGAGTTCGGTTCCGCACAACTCCGCCATGGTCTGTGCAAGATCCAGCACGCGCGTCGCCTTGCCGGTACAGACGTTGAAGACGAAAGCGCTGGTGGTCGCTGCGTGCATTGCGCACCGCAACGCACAGACCGCATCGCTGATGTAAGTGAAATCACGGGCCTGCTCGCCGTCACCAAAAATCTCGACCGCCTCACCGCGAAGCAGCCGGTCGGCGAAAATCGAGATTACCCCGGAATATGGGGACAGCGGATCTTGCCGCGGTCCATAAAGGTTGAAGAAGCGCAACCCGATTGTCGGCACCCCATGTATCGCGCCGGCGATGCGGGCGTGCAGTTCGCAAGCATGCTTATCGACGCCATATGCGCTAAGCGGCGCTGCGGGGCTCTCTTCGTCGACCGGGAAGCTACCGCAATTCCCATAGATCGCGGCAGTCGAGGCGTAGACAACGGGCACTTCTCGATGGCGACGCGACGGTCGCGCCTGATCGAAAACGTTAATCGTGCCGGTGAGATTGACTTGATGGGTGCGGAGCCACTCGAGATGTGAGCGAGCCACAGAAGCGATTGCGGCAAGGTGAAAGCAACCATCGACACCGTCGAGCGCGCTCTCGACCGCTGCCGGATCGGTGACATCGGCTTCGATTAGCTCGACCTGATGCGGCACATTCTTACGGTGACCGCTCGAAAGATCATCGAGAACTCTAACCGTATCGCCTTCGTCCAGTAACGCGCGGACCAGATGCGAGCCAATGAACCCAGCGCCGCCGGTCACCAGAAAACAAGACATCAAAAATCCCTGAGGCTGTTACGAAAACGGTACCCGGCGATATTCAACGGAGGGCCCGGCTCTTCCTCTTATGTCCCTTGATTTCGAAGCTTTGAAAACATCGATTGTGCCCCTTACGTTCCGCCGGCTGCGTCTGTGCTCGGTGAAGCAAAACCGTCTATCCCACGAACGGTCACCGAGCCCGATTGGTCACGCATACTGCTGTTTTATGCAGGTGGAAAGCAGATTCAACGTTAAGATAGCTAAAAACCGCTTTCGCTTGTTACCAACTGTTATAAAACTTTAACATTCGTTTAAATCGCTTCCCACTAGGCGATCCCGAGGCACAGAGTTAGCCTGGGTGCACTGTGTTTCAAAAGCAGCCGACGATGTGAGCCGTCAGCCGCGGCGGTGAGGAGCTACGCGCTATCTTCGGGCCCTGTCAAAGCCGCGACGAGCATGAGACGATCGCAGATGCATATTTGCCAGTTTCGGGTAAGGGTCTGTTTCCTCGCGCTTTTCGCTCAGGTCTTGGTTCTGCCGTCTGCAACCGGACAGCAGATGTTTCGATCGGACGAATGGATTACGGAGTGTGAGGCTGCCCCCGGGAAAGGCGCGCCCGACTGCTCGATTACGGTACCGTTTTGGCAAGCCCGAGCCGGCCAAGGTGGCTCATTCGCCTTGGTTGTTATCCTCCAGACCGGCAGCATCGGCATCGTCGGTCAGCCGTTTCCCGAGAAGGCGGTGCTCCGGGTCGACAAAAACCCGCCAATCGAGTGTAGACAGACGCGATATTGTATCTTTCCCAGCGCGCAAGCTCTCGCCGTCGTCAACCAGCTAAAGGTTGGGTCGCTCATATTGATCGATGTGATCACAGCCAAAGGAACGTTCAGCTTCAGTTTGACGCCGAAGGGGTACCAGGCGGGAATGGCGAAAATCCGTGCATGGGGGTATCGCTTCTCCCTGGATTAGCCGGCTTTGTCCCTCTTGCCAGCGTTTCGAGCCGTAAGATCGGTCAAAGAACGAGAGACCACTTTTTGACGCGGTACCTGACACCGGGCTGACGACGGTAGGGTTAAGGTGGCAAACGACAGCCGGCGGAACGAGGTTCAGATGGCGCGCGCCGACCGTCGGACAGGCGCTGGGTCGAAGACCGAAGGTAGGGCCGATGGGCAGCAATACAGGGTTAGAACCCGCTCGCTCCGCCGATCGGCGGAGCTTTTGGGACGAACCAGAACCATTGGACTGGTCGCCGCAGGGCGCAATCGACGGACTGACCAGACGAGCGGCACTGACTGTCGTGCTTGCGTTGTCGCTCGGACTATGGGCTGCTATCTGGACGGCCGTTGCCTCATTGGCGTCTGCCATATTCGGCTAACACTGGCGATACCTTCCGAGCCCTTCGGCAGATTCCTTGTACCCTCGATTGGGCGGTGGGCACTAAACGGGCGAACCTGCGAAACGCAGCCGGTCTCGTGGGCCACCAATTGGGCGGCGATCCGGCAGCTCGCAAGGCCGTCCCCGTAAGGATTTGCGACGCGGCTCATGCGCTGGTACGCCTGCGGATCGTCGAGCAACGCCTGCATTTCGTCAAACAGCCGCCGCTCGTCGGTTCCAACCAGCTTGGCCAAACCATGCTCCATCGCTTCCGGCCGCTCAGTCGTATCGCGAGTGACCAACACGGGTTTGCCGAAGGACGGCGCCTCCTCTTGGATCCCGCCGGAATCGGTGACCACGAAATGGCATCGCTTTAGCAGAAAGACGAGCCCGGGATAATCGACCGGATCGACCAGAAGAACGTTGCTCTGCCGCTGCAGCGGTTCGGTCGCTCGCCGCACATTGGGGTTGGGGTGGACCGGAAAGACGATGGCTACGTCCCGTCGCAGCGCGATCCGCGCCATCGCCTGGCAAATCCGCACGAGCCCGCCGTCGAAGCTTTCGCGGCGGTGACCCGTCATCAGGATCACGCGTTGATGCTCGGGGAAACGTCCGTCGAGGATCTTGCCCGCTCGCGCCCGCAACTCCCCCGGCCGGTCCAACAGAGCCGACACCCACAGCAGGGCGTCGATCCCGGTATTGCCGGTTACAAGGATCCGATCGCGGGCCATTCCTTCTCGCAGGAGATTGTCGCGGGCCCGAGCGGTCGGGGCGAAGTGAAGATCGGCTACCTCGCTGACGAGCCTGCGGTTGACCTCTTCGGGCCACGGCGCATAGATGTTGTCGGTGCGCAGCCCGGCCTCGACATGCGCCACCGGAATTCTGTGGTAGAACGCCGCAAGAGCCCCGGCAAAGGTCGTGGTCGTGTCCCCCTGCACGATCACTCGGTCGGGTCGGTAGGATGAGAGGATCCCATTCACGCCCGACAATGCGGCCCCCGTCAGATAGGCTAAGTCCTGATCCGGCCGCATGATTTGGAGATTCCAATCCGGCCGTAGGCCGAACAGGTCGAGGACTTGCGCCAGCAGCTCACGATGCTGACCGGTCACGCAGACCTTGCACTGAAAATTCGCCCGAGACGAGAGTTCCCTGACCACCGGCGCCAGCTTGATCGCCTCCGGGCGCGTCCCAAAGACAAACAGAAGCTTCATCTTGCCTCGGAGCTAACCATATCCGTGTGTGAGGCCGGTTACGTCGATGACGACGCGGCGCATCAGTTCTTCGCGCGGAATCTTCCGAAACCGGGAATGCGCCACTAGCAGAGCGACGATGTCCGCGTGGCGGACCGCCTCCTGTGTGTCGCAGAACGAGACGTTCGACAGTGTCGCCAGCTCTTCCGGCAGCGCGCTCAAATTCGGATCGGCGATCAGGATCTGCTCTTCGCCGGTGCGCGCCAGTTGCCCGGTAATCTCGATCGCCGGGCTCTCCCGCACATCGTCCACATCCGGCTTGTAAGTCAACCCGAGGCAGGCGATGACCGGCCGTTTGAACCGTTCGGCACGTTCGCGGATCTGCGCGACGACGAATTTCGGCTTGGCGTCGTTGACCTCGCGGGCGGTGCGGATCAGCCTGCTGCGTTCCGGCGCAGAGGCGACAAGGAACCATGGATCCACGGCGATGCAATGCCCGCCGACCCCTGCTCCGGGTTGCAAGATTCCGACCCGCGGATGCCGGTTGGCAAGTTCGATGACCTGCCAGACGTTGAGCCCGAGCTGATCACAAATCAGCGACAACTCGTTGGCAAAGGCGATGTTCACATCGCGGAATGCATTCTCGGCAAGCTTGACCAGCTCGGCCGTCGGCGCGTCGGTGCGGATCGTCTTCCCTTGCAGGAAAATCTGGTAAACCGCTTCGGCGTGGCTGGCACAAGCCTCGGTCATGCCGCCAATGATGCGGTCATTCTCGATCAGCTCGCGGACCATGCGGCCGGGCAGCACGCGTTCTGGACAATGCGCGACATGCACGTCGAGTGGTTCCGCATGGCGCCCCGGCGGGAACGACAGGTCCGGCCGCAGGCGGGCGAGCCGGGCGGCCAGCCGTTCGGTCGCACCCACCGGCGAAGTCGATTCGAGTATCACGACGTTGCCCGAAGCGAGGATCGGCGCAACCGCGTCGGCCGCCGCGTCGATATAGTCGAGGTTCGGCGACCGGTCGGCGTTGAATGGCGTCGGAACTGCGATCACAAACGCGTCGGCGGGCTCCGGCCGTGAGGTGGCACGCAGGTTGCCCAAAGTCGTCGCGGCGCGCAGCAGCATGTCGAGATCGGGCTCGGAAAAATAAGGCTGCCCCGCATTGACCGCGTCGACCACCCGCGGATTGATGTCGACGCCGATCACCTCGACGCCGCGGCTGGCCAAAGTCGCCGCCGTCGGCAAGCCGATATAGCCGAGACCGATGACGCATACCGTCCTGATCGGGTAATCCATCGACCGGCAGCCTAAGTGTAATCCAAAACTTAACTCGGAATATCACAGATTACGATTTGCGACGGCCGCATCAATATCCGAAGAACGTTGTTGTGGCAAGTGCGTCCTCCCATCATCGTCGTTAACAAAGGCTCTTGCTCTCGCGCATATACCCACTAAAGTCTCAGATGAGCTCGGATGACATTGATTAGTGGGAGGCTTCCGGCATGGCTGCGACACCCGGAGCTCCAAAGGTTGAGGACTACCAATTCGCCGCTGACGGCCAAGTGCCGAACAACCCTCGGCTGCTGGTGCTCGTCTACCGCGGCGCGTTCCAAACCAGCGACGATACCGCGGTGAGCTGTGTGGCGCTATTCGACCGCAATGGCTGGACGGGCGCCTGGAAGAACGGCGTCTATCCGCATCATCACTATCACAGCAGTGCGCACGAGGTGCTCGGCATCGCCGCCGGTCGGGTCCACGTCAGGCTCGGTGGCGAGGGTGGGCTGAACGTGGAGCTGCGTGCTGGCGATGTCGTCGTGATCCCGGCCGGCGTCGCCCACAAAAACGAGGGAGCGAGCCCGGACCTCCTCGTCGTTGGCGCTTATCCGCATGGGCAGAAACCCGATATGCGCCGTCCCGGTGCTACCGACCACGTCGGCGCCGCGCTGCAGATCGCCAGCGTACCGCTACCCGCCGGCGACCCGGTTTACGGTACTGCGGGGCCGCTGCTCGAGCGCTGGCGCACCGCAGAGCGCGACTGATGCGGTCGGCCCGGTGTCCCCCAGCTGCGGGTTACAGGCAACGCCCGGTGTAGACAATGTCGCCACCGTTGCCGAACGGCCCTTCCCAAGGTTGTACGAACCGCCGTGTCTCGACGACATAGCCGGCGGTGCACATTCCATGGGCGGTGAGCGCCTCTGCGAGCCAGTCGCGTCGGATCTGCTCGGCCGCGCCATCGTCATTTGCCGTCATCACCGTATTGGTCCACGCATCGTAGGTGAAGGTCGCCGGCGTGTCGGCGGCGAAATTGTCGACGCGAACCGGGTCGTTGTCGATTATGCAACCGGCGAGCAGGGCGAGGCAGGCGAGGACGGGCGCACGCATCTGGTTCGACTTTCTGGTCAGCTCCGTCGCCTCTCTTCCCTCTTTCTCCATCCCGAAGCAAGCAGCACGCGATCCGACCTTATTCTGCCGCCCGCGCGGCGGTTGCTCGCCAGTTGCAGCCGCGCTAGAAGATGCCCTCGTATCGGCCGTTAACCATCTAGAATGAATGACGACATGCTGAGCCTGCAGCCGCTCTCCACCGACCAGCTGCGGGGTGATCGGATCACGGCGATTGCAAGTGCGGTGCAGCGCCGGCCGATCGTTCTCGTCTTGGGTATGCATCGCAGCGGCACGTCGTTGTGCTCGCATATTCTGAGTGCGTTCGGGGTCGATATGGCCGACAAGATCCCGGGTCCGGGGAACCCGGCGCCGACGCCGGACAACCCGCGGGGTCATTGGGAGCGCTGGGAGATCGTCGAGTTTCACGATCGAATTCTCCGCCTCTTCAACCGGGAATATTCAGGACGCTTTCACGATTTCGCCCTGCCGGTGGCGTGGTGGGCAGACCCGCGGGTGGCCGAGATCAGACGCGAGATCGTGGCTTTTCTCGAAGAGCGAATGGGTGCGGGGTATTTCGGCTTCAAGGACCCGCGGACGGTGCGGCTGATGCCGGTTTGGCACCAGATCTTCGGCGAGCTCAAACTGGCGCCAAAGATCGTGCTGTGCCTGCGCAATCCGGCACAAATTGGACGATCGCTGGGTGCGCGTGACCGCCTCGATCCCGAGATCGGGGAATACCGGTGGCTCGTCCACATGATCGATTTCTTTCGATACGCGAATAATTACGATTTTTGCACGATAGAATATGAAGAATGGTTTAGCCGGCCCTCGGTCAACGCCGAGAAATTACAGCAATTTCTCGATTTGCCGTGGCAGCAGAGCGAAGCCGATCTCGCACTGGTACTGTCGGGCGTCATCGATCCCACTGCCCGACACGACAGCTCCGATCATTGGGAACCCGCCCAACCGTTGGTCCGCACTGTGTACGAGTTCGCTAGACGCATCGATCAGGACGGAGTGCGTGATCAAATCAGCTCCATCGTCGCTCAGTTTCTCGGCTTTCAGCAGTTGCAGCTGCCGCTCATCGCGAAATTCGAGGCCGTCGCCAAAACCGCGGACAAATATTCCGAGATCGAACAGCAAGTGGGGTCCTTAAGGGCGGTGGTCAGCCAACGCGAAGCAGCGCTTGCGGACCTGTCTCACCGGGTCGACGAGCTTGTCGCAGCGCTCGATGCGGCGCGTGCCGAGAGTGCAGCGCGTGAGACCGCCCTCCGGCGCGGCGAGCAAGAGGCGGGAGAGGCCGCCCGCGCGGGACTTGCTCTGCAAAGCGAAATTATCACGCTCTGGGAGACGCTGGTGCAGGCGGAGGACGCTGAGCAGCAGCGCACAGCCGCGACAGAGACGATGCAGGCCGAGATCGCTGTATTGCGCGATGCGTTGGCGCAGGCGGAACGGACCGAGCTGGAGCGTGCGATAACCGTAAAAGCGACGGAGGTTGAAATCGCTGTCCTGCGCGACGCGCTGGCGCAGGCGGAACGAGAGCGTACGACAGCGGCGGAAGCGATGCGGAACGAGACCGCAGCGTTGTGTGAGCGCCTGAGTCAGGCTGAGCGTGCTATGCCATCAGGCCTACGGCGGATGGCGCTCCATCGCCTCCTGCGACGATTCCGCAGCAGCACAACTCCTCTTGGCCAGACTGACCAACGAATTTCCTGACCTGACGGCACAAGTATGTGTGTCGCCGATAGATACGAAATTGGGGGTCTTGGTGAGGTGATCGCACGCGGGAATGCGAGCAAGGAGGCGGATTTTATCGGCGTCGTTTCCGCCAGAGACGTCCTTGGTTGCGACGCTCTCCTCCAGATGGCGGTATTTCGAGCAAGATGGCTTCGCGAACGCTCTTCTCACCGTATTCGTAACGCAGCGCGAGAGCGCGCATATAAAGGTCGCGGGAGTAACGACACCGCCGGATGGGCGCGAGGTCTCAGGCGGTCGATAAACCCGGAACCGAATAGCGGATTTCGTGATCCGCCTTTCCCCATCAACGAAAATACTGCAACTCGCCCCACAGCGTGGACCGATCAGTGAGGTTGGTACTAAATGTTTGTGCTACGCCGCCTGAGGTTAATTGATAAATATTGGCGGCTGGTGTTCCGCGACTGTCCATGGATAAGAGAAGGCTTCCGTAAAGCGATTTCCACCCGGTGTAATACCGAGGCGCGCCACCCCCACCAAGCGCCGCGTTTGCCGCTTCTCCGATTGGCAGATCGACGAGTGCAAGCGCCCCGGTGTTTGTCCCCTTACTCGAAAGGTTTAGGACAAAATCGACGACCATCAATTGACCAAGAAGCTGGTAATAACTCCGTCGCACAGAATAGGTTATGCCATTCGTCGAACCACCCACCGCTAGGGCAGCTGGTGTTGTCATCGCGATTTTGCCGGTATACATCGGCAAGGTCGAGGTCAGCGCATTGGCGTCGAAAGCGTTCCCCGCAAGCTGGGGGTTGGTAACGGCTATCTGCGGCTTCACGCTCGAGCTCGCGATATCGTATCCACGGTTGTTGTAAAAATTCTCCGACGACGATACCTGTACCATTGTTGTGGGATCCTGATCGTAGATACCATCATTCATACATGCCGCGACAACATTGCCGTGGAACAGCACTTTGCCGCCGGTAAACGACACGATATTGACGCAATTGGCCGCCGGATCCTTATGGCCCCATTGTCCGCCGCTCGCTATCCAACCGCCAAAGTCGATCAGTTTGGTGCCACCCTGCCACTGTATTGGAGGGCTGTTGTCGTCAATGACAACGTCATGGTGCTGCGAAATGTCGAGATAAGTACTGGCTCCAAAGGTAACGGTCTGATTGCCCGTTTTGGTGACTGCCTGGTCGATCATAACATTGTGCTGATTGCCGATAATGTCGACCGCATCGAATGACAGGCCGCCAACGCCACCGGCGATATGAACCCCGTTTACCGGCAGGGCACTGGCGCCTGTTTGCGAATCCGTCGGGGAAATTTTCCCGCGGCCAAACCGGATCTCACCGACGAAATTCGGCCACCAGGTTTCTGACTGCCGCGAACCATTGAGCAGCACGATATCATTCGAGGCCCCCGCCATCTGAACATAAGGCACATCGATAATGTCGCATTCGTCAAACCAAATGCCGTTGTAGAACTTTCCATTCCCGGGCTGCCCATCGATTACGGGATCAATGCGCGAGGTCACAACATGCCATAAATGTAGTGCCGCACCAGCCGTCATCTGGGTTGTACTGGTAATGCGAAACCCAGTAAGCGTGGCGCCTCTAGTCGCTCCGCTGCTGCCGGGGGTGCCAATCTCGATCAGATCGGTTGCCGTCCCCTTACCGACGTATTGCAGCACCGAACCGTGGCCCGACCCGGTTATGGCAAAATCGTTATATCCGGACGCGATCGACAGCATCGATGAAAAAAGCGAACGGCCTGGCGGCATGTTCAGCTTTGCGGAATGCTTGGCGACATAGGTGAAGGCTCGTTGGAGGGCGGCGGTGTCGTCGGTCGCGCCGTCGAACTTGGCGCCCTCTTCTCGCGGGTCGAGCCCGGAAGACGGGATCACGGCCTCTGCGCACCCGCCGTCGGCGAGCGCGATTTCGAGATATCCGTCGGCGGTGGCGCAGGCTTGGGAGAAGATTTTGAACGTGAGCGCGGGAGCATCGCCAGCCGCGCTCACGCCTTCGCGCACAACCACTCGATGATCCGAGGATTTCAAGCGGGCGAGCTCCGGGTTTGTAGGAATTTTGGCAACCCGGCCCGCCTCTGGTGCGGAGGAACCCGCGCGCTCATTCCGCACAGTCTGAGAGCCCGCAGAGGATACACTCATTAGGAATATCGACAGGCAAATGAACCCCGAACACATCAAGGCCTTGACCGACTGCAGGTACATAAAATGGCGCTCTCTCTTTCAGGGGGCGTCGAGCCATAAAACGCTGCCTAGGCTTTGGAATTCTCAGGTAGCGTCGATCAAGTTTGTTCCGCTCCCTACGGAAATAGGAGTCTAAGAGACGCGCCTATTGCAGATATGGCTCTGACATCCGTGACCGCCCCACGATGTGAGCCAGTAGTGCGGTGCAGCACGGTGACGTTATGAAAGCTCGGACGGGTCAGGGCTCGCTCAGTCCACCCAGTGGAGGGGAAGACCAATGAGGCTAAG
>Ga0306926_10009660_pt1 | contig 10628 bp, 8 predicted proteins | sample flu12Cox44000178_FD_203759 | JGI IMG/M metagenome (GOLD analysis project Ga0306926, IMG submission 203759) | Lab enrichment of tropical soil microbial communities from Luquillo Experimental Forest, Puerto Rico - flux8day.12C.oxic.44.000.178 (v2)... | ecosystem: Environmental > Terrestrial > Soil... | reverse complement strand
CAATGGATCGATGTCGGGACCTTTGATGGTGGTGCATGAGGGTGACTACGTCGAAGTAACGCTGGTCAATCCCGAGACCAATTCGATGCCGCACAACGTTGACTTCCACGCCGCGACCGGTGCGCTTGGCGGCGCCGAACTTTCGCTGGTCAATCCGGGCGAACAGGTGATCATCCGCTGGAAGGCAACGCGCACGGGCGTATTCGTCTATCATTGCGCACCGGGCGGACCGATGATCCCCTGGCATGTCGTCTCCGGCATGAACGGCGCGGTGATGGTGCTGCCGCGCGAAGGCCTGACCGACGGCAATGGCAGACCGCTGCACTACGACAAGGTCGTTTATATCGGCGAGCAGGATCTCTACGTGCCGAAGGACGAGAAAGGCAAATACAAGTCCTACGATTCACCTGGGGACGCCTATAACGACACCGTCGAAGTGATGCGCAAGCTGACGCCAACCCATGTGGTGTTCAACGGCAAGGTGGGCGCGCTGACAGGCAAGAATGCATTGACGGCCAGGGTTGGCGAGACCGTGCTGATCGTGCACTCGCAGGCCAATCGCGACAGCCGGCCGCATCTGATCGGCGGCCATGGCGACTATGTCTGGGAGACCGGGAAATTCGCTAACGCCCCGCAAACCGGTCTGGAAACATGGTTCATCCGCGGCGGCTCAGCAGGTGCTGCGCTCTACACCTTCCGCGAGCCCGGCATCTACGCCTATGTGACCCACAATCTGATCGAGGCGGTCGAACTCGGCGCCACCGCTCACTTCAAGGTCGATGGCAAGTGGGATGACGACCTGATGACCCAGGTGAAAGCGCCTGCGGAAATTCCCCCTCCCGCGACCAACTGAGGTCTGCTTCGCTTCGGCGTCGGCGCAAGCCGACGCCGAAAAGACGAACCGAGCGAGACGGCCATGCTTGTTGCCTTCAAACTCAAACTTGCGCTCGCCTGCGTCGCCGGGTTCGCCGGCCCGCTGGCCGTCGCTCCGCTGCTTTCGACAGATTTTTCGTCCGATCCTGCCTCACAAAGCGAGCAGGCGTTCGTGGAATTGCGGCCTTCCACGGTGTCTTATCGGCTCGCCGGCGATTTCACCCGCGCCGGCAAAACGGCCGAGGCGCCGCTCGTCACCCTGCGCTTCGAGCGACCGATTTCGATCATGAAGCACCAGGTGAGCGCGAGCGACTATCAACGCTGCGTCGATGCGGGTTCATGCCGCCCGCTCGAAGCCGGCGTCGTGATTGCCGCCGATCGTCCTGCGGTGCGCGTGAGCTGGCGCGACGCGGACAGCTATGCCGACTGGCTGTCGCGCAGCACCGGCTGGCACTATCGGCTGCCGACCGACGAGGAATGGGCGTTGGCGGCGGGCAGCCGATATGTCGATGACGGATTGCCGGTCGACGACAACGATCCCTCCAGGGGCTGGATCGCCCGTTACGAACGCGAATCCGAACGACGCCCCCCTGACGATGCGGTGCGCCCGTTCGGCAGTTTCGGCGTCAACGAAAACGGCCTGCTCGACGCATCTGGCAATGTCTGGGAATGGACTTCCACCTGCTTCGTGCGAACCGCCCTCGACGCTGCCGGGAAAGGTATCTCGAACAATGCGAATTGCGGTGTCCGCGTCGCCGAAGGCGCCCACCGCGCCTATGTCACCGATTTCATTCGCGACGCTCGCGCCGGCGGCTGTGCGGTGGGCGTGCCGCCAAGCAATCTCGGCTTCCGTCTGGTGCGCGAGCAAGACGCGCCTTCCTCACTCGAGAGCCTCTCGACGGCGCTCCGCAAGCGGTGGGCGAACGTGATGTCTTAACGTCACACCACTAGCGCGTCAGCGCAGCCGCAGGTCCAGTGCGAGGCTTGTGCAGGCACGGCGACAGCAGTACGCGGATCTGCTTGCTCTCGCATTGCTTGCCGAGCACGGGTTCGCTGCCATAGGCAGCCACCGTCTCCTCAAAGCCGAGGCAGCCCAGTCGATAGATCAGTTGCTGCGATAACATCCCTTCGAAATAGCCGCCATGCACGTTGGGCCTGTGACCCGGGAGAAGGTAGGCGAAAAGCAGCCGCAGATGCGAGTAGAAGCGCATTTTCGCGGACCTATTGTAGCGCTTCTGCCAATTGGCAAAGGTGAGCAGTGACCGCTTCTCGCCGCTTTCATCCTGATCGACATAGTCGGTGCAATCGAAATAGGTGAAGACTTCCGGCAACGAAATCTGCGCCCTCACCCGCCGCTTCTCGTTCGGCTGACGGCGGGATTCGGCCTGGTCGAGCGAATCGTAGAGCTCCTGCAGCGTCAGGTCTCCGACGCGCAGCGTGCGCAGGAATCCGCCCGCCCGGGCCGGATCGATCAGGCCGAAATTGCTCGACAGGATCGCGACATTGCCGAGCCTGAAGCCGTGTTTGCGATTCTTGGTCGGAAACACGAAATAATTCGCAAGCGTCGAGATCTGACGCAGCACCTCATCGCCTTCATTGCTGAAGAGATACGCCTCCTCGAACCGCGACAATGCCGAGGCCAGGAAATTTCCCCGGTTCGACAGCAAGGCCTCGGCGGGAATGTCCGGCGAAACCAGCACGAAGCGCTTCAATTTGAAGACGTTGCCGATTCTCTGGAGATGCGGCGCAGGCGTGGGTCCCGCCACGCCGAATTCGTTCAATGCATCTACCGGCGTGGAGAAGACGTCGGACAGCGTGCGGATGGTGTTGGTCACCACGAAGCCGCCCATGCTGTGTCCGATGAAGGAGAGTTGAACATCGTGATGGATAGGGGCGCCCGCGCCGCTGCGCAGCTTCATGACTTCACGGTCGATGGCGCGGATGATCTGGATGAGATCGGGAACGCCGTAGTTCGAGGCCCGGTAATTGTCCCTGAAGTAGACGATGACGCGCAGCAGGGCTGCGGTCAGCACGAGGCCGGCCAGCGTCAGGCCGATCATGGTCACGAGGTGGTCGGCAATGATATTGCGCAGAAATCGCAAAACATCGAATGCCCAGGGACTATCGGGCGCGAAATAGAAAAACACGAACGGCACGATCGCGAGGATTGCGCCGAGATAAAGGATCCAGGTCGGCAATGTCGGCATCGCATCCCAGGTGCCGTGCCAGGGCTGTCCCATCTTCTCCGACGGCCAGCGATAGCCGAGGCAGACCAGGCCCTCCCGGCTGCGGATCGCCTGATCCCCGTCCACCGCGATCGCCGCAGCCGCATAAGTTTTCAAAACGTCCGGTTTCGGATTGTTGAAACCGTGAACCATCACGACGAGATTTGGATGTTTTCCCTTGGCAAGGTCGGCCGCGACCTGCCGCACCGCGTCGTCCGAGTTGGGGATCAACTGCAGATGCGGCAGCGGATCGGTCGATATCTGGTCGGTGTCGTCGACATTGTTCGGCGCCGTGCTCTCGATGAAATAAATCGGGATATTGACGCCCACGGCTTCGTAGGCAGTGAAAAAAGTCATGGCATCCCCCTTTAACCCGCGCAAGGCAAGCGCCGCCGGGCCGAGCAGGATCAAAACCAGTCAACAAGCTTTGGTTGTATCGTTTACCAGTCTGCCACCTGCCGCGGCAAACCTCAAGGGACCGAAAGGCCTGCGGCTAGCGGCCCTCCACCAGGAAATTCCCGATCGCGTCGAGGAATAGATCCGGCGCCTGCAGTTGGGGAACGTGTGCGCAACCGGTAACGATTTCAAGCCGCGCGTTCGGCAACATTTCCGCCAATTCAATCGACATCGGCGGCGGCGTCGCCTCGTCGTGCTCGCCGACCAGAACCAGCACCGGCACCTTGACCCTGGACAGCTCGCCACGAAGGTCGAGCTCGGCCAATGCGGTGCAGGCTTGCTGCAGAACCTCAGGCTCGGTCTTCAGGAAGGCCTCGCGGCGATCGCGCATCAGCTCCGGATGGGATGCCTGAAATTCCGGCGCAAACAGCCGCCGCATTGCCACGTCCGTGATCGCCGAAAGTCCGTTGGCCTTCGCGGCGCCGGCCATGTTGCGGAACGCTTCGCGCCCGCTTTCCGAAAACGCCGCACCACAATCGGCGAGAACGAGCTTGTCGGCGAGGCCGGGATGACGGATCGCCATTTGCAGCGCCACGAACCCGCCATAGCCGTTGCCGAGCACGATCGTCTCGCGGCCTCCGGCCGCATCCTTCACCGCTTCCGCCATGCGATCGGCGACCGCCGCAAGACCGCCGTTGACCGCCTTCGAGCGGCCGAAGCCGGGCAGTTCCGGAACGATGACGCGATTGCGACGCGCAAGCTTTGCCACGATCGCATCGAAACTCGCGCGGTCCGATAGCAGTGAGTGAAACAGGAACAATGCCGGCGCCTGGCTTGAACCCTGGCCGAGTTCAGCTGCGTTCACCGTGTTGTTGGCGAAAAGGCGGTCCATGCCGGTCTAGATCCTTTGTATTGAAAAAGCGCCCCGACGAGCGCGTCCGATTGATAAATCAAAATCCGCATCTTTCAAGCCGCGGGCGGCTTGACGCAATATTTTACGGCTGCGACATTGCCGGCGAATTTTTCCGGAAAATTCTCATGCTTTCGCGCGACACGGCGGGCAGCGACGGCTGAACTGAGCAGACATCAAGCGGCCAAGTCAAAAAAGCGGGCAAGCCGCATTTTGATATCAGAGGGGGAACTTCACATGACTGCCACCGTAAACGCCGGCGCGCGTCTGGACCGCTTGCCGATCTCATCGTTCCACTACCGGATTTTCTGGCTGGTCGGCGCCGGGATGTTTTTCGACGGATACGATCTCTATGTCGCCGGTGGCGTGCTGGCCTCGACGGTCCAGAGCAAGTTCTCCACCCCTGCGCAGAACCTGCAATTCATCTCGCTGACCTTTGTCGGCATGACGCTGGGCGCGCTGATCACCGGATTTGTCGGCGACAAGTTCGGCCGCCGCTTCACCTACCAGATCAACCTCCTGATCTTTGGGCTCGCCTCGTTCGCGGCCGCCTTTGCGCAGGACATGAACCAGCTCATCGCCTGTCGTTTCGTGCAGGGACTAGGATTGGGCGCCGAAATCGTCGTCGGCTATTCGACGCTCACCGAATTCGTTCCGCCGAAAACGCGCGGGCGCTGGCTGTCGATGATGGCGTTCCTCGTGGTCTCCGGCTTCCCGGCAACCGCACTGCTCGGCTATCTGATCATACCGAACTTTGGCTGGCGGCCGATGTTCATCATCGCGGGCTTTGGTTCGCTCGTCGTCTGGTATCTGCGCAAGAACCTGCCGGAATCGCCCCGCTGGCTCGAATCGCAGGGCCGCACCGCCGAAGCCGAAGCCCTGATGCAAGCAATCGAAACCGAGGCCGCCGCCGGCAAGGCGCTGCCTCCGGTCGTGGTGCCCGCGCCCGTGCCCCAGGTCGCGGCCACCGACTTGCTCAAGCCGCCGCTGTTGCAGCGCCTGATCGTCGGCTGCTGGGTGCTGATCACGATCAACACGCTGATCTTCGGCTTCGTGATCTTCCTGCCGCAGTTCTTCCTGCGCCAGGGGCTCACGATCACCAATTCGCTTGCCTATACGCTGGTGCTGTCGGCCGCTTCCCTGGTCGGCTGCGCGCTCGGCGCCTACTTCTCCGACGCAATCGGACGGCGCTGGAGCATCATCGGGGCGTCGATCGTCACCATCCTGGCCGGTTACGTCTACGCCCGCGCCAACGCCGCCTCGGACCCGGCGATCGTGCTCGGCATAGGATTCATCCTGATCGTCGCCATCTATGTGCAGACCGCCATCCTGTTCGGGGTCTACACGCCGGAACTGTTCCCGACCGAAATCCGCCTGCGCGCCAACGGCATCTGCAACACCTTCGGACGCGGCGCCACTGTGGTCTCGCCCTTCATCGTCGGCGCGCTGATGGCAAACTACAATCTGCCCGGCGTCGTCTGGCTGATGATCGCCCTGGTGGTCATCCAGATCGTGGTGGTGTGGGCCTGGGGCGTGGAGCCGCGCAACCGTGGCCTGGAGGATGTCGCCGCGAAGGCGTGAGGGTGGACAAGACCCTCGTCGTCCCGGCCAAGCGCCCCGCGCGCGAGCCGGGACCCATAACCACCGATGTTCGTAGTGCGCTTGGCCGCAGCCGCGTCCGACCCGTGGCCGGTGGCTATGGGTCCCTGCTTTCGCAGGGACGACGCCAACCACTGATTACGCGCCTCACGCGTTCTTCAGCGCGACGCGGAATTCGGCCTCGGTCTTGGATTTCACCTCGTCGAGCGTGACGCCCTCGGCGAGCTCGATCAGCGCCATGCCGTCGCTACCGTGCTTGTCGATGGTGAATACCGCAAGATCGGTGACCACAAGGTCGACCACCCGCTCGCCGGTCAGCGGCAGGGTGCATTTCTTCAGGAGCTTGGAGCCGTCCTTGGCGGAATGTTCCATCACCACCACGACGCGCTTGACGCCGGCGACGAGATCCATCGCGCCGCCCATCCCCTTCACCATCTTGCCCGGAATCATCCAGTTGGCGAGATCGCCGTTCTGCGCCACCTGCATCGCGCCCAGGATCGAGAGATCCATGTGGCCGCCGCGGATCATGCCGAAGGAATCGGCCGAGGAGAAATAGCTGGTCGAGGGCAATTCGGTCACCGTCTGCTTGCCGGCATTGATGAGATCGGGGTCCTCCTCGCCCTCGTAGGGGAACGGACCCATGCCGAGCATGCCGTTCTCGCTCTGCAACGACACGTCCATCCCTTCGGGGATGTAGTTGGAGACCAGCGTCGGAATGCCGATGCCGAGATTGACATAGTAGCCGTCGCGCAATTCCTTGGCGGCGCGCGCGGCCATCTGTTCGCGGGTCCAGGCCATCAGACTTCTACTCCCGTTGCGGTCGCCGCAGGACGCGGCCTTGTGTTGCGGAATTCGATGCGCTTCTTGGCGGTGCCGACCTCGACGATGCGGTTGACGAAAATGCCGGGCGTGTGGATCTGGTCCGGATTGATCTGCCCCGCCGGCACCAAATGTTCGACCTCGGCGACCGTGACCTTCGCCGCCGTCGCCATCATCGGATTAAAATTCCGCGCGGTCTTCCGGTAGACCAGGTTCCCCGCGGTATCGCCCATCCAGGCGTGAACGATGGCCAGATCACCGAACAGGCCGCGCTCCATCAGGTATTTCTCGCCGTCGAATTCCCGCACCTCCTTGCCTTCGGCGATCAGCGTGCCGACGCCGGTCTTGGTGAAGAAGGCCGGAATGCCTGCGCCGCCGGCGCGGATGCGCTCGGCCAGCGTGCCCTGCGGATTGAATTCGAGTTCCAGTTCGCCGGCGAGGTATTGCTGGGCGAACAATTTGTTCTCCCCGACATAGGACGAGATCATCTTCTTGATCTGGCGCGTTTCGAGCAGCCGGCTCAGCCCGATGCCGTCGACGCCCGCGTTGTTTGAGACCACCGTCAGATTCTTCACGCCGGAATCGCGAATCGCGTCCGACAGGGTCTCGGCGATGCCGCAAAGGCCGAAACCGCCGGACATGATCATCATGCCGTCCTTGAGAAGGCCGTCGAGTGCCGATTTGGCGTCGGGATAAACCTTTTTCATGAAATCTGACCTGATCGAGGGAGGTGATTGCTGGCCGTTATTAGGCGAATTCTTCGCAGTGCGTCAATGACGCGACCTTCGGCCGGACCTTGCGTAAAATCGGCACTGCTTTTGATCACCTCTCCCCACCGGGGGAGGGATCGGGAAGCGGTTCGCGATGCCACCCGCTCGACCAAAGGGAGTATCCGGCAGCCGTCGGCGGCCTTGAAAGCGTCAAGAAAACCCATCAAGTTGCGGACCTTGGCAAGGGTTCCCTTGCCTTTGTTTTCAGCGGCTTGGACCTCGATGTCGCGGCGCGACAGGGTTCAACCGGAGCAGGATGTGTCATTGACGATGGCCCAGGGAATAAGGCGGCTCGCCATGCCGGTCGCGGCGTTTTTTGGCGTAGCGCTGATCGGCCTGTTCGCGACGACCTGGCTGCTAAATCGGGACGCCCTTCGCGCGGCGGTAGAAGCGCAGATCCGCGCCGTGACCGGCCTTGACCTCGTGGTGAAAGGCAGCGCCGACATCTCGATTTTTCCCGGCAGCTATATCTCCTTTCACGACGTCGGGCTGAAAGGCGGCGGCACCGAAGATCCCGCGCTCGCCGTCGACGTGCTGACGGCGAATTTGCGCCTGTTGCCGCTCCTCCTGCAGCGCTTCGAGATCGCCGATCTGATGCTGCTGCGCCCGCACATCAACGTGGTCCGCGCCGCCAATGGCGAAAGCAACTGGACACCCTTCATCGGCACGATTGCGCGCACCATGAAACCCGGCGCCGACAACCAGGTGTCGTTCTCGGAGATCCGGATCCAGGACGGCACCCTCGCCTACGAGGACCTCGGCCACCAGGTGACCGAGAAACTCGACGATATCGATCTTTCGCTGGCCTGGCCCTCGATCTCGCGCTCGTTTGCGGCCACCGGACAATTCGACTGGCGCGGCGAGCGCGTCGACGGCAGCATCTCGATCAGCGATTTCATCGCCGCACTTTCAGGCGACCGTTCGGGGCTGAAGGCACGGCTTGCCAGCGCGCCCTTGAAACTCGCCTTCGACGGCACCGTGGCCAATCGCACCAGCATGATGATGGAAGGCACGCTGACCGTCGACTCGGCCTCGCTGCGCAACGCGTTGCGCTGGACCGGACAGGCGCCGCCGGGCAGCGGCGGATTCGGCCGCTTCGCGCTCAAGGCGCGCGCCAACCTGGTCGGCGCATCGGTGGCACTCACCAATGTCAACGTCGAACTCGACGGCAATGTCGCCGAGGGCGTGATGACCTATTCCAACTCTGGCCGGCAGTCGCTGCAGGCAACGCTTGCCGCAGACAGCCTCGATTTCACGCCCTATATCTCGACCTTCCGCCTGCTCGCCGGCGGCCATGACTGGAACCGGCAGCTGTTCGACCTGAATTCGCTCTCGACCACCGATCTCGACATGCGCCTGTCGGCGGCGCGCGTCACCGTCGGCCCCTCGAAACTCGGACGCACGGCGCTCGGCGCCAATTTGCGCAACGGCACGCTGGCGCTCAGCATCGGCGAGGCGCAGGTCTATGGCGGCATCGCCAAGGGCTCGTTCGGATTGGCGCGGCTCGACTCGCTCGCCGACGTCAAGGCGCAGTTCGAGTTCACCGACGTCGACCTGCAATCTTTCTTCGGCGAATTGTTCGGCATCAACAAGCTTTCGGGGCGCGGCAACCTCAACGTTTCGCTCGCGGCCTCCGGCTCGAGCCCGTTTGCGCTGGCGCAATCGCTTGACGGCACCGCCTCGCTGAGCGGCCATGACGGCGCGATCTCCGGCTTCAATATCGAGCAGTTGCTCAAGCGCCTCGAGCGGCGTCCGCTGTCCGGCGGCGGCAACTTCCGCTCGGGCACCTCGCCTTACGACAATCTCACCGTCACGGTGAAATTTGCCGACGGCATCGCCACCACCGAGGACGTCCGTATCGAAAGTCCCACCGCGCGCGTGGTGCTCAACGGCACGGCGTCTGTGCCGGCGCGCGAATTCGACATGAAGGGCGTTGCGAGCCTGACTTCAAACGCCAATGCCGCGCCCGGTTTCGACTTGCCGTTCGTGGTGCAGGGGCCGTGGGACGATCCCTTGATCTTTCCCGATCCGGAAAGCCTGATCCGGCGTTCGCCGGCGAGCGCGCCGCTGCTCGATGCGGTCAAGGACCGCAAGACCCGCGATGCCGTGCGTTCGGTGCTCGAGCGTTTTACCGGCGGAGCCAAGGCCGCGGCGCCGGATGCGGCAGCGCCATTGCCGCCGGCCGCTGCGGCCGCGAAGGCGAATTGAGGTCAGGACGAGCGTTTTGCACGCCTCTAGTCATCATCGTCCCGGCGCACGCCGGGACCCATACGCACCTTGTTCAACGATCAATGCCGGTGGTTATGGGTCCCTGCTTTCGCAGGGAAGCCGGGTTAGCAGCCATCTCTTCCGGCATCTGAAGAGCATTTAGAATCAAGCTGGGCACTCAACTGCGAGACGGTGGCCACCGTCGGAACGCGCCCAACATCGAATTTCTCAAACCCGATCAATCTGTTTCTACCTGTCCAGTCCTCCGCCCAAAAATAATTCCCTTCTCGCTTGGCCCGAAACACTCGCATATCTCCCGCGTCCCGCCCCGCACGAGGGGCGTTTCGCGATCGTCACGGACGTTGGGTGCGGGATGCGGTGGACGCGCGTGTTCCGAAAGACGAACGGCGCTAATCGCGGACGGCGAAGTCGTGTGGTCCTGGTGTCCAGTACTTTTCCAGCCTGCGGGAAGTGAAAGAAGCCCGCGAAAATCAAACACTTCTCAGAATTGGCCGAAAAATAAACGGGCCGTCCTTTTTCGGGCAGGCCCCAATAGGCCCTAGTTTCAACGTCGGCTTCGCTTCCGCAAAGGCCGTTGCCATTGGCCACGGGGACGAGCCACCATGGCGGCAATCGACGTTGACCTGGTGGGCAAATCAGAGGGAGCTGGCTCATGTTCCGCTTATCGGTGCCTTGCATATTTTTTGTTGTTTCGGTGCTCGCTGTGGGTCCGCTGGCGGCACAACAGCGTCTTCCGACGATCGCGCCCGAGCAATACACCGCCGATCAGAAGAAGGCCGCCGAAGAGTTTTTAGCCGCTCGCGGCGT
>Ga0306926_10009658_pt1 | contig 10628 bp, 7 predicted proteins | sample flu12Cox44000178_FD_203759 | JGI IMG/M metagenome (GOLD analysis project Ga0306926, IMG submission 203759) | Lab enrichment of tropical soil microbial communities from Luquillo Experimental Forest, Puerto Rico - flux8day.12C.oxic.44.000.178 (v2)... | ecosystem: Environmental > Terrestrial > Soil... | reverse complement strand
CAAGTATCGATTGACGCCGCCGCGGCAATGCACAAGCGGCTTCTCGGACTTTGTCGGCCGCTGGCGCCCGCTACTTTTCTCGCGCTCGACGACGGCACCCTGCGCGCCTGCGGTTTTAGCCGCCAGAAGATGGGCTACGCCCGGGACCTCGCCAGGATGATCGACAGCGGCAAATTCGATTTCAGCGGGCTCGCCTCCGCCGAGGACGAGGTCGCGCTCGGCGCGTTGCTGTCAGTCAGGGGAATCGGGCGCTGGAGCGCCGATGTTTATCTGCTCTTCGCCCTCGGGCGACCCGACATCTGGCCGGCGGGCGACCTTGGGCTACAAGCCGCGATTCGCGATCATATCGGGCTCGGAGCGCGGGTGGACGAGGTCGAGGTGCGCCGCCTTGGCGAAGCCTGGCGACCCTGGCGCTCGGTCGCCGCCTGTCTTTTCTGGCAGTCCTACCTGCACACGCGCGGCCGGACGGCGCCGCTGCTCCCACCTGAGCTCTGTGCCTGATGCTCAACCCCTGGCATCATGCATCACCAGCAGCGATTACTAAGACGACACAATGGCGATTCGCTTTCCTGACGGTTTTCGGTGGGGCGCTTCGACGGCGGCTTACCAGATCGAAGGCGCCGTAGCCGAGGACGGGCGCGGGCCGTCGATTTGGGATACATTCAGCCATATTCCCGGCAAGATTCTCGGCGGCGACAACGGCGACATCGCTTGCGACCATTACCATCGCTGGCCGCAGGACGTGGCGCTGATGAGCGAACTCGGCATCGGCGCCTATCGCCTGTCGACGGCGTGGCCGCGTATCCTACCCGAGGGGAGGGGCAGGCCGAACGAAAAGGGACTGGAATTCTACGACCGCCTTGTCGACGCGATCATGGAGAGGGAGATCGAGCCTTGGATCTGTCTCTATCACTGGGACTTGCCGCAGGCACTTGAGGACCGCGGCGGCTGGCAGAACCGGGATGTTGCTTACTGGTTCGCCGATTACGCGCATTTGACGGTGCGCCGTCTCGGCGACCGAGTGAAGCATTGGGCGACGTTTAACGAGCCCAATGCCGCAGCCATCAAGGGTTATTGCGACGGCGAGCACGCTCCCGGCATCAGTGGGCGCGTGACTGCGCTCAGGGCGATACACGTGATGAACCTCGCGCATGGGCTGGGTGTCGAGGCTATGCGGTCGGAACGTGCCGATCTGTTGGTCGGAAACATCTACAATTTTCACCCGAGAGAGCCCGCCAGCGAACGCGAGCAGGATGAGGTCGCCGCGTTGATCCTCGACGCACTGTGGAACCGCTCGTTTCCCGATCCTCAGATCCATGGACACTATCCCGAGCCGCTCGCTGCAGAAATGGAGGAACTCTCAGAGCCCGGCGACCTCGATATGATCAGACAAAAGCCGGACTATTTTGCGATCAACCATTACACCCGAACGCGGGTGCGTCACGATCCCGACCACCCATTTCAGGTTGGCGTCTTGCCCCCGTCATTGGGGACCCCGGTCACCGAGATGGGTTGGGAGATTGTCCCTGACGCCTTCCGCTCGGTGCTGGTCGAGGTCAAGGACCGCTACAGCGGCGAATTGCCGATTTACATACTCGAAAACGGAGCCGCGTTCCCCGACCGGATCGATGCGGACGATCGCATCCGCGACGATCCGCGCATCGCATTTTTGCGCGATTATCTCGGGGCTGTGCTCGACGCGATCGAAGCTGGAGTGCCGGTGCGCGGCTTTTTCGTTTGGTCGCTGCTCGACAATTTCGAGTGGGCGCTCGGCTACAGCAAACGGTTCGGCCTTGTCCATGTTGATTTCGCCACACTCGAACGGCGGCCGAAGGACTCCTTTCACTTCTATGCCGAACTCACCAGAGGCGCCGCGCTCGAAAGGGAATAACGGCGACTGCTCGCTGCCGGACCTCGGTTCAGCCGATGTGCTGCCCAATCTTAGCGCGTGGCGTCCCCGACAGGACTCGAACCTGTGACCCACAGTTTAGGAAACTGTTGCTCTATCCTACTGAGCTACGGGGACCGCGTTAGAGAAGATACTCTTTTGGTGTGTTCTTCGCCAGCACACGATAAGGTCATGAGTTTGATGGCCACAGCCGAGAAACGCGTGACATCAGACAGCGTTCGCAACCATCTCGGCCTGAACATCTTTGTCAACGACACTGCCATTGACCTGCCGTAGAAACGCCTCGAACACCAAGAGCGACCACAAAGCCGCGCTGTGGTCGCGCTGACCCGCCTGATGCTGATCGAGCAGCGTCCCGACCGTTGCCATGTCGAACAGGCCTGAGTCTTTCAGCACTGGCGCGCAATGCATTTCACGCACACGATGGCGCAACGGGCCGCGAAACCAGGCGGCGAGGGGTACAGCAAAGCCCTGCTTGGGACGGTAAAGGATCGTCTTCCCGACATGCGGTTCGAGGGCGGCTTTAAAAATATACTTGCCCTCGCGGCCATGCAGCTTCAGTTGTGAGGGCAGCTCGGCGGCCCATTCTACCAGGGTATGGTCGAGCAAAGGAACACGCACTTCGAGCGAGTTCGCCATGCTTGCGCGATCGACTTTGGTGAGGATGTCGCCCGGTAGATAAGTCTTGAAATCGGCATACTGCACGCGCGACAGCGCATCCTCGCTGGTGCACCGCGTCATGTGCGAGGTGAGCACTTCGGCGGCATTGTAACCCTGCAGCTCACGTCTAAGGCTCGAGGCGAACAAACGACGGCGAAGCTCGTCACCGCAGATAGAGACCGACGAGAAATACGCCTCGATCGAATCACGTCCCAACTCCTGCAAAGTCGCCTTCGCGCGGAGTGGACGTGGCGCCCAGTCAAGTTTGGGATAAACGGCGCCGAGCAGCCCAAATAACGGGCGGCGTAACCCTCCGGGTACCCAACTGCGTACATGCTCCTCAAAACAATGCCAGCGATAGCGTCGGTAGCCAGCGAAAACCTCGTCCCCGCCATCGCCGGACAACGCGACGGTAACGTTCTCGCGAGCCGTGGCACAGACACGAAAGGTTGGTATCGCCGAGCTGTCAGCAAACGGTTCGTCGTAGATTGTCGCCAGTCGGTCGAGAAGATCGAAAGAATTCGGATCGACGGCTCTGACGTGATGATCGGTACCATAGCGTTCGGCAATCTGCAGCGAAAAGGCGGCTTCGTCCCACCCTTGGGTACCGAACGAAATCGAGAATGTGCTAATCGGCTCGGGCTTCAGCCCGGCCATCATCGCGACCACGCCGCTCGAATCGACGCCGCCGGAGAGGAATGCGCCGAGTGGAACGTCGGCGATCATCCGCATGCGGACTGATTCGCGCAGTCGAGCGATCAACTCCACTTCAACCTCGTCTCGACACATGGGGGTATGGTCGAGAAACCGGAGGTCCCAATAGGCCGTGGGTTCAGGGGCTGGTTCGCCGCGTCGGACCAAAATGTAATGCGCTGGAGCAAGTTTGCGCACACCCCGATAGATCGAACGCGGGTCGGGTATATAGCCAAAGGCGAAGAACTCCTCGACGGCCTGAGGATCGAGCTCACGATTGACCTGCGGGCTCACCAGCAGCGATTTCAGCTCGGAAGCAAAGAGCAGCCGACCGTCAGAAAGAAAGGAGTAATAGAGCGGCTTCTCGCCGAGCCGGTCGCGCGCCAGGAATAGGACCTCTTTTGTGGCATCCCACAGCGCCAAGGCGAACATCCCGTTGAAACGATCGAGACATGCCGCGCCCCATTCCTCCCAAGCGTGAACAATTACCTCAGTATCGCAGCGTGTGCGGAATGTATGGCCTAGGGCCGCAAGTTCAGCCATTAGCGGCTGAAAGTTGTAAATCTCTCCGTTGTAGATGACGCAGATCGTCTTGTTCTCGTTGAAGAGCGGCTGGTCGCCAGTCGCGAGGTCGACTATCGCAAGCCGACGATGGCCGAGCCCGACCCCCGGCTTGACGTAATAGCCGTCTCCGTCTGGTCCTCGATGACCGAGGATATCAGTCATTCGGCAAAGCAGGGTCCGATCGATCTCGGTCCGCCCGCGGTAGTCGAAGATGCCTGCGATACCGCACATCTCTTATGACCCGGCGATAAGGAATTCTTCAGGTGCATCCTGCCTCAGTATCGTTTTCACGAGGCAAAGATTTCCGAATATGCTGCGAACATTCGCTCCTGCGAGAACGCGGCGACAACTCTTTTGCGATTCTTGAGGCCAAGCGCGCGGCGTTTTTCAGGATCTCGAAGCAGGTTCGCGAGCGCCGCGGCAAAGGCTGGGCTGTCGTCGCGTGGAACGACGAAGTCGCGATTATCGTCGCACACAATGCTTTTCACATCTCCAACATCGACCGCTGCAACCGCCCTGCTCGCCGCCATCGCTTCGAGCAAAGCGTTTGGCATCTGCTCCGTATCGGACGACAGCGCGAATATGTCAAACGAGCCGAGGACAGTCTCTGGGGTTATCTGACCGGTAAAGACGACGCGGTCAGCAATGCCGAGTTCATCTGCCAGCCCCTCAAGTCGGCGTCGCTCGATACCATCACCGGCGACTACGAGCCGCACAGTAATCGAGGTATCGAGGGTTGCGAATGTCCGTATCAGGCGCCCGACATTCTTTTCAGGGCGCAATGGCGCGACCGTCCCGACTACGAGTTCGTCGGGTCGGCGAGCAAAGCCGGGGGAGACACCGGGGACAGAGGAGGAAAAGCGCGCGACATCGACGCCGTTCGGCACATACCTCACGCGCTCCACCGGCAACCGCCATACGCGGCGAGCTAAATCCTCTAGCAAGCGCGACGGGACCACTACCAGAGCACATCTGGCGAGCGCCCAGCGGCGGAACAGCACCCGACGGGGGATCTGCAAATCCGCTTCACGCTGGCTGAAGCCGGCCTCGATGTGGATGTGGCGGTAACCCGACCAGAGTCGATTGGCCATCGCCCATTCGATTGACCCCCAGTTATAGGTGATCAGAAGATCAGGACGTATGCTCCGTAGCATGCGCGCACTGTGGAGCATGGTATTAATCGACCCCAGTTTCAGGGTCCGCGCCGGCGACAGCGCCACCTCGAGATCGGCGGCGAGACCGCACGCGGCTTCGAAATTGTTGTCGAGCGCGATCACGGTGTGACAGAAGCGCTTGCCAAAGTGGTTCATTACGCGAACCATGCGAAGTGGCACGCCACCGATTCCGAAGCTCGGGAAGACATGGAGAACGTGCCGACACAATATGAGGGGAGCTGCGCTACCCGCTGAGGCGAGGGTTGCCGTCGTCATCGTTGTTTGGGAGCGATCACACCTTCCTAAGCCGCGAGCGGCCAGGGTGACGTACAGCTTAGGTTAAATCCGTTGCAAAGTAACGTGACTCTCCACGTATCTCGTGACAGGCTCGTGAAAGGTCACACCGCGAAGAAGACCTCTGGCCGCCATACGGTCTAATTCTGCCGCCTAGACTCTCGGCAAACAGTAAACACGCTGAACATTCGGGTGAGGCATGCTCGACACTAGCACATGGCGCACGATCCACTGGCCGATCGAGCAGCCGCCGATGGTCGTTGTGGTGGTCGATACCGAAGCTGAATTCGATTGGGCCCGAAAGCAGCCACGGCGGGCGATGGGGGTGACGTCGGTTAAATCCCTAATGAAGGTACAACGGATCTTCGAGCGATACAAGGTCCGACCGACCTATGTCTTAGACTATCCCGTGAGCAGCACGCCAGAGGCTTATGAGATTATTCGAGAGTTGCATTGCTCGGGCACCTGCGAAATTGGTGCGCACCTACAGCCTTGGGACAATCCTCCATTTTCTGAGCGGGAGACGGACGAAAACTCCTATCCCGGAAATTTGCCGTTTGAGCTTGAGCGCGAAAAACTAGTGCGCCTAAGCCGAATTATCGAAGAAAACGTCAGAGTACGGCCGCGCATTTACAAGGCCGGCCGCTATGGAGTCGGTCGCGCGACGGCACAGATCCTTGCGGAACTCGGCTACGAGATCGATCTTAGCGTGGTTCCCGGAACTGATCTTACGCGCCAATTCGGGCCCGACTTCTCGCATTGCGGCGCTCATCCGTATTGGTTTGGCAAAGCCCCGGCGCTCCTCGAGATACCTCTCTCCATCGGCTATACCGGGCTGCTTGCACACACTGGAGGCCTGGCGTATGCGCTGACGATGAACGAGCGCCTTAAGACGCTGCATGTGCCCGGAATCCTTGCCAGGCTTCGGCTCGTCGAGCGCATTACACTGACGCCGGAAGGTATCTCCTTCGACGAACAGCGGCGGTTGACACGTGCACTCCTGCGCGAGGGACAACGCATTTTCAGCTTCAGTTATCACAGCCCCTCGCTAGCGCCGGGCAACACACCCTATGTGCAGAACGAGGCAGATTTGCGCGACTTCTTGCGCCGGATCGAGCAGTATCTAGAGTTTTTCGCCACCGAGATCGGCGGCCACGCCGCGACGCCGTTCGAGGTCAAAGCGCTGGCCGAAAGATGGAGTTTTTCGCAACGCATCGCTTCTGAGCCCGATGCAAGACATGGTTGTCCGCCGGCGGAAGGCTAGCGAGATTGTGCTCGGCGGCGTGTCCCGGAGCTTATGCTCGCAGTCCAACCGGCTAACCCTCTCTTGTAGCGGGCGAGACTGGGGGCCTTAGACGCCGTGCTGGGCCTCAACGAGGTGAAGCGAATCGAGATATCGCGGCAGCGATTCAGTTGCGGCAAGAAAACGGTTGAGCTGTTTCTCGGCGGGATTGATAGGATCGTCCATACTCGCGGAAAGCGCTACCAACGCCGCCACGGGCGCTCGCCGCAGCAATACGGCGTGGGCCTGCAACAGCTTGGCATCGAGAAGCCGGGCTGTAATTCTTCCATCGACAACGTAGAAGGACCAGACGAGCCGGCGGTGCGGACCGTTGACGATCTCGGCACTCGTCAGCGTAATCTTCTTCCCGGCCAGAGAGACAGCGGTTTCACCGCGTTCGGCGATGCGCCACTGATCGTTGTCCGCCAGCCGATTTTCGGCTGTTGTCAGCATGTTGCCTATCGCGTGCAAACGATAGAGCGCGACATACCGGACGACGACGCCGGATCCCGGCCCCTCAAATTCTTCGAGAAATTCACGATCGGCCCCATGCACCACGGGGCGCCAGTTTGGGAGTGCACCGGATCGGGAATGCCATGATGAAGCGACGTGCGGACTGTCGCCACGCAATAGTCGGGTAGCTGGAAACAGGCTGTCCAGCCGATATGCGTAGGCCGGGCCGACTAGCGCGAGGAGGACAGCGGCCGAGACGGCAACCGCGAACCACCACGGGGAGGCCTTTCCGATTGCTGCCGCTCCGCTCGGCGGGGGCCATCCAGGTTTCTCCGTGAAGGCCATTCCGATTGCGATTAGGACCATGATTACGAGAGTAAAGAATAGCCACCCATAGATAATGTGGTCGGCTTCGACTGCCGCCGCACTGCCTTCAAGGTGAGCCAAGACGATAATACCAAGAGCACGCAATCCATTGGCGACTATAGGGACGCTAACGGACATGATAATAAACAATATGCGGCGGAGAGGGCTTCGATACATTACCACGGCGAAGAAACAGCCGAAAACACTCGAGGCAATCAGAAAGCGCAAACCGGCGCACGCCTCGGCAATTTCGAATGAGCCCTCCGGTATTTCGATCATATACCCGTCGGAGAAGACCGGGATGTGGAGGAACCGCAATCCAGCAACGGCCATGTCGGCAGTGATCGTTTGTAGCGAGGGGACGAGAAAGGCTCCGCTCGGAACCAGGAAAAACAGAAACAGAAACGGCGCCAACAGCTGCCAAAACACGCGAGGTCCAAGCGCCACAAAAAGAACGACCTGGAACATCGCCACCATAACGAGTTGCCGACCTTCCTGTAGATCGAGGATAGCTGCGAGAAGCCAGATTGCAGACAAAGACAACATCGTCAGCAATGGCCAAAATGCCGGACGAGGCGATACCGATGAGAAAACCGCTGTCTCTCCCAAAGCAAGAAAGTAGCGAGTGGAAGGACTAGAAAGCAGTGATTGTAAGCGGTCGACTCGATCCATACTCGCACCGCTCCGATTATTTCTCGTCTAAAAGCGATTCCAAAAACGAGGCTTGCTACGCCAATAAGAATCAGTGCCGGTCGCCAGCCGGGTGCAAGCGAGGAAGTAGCGATCGGCTGCTGGTTTGGAGTCGAATGTAGGACTGTCACGGATTTCATCCAGCTATGCAATGGCCCAGCCCCAGCGCCGTGTGACCTGTTTCGGTCGCACGGTGAAAAACGGTGCGGTGACTTTTCGCGTCAGCCGATCCCCCTGACGATCAAGGGGCCGAGCCAGGTCGCGACGGACAGCGGAAGTCGCTTCCAGACTGCAATAAACATGCCGAACTTCGGATTTAAAGGATTTAAATCAGGCATTGGAGTCCCAGGCGACAAACGAAACTGATAGACGAGCGGCGCAGGTTGAAAGCCCCAATTGCACTTGAACGCAAACGACCCGGTGCCAATCTTGCTTCGTCCAAAATCAAAATTACGGTAGCCCCGCTCGCACGCTCGCCGCATCACCTCCCAGTACATGAAGTCGCTGGCAGAGAGGGCTCGAGCCGCGCGCACTCCGCCCCCATAAAAAGGCAGAACTTCGTTCCGAAAGTAGAAATTGAGAACTGAGGCGACAGGCTGTCCATCACATGTTACGGTAACTATATCGGAGCATGTCGAAAATTCTTCGCAAAGGATGCGGAAATAAGACTCAGAAAAGACAGGTGTCCCGAGGTTACGGACGCTCTCAGCGTAGATGCGATACAGCCGCTCTACGCCGCGATCGATTTCCGACCTTAATTTGTTTCTTATTCCCTTACGAATCATGGCCCGCTGTTTGCGGGGGATCGGTTTGAGATTTTGTTCGACAGAGGAGTCGATTGGCCGGCGGAATGAAGCGTAGAGATCTTTCTGGCACCGCCAATCGGCGCGGCGGGCCGAGAAATCGCGCAGCTCGAGCACGGGAACAGCGATCGCGTCCATCAATCGGACAGCTTCAGCTTCGAGCTTGCACAGCGTTTCGGTATCTTCGCCGATCGGTCCGCCGTACACGCTAAATGCGTTCGATATAAGGGATGACCCAAATAACAGTGATTTGACGTGGGTTAAGGGCATCACCCCGGTGATCGAGGAGCCGCGCTCGGCGATCAGATAATGAGTGCTGTGGCCAAACGCTCGCTCGATCACCCGCTTCCAGCCGGAAAGATGAAAAAACGTCCCGCTCGCGTGGGCCCGGACGAACTGGTCCCACCGACGCTCATCGTCGGCCCGAAACGGTCTTACCGAGACCGCGGCTTTGGATCCATCCATGTGGTGATCAACGGAACCGGCGCTGCGCCATCGGTCAAAAAGAGATGGTCCATGCGTGCCCATCTAAAGTCGCCGAGTAGCCGCTGTAACCGATCTTCGGTCAGACTCAGGTTGAGGTAATGGCGAAACCGCGAAAGGAAGGGAGCTCGATGTTGACGAGGCTGATCCACATCGATTTCCCACGGATGCAGATAGAAGACAGCGGGCGCCCCATTGCCCCGATTTGCTCGGTCAAGCAACCACCGGGTCAGCCGATAGGGAAAAAGCCGGAAATACCCGCCGCCCGAGGCCGGGACATCGACTTGGCAAATTCGAACTGTGGTCAGAGGCACCTCAACAAATCCCCGAACGGGGGCAAAGGCGATACGGGGCGCGCCCGGGCTCCCGTAAAGATCGTGCTTTAATGGGTATATGCTGGAACTGTAGCGATAACCTTCTTCCAATAGGACGGCGTGAGCCCAACTACTATCGCGGCTGATCGAAAAGGTCGGAGCTCGATAACCGAGCACACGGACACCGCCAACATCCTCCAGAGCGCGCTTGCTTTGGCGCACATCAGCCCGAAAGGCTTCGGGTGTGAGCTGATCAACCCGCATGTGATCGGTACCGTGGCTCGCCAACTCGTGCCCATCCGTAAGGATCCGGCGCACTAACGCGGGGTGCCGCTGGGCAATCCAACCCAACACGAAGAAGGTTGCCTGGGCGCCGGACGCGGCGAGAATGTCGAGAACACGCTCGGTGTTCCGCTCGACCCGTTGGGGCAGGTGGTCCCAGTCTTTACGATTAATTGTTGAAGCGAAAGCCTCGACGTGAAAATAGTCTTCGACGTCAATCGTCATTGCGTTGGCGACGCCCCAACGCCTACTCGTTGATCCGCACGGATCCGCGGAGGAAATGGATGACGTTCCCTGCGGGATGACTTCCGTTGCGCTGTGCTGCAGGGGTTTGGCTACGCTGCTCACGATCGTTCACTCTGGAGATAGCTCGCTGCAATCTCGATCGCGCGTTTGATCACCCGTCCATGTTTCTCGACGCTGTCTTCCAACGCGTCGAGACGACGGGTAATTTGCGAGAGGGTCTCGCCCCCGCCGTTAGGCTCGGCGGGAGGAGTGGCAACCGCTGACGGCGCCGCTACGAGAGCGATTTCCTCGCGCAGGTCATTGGCGACTTTGTCCACGGCGTCAGCTGTCAATGTATGCAGTTCTTCCAGGAAACCAAAGAGAAGTAACCTTGAGCACAGTGTATTGATCTGCCGAGGCATACCGGCCGTGTGCTGGTGGATCAATGGAAAGCAA
>Ga0306926_10009656_pt1 | contig 10629 bp, 9 predicted proteins | sample flu12Cox44000178_FD_203759 | JGI IMG/M metagenome (GOLD analysis project Ga0306926, IMG submission 203759) | Lab enrichment of tropical soil microbial communities from Luquillo Experimental Forest, Puerto Rico - flux8day.12C.oxic.44.000.178 (v2)... | ecosystem: Environmental > Terrestrial > Soil... | reverse complement strand
GATGGTTGCCGAGATCGCCGTCCATTGCCTCCCAGATATGATCGTAGCCGAGAAAGGCATAGCCGACACCGAAGATGCCGCAGGCCGGGTTCTTCGCCGCGAGCAGATCGAGCGGCAAGGTGTACATTCGAGCGCACCTGCGATCGTCTGCGAAATCATCGCGGTGTCGCCGCCAAGAACGCTGTTCGTGTAGAGCGTTATGTCGAGCCGGCCGCCGCTCTCCTCCTTGATCTGCGCCATGGCTTCGCGCGCGCGGATCGCCATCGGGTGGCCGTCCGGGAGCGAAGCGCCACATTTGTAGGTGAACTCGGCCGCATCGGCGGGCCAGTGCAGGATGGCCGGAGCCGCAATACCTGCGGTTGCGCCGGCGAGCAGTTTTCTGCGCGACAACGTCATCAGATTTTCTCCTTGGGACGAGCATAGCCGTGGGTGCCCCGCCCATCGCGGGCAAGGTGCCGGTCTTCGCGAGGGCGTGTCAAGCAAGCGCCCTGCTTTGCGGACGAGCGGAGCTGTCGTGACGCCACCGGCTCGTCTTCGGGCCTAGCCGCATCGCCCTTCGGGATCGCAATTTCCCACGCGCGTCATTAATCCGCGTTAGAGTGGGCACGTGAAACGCGCAGCCGGTCGATTTGACGTGCACGCCGGCTCCGTCCTTGAATAAGGATGAGATCGATGACCGAAACGGTGCACCCGCACTTGCTCGACGCGGTCTGGGAATACCCGCTCTTTGTTGCGCTCTATGGCAGGCGGACGCGGCGTTTTGGCTTGGGCTTCGAGATGGCGCAAGGCCCGTCCAGATACAAATCGCCGCATGCGCCATTGCCGCTGACCGAGGGCGAAGAGGCGCTGCTCGTCGCCGCAGGGGTCGGCTTCTCCGGGATGGCGCTGTGGGACCAAAGCCGGCCCATGCCCTACCGGTCGGCCGACGGCCGCACCTTCCCGAGCACCTCACGTGGCCGCCGACGGCGCTGTTCTTCACCAATGATCGCGGGGTCTATGTCATCGACCCGAACGCCGGCTCGACCGGCAACATTAGAGAAGCCGGCTCGCGAGATGGACGGGCCCAAGCGCTCGGTCTGTACCGCGATCACCGCCTCACTGTGCAGGACCACAGGCTGGAGATTCCACGTCGTGCGCCGCCGCTCTGCGGACACAATCTCTGGGACTCGAATATGCCCGGCTCGACATTGTTCATTCCGGTCTGCGATGTCAGCTTTTCGCTGATTGGGCTGATCGCCCAATTCATCGATGCGCGGCTCGAACGCTTTGCCGCAACGTCCGGGTGTGGGATGAACATCGTCGACGACCGTTTTGACTTTCGCCCGGCCGGCACCCAAGAGTGGCTCAATAGCGGGTTTCTCGACGGGGGCAACATTCTGCCGTTGTCGCACCTCGAACGCCAGGCCTGCTACTTCACGTTCAGTGAGCCCGCCATGATTTGCCAAAACATGTTTCTGGCGACTGAGGCAATGGGTCTCGGCGGCTGGATGCATTGCGGGATTATGTCGCGAGAAATTTTCGAGGTGCTGGGCTTCAAAGTGATCGTGCCGCGCCAGGTATCGGCGCTCGCGAACCCCGTCGGCCTCGACGGTATCTTCGAGGCGTACTGCCCGCCCTATTTCTCGAGCATGGACGCGGCTGTCGACGCTGTGCTGGCACCATTGCTGCCGGCGAAACCGACGCCGGCTACACCTGACCAGCCGCAGGGCCCGGTGCCTTACCTGATCACCGACACCGAGCATCGCAGCGGTGCAGTCGAAATCAGCGAGGACGGCATTGTCTGCACCAAGGCGGTCTGCAATTACATTTATGACACTTACGGCCGATTTCCCGGCACCGTCGACGCAATGCACCTGATGTGGATGATGCAGGTCCACCACCTGGACACCGATTATTACGACCGGTTTTATCGGGCCGGCGCCTATGGGGCAACGCATGCGGCTCATATCGCAGCATGGCATTCTTAGCGGCCGGCAGGCGGTGTCGGTAATGACGGCGCAGAGCCCGAAATCGCGCAACATCAGGCGTGCCGGCCGTGCGGATCTTGCGGTGGTTCAGCAAATCAGCGCCGACGCCTACACACCCGCCTATATGGCGGCACTCGGCTACATCCCGAAACCCGCGGAGGAGGACTACGGCCCCCGAATCGATCGCGGCGAGGTCTGGATCCTAGACAGCGACGGCCGTGACATCGGCATCGCGGTGCTCGATGAGCAGCCCGATCACCTGCTCGTGTACAGCATTGCGGTCAGCCCCGCGGAGCAGAGGCAGGGATACGGGAGGGCGCTTCTCGAGTTAGCCGACCAGCGAGCCATCGCGATCGGTGTGGACGAAATTCGGCTCTATACGAATGTGCGGATGCAGGGCAATATCGCCCTTTACCGCCGCCATGGCTACGTTGCTGTCGGCACCCGCCCACATCCCAGCCGAGCGGGTGAAGCGCTGGTCGATATGATGCGCCGGGTGGAGCCGAGTGTGCCATAACCGGAGATTGCCACCGGCGTTGGACCATAGTCGGATAACGCTCCCCTCGCGGGACCGGCGAGCAATAGGAGGACAGTACCATTAACAGCGAGACACGCACCTATCCGGGTTTTCCCGGCAAGATCGGACGCACACGCGAGGAGTCGGAGCCGCATTGGCATTTGCCGGTGCGCGCGCCGGCGGGCTCGCCAAACATCGTCATCGTCTTGATGGACGATATGGGATGGGCCGATGTCGGGTGCTACGGCTCGGAGATCGCGACCCCCAACATCGATGCGCTGGCCGCCCGCGGGATCCGCCTCACCCACTATACGACGCACCCAATCTGCTCACCGGCGCGTGCTGCGTTATTGACCGGGAAAAATGCGCATTCAGTGGCGACCGGGTGGCTCGCCAACAACAACCCGGGCTTCCCCGGCTATTTCGGCGATATTCCGCTCGACGCGCCGACGATTGCCGAGACGCTTCGCGCCGCCGGATACGCAACGATCGCCGTTGGCAAGTGGCACAATTCAACCAATGGCGTCTCACCCAACCCGACCTGGCCGACCCATCGTGGTTTCGACCGGTTCTATGGGTTTCTCGAAGGCGAAACCAGTTACTTCTTCCCGGCGCGTATCGTCTACAACAACATTGTGGCCCCGATCGACGAATATCCCCCCGGCTATTACGCGACCGACGATTGGATGGACAAGGCGATCGGTTTTGTCACCGAGATCTACAACCAGGATCCGACGCAGCCGTTTTTTCTGTATGTCGCCAACAATGCCGTGCACGGACCATTGCAGGCCAAAGAAGCGGATCTGGCGAAATACCGGGGTCGCTACGACGCCGGCTGGGACGCGTTGCGTGCCGCACGCTTCGAGCGCCAGATGGCAATGGGATTGGTCCCGCCGGGCACCCGGCTCGCCGAGCGCGATCCGGCCGTACCCGCCTGGGACGATGTCCCCGCCGACCGGCAGCGGTTATTTGCGCGCCACATGGAAGCCTATGCCGCGATGCTCGACTGCGCCGACCAGAATATCGGCCGCCTCGTGGCATTGCTCCAAGAGCTCGGCGAGCTCGACAACACGATCTTTGTCTTCTCGTCCGACAATGGCGGCACCAACTCCGCCGGACCCGCCGGCGCCTTGCATTTCAACCGGCGCTACGCCGGACTGCCGGGATTGCCGGTCGAGCTCGATGTCGAACGCGAGGCTTGGGTCGGCACCGGGCGCGGCTCGGCCGTCTATCCGATGGGTTGGGCGCAGGTCTCCAACGCGCCCTTCCCCTCTTACAAGACCTATACCGGCGGTGGCGGCCGGCGCGTCAGCTTTGTCATCTCGTGGCCCGAGAAGCTCAAGGATTTCGGCGCGATCCGCAGCCAGTTCGGCCATGTTATCGACGTCATGCCGACCCTGCTCGATCTCGCCGGGGTACCGGCTCTGGCAACCTCACACGGCGAGCCGGCCCAGCCGATGCAAGGCAAGAGCCTGGCACCGGTGTTGCGCGACGGCGACGCCCCGGCATCGCGCAACGAACAGTATTACGAATGCTGGGCCAACCGGGCCTATTATCGCGACGGCTGGGTCGCGGTGTCATTGCAAAAGCGCGGCGAGGCCATCGACTTTGACAATTGGACATTGCATTCCCATGCCGAAGACTTTTCTGAGAGCATGGATCTGCGCCGCCAGCACCCGCAGAAGCTTGCCGAGCTGGTTGCCGCCTTTGACGAGGCCGCCTGGGCAAATATGGTCTATCCGCTCGACAATCGCACACCGGCGCAAAAATTTCTGGAGTTGCCTCTCCATCGGCGGCCTCCCGCCAATAGCCGAAGGGGATTTCTCTCCAATGGGCAGACCGTGCACCGCAATGTGATCGCACCGTTGATCGCCAATCGTGATTTCAAAATCGTCGCGCGTTTGCGGCATCGTTCTGCCGACCAGGGTGTGTTGCTCGCGATCGGCGATGTTGCCGGCGGTTTGATGCTCTATATCGAGGACGGTACTCTGCGGCTCAGCTACAACGGGTATGGTCGATTTCACGCGCTGGCCGGTCCTGGGGTGCCCGAGGGCAAGCAAAGTGTCGTGCTGGAATACAAAGCGCTGGGCCGACGCCGTGGCCGAGGCCGGCTGTTGCTCGATACGGGCGAGGCCGGCGAGTGGGGCGAGCTTACCCCGACCTTGATGGGCGGATATCACGAGGGTCTCGACATCGGGCTCGACCGCCGCGCCCCGGTCGATTGGGCATTATCGGAGCGGCACGGGATCTTCCGCTACAGCGGCACGATCCGCGACGTCATCGTCGAATCCGGCCCGTTCGCGCCCGATACGAGCTTCGCATAGGGCCAGTGGCAGCGGTCCCTCACCCCGTCCCTCTCCCGCAGGCGGGGCGAGGGAGAACTCTGCGGTTCATCGAGCATTCCCGCTCGCCGCGAAAGCCCACCGCCAGCGCGATCATCGCTACCGCGCTGCATATCTTGGAGCGCATCATGATCGATCACGTCGGTTTTTCCGTGCCGGACTTTGCCCACGCGAAGGCTTTCTATGAAAGGGCGCTGGCACCGCTAGGGTACAGATTGGTTATGGAGACAATCGCCCAGCAGACTGGAAAACCAGCCGCTGGCTTCGGCGCCAACGGCAAACCCGATTTCTGGATCGGCGGCGAAGGGCAGCTCGAAAAACCCGTGCACATTGCGTTGCTAACGAAAGATCGGGCAACAGTCGACGAGTTCTACCGCGCCGCGCTCGCAGCCGGCGGTAGAGACAATGGTTCCCAGGACTGCGCCCACACTACCACCCGAATTACTACAGTGCTTTTGTGCTCGACCCCGATGGGCACAACATCGAGGCAGTCTGTCACACGCCCGCCTAAAGGTCGTCTTTCCTCGCCGCTAGCTTGCGAGCTACACTGCGATCAGTTGCCGAGTTCTGGAGGGGCCGACAGATGGAGATCAACGCCGCGGTCTTTCGCAAGGTGCACGAGCCGCTGACCATCGAAACGGTGGACATCGACAAGCCCTGGGGCCGCGAGGTGCTGGTCCGCACCGCGGCGACCGGGGTGTGCCACAGCGATCTGCACGTCGTCGACGGACAGGGGCGCTTTCCTCTCGACCGGCCGATCGTGCTCGGTCATGAGGGTGCCGGTGTCGTCGAGGCCGTCGGCGACGAGGTGACGGCGGTCAAGCCTGGCGACCATATCGTCGCCTGTCTCTCCGGGTTTTGCGGCAATTGCCTGCAATGCCTGTCGGGCCACCCGAATCTATGCACCGGCGGCATCGTCACCCGGCCGGAAACCGCGGCGTCGCGGTTGTCGCAGAACGGCCAGCCCTTGCGCCAGTTCATCGGCATTTCGAGCTATGCCGAGAAAATGTTGTTGCATGAGAATTCGCTGGTGAAGATCGACCCGGATTTGCCGCTCGACCAGGCGGCACTCGTCGGCTGCGGGGTGCTGACCGGGGTCGGCGCGGCGCTGCGCAGCTCGGGAATGGAGGCAGGGCAAACCGTCGCCGTGTTTGGCTGCGGCGGGGTCGGCCTGTCGATCGTCCAGGGGGCGCGCATCGGGGGCGCCCGCCAGATCATCGCGATCGACCAGTTCGGCACCAAGCGGCAGATGGCGATGCGGGTGGGTGCCACGCATTTCGTCAATTCGAGCGAGAACGACCCGGTTAAGGCGGTGCGCGCGCTGACCGGCGGGCTCGGTGTCGATCACGCCTTCGAGGCGGTCGGCAACGCCAAGCTAGTGCGCCAGACGATCGAGAGCTTGGCGATCCGCGGCACCGCGACGATCGTCGGCGTTTTGCCGCCGGACGCGATGATCGAGTTCCCGTGGATGGCGATCCGGCCCGAATGCAAGGTGCAGACCTCGCGGATGGGTTCGAACCGCTTCCGCACCGACATCCCGCTCTATCTCGACTTCTTCCGCCAGGGCCGCCTCGACCTCGACGCCATGGTCACCAAGCGCGGCCGCCTCGGCGACATCAACGAGGCCTTTCGGGCGATGAAGGCCGGCGAGGTCACCCGCACCGTGCTGACGTTCGATTGAGACGACCGCGAGACGGCCTTTCAGCAGCTACACTAGGTACAGGGAGGGACAAAATGGCAGTCGAGATAAAAGGAGCGGAGATCGATCGCTCTGCCTTGATCATTGTCGACATGCAGAATGATTTTCTGCATTGGGACGGGAGTTTCGGCCATATCGCTCTGGAAAATCCGGCATTTAACATTGACATGCCGTTTCTGACAGGCACCATCCCTGATGTGAAAATACTGGCGGATGCGTTCCGCGCAGCGGACAGGCCGGTCGTGTATGTCGCGCACGTGCTGAAGCCCGACTATTCAGACGCGGCCTTCCCGTATTGGCGCATTGGGATCGAGCCTGCGGGCAGCAACCGCACGGATTGTGTGGAGGGAACCTGGGGAGCGCAGATCGTCGACGAGCTGAAGCCCCGCGACGGCGAGCACCTGGTCGTCAAGAAAGGCTTTGGCGGCTTCGCGCCGAGCACCCCGCTCGATACGATCCTGCGCAATATGGGCGTCACCACCTGTGTTGTTACCGGCGTGACGACCTGCGTTTGCGTATCCACGACGGTGCGCGGCGGGGTTGAACACAATTATCGGATGATCCTGGTCAACGATGCCGTAGCCGAAGTCTCGCGCGAAGCGCATGACGGCGAATTGCGGACGATGGACCGGCTGTTCGCCGATGTAAGAAGCACCGACGACGTGATCGGATTGCTGGGGGACCGCTGATGCAATCGATCCGCGTCGACCGGGCAAAGCGGCTCGCCCATGAGCCCCATCTCGGCCACAACCGGTTTCACCCGGATATCGCAGCGGTCGTCGAAGTCAGCGAGGACGAGGAGGTGGCGCTGGAGACGCGGGACGCGCTGGACGGCCAGCTCGGACCGGGGACGACGGTCGCCGATTTTCCGTCACTCGATGTCGGTGCCGTTCACCCGCTGACCGGGCCGGTCTTTGTCAAAGGTGCTGCACCCGGCGATATCCTCGAGATCGAATTCACCGACATCATTGCCCAACCGGTGGCGTTCAGCGCGATCGTGCCGGGGCTCGGCTTTCTCCGCGACGTGATGACAGAGCCGTTTTTGGTCCACTGGCAGATCCGCGACGGCTGGGCAACCTCGGCTGAAATCCCCGGTGTGCACATCCCGGGGGCACCGTTCATGGGGGTCTCTGGGGTGGCGCCGTCGGCCGAGAAGCTCGCCGAATGGACGGCGCGCGAGCAGCGCGTCATCGATAAAGGCGGCCTTGCGTTTCCACCCGACTCCGCCGGCGCAGTGCCGACGGGCCCGTGCGGGCTCGCCGGCCTGCGCACGCTGCCGCCGCGCGAGAATGGCGGCAATTTCGACGTCAAGCAGCTGACCAAAGGTGCCAAGCTGTTCCTTCCCGTCTTCAAGGAGGGTGGTCTGTTTTCGACCGGCGACGGGCATTTTGCCCAAGGCGACGGCGAAGTCTGCGTGACCGCCGTCGAGATGGGGGCGACGGCGGTGGTGCGGTTCAAGGTGCACAAGGGCCTCGCCACCCGGCGCAAATTCACTTCGCCGGTGTTCTCTCGATCCAGCTATTTCATCGATCCGCGCTATGCCGCCCCCGAGCGTTTTCTCGGCGTCATGGGCATGCCGATCAATCCGGCGGGTGAGATCGAGGCCGAAAACTTGACCTTGGCCTGCCGCAATGCCGTGCTCAACATGATGGAATTACTGCAGGAACGCGGCTTCAACCGCGAGCAGGCCTATGTCATTTGCTCGGTCGCCGTCGATTTGCGCATCTCCAATGTCGTCGATGTGCCGAACTATGTCGTCTCGGCATTATTGCCGGAGGCGATCTTCGGATGAAACAAACCACTCACCGCAGGGGACGTCGAGCAGGCGCGAAGGACGCAATGCGGGCGAGCGCCTTCGCGCGTTCCGCGAAACCTTGGCGACCTTTGCGGTAAGGAGTTCCTTACGTGCTGAAAACGACGCGCGACATGGTCTTGCCGACCGCGATCACCGGATCCTACCCGCGCCCGCTGTGGTTCGACCGCAGCCTCGACGGCCGGTCGTTCAAGGCCGCACTCGGCGACTCGCTGTTTCGCGAGCAGTATCTCGACGCGGTCGCAGCGATCATCAACGCGCAGGAGGCCGCGGGTCTCGATATCGTCACCGACGGCGACAGCCGCTTCGACCTCGTCGTCGGTGGCAAGTCGTGGTTTTTCTACCCGATCGAGCGCCTAGGCGGCATCCACGGCCACCGCAGCACCTCGCAGGGCTGGATGGCGCGGCACGACATTCGCCCCGGCAAGATCCTGTGGGAGGTGCAGGAGGCCTACCAGCCGGCGATCGTCAAAGAGAAACTGACGCGTGGACCGCTCGAATACGCGGCGCTGTGGCAGATCGCCCAGCGCCTGAGCGACCGGCCCGTCAAGTTCGGCGCAATCTGCGCGCCGGCCTTGGCGAGCATGCTGTGGAACGAGCACTACCTCGACGACAAGGCGATGGTGCTCGACCTTTGCGACATCATGAATGCCGAATTGCGCGACCTTGCTGCCGCCGGCTGCCCGTTGATCCAGGTCGAGGAGCCGCGCCATCATGGGCTGACCACTAGGCCCGACTGTACCGATGCCGAGCTCGAGTTTCAGACCGAGGCATTCAACCGGCAGCTCGCCGGCGTCGATGCCGAGATCTGGGTACACACCTGCTGGGGCAATCCCAATCAGCAGCGGGTTCATTGGGAAGTACCGAGCTACGAGCGTGCCCTGCCCCACTTGCTGCAGCTCGATTGCGACGTCATCACCTTCGAATGCGCTTCGAGCGACGGCCGCGACTTGCCGCTCTTCGGCAAATACAAGACCGACAAGAAGATCGGCATCGGCGTCGTCAACCACTGCATCACCACCGTCGAGCCGGCCGAGCATGTCGCCGCGCTGATCAGGAAGGCGCTCGAATACATCCCGAAGGAGCAGCTTGTGATCACCACCGATTGCGGCTTTGGCCGCGAGGGTTTGAGCCGCCGCATCGCCTACTACAAATGCGTGGCGCTCGTCCAAGGCACCAACATCGTCCGCCGTGAATTGGGCCTCCCCGAAGCCCACATCCGGGCCGCCGACCCCAATCTTTATTTTGCGAGCGCTGGTGAGACTGGGTAGACTGGTCCAGATAGATCATATTGGAGCCTTAGGTTGAAGAAGACGGTCAAAACGAGCAAGACAATCCGGGCAAACAAACGCAAGGCCAAACTGAGGGCAAAACATCGGCGCCAGCGGGCGCGTGCAAGCGGCTGACCGGGCCGGAGCTCGGTGTCGGCAATGTTCAGAGCAACGATGCAGGACCGAGACCTGCGGCGGCACGCTGCAAACCCTGGGCGGTGAAACTGGAGGTGACATGCCCTGGCGAAAACGGCTCGGTGCAATCCTCGTTGCGCTGGCGCTTGCAGCGTGCGCTGAAGGGGTGATCACGCGGAACCAGACAGGCTACGCGCCCTATTCGCCGGAGAATTACGAAAATATGCGCGACAGCGGCGGCGTCGACGGTGGTGGCAGCGGCATGTAGCCGATAGCCATTGTCGAAGCCGCTCCCTCGCCATGCCCGGCACCCGCTTTGATGTGATTCTTTTCGATTTGCTGACCGCTCTGCTCGATTCTTGGACGCTGTGGAATGGTGTTGCCGGCAGCGAGGAGAGTGGCAGCATGTGGCGCGACGCCTATTTGCACCGGACCTACGCGGCCGGTCGTTACCGCCCTTACGAGAGGCTTGTCGCTGAAGCCGCGAGCGAGGTTGAACTTCCTCTTGCACTCGCGGCATGTCTTGCCTCCCGATACCACGAGCTCAAACCCTGGCCCGAGGTCCGCGACGTGCTCGGTACCCTGCGACGCGAGGGTTTGCGGCTCGGCGTGGTGACAAACTGCTCAGAGGTGCTCGGAGCGACGGCGGTCGCCTGCACGGGTATCGACTTCGATGTCGTCGTGACGGCCGAACGCGTGGGCTATTACAAGCCCGATTCGCAGGCATATCAGCAGGCTCTCGTCGAATTGGGCGCGACGGCGAGCCAATGCGTGTTCGTGGCAGGCTCCGCGTACGATCTGTTCGGCGCGAGCAGGGTCGGTCTGCCCACCTACTGGCACGACCGCATCGGCATGAAGCCGCCGCCAAATATGCCCGCACCGCTC
>Ga0306926_10009653_pt1 | contig 10630 bp, 8 predicted proteins | sample flu12Cox44000178_FD_203759 | JGI IMG/M metagenome (GOLD analysis project Ga0306926, IMG submission 203759) | Lab enrichment of tropical soil microbial communities from Luquillo Experimental Forest, Puerto Rico - flux8day.12C.oxic.44.000.178 (v2)... | ecosystem: Environmental > Terrestrial > Soil... | reverse complement strand
CTTCAACGGCCTTGTCGCAGAAGTACGCACGCCCACAGCAGAATGGCTTTTCACGCGAGTTCCTCGGGTGTGTCAACTCTGAATTGTGATTGCAAGAGCGGCGGTTTTCAAGCGTAATCCAGCTAAATATCGAAGAATGTAGCGCCCAGGGAATATCCAATAGCCTTATGGCGGACAAGTCCCGACTCACGTGATCGGGTCGAGATTAGCGCGGAACGACTCCCGCACGGCGCGTACTTAAGGATGTCTCTCCACACCGCGGTTGCGTTGGGTCTCGTAGCCGAACATCGCGCACCAACGCTCCCCAATGCGACTTGTGCAAATCCGTGCCGCATTAGGATTTTAGACAATCCTCAAGAATCCTGATCCATCACCTGAATCAGCGGTTATTCCACTAGGTCGAAATTGGCCGAGCTGGGCTTGGTATGGTTGCCGGCAGAGTCAATTGCCACCAATTGAACCTGGTAGGTACCCGGTGGCAGTCGGTCAATCGGCAGCTTCAACCCCAGCGGCACTACCGGATTACCCGCCTTGACCGAACCCGAGGTGTCGGAAACGCCCGCATCGATTTTCTTTTCTCCGGTCTTACGGTCGACAATGATGATTTCCAATCCGACTTTGGGAGGATTGGCTTCTTTCAGCAGAGGCTCGTAGGCCTCAACATAGATCGCAGCTGTGTCAGACTTCTTGAAGCGATTCGATGCTGCGGGAACCACTTCCATTCCCTGCGTGAGCAAAGGCTTGTGATCCTCAAGCAACTCGGAGTCGAGCGTTGTGTCTTCTGACCCGTATTTGTGCACCTCATGGCTCAGCGCAACGGCGCTAAGCGCAAACTGTTTGCCATCATAGGGGTCGATGGATAACGGCTCCTCCACCTTGCCGAAGCTTTCGCCGCCGGAGCTGAAAACGACTTTCAGGGTGTACTGCCCGGGCGCCACCTCAAACTGGTTCTCGTAATGAAATGGCTTCTTCTGGAAGTCCTTAAGCTGGTCTTTGTTATCGAAGTTCAATTCCACGCTGTCGCTGAAGCGGGCCGCGACCGAGCCATCCGGTTTGTACGCAATCCCCAAAATGTTGATTGTGGCGTGTTGTTTGCCATTCGCTTTCTCAAACTTGATGGCGCTCGGCGGCATTTCCAGCGCCAGGTCCACACGCGCAACGTTGGCTGAGGTAAAGAAATATGGAGCCAGCATCGTGGCATCGACGTTGCCTGCCTGCGAAGCCGCAGCCCTGGTCTCCAACTCCTTCGCCGCGGGCTTGCCTGCCAGAAAATCCACCGGCTTGGTGTTGCAATAGCCGCTGCGCGCCCGCACGATGGTTCCTCCACGGTCCACTTTCACTTTCAATGTATGACACGATCCCTCATCGGAGTCGGGTGGCGTGTAGCCGAGGGTGTAGTACTCAACCTGCTCCTGGGCGACCTTCTGCAAGCCACCTAACAGGTCGTTCGTATTAACGATGACGAACCCACCCGTGCCTTCGGCCAACTCGTACAGTACTTGCTGATTCGTGGTAGCGCTGGGGGGGAAGGGAGGGACGATCTGGCGGGGTTGATTAAACGGGTTCAGCGTTGAGACCGGCATCGGCGTCGAATAGCCCGCGCCCCCGTGTCCGCCTGTACTACCTGTGCTACCTGTGCTCCCGCCAGCGTGCCCTCCTCCACCGTGCCCTCCTCCTCCACCGCCGCCACCTTTTTGTCCATCACCCGCGGGAAACGCAACATATTCCAGGTGCGGAGACGCTACTGGCGCACTGCGCTTGACCATCAAATCAAGATCCGGGTTCAGCAATCCGCCCCCCTGAAGGCTCGACGGCATCTGCAGAATTGCACCTTGTGGCGTCGGGGCCGCAGTCGCGGGGCTAAGGAGCCCGCGGACATCGATGGGATAGACGGCAATGTTGGCTTTGTTACACACGCTGATCAGTGCGGTTAGTTCTGACTGCACCTCCGAATTCCAGGCAAACCCAGCCGTCAACAGCACCAGACTCTTGCGGCCAGGTACGCTGGCAAGATTCTTGGCCACGGCCCGCAACGCGAGCAACAAGGTGCGCGCGCCGTAATCGGCCTCTGCTCCATACAAAACGGGGAGATTGCCTCCCACGGCTGCTACCTCCACCGGAGCCGTGGTGTTGGGATTCACTACTGAAATCTTGATCCCGCTCACTACCTGCTTTAAGCGCGCCGCGTCCGATGAGAAGTTCTGAGCGACGTGAACAGTTCCGCCATAATTGATAATCGCCATGTAGCGGTTCGGACCGACGTTGGCATCGATGAACTTGGCCGCTGCCGACCGGGCCTGCGCCTGGTCTCCGAATTCCATCGTTGAATTGTCGAAGAACAGCACCATGTAATGCTTCTGGCCAGTCGTCGGAGATGCTGGATCCGCTTCATAAGAGAAGCTCTTGATCGGTTGCTCTTTGTTGTCCTCGAAAATCTTGAAATCTTTCTGAGTCAGATCGCGGATGTAATTGCCGTGCTTGTCGGTGACCACCGTATCTACCAGGACGAGGCGGGTTTCTGCTTTGATGACGGGAGTGGAACCTTGCGCGTTGGCGGCATCCGCAGACTGCGTCGTTGCTTGTTGGGCATGCACCGCTGGCGTAACGCTAAGTTTCCCGATGGTGCCCAAGGCCGCAATTAGCACCGGCCCAATCAACAGAGACGAACGGTAGCGATTCATAACAACCCTCTTGTCTACGGGATTTCCACTGCCCCGTTGTGCGCCGACAAGTCTCCTTCATCGTCACGCACGACGCAGCGGACCAGGTAGCTGCCGGGCTTGACGTCGAAGTTGGCCCGCAGTGTCACACCCTTGTCCAACTTGTTCTGCAGTGTGTTGTCGGTCAGGCGCATTTCCAACGTCTTCTGGTCGCCCTGAATGAAATTGCCATTGCGGTCGAAGAGAGCGGAGACAACGATCAAGTCATTGCGATTGCGGCCATCTACCTTCTGATACCGAATATGACGAACATCGACTCGAACCAGCACTGCCAGCTTGGCCGCGTCATCCCTCGTCTTGAAGAATCTTGTGTTCAGTTCAATTGGCAGATCATTGCGTTCCTCCTGCGAAAAGACAGCATCCTGAATATCGCTCTTAGCCTGATCAGCAGCGCTCTGTGCGCGGTTGGGAGCGTAATAGCCCTTGCGCGCCTGCAAACTGTAAGGGTGCTTATCGTTCAGGGTGACTTTCAGCGCGTGATATTTGCCGTCATTCTTCAGGTTCTGCGGCACAAAGCCCAATACGTAATAGTACTCAGGGGCGGCGGCGGTTCGCCGGAAGCCTTCCACCGGATCGTTGCTGTTGTGGAAGTATGTGCCCCCCGTGCCGTCAGCGAGCTCGGAGAGGACTCCACTTTCCGCAACGACGCTCCGAGCCTCGTACTGATTGTAGAAAGGCAGAAGGGCTGGGCTCGGCAGCCGCGATTTGGTGATGTCGGGTGCTCCTCCGGCGCCAACCGTGGATAACCCGCGTCCATCTAGCGTGCTGATGATGACGTTGGAGCGCAGGGCACGTTCGATGATGTCGACTTCTGTTTGAAGAGTATCGATTAAAAGAAAGCCTGGTGACACAAGCACAACGGTACGCTGGCCGGGCATCAGAGCGGTCCGCCGAACCACGTCACGCAGGGTTCCCAATGCCAGTCGCGACTGCTCGGTCGCATTCACTAATATTTGCTCAGTCGTCGAAATCGCGACTTTTTGTCCTGCTGCTTTAGCCGCAAGAGCCTGAGCAGGTGTTGCCGTCGGCAACTGCAGGCAATCCACGGCATCCTGAGTCGCGATCTCCAGCGCCTGTGGATCGTGCTTGTTCATGATCTGATCGGCCATGTAATACGAAATGTCGGGGCACTCTCCGCCCGGCTCGTAATTACTAATGGGGCTCGGCTTGACGCGCATCAGGGCGTCGCGCAGTTTCGCTCGGTCATCCGTGAAGTCAAGCATGTCGGTGCCCGAAGTGGTGTACACAGCGGCGCGATCGGTGGGCAACAGCGTGTTCAGGTGTTGGAGCGCGGCATTTCTCGACTGCATAACATCGCCCGCTCCCAAATGCATGTCGTCGAAAAGGTAGGCAACATATCTCCCGGGGATCTCAGGCGCTGGTGCTTTGTCGGTAGAAAGACCTCCCGGCGGTGCCTTGCTGGCCGCTTGCTCGATCGCAAACCTTGAAACAGATTGCGGCTTACCGTTATCGAAGAGCTCAAAATCTTCTTTCTTGAGATTGCCGACAGCGTGGCCCTGCCCGTCACGAACAACTACGCGCACGACCACGAGGTTTACACTGACTTTGAAGGTCGTGTCGCTTTCCTGATGCGTGGTGAGTTCGGCTATGTTCTTTTCATCATTGCCCTGCGAGTTCGATGTCGCGCCGTTTGGCTGCGCCGGGTTCGGCTGCGTCTGAGCCGGAGTGGTTGTTTGTGAAGCCGGCGCTTGGCCTGCCGTTTGCGACGCATCCGACTGTGCGGTCAAGGCGATCGGCCGCAGGAAGCATAACCAGGCCAGCAGCAGAAAGAGAACAGTACCGAATGGGATTTTCGCCGGCATAGGATGCCCGCCGGCTCGGCATCTCGAAGAAGCACTCATCGTAAGTCTCGCCGATCGAACCCGCAACGGCATTTTCCTGCCCGACACCATCAAGACACTCTACTATGGGGATAAATCCTATTCCGAATGCGACAAAAGTGCCAGAGTTTCACAACCCCAAGCACGCGCCAATGTTGCGCCACTACACTCTTCGCGGTTCATCACACATGAGTCAACCTTCGCAGGGTTTGAAAATGATATCGGGCCGCTGGTATAAGAGAGCCGCAGATGCGTGCAGATATTGTCCTTCGTGGCCTTGCGGTGTTGCTGGTCTGTACCTTACAGACCGCGATTCCCAGTCCAGCCCAAACGTCAGTCGGCGATGCAGCGCTTAACTCGGCCGATCAGCTCTATCGCTCCGGCCAGTTTGCCGCTGCTGAAGCTGCCTATCAGGCCATTCTAAGAAGCAATCCGAAATTAGTGCCTGCTCAGGTGGGATTCATCCGGTCTCTCTTGCGCGAGCAGAAGATCGACGAGGCCTATGAAGCCGCCACGGCAGATGTGGCTGACCAACCCAATCCGGCGCCTCTACGGGTAGCGATGGGGGATGTGCAATTTCGTCGGGGGCAGATGTCGAGCACTGAGGATTCCTATCTTAAGGCGCTGAAGGCGGATCCTAAGGACATCTATGCCTATCTCGGGTTGGCCCGCCTGTACCGCGCCTATTCGCTCTATCGCCACGCTTATGACGCTCTAACGCGAGCCCACGCGATCGCTCCCGACAACCCTGATGTGCAGCGCATGTACTTCGCACAGCTACCCCGGAAGCAGCGCATTGCCGCTCTGGAATCATATCTTGCGACTCCGCATCCCGACGACGCGGAAGAAACCCGGGAATGGCAAAGCTACCTCGAGTTCCTGAAAGCAACTGCCGACAGTCCCTTGCACAGCTGCAAGCTGATCAGCAAGGTTGAGAAAACGGACACGCACTTGGAGCGGCTGTTCGCCAATCCGCAGACGATCCGCGCCTTTGGGCTGAGCGTCAAGTTGAACGACCATAGCTACCATTTGCTGCTTGACACCGGCGCCAGCGGAATCGTTATTGGGCGCAAGGCAGCAGAGAAGGCTGGGCTAACACGCATCTCCGCTGAGCGCTATGGCGGCATTGGTGATCAGGGCTTGCAAACTGGCTATACGGCTGTTGCTGACCGGATTCGGGTCGGCGAGTTAGAGTTTCACGATTGCATCGTGAGAGTCTCAGACAAGGCCTCCATCGTCGACGAAGATGGACTGATCGGCGCCGATGTTTTCGGCGCGTACCTGATCGATATCGATCTGCCGGGAGAGAAGTTGCGGCTCGCGCCCCTGCCGAAACGCCCGGAAGACGCATCGGCACCTACCGCGTTAAAGACCGATACTGTCTCAGAACCAGAAGGTGCTGAACCATCGGACAAGGAGGAGCAAAGAGCCCAATCGAGCGAGTCTGTCTCTGCTTCCAAAGCCTCGAATCCAACCGTTGTCAGTGGCGCTCCGCGCCCACCGAGAGATCGCTATATCGCACCGGAAATGGCCAACTGGACCAAGGTTTTCCGCTTCGGACACAATCTGCTGATTCCTACCTATGTCAATGATTCGCCGGTCATGCTGTTTCTGATTGATACGGGATCGTTCAGCAACATCATCTCCACACGAGCTGCCCGCGAGGTGACCAGGATTGCGCAGTCGCGCACGCAGGTGCGGGGACTCAGCGGAAGTGTGAACCAGGTCTTCACCGCCGATAAAGCCAACTTGGTATTCAGCCACTTTCGCCAGCCGAACCAGGATATGGTGACAATTGACCTGTCCACCATCTGTAAGCACACAGGGACCGAGGTCTCCGGCATACTCGGCTTCAACGTCCTGCGCCAACTCGAGGTCAAGATCGATTATCGTGACGGCCTGGTCGATTTTGTGCGCCCAAACGCTGGGGGCAGGAATTGAAGAGGTTGCTGAGAGAAATGTCGGACGCCAGCCCGAGCAGAGTGAGATTGTGTTGGCGGCCGAAGGAAACCGAGGGCTCCCGTAGCCGGGGTTAATCCTGATTCTTCGACGCCCGGGTTGCCGGTACGGTGACTCTCCCTTTGCCTGTTGTGGGGGTGCGGGGGACCGATGCCACTTGGGTTTGCGGGCTCTGATCCAGCAAGTCTGCAGCTCGCACCTGATTCAACTCGACCCAGGTCTTGCGCCAGCGTTCGGCCATGCAGCGATCGATTCGCGTGCTGGCTTGCGGGAACCCGAATCCATCGTAGAAGCTCTCAAGATTCCCGCGCAGCGCGTCGTCATCGTTGAGTCGAATGATCTGAGCTGTCTGCTCGTCCAGCAGTCCGCGATAAGTCGCGTCGGCCAACGGATACTCACCGCGCCGAGTCGGTTTGCCAGTATCGAGATCGACATTCGGCGTCTCCAGGCTACTGCTCTTCACCTCACGCAGCGATTGCCGGTAGCGATCTATGGTCTGGTTTACGCTCTTGAAATAAAGGTCCTCGGTCTTCGGGGTTGGCTCTTTGAAATCATGGCCCGCAATGGCCCAACTTTGGGCACAACCCTGAAAAGAACGGCCATAAAGTGCGCCCCGGGCCCTGGCTTCTTATAGCCTGACCCCCACGACTTGACGTAATCGGCCTTCGAAAGGTGATAGAGAAAATGCTGCCGGTTGAAGGCCGGGATCTCCCGCTTCAACTCATCACCTTTCACCAGCAGTGCAACCTTCGTCATCTCAGGGATAATCTGGCTGACGCTGCGCCGATAGGTGTTGATGGCCAACTGCTCATTAGGCATCACGTCGGTTAGTTTCACGCCATAGGTGTCGTAGAAAGCGCGCTCGAGCAAAGGAGCAGAGACCTCGAAGCCGATGAAGTTGTGATAGTCCTCGGGTGCGTAGCGGCCCTTCGCCACTTGCAGGACGTCGAAGCCGAACTCGGTCCTAAGATGTGCCTTATGGTCGACGTCATAGGGTACGGCCGGACCAAACTGCCGTGCCAGCTTCGGATACTCCATGCCCACGGCCAAGTTGATGTACGGGTGCCCGTTGATGTCGGCAATATAGTGCGACAATGCCCCGAGCGCGAAGGCGTATTCGTCCAGGTCCTGCGCATCGTTTAGCATCGCCTGCACAAAATCTCCGCTGCGCACGTAGTGCACCAGGTCACTGAAGAGATGATTACCGAATGGATAGTAACCGATGTCCTGAATCACGGATCCGCCATAAGTGTAAGCGTGAGCTGTCAGAAGTTCCTGGTGCGTAGCGTCGGGATACCGTGCCTTGAGTTGTGGGACGATGTGATCCTTCCACAACAGGTCGATGATCTCTTCATGGGTCAGCACGGAGTAGCCCGCGCAGGCACGAACAAGGGCCAGCACGCAGAACATCACCCAGGCGCCAAGCAGCGCACATCGCCATTGCCTCATTTGGAAACCTCATTCGATGGCTTGCGCGATGGGTTCCTCAAATGCGGCCCAGCAGCAAGAGAATGAGCAAGATCATCAATATTAGCCCGAGTCCCCCGCTCGGGTAATAGCTCCAGCCCCGGCTGTATGGCCAGGAAGGGAATGCGCCAATCGCCAACAGCAGCAAAATCACCAAGAGAATGATCAACATTCGATTCGTTACTCCTCAATACGCAAGTACAAGCTCGTTATTGGAAGCTGGTTGTGCAGTGCTGGGATGCCTTGCGCACCCTTCGTCAGGCTTTGCCTTGCTTGCGGCGCTTTTGGCTGGTCGGCCGACTACGGCGTAACGACTGGGGTACTCGTCTCATCAGGGATTTGTTTTTCAGCAGCCTCTTAATTTAAGGGGTGGAATGCGCGATCAGAGTTCGGTATCGTTAAGGTCTTCATGCCCAAAAGCCAAACTGACGTCGGTGGTCGAAGAGAGCCACGAGCGCTTGCAAACGCTGTTCTTGGCGATGTTCATTTCTGGATTCCGGTCATCGTGCTGGCGGGCGGTCTGGCGGTGCTCCGTTGGGTGAGCTAACCTCGGCGCAACCGCTCTCGACGAGCGCAGACGAACCACCACGCCTGGAATCGGCGCGCCTACGAAAACTGCAACTTCTTGGAATTCTCTGTGGCTTCGCGGCCGGAGCCTGGCTGGGTGCAGCCGAGGCACCCACCAAGCTGGTGACGGCGGGCGTGTCGCCAATCGTGATTTCTCTGCTGATGGTTGCCGGCGTTTTCCTGGCTCGCTGGAGCTTGCCGGCGCTGATTCGCGGCACCAGCCAGGTTCGATGGGACATCCGCCAGGCGCCTCATCTTATGGCCTGGGGTGTTCTGGCGGGCTGTCTGTGGGTGGTCGCCAACACCATCACCATCTTCGCCATCCGCGACGTCGGGCTTAGCATTGCTTTTCCTCTCTGGAACATCAACAGCCTGATCGGCATTGCCTGGGGCTTTCTTTTGTTCAACGAGCTGCGCGATGCCGGGACTCGGCGCTGGTTCAGTGTCATCGGTGGGGCAGCGTTGATGTTCGGCGGCGCAACACTGCTGGCGCTCGCCTCGTCCGCGCAGAGCTCTCCCGAGCATGCATTTCGAGGCACCGTGGCCGCCTTAGCGGCCGGTGTGTTGTGGGGAACCATGTATGTTCCCTATCGCAAAGCTTATCTCACAGGGTTGAATCCGTTGTCGTTTGTCACCTTTTTCACGATCGGTGAGCTTGGCACTATGATCGTTTTGGCCCTGAGCTACAAGGGACCATCCGTGCTTGTGCACGAACTAATCCAGGCAAAGCATGCGCTCTTCTGGCTGCTGCTTGGCGGGTTCGTTTGGGTGATCGGAGATCTGTTTCAACAATACGCAGCCAAGTACGTCGGCATCAGCCGGGGGATCCCGTTGTCGAACACAAACCAGTTGTGGGGCTTGCTGTGGGGCATCCTGGTTTTTGGAGAACTGCACGGCCGTAGTTTGTCGCTCTACGTTCAGGTGATCGGTGGCTCCCTCCTGATGGCGGCGGGCGCAGGCACGATCGCCCTCGCTTCTGTCCCTGAGAAAGAACATGACCGATGGCGCGAAGCAGCACACCGCGAAGGCGAACGTTATGGCGTCGATGCCACGTATGTGCAGGCCGGTCTTGCGGGCGAAGATGCGGGATCAGCCGAGCGTCGTCGCCGCACCTGGCTCGATTGGGGGGTGGTGGTTGTCGCGACCTCAGTCTTTGTTGGATTGGCCGCCGTCAGTCATCCGCCCGAGATCAACCTCGACTGGAATGCCGTTGCGCTCCTGGCGGCAGCCATACTGTTTTTCCTGGGGGCGTGCGGAATCGCACTGTGGAAGGTGACCCGGTTCAACTGATCTGGTGGCTTGGCCGAGTTGCCATAGTCATGGCGTGATGGCGTTCGTTCAGTCCCTGTGGCAAGATACTTGGAGATGCCTGGTAGTCCTTCGCGAAACATGCTCGGCAACTTGGGGATTTAGGAGAGGTGGTAGAGCGGTTGAATACACCGGTCTTGAAAACCGGCATACGGGAAACCGTATCGGGGGTTCGAATCCCTCCCTCTCCGCCACTTTAGTCTGGACTGTACAAAATCTCTCTCTCATGCCCCCAAAATATGCCGAAAACGGAGTGTTCTCTACACTTGTGCTTGTGAAGGGACCGGAGAAAATAGCCGCCAAACAGCGTAGCCTCTCTTTTGCTGCGCTTTTTCTCCGCGGCCTGAGATGATTGGTGTTTGCTTTGGCAGAACGAAAGGTCTGAATCTACTGCGCGGAACCGAGGACTGGGACTGGTAAGCATGCAGGGAAGGGTGCATCCGGTACACGGAGGGTTCTCGGTCGACTCGGGACCGGGGAGGGGGACAAAGATCGGTGCCATGGTTCCAGTGGATGCTCGATAGCGGGTCTTCGGCAGAAGCGGAAGCTGATCAGGCCGCGAGCGCGGGGGCGGCATGAGACGAATGCGCATTCTGTTGGCCGACGACCACGCCATGATCTGCGCCGGCTTCCAGAAATTGCTGGAGCCTGAATACGAAGTGGTCGGTTCCGTGGGAGACGGTCGTTCGCTGCTGAAAGCTGCGCTGGATCTGAAGCCGGACTTGGTGCTGGTCGACGTCGCTATGCCGTTATTGAATGGGTTGGACG
>Ga0306926_10009649_pt1 | contig 10632 bp, 10 predicted proteins | sample flu12Cox44000178_FD_203759 | JGI IMG/M metagenome (GOLD analysis project Ga0306926, IMG submission 203759) | Lab enrichment of tropical soil microbial communities from Luquillo Experimental Forest, Puerto Rico - flux8day.12C.oxic.44.000.178 (v2)... | ecosystem: Environmental > Terrestrial >... | reverse complement strand
ATGCCTGATTGCATTGGGATCATGAACCAAAACGGCTTCGACGAAGGGTAGCTTGACCCTCGCAATCGGCTCTTCAAAGAACGCTTCCGTCCAGCATTCCAGCGGGTTTCGCCTCAGCGTTGCAAGCAACCGGATTGGTCTCAAACTGCTTCGCTGTGGGCTTGGTGCCGGTGGGCGAAACGACGCCGTGGCTTCGACTCTCGAAAGGTATGACATTTCACTAACGAAAAAAATAAACCAAACGCGGGCAAACGTGCCAGTTCGGGGGAGGTTCCAACCAAATTGGGGCAGCAAACTGTCATTGATAGGGAGGCGCCGGATACCACCGTGCGAGTGTCGAGATCGCCCACCCCCGGCCGCGCCGCAGCGGAGATGAGACGTTCTTCTTCAGCCCGATGTCAGTTCGCCAAGAGGACGATGACACCGATCTCAACGAGAAGAACAATGCCTGCGACAGCGAGCCCGAGAAAGATTTCATCCGGCGGGAGAACGCTCACCCTCGCTGCGAACTTCGTATGCTTTGCCGCCTCACCGGCCATCGGAAATGGCTCATTGCGCCCGCCAAGGCGCGTCTTAGTTTCGGAATAATGACTGATGTCCGCCGCCTCACCGAACGCGCGTGGGGATGAAAATCGGGCAGTCAGCCGATCGGCCTCCTCCAGTTGATGGAGAAGTTGACGAAGTTGATAGGGCACATTTGCTTGTTCCCGAGACAGGCTGGTTCGCAATTGCTGACCTATCTCCGCGCAAATTGCCTGATTTTGGGTTGGCTCAAGGTTCATCGCTCATCAAATTCTTCACACGCAAACCAACAGGGACAGCGCGTTTGTGTTCCGCCGAAACCCGTCGTTCCACGAGCTGGTATCGTCGTTTCCGTATTCGGCAGGGGAACCCTTGCACCGTCGTGGCGTTGACACCGGCGGTCGCGCGAGTGAATTGCCGTGGTTTCGTCAGCCGTGAATGCCGGTTGCACCCAGATCGTCGAAACCTCGATTCCCTCGCGGCTCGATGCGCTGTCGTGGAGCGCCTTTCACACCCGCGTCGTGATCGCGCTGGGCATCACCTGGATCCTCGATGGGCTGGAGGTCACGCTTGCGGGTGCGTTGTCGGGCGCGTTGAAGGAAAGCCCGAAACTGCAATTTTCCAATTTCGACGTCGGCGTTGCCAACAGCGCCTATCTTGCCGGAGCGGTGATAGGCGCGCTCGCCTTCGGCTGGTTGACCGATCGGATGGGCCGCAAGAAGCTGTTCTTCATCACGCTTGCGTTCTATCTCGCGGCAACCGTCGCCACAGCCCTGTCCTGGAGCATTGGCAGCTACGCGCTGTTTCGCTGTTTGACCGGTGCCGGCATTGGTGGTGAGTATACCGCGATCAATTCGACCATCCAGGAACTGGTGCCCGCACGCTATCGCGGCTGGACCGATCTCGTCATCAATGGCAGCTTCTGGATCGGTGCGGCGCTGGGCGCAGCGAGCGCGATTGTCCTGCTTGACCCTGCTCTGATCGGTCCGGACCTCGGATGGCGACTGGCCTATTTGACCGGCGCTTGTCTTGGTCTCGTCGTCTTCTTCATGCGAATCTGGATTCCGGAAAGCCCGCGCTGGCTGATGATCCACGGTCAACCCGATCGAGCCCACGCCATCGTCGCAGACATCGAGCAATCGGCAAGACACTCGCCTCAACGCCCGGCCGTATTCGCCACGGTGCGGCTCAAGCTACGCAACCATACGCCGCTTGCAGAGGTAGCGCGTACGCTGTTCCTGACGTATCGCCGGCGAGCGCTGGTCGGGCTTGCCTTGATGGTCGCACAGGCTTTCTTCTACAACGCGATCTTCTTCACTTTCGCGCTGGTGTTGACCGATTTCTATAACGTCGGCGCAAACGAGGTCGGCTGGTACATCCTCCCCTTTGCGGCCGGCAATTTTCTCGGCCCTCTGCTGCTGGGCCGCCTGTTCGACACGCTGGGACGACGCGCCATGATCGCGCTGACCTACGGTCTATCCGGCGTGCTCCTGGTATTGTCCGGCTATTTGTTCCTGATTGGCGCCCTCAGTGCACAAGGCCAGACGGTCGCCTGGATGGTGATCTTCTTCTTCGCCTCGCCTGCGGCGAGCGCGGCCTATCTTACCGTCAGCGAGACCTTCCCGCTGGAAGTGCGGGCGCTTGCGATCGCGGCATTCTATGCCGTGGGGACCGGAATCGGCGGCGTCCTGGCACCGGCGCTTTTTGGCGTGTTGATCGATACCGGATCGCGCGCAAGCGTGTTTGCGGGCTACCTGTTCGGGTCGGCGCTGATGATTGCGGCGGCCGCAATTGCATGGCGTTATTGCGTTGCGGCTGAGCGAAAGCCGCTGGAGTTAGTGGCGCCGCCCCTCGCCTTCGTGGAATAGCCCGGAGGTGGCGACCGGCAACGATCGCGCTCCTACCGCGCCGCAAAAGCGCAATCGCTCATCCAAAAGCTGTGAGCGCGGTGGAACAAAGGTCAGGATGCCGCATTGGAGGCTTGCCTTCAAATCCGGATACGGCAAACGAACAAATGAACGACAGGCCAACCGCGCGCAGGGAGTGGAGCTGGTGGTATCTGCTCTTCATCATCCAGTTCGTCGCGGTGCTTTGGCCGCCTTTCTACAACCGCGTGGAGCCGACCTTTGCGGGCATGCCGTTTTTCTATTGGTATCAGCTGCTCTGGGTGATCATCGGCGCGATCCTGACTGCGATCGTTTACTTCGCAACCGAGGCTCAAGCTCGAAGATGACGGGAGCTGGCCTGAAGGATTCGAAGGTGGCTTCATGGGAGGCGCGAGGATTGCTTGAGGAGGCATCCCGGTGAGGGATATCAACTGGGTTGCGACGACAGTTTTCGTCCTGCTGTTTGCCTTCATAACCTGGCTCGGCTTTGCCGCCGCCAATTGGCGCAAAGGCGACCTCGATCTCCTACATGAATGGGGACTTGGGGGGCGGCGTTTCGGTACTCTGATTACCTGGTTTCTGATTGGCGGAGATCTCTACACCGCCTACACCTTCATCGCGGTGCCGGCGCTGGCGTATGGGGCCGGCGCGATCGCGTTCTTCGCGGTGCCCTACACGGTTGTGGTCTATCCCATTCTCTTTCTTGTATTCCCGCGGCTCTGGTATGTCTGCCACAAGCACGGCTACATCACGGCGGCGGATTTCGTGCGCGGCCGCTTCGGCAACCGCTGGCTCGCACTCGCCGTGACGGTCACGGGGATCGTAGCGACCATGCCCTACATCGCGCTTCAGCTCGTCGGCATCCAGGTCGTCATCGGCGCATTGGGGATTTCAGGAGCCGGAGATCTCCCCCTGATCATCGCCTTCATCATTCTCGCCGCCTTCACCTACTCGAGCGGCCTGCGCGCGCCGGCGTCGATTGCGATCGTCAAGGACATCCTGATTTACGTCACGGCTTTTACCGCGATCATCGTCATTCCGATTCAGCTCGGCGGCTTAGCCGAGATCTTCAAGGCGGTACCGCCGGCAAAGCAGCTCTTGGCGGTCCCCGGAGCCGACACCACCGGCGCTTACGGAGCCTACGCGACGCTCGCGTTAGGCTCGGCGCTCGCGCTCTTCCTCTACCCGCATTCGATTACGGGAGTCCTCAGCGCGAACAGCGGGCATGCCATTCGCCGCAATGCGGCGATGCTGCCGGCATATTCGTTGATGCTGGGTTTGCTTGCACTGTTTGGCTTTTTTGCCATTGCCGCAGGCGTCGGCGACAACCCACTCTATGCTGCGGGCTTCAAGGACTTCGGCAACAACTTCGCTGTGCCGGCGCTATTCCTGCACAGCTTTCCGTCGTGGTTCGTCGGCATAGCGTTCGCAGCAATCGGTATCGGCGCGTTGGTCCCTGCGGCGATCATGTCGATTGCGGCCGCAAATCTCTACACGCGCAACATCCATCGCGAGTTCATCAATCCAAATCCGACCGACAAGCAGGAAGCGCAGATGGCGAAGTGGGTGTCGCTGATCGTCAAGTTCGGCGCGCTCGTGTTCATTATTTTCGTGCCAACCAAATTTGCGATCTACCTGCAGCTCCTCGGCGGCATCTGGATCGTCCAGACGCTCCCGGCTGTGATGCTTGGCGCCTACACCCGCTGGTTCAACGACTGGGCGCTGTTGATCGGTTGGGCCGTTGGCATGATAGCCGGTACGGCGATGGCCATTGCCGCAAATCTTACGCCGACCTATCCGCTCGCAATCGCCGGCTTCGTCCTGCCCGGCTATAGCGCACTCTATACGGTGATCCTCAACCTCGTGATCGCCGCGGTGCTGACGCCGATATTTGACGGGCTCAAGGAGCGCAGCGCTTCGAGCGATGAAACCGTGGCGGCAGACTACCTTGCCTGACCGGCACAGATAGCTGGTGGAACCGGAACGGCGGTCCAGTTCTCGCGTTGATTTGAAGCCTGACGCAACGGGTTCCTCTTGCCGCGACCCTACCGCTCCGTTTCGATCGTCATGCGGGTCCCTGACGCGACCCTGGCTCGCCCCCCAAGCCGTCGCGCCATCACCTGCTAACCCCTTGCCGGTCCCATCCCGGCGGGGGCGAAACTCCTAGTAGTCCGATTTTAACATTCACTACCCATCTGGAGAGCCGCTTTCACCAGGGCATGCTGCGGATCACGAGCGACATGCGTGTTGTTTTCGTTCTGGTCGTTATATTCCTTTGCGCTTTGATGGGCTGGCTGTTCTACATGCAGCCCGCCTGGCCGGCGAGTCAGGTATCGGGTGGCTCTCGCTGTCACCTTGCGGTTGGATGTTCTCAGCATTGTCATTGCTGAGAGAACCGATGGTAAACATAGCCAACAAGACTTACGGGACAGTCAGTCCCGAGCAGCAGAAGGAAATGAGCGGGCTGGAGTTCGTCAAGGGCCTTGCCAGCGGGGCGCTGCCCCTGAACATGATTGCACAAACCTTGGGCTATGACGTCGTGGAGGCCGAAAGCGGTCGGGTCGCCATCACGCTCGATCCAACAGGCGCTCACCTCAATCCATGGGGTACGGTGCATGGTGGTCTCACAGCGACGCTTCTCGATAGCTGCATGGGCCTTGCCATCCAATCGATGCTCGAAAGAGGCGTTGGCAGCACGACGCTCGAGTTCAAGATTTCGCTGGTCCGGGCCATCACGCTGGAGACTGGCCAGATCAGGGCGGAGGGCAGAGTCCTGAACTGCGGCCGTCGTGTCGGCATGGCAGAAGGCCGCGTGACCGACGCAAAAGGTCGATTACTCGCGCATGGATCAACGACCTGCCTGATTTTTCCGAGTTAACGCTGTTTCTCCCGCGATGTCTGAGATGGGTACTAGGCGATGTTCGCTTTACCCCGAAAGCCGGCATCGGGACTAAAGCGGCGACATGTCCGCTTTGGGCCAGCAACAGACTTCGCCGCTTTCACACCGGCGCAGGGAACCAAATAGGCTATGCAGCGTTTCCGCACCGCTCCCGAGTTAGGCGATGTCCGCAGGTGGAAGGCCAATGCGCTCGTCCCTGTGCATTTTTGGATTAGTTCTCGCGTGGCTAATCATATCATCCGAGCAGGCTCATAGCCGGGGATTCGCCTGGTTCTTTGCTCACTCCAAACCCCTCGGTACCTGCTCTGGACAGCACGTAGTCGCGACCTACTACGTTGCAGGGCGACGGACTGCGAGCGGTCAGAGATTTGATCCCGGTGGGTATACGGCCGCGCATCGCACGCTGCCTTTTGGATCACAGGTAACGGTAATGAACCCTCAGAACGGCAATTCCGTTACTGTGGTGATTAACGACCGTGGCCCATTTACGCGCGGGATCACACTGGACCTGTCTCGTGGCGCTGCTCGCGCAATCGGCATGCATGGAACGCAGTGGGTGTGCATGTTATGAGAGCAAGTCCCGATCCTCATTCGAACGCGTGGGCGCGGCACTGGTGACACTTGACCAAAGGGTCAGTCACGCCGCGGCAGAAACGTTCGAACTCGTCAACGCTGCCCGCCTAAGTTCGTCGGGATCTCGCTCGCCGGCCGAGGCACAGACCAAGATGCTTTTTGCGATCTCGGTGCGATTGTTAGGCGTCCGCAAATTCGGTGGCAGCGACTGCACTACCTGATCCAGGACCTGTCCGAGCAATGAGAGCTCGTCAGGATAGTAGACCGCGCCCTGATCGCACGACATTGACGTCGCCCCCTTATTATCATCGTCGCGCTGTCGCTTAAGGTTTGTTGACCTAGTTGTTTTCGTTAGGGCAGAATAATGACCGCCAAGCGTCGGCCGATGGTCGAAGTCGCGGCCATGTCCGCCTTGGGCCATCAGCCATGATTCGGCCTACCAAGCGCCGCGGACGGCACGACCGTCGGCCGGAGCGACGTTGCGCAGCCTGCCGGCGAGTTCCGTGAGTGAGCCCGCTGGTTGCATCTGGCGCGGCGCGCCAAGATTATCGATGCCGGTCGCCACCACTGAAACCCTGACGATACCGTCCAGACTTTCATCGAAAGTGGCGCCGACGATAATGTTGGCATCCTCGTCGACCGCTTCGCGAATGCGCGTTGTGGCTTCGTCGATTTCGAACAGCATGAGGTCCCTGCCGCCGGTTATGGAGATGATGAGGCCGCTGGCGCGATTGATTGAGGGGTCTTCGATCAATGGATTGGAAATCGCAGCCACGGCTGCGTCAAGCACGCGCTTTGCGCCGGACGCCTCGCCCCTGCCCATCATGGCTTTGCCCTTCTCGCGCATGACGGTGAGCACGTCGGCGAAATCGAGATTGATCAGACCTTCCTTGACAATAAGGTCGCTGATGCAGGCCACACCCGAATAGAGAACTTGATCGGCCATCACGAACGCTTCGGCGAACGTAGTCTTCTCGTTGGCCACCCGGAACAAGTTCTGGTTTGGAATGACCAAGAGGGTGTCCACCTCCGTGAGAAGTTCTGCGATGCCCGCTTCGGCGAAGCGCATGCGGCGCTGGCCCTCGAAAGAGAATGGCTTGGTTACGACTCCGATGGTGAGAATGCCAAGTTGGCGCGCCATTTTGGCTATGACGGGCGCCGCCCCAGTGCCTGTACCGCCGCCCATGCCGGCGGTAACGAACACCATGTGTGCGCCGGTCAAATTATCGCGCAACGCGTCGATTGCCTCTTCGGCAGCTGCCCGCCCCAGTTCGGGCTGCGAGCCGGCGCCAAGGCCTTGAGTTACCTGGGCGCCCATCTGGATGACGCGCTTGGCCCTCGACATCGTGAGCGCCTGTGCGTCGGTATTGGCGACGATAAATTCCACGCCTTGCAGCCCGGACACGATCATGTTGTTGACGGCGTTGCCGCCCGCGCCGCCGACCCCCAACACGACAATGCGCGCCTTCATCTCGCGAATATCGGAGAAGCTGGTCATTTTTGCCTCACGATGGCTCCGGCGAACGGGAAACGAGACGAAATCGATTACTACTTGGCGGCCTTTCGGTCTGCCGCCACCAGGTCCGCGGCCAGATGCCCCGGTCGGCGTGCGGCAAGTTTGTGGCTGTCGATCCCGCCGCCGCCACCGGTTAGGCCACCGGTCCGCAGAAAACCTTCGAGCCGCGCCGCCGCCTCCTTGGCCGCCATAGTCTCAGCAGCCGCCTGCAGCAGCTCAACCATCAGCCGATCGGCGCGCTCACGCTCACGCTCGAAGTCTGCACGGTGACCCGCTGCCGTTCCTTCGAGCCGCGCGATCTCCGCGTGCAATGCCACAATCTCAGCCGCCACGGCGACGTTGCCCGCTTCACGACGACCTGCTGGTCGTGGCGTATGCCGTATCTCGGCCAGATCCACGCTTACCAACGCCTTGCCTTCATCCGAAAGTGAGCGCGGCAACCGCAGACGCTTGGCAAGCGAACGAGCGGCCGTCGGCGAGATTGTCAGGCGGGCGCCAAGTGCGGCATATGTCAGTATTTCAACAGGCATCGGCTGTTCTCCGGGAACGAACCGCGCCGGTCTGTTAACCGAAAAATAACCGCAAGCTAGGTCGCGATGGTTAAGGGATCGTTAACACGCCCCTATTCGTGCTCGCGATCAAGGATCAGAGCGCCGAGTCCGAAGAACGTGACGCCGCCGACCCAGAGTAGTTCAAGCGCGGTCTCGATCGCCGAGGTCTCGATGGGTACGTCGCGCGCGAAGGACACGACGATGAAGACCAGGTTCAGAAGCAGGCCGATCCAGCCACACGCGAAGAATAGGCATTTGAAGAGGTATTTCATGATCCGTTATCACCAACTCGCGATCTCGTCGGATGTCGGGCGGGGACCGCCACACGAGTGCCATGACTTTTCCCTCACGCTGCCGACAGAAGGAATTAAAGATTCCCAAGAGGTGATTTCATCTCTCCTGCTTCAAACTTCGATCGGCACGTCGGGTCATGTGCTGTTTTTGCGGGATTTGGTCAGCAGGCCGTCCCTACCAACCTCCTTTTCGGTGGAACCGTATCATGAAAGCTCCGCTGATCATTGGGCTTATTGTTTACGCCGTAATCTTGGCAGGGGCATTCGCCGGCTGGAAGATGAGAACTCGCCTGCCATCAACTCACCTGACGGAAGAAACAAAGAGCCTTGTATCGGTATCGACGGCGGTCGTTGCCACGGTTACGGCACTTGTGCTTGGGCTTCTGATTTCGAACGCCAACACGACGTTTACCCGGCTTGGAGGAGAGGTAACCGCTCTATCAGCCGAAATCCTCAGGCTTGACCAAATACTGCACCGATACGGATCGGCTGCAGATCCGGCTCGGGAGACGCTGCGACAATATGCCGAACAAAAGACTGCCGATTTGTTCCCCGACGATCCAGCGAACGTCCATCTTAGTAATCCTTCGACTTATGAACTGCTCCAGCGGCTCGAGGATATGCTGCTCGCCTTGAAGCCTGCAAATGCTCGCGACCAATGGTGGTTGGGGCAGGCCATGACACTCGCGGCAAAGATCGGAGACACACGCTGGCTGCTCGCCCAACAGGTGGGAGAGGGAACTCCAAAAGCCTTCGTTGCTTTGCTGATCTTCTGGCTGGTGCTTCTGTTCGCAAGTTTTGGTCTGTTTGCGCCTCACAACTGGACATCGGCGGTCACCTTGACGCTTTGCGCGCTGGCCGTAGCCGGCGCCGTCGGAATGTTCCTGGAACTGGAACAGGGCTTTGGGCACTTCGTCCGCGTCTCGCCGCAGGCGATGCGCCAGGCAGCGAGGACGCTGGAGGTCCAACAACAGACCCGGATTTCAAGCGCAACTGAAGCCGACGACTAGCAACTTGCTCATTGGCAAATCATCAACCGCCGCTACTTCGGAGAAGAACACGCGGCCTCACAGCGCGCATGTTCTTCCTCCGGCCGTGAGCGCGTCGATCGCACTGATGAAAGCCCGCAACAGCGGGCTTTTTCATGTGCGCTACTCTTGTAGGGTCTATCCTCTATTGCGAGACCTGCTCGCGCAGCTTGGCGACATCGCTCGCAGTGAGGCTCGCGCCCTTGGCTCCGAAACGGGCGGTGACGTAGTTGGCGACTGCCGCGATCTCGTCGTCGGAATAGGCATGACCAAAGGCCGGCATCGAGAGCGCCCCATCCGGCGTCAGCCGCGCGGCACCCCACATCACGATCTGCGCGACATTGGTCCCGCTCGGATCGTTAACCGCGGCGGCGCCGGTCAGCGTTGCCATCGGCGAAACTGCGCTTTCGCCGGTCCAGCCATGGCAGCTGACGCAGCCCCCTTCGAACACCAACTTGCCGTGCGCGTTGTCCTTGCCGCCGCCGTCCTTGTGGGAGGCTGGCGCCGCCGGCGCTGGGGTCGCGGGCAGGTCGGGCGAAGAGATTGCCGGCACACCGCGAAGATACGCCACCACCGACTTGATGTCGTCTGCCGTCATCTGGCTGAAACTGCGGTCGACCGCCTCACCCATCGGGCCCGAGGCGGTGCCGTGGCCGTCCGCGTGGCCGTTGGCGAGATAGGAGGCAAGGTCGGCATCGCTCCAGCCGCCGATGCCAGTCCCCTTGTCGGACGTGATGTTGAAGGCGTGCCAGCCCGCCGTCATCGCACCGGCAAATTTCCTGCGGTTGTCGAGTGCGAAGCCAAGATTGCGCGGCGTATGACACTCGCCGCAATGGGCGAGCGCCTCCGCAAGATACGCGCCCCTGTTCCACTCGGGCGATTTAGACGTATCGGGCGCAAAGCGCGTATCGCGATTGAACACCGCCGACCAGAGGATCATGCCCCAGCGTTGATTGAAGGGAAAGGCAAGCGCGTTGGCCGGCGTCGGCTCGTGGACCGGCGGCAGGCTGAACAAATAGGCCTTGATCGCCAGCGCATCGTCATCCGTCATATAGCTATAGGACGTGTAGGGCATCGCCGGATAAAGCCGGGCGCCGTCGCGGCGGATGCCCCGACGGACGGCGTTGAGAAAATCCACGTCGCTGTAGTTGCCGATACCGGTGTCCTTGTCGGGCGTGATGTTGGTCGCATAGAGCGTGCCGAACGGCAGCTTGAAGGCGAGCCCGCCGGCGAAATCCTTGCCGCCGGGCTTGGTGTGGCAGGCCATGCAGTCGGCAGCGCGCGCCAGATACGCACCGCGCTCGACGAGGCTTGCGTTGGCGAGCGAGGCCGGAACTCCGGTCGGATTGGCGGCTTTGTAATCG
>Ga0306926_10009647_pt1 | contig 10633 bp, 10 predicted proteins | sample flu12Cox44000178_FD_203759 | JGI IMG/M metagenome (GOLD analysis project Ga0306926, IMG submission 203759) | Lab enrichment of tropical soil microbial communities from Luquillo Experimental Forest, Puerto Rico - flux8day.12C.oxic.44.000.178 (v2)... | ecosystem: Environmental > Terrestrial >... | reverse complement strand
CTCGGGCGGTTGCTGGATCACTTTCAATCGCCGGTTCTGCTTGCGACTCGCTTCTACGTGGGCTGGCAGTTCTGGAAGTCGGGATTGCTCAAGGTCACAACCTGGAGCACTACCTTGGAGCTATTTCGCACGGAGTATCACGTTCCGCTGCTCCCGCCGCCGGTCGCCGCGGTCACCGGAGCCGGTGGCGAGCTTTTCTTCCCGGCCCTTCTTTTCCTGGGTCTGTTCAGCCGCATCGGCGCGCTCGGAGCGTTCTTTGTCAACGCCATGGCGGTCATTTCCTATCGCCAAGTGTTGCTGGCAGACGGCTCCGAGGCCGCCCTGGGGCAGCACGTGCTTTGGGGGTTCATGCTCTTGATCCTGGCCGTCTTTGGGCCGGGACGATTCGCGCTCGATCGTTGGCTGGAAGCGCGCCTGGCCGCCCACTGTCGTCCGTCGGTCGCTGCCGCGACAGCTCTGGCAGTGGGAGCTCGCTGAGGTGGCGATGCTGGATCTGCGTCGACCGACGAAGGACTTGGAATCATGCTGAGGATTACGCGACAGGCAGGGGCTGACCACGAAACGCTGCTACTTGAAGGCAAACTCCTGCATGGATGGCTTCAAGAGCTGCAGCACGCCCTGGAGCAGGCGGCGGGCAATGGCGTTGCCATTCGCCTTAACTTGTCTGGACTGAGTTTTATTGACGTCCCTGCGGCGGACTTTCTCCGGCAATGCCGCAAGGACGGTGTCTCATTGGCGGGAGCCTCACCCTTTGTGAGCGCGCTGCTGGATCCGCCGGCCAAACGACGTCGACCGCGCACGTAGCTGGTGCGCTCTGTGGCCCACTAGAAGTCGTGGTTGGGCGGCGGGGCGGCCGACCCCGCCCCTGCGCGCGTTAATTGCTGATGCGTTGTGAGTCCTCGACCGCTCGCTGCAGGACAGGCAACGTGCGTGCCACGTCAGTGCGTGTCGTCACGCTCTGGCGGCTACCAGCCAATTCAATCGCTTAGTGAGTCAGGCATCGACTGTAGCGGTGGGCGTCGGCCATCAGCTGCAATCTGCCGTCATCGGCTGCGATCAGGCTGCGGAGTCTGCGGGTCGTGCAATGCCCAGCTTCTTCATCCTGTGTCGCAGGGTTGCAGGCTTCATGCCGAGCTTGACGGCGGCACCCTGCTTACCCTCCACGACCCAGTCGGTTTGCTGCAGAGTGCTCAGAATGTGCTCACGCTGGACGCTGTCCAGATCAGTCGCATCAGCGGGCTCCGCCGCGGATCTGACTAAGGTCCCGCCTGTTGCACGACTCGACAACACCCGCGCGACCGCTGGCGACGCGACCGGGAGAACGTCCTCGCCGACCACAAATACCGAAGTCGTGGCCAGAATCAGTGCGCGCTCGACGATGTTTTCCAGCTCGCGAATGTTTCCGGGCCATTCATAGCGTATTAGCCGCTCTACAGTCGCACCGTCGACAGCCGTCACCTGCCGCCCGACCTTGGGTCCGTACTTCTGCACAAAAAACTGAACCAACAGCGGGATGTCTCCCGCCCTGTCACGCAGCGGTGGCAGCTTCACCGGAAACACATTCAGCCGATAGAACAGATCCGCGCGGAACGACCCGGCCGCGATCGCGCCCGGAAGGTCGCGGTTCGAAGCTGCAATCACGCGCACGTCGCACTTGATCGTCTGATTGCCGCCGATGCGCTCGAACTCTCGCTCCTGCAGAACCCGCAGTAGCTTCACCTGGACCTCCAGCGAGACCTCGCCTATTTCATCCAGGAATATCGTGCCGCCGTTAGCAAGCTCGAACCGGCCTACGCGCCGTTGAATAGCGCCGCTGAATGCGCCACGTTCGTGCCCGAACAGTTCGCTCTCGATCAAGCCCGCCGGCAATGCAGCACAGTTGATCTTGATAAACGGCTTGTCCGACCGATTGCTTGCCGAGTGGATGGCTCGCGCGATGAGCTCTTTACCCGTGCCGGTTTCCCCGAGAATCAATACCGTCGCATCCGTGGGCGCGACGCGTCGCACTTCGCGCAGTACCTTGGCCAGGCCGGCACTGGAACCGATGATCTCTTCAAAGTTGTGGACAGCTTTGATCTCCTCGCGCAGATAGATGTTCTGCGCCTGCAAGCGCTCCTGTTCGCGTTCAAGGAGGATTCGGTCCGTGATGTCGACAAACATCGTGCGGGTGTAGGTTCCGCTGGGATCCGGCTTGGACCACCACTGGATGAAGATCGGCCGCCCATCGTCCTTGCGTCGCAGTTCCAGTACGACGCCGCTGGTGTCGGTGCCGCGCCCCACGGATTCAAAGGCCTCTTTGAGCCGACGCTGCGCATCGGCCGTATTGGGGACCAGGCTCCGCCCGTACATGGACGCCACTTCCTCCGGCTTCACGCCGAGGATTCTCAAGGCCGCCCGATTGGCTCTGATGAACCGGGAATCCAAACCCTCGTGCACATAAGCAATCGGCGCCTCTTCAAACAGGTCGCGCAACCGATCTTCGCTCTCACGCAGCTCCTGCTCGGTGCGCAAGCGCTCCAGCTCAGCGGCCGCCCGGCCCGCAAAGATCTGCAAGAGGTAGAGCGAGCGCGGGTCAGGCGGGCGCGGCGCCTCGTCGAACACAGCCAGGTGACCCAGCACACGCCCGTTCTGCGCTCTGAGAGGAACCCCAAAATAAGCCTCGATTCCCTGCTCGCGCGGTGCATACTTCGCCTGCACTCCACTCGGGATAAAACAGTCCTTGCCGCCAACGACCTCCTCGCACGGTGTGCCGGCAAGTTCGTACTCGATATTCGCGGCGAACTGACCGTCGGACCAGAACGCAAGCGTCCGCAGGCTTACGCCGCCCTGAAACTCCGAGACAAAACAGTGGTGCATGCCGATCGCTTCAGCGAGTCGACGCACAAGATTGCGCAGGAAATCGGCACCGATCGAGGCTGCGGTGCCCTCGACGATCGAACGTAGCAACTCGATCTCTTTGAGGCTCGCACCGTATCTGGCGTCGGGCGCCGCAGCATTCTGCCGCATAAGGACCCCCTGCAGTCACCGCGCTTTCTAACCGGCGCGAGTCAATGCCTTAAGGGAGGGTTAATATACCTCACTCTGGCCGCACTCGATGCGGCGCCTCGACCGCCTGCACCTCTCTGCGTTCAGCGGATCAGCACGCGCGCGTAGTACCGTGACTCCGTGAATTTTGACGGGTTAGCCAACGGAATTTGCTTTGCTGCCGCCTTGGGTCGCGCTGTCGACAGCATTCCTGCGGCCCCTGGCCACTCCTGAGATTGGCGCCCCTTGAGGACGCCGCAACCGGTTCTGAGTCGCCCGCAATCCGCTGCGGAGACTGCCGTGACGCAAGCGCAGGCCGGCAAACGCCGATAGCACGGAGTCGCGCCTGGCGGCGGCAAATCTGGCCAATTTTCCGCCACTTAGCGGCGGACCCGGCTGAATTTGACGGTCTGGCACAGCGATTGCTCCTAGGAGGGTGTCGACGCCCTGACCGCGTCGCAAACAACACACCAACTTTTAGGAGCTGATGCAAATGAGCAAACACAATTCGATGCTGCACGTGGCGATCTCGAGCGTGCTGGCGCTTTCGGGTACCGCCTTCGTGTCCAGCGCATTCGCCGCCGCTGACGAAGACAAGGAGCAGTGCGCGGGCATCGTCAAAGCAGGCAAGAACGACTGCGCGACGGCGACCAATGACTGTCATGGTCACGTCACGGAGGAAGGGAATGCCATGGCCTGGATTTATGTGCCCAAGGGCACGTGCGAGCGGATCGTCGGCGGCCGCATCGTGAAGGTCAACGACCCCACCCCCAAGAAGTGAGCCTAGTCCTCCGCTCCAACGTGTCCGTTGACGCCGGCGGCATGTTGGAGCGGAGCGGAGTCAAGCAATGAAAGTCAAGTCTGATCCGATGCTGAGCTTTGACCCCGATGCGTGGGAGCTCTCCGTCGTTGCACACCAACCGCGCACCTGGCTGCCGTCGTCGAACCGCGCGGCGAACGCGGTGAATCCGCGGCTTTGGCAGACCCGTGCCGCCCGAGGCTTTTCCTGGCACCGACGGGGACGAGCGGTGAAGCGGGAAACCCGGCAATGAATGCTGTGCGTACCTGGGCAGTCGTCCTCGCTGCCGGCGAGGGAAGCCGTCTCGCATCGCTGACACGCGATGCGGCGGGTAATGCGGTGCCGAAGCAGTTCTGCTCGCTCAACGGCGGACGCTCGCTGGTTGAGGAGGCGATTCAGCGGGCAAGACAGGTCGTGTCGCTCGATCGCACGTGCGCCATTGTCGCCAAGCAGCATGCGCGCCACTGGCGCAAGATCCTGCGCGCGCTGCCAGCAGGAAACCTCATCCTACAACCGCAAAATCGGGGCACGGCCAACGGCGTACTGCTTTGCGCGCTATCGATCCTGGAGCGCGATCCCCTCGCGCGAATCATTTTCTTGCCCGCCGATCATTTTGTGCTCGATGAGAGTGCACTCGAGCGCTCGTTGCGCGAGTTGATTACGCGTCTCGCGCACAATCCCGACGGAATTACCCTCATTGGAATTGCCCCCGAGGAACCCGATCCGGAGCTCGGGTACATCGTACCCGCGCGCACTCTGGCAGATGGTTCGCGCACGGTCGCGCGATTTGTTGAAAAGCCCGCACCATCACTCGCCGACGAGCTATTCACGACGAAGGCGCTGTGGAACAGCTTCATATTCGGGGCCAGAGGGCCCGCGCTGCTCGCTCTTCTGCGGATGCAGATGGGAACCACGGTCGACGAGATGGCTACGGCACTGGCGCGCGAGCAGCACCAACCAGATTCTGCAGCACTCGCCGAGCTATATGACCGCCTGCCCATCGTCGACTTCTCACGTGCGGTGGTACAGCAGTTCCCCTTCAGGCTGCGAGTCATCACGGCTGCGGCTTGTGGCTGGACCGACCTGGGAACACCGCGTCGCGTGGCCGACATGTTGCGGCGCCTCAGCGGGCAGGTTCCGACTCGCGCGCCGAAGCGCGGAGGCGCGCACCCCACGTCAACCCCTGGTGTCGTTAACCTTGCTGCGCAACATGCCCGCCTCGCTCTGGTGGGTTAGGGAGAATTACATGAAAGCCTTCGCCCTCTCGCTGGTCCTTGTACTCGCTTCCGCGCCGGCCGCATTCGCGGCCGACATCACCGCTCAACCGACGCTGACACTCGAGGGCGCCAAGCGCGCCGTGGCCGCCGCAATTGCCTACGCGCGCGCTCACGACGCGCCTGGCGCAACTATTGCGGTCGTCGACGCCGGCGGCCACACGATCTGCCTGGAGCGTCTCGATGGCACCTTCCCGGCGAGCGCCGATGTCTCGATCGGCAAGGCTCGCACCGCTGCCAATTTCGGACGACCGACTCGCGGTATGGAGGATTCGATCAACAAGAATCGTCCCGCCCTGGCTGCGGTCGCCGCGGTCACGGCATTTACCCCGCTGCAAGGAGGCATCCCGATCATGGAGGGCAAGGAAGTGGTCGGCGCCATTGGTGTGAGCGGGGCCGCCAGCGCCCAGCAGGACGAAGAGATCGCGATCGCTGGCGCGGAAGCTCTACGGTCCAAGGCCACAACCAAATCCCCTGGCGACAAATAGGAGCAACAGTCATGGGCTGGCTACTGCTGCGGACACTCATTCTCACCCCCATCGTGCTGGCCGCGGCCGCGCTAACACTGCTGGCGATCGGCATCCATGCTGCATATCACAAACTGCTTCGGAGAAGCACATGCAACGCGAATTCATAGCAAGTCTCTTCACCGCCGTACTGCTGACCGCGGGTTGCGCCGCGGCCGATGCGGCACAGACTGAGCGCGAACCCGCCGCCACGGTGGATCTGACCACCGACGCCGGCGCACAGCTCATGCACGCCAACTGGCGCTACAGCGATGCGCGCATCGTCGAGGTCACTTTTCGGGCGCCGGATGCACAGGGACAGCCGACCGGTGCACCCATCACTACGCATGACATCACACCGCACGCCGGCCCGGCGGACTTCGATGACTCCACGTGGCCGGTGATCCCCGCCACAAATTTGGGCGAACGTCGCGGGACCGGTCGCGTGTCTTTCAATTGGTATCGCGTGAACGTGACCGTCCCGGAGCACGTCGGAAGCTACGATCCGTCGGGAGCGGCGTTGTGGCTGGAGACGCGCCTCGATGACTACGCCGAAGTCTGGGTGGACGGAGAGCTGGGCCGGGCCTACGGACAAGAGGGTGGCTCGGTAGTCGCGGGCTGGAATGCTCTGAACCGCGTCCTCATCGGGCGGCACGTACGCTCTGGTCAGAAGATCCAGCTCGCCATCTTCGGCATGAATGCGCCGATCTCGGATGCGCCCACCAACTACATCTTCGTGCGCGAGGCCCGGCTGGTTTTCTACCCCGGCGCCCGCGGGCCCGTTGCGGTGCCGCCGCACGAGGTCAACGTGAAAGTGGAGAGAACCGACCGTGCCATCGATCAGATCGTGCCGCCGAACGCCAAACTGTGGAAGGTTGCGGAAGGCTTCGAGTTCACCGAGGGTCCGATCTGGATTCGCAGCCGGGACGCCCTGCTCTTCAGTGATCCCAATCACAACACCATCTATCAATACAGCGCAGCCGGCGAGCTGTCGGTTTTCCGCGAAAAGAGCGGCTATGACGCTGCCGACATCGCCGAGTACCTCCAGCCCGGCTCGAACGGACTGACGCTCGACGAGCAGGGCCGCCTCACGATCGATGAGCAGGGTCGCCACCGTGTGAGCCGCCTCGAGCATGACGGCACTCTTACGGTGCTCGCCGATAGCTATGAGGGCAAACGGCTCAATAGCCCGAACGATCTGGTCTACCGCTCGGATGGCACGCTCTATTTCACCGACCCGCCTTTTGGCCTGCCGAAATTCTTTGCCGATCCGCGCAAGGAATTGCCCTTCAGCGGGGTCTTCTCGTGGAAAGACGGCCGATTACGCCTGCAGACCCGCGAGCTCAAGGGTCCGAACGGTATCGTGTTCTCGCCCGACGAGAAATATCTGTACGTGAGCAACTGGGATCCCGACGCCAAGACCGTCACCCGCTACCCGGTCAGCCGCGACGGCTCCCTTGGCGAGGGCGTGATCTTCATTGACCTGACACGCGAGATTCCGGGAGAGGAAGCGCTTGATGGCATGAAGGCAGACATCCAGGGCAACCTCTATCTCTCCGCTCCGGGTGGAGTGTGGATCTTTGACGCGCGCGGACGGCACTTGGGGACGATTACCGCGCCGCATCCGGTACACAACTTCGCCTGGGGTGGCAAGGACGGCCGGACGCTCTACCTGTGTGCACGCAGCGCACTGTATCGGATTGATTTGCTGCAACCCGGAATCCGACCATGACGTTTCCCCGGTCCGACTTTGCCGATACCGCCAATGCTTTCGGGCGTGAATGGCTGGTGACCAACGCCCTGGGCGGCTTCGCGTGCGGCACCATTGCGCAGGCAAACACGCGGCGCTATCACGGACTCCTGGTGGCATCGCTGCAGCCCCCGGTGCAGCGCGTCGTGATGGTGGCGAAGGTCGAAGTCCTGGCACGCTACCGAGCCGGGGAATATGAGCTCAGTTGCAACGAATTTGTCGATGGCACGATTGCCCCGCGCGGCTTTGAGCTGCTGAGCTCTTTTGCCGACGATGACGGTGTGCCCGTTTGGACTTATGCGTGCGCCGACGCACTGCTCGAGCAGCGCGTGTGGATGGCGCACGGACGCAATACCACCTACCTCACATTCAAACTCCGTGACGCCTGCGGTGCTCTCGACCTCGAGCTGCGGCCCCTCTGCACCTATCGTGACTACCACGCTCACACGCGCGGTGGCGGGGCGCCGCAGGTGGAGCCCGAGGAGCGCGGCTGCCGCGTGACTGCCTTCGCGGGAGCGCGTCCTTATCGCTTGCTCATCGATCGCGGCGAGTATCACAGCGAACCGGACTGGTACTGGAATTTCTTTCACCGCGCCGAGGCCGAGCGGGGCCTCGACGCCCAGGAGGATCTGTTCCGGCCGGGCACGTTCCGGGCACGTCTGCTGCCCGGCGAGCAGGTCACGCTGGTTGCGACCGCCGAGCCTGATTTCGAGGTGCCGTCGGTAGGGCTCGAGCGTGAGCAGAAGCGGCGGCGTGCGCTGTTGCGGACGACGCCCGCGGACTCACCGCGCTGGATACAACGACTCACGCTCGCCGCAGATCAGTTCATCGTCACCCGCGCCAGCCGTAGTGGTGAAGTGCAAGGGACCACGGTGATCGCCGGCTATCCCTGGTTCAGCGACTGGGGCCGCGACACGATGATCGCGCTGCCAGGACTGGCACTCGCGACCGGCCGATACGCAGATGCGGCGGCGATTCTGCGCACCTTTGCGGGCCACGTGAGCGAGGGAATGCTGCCGAACCGCTTTCCCGACGGCGGCGAAGCTGCAGAATACAACACCGTTGATGCGACTCTGTGGTTCTTCCATGCGGTGTCCGCCTATCTCGCGGCGACCGAGGATCGCGCGCTGCTGCGCGAGGTCTATCCGACACTGTGTGACATCATCGCATGGCATCGCCGCGGCACCCGCTACGGCATCCACGTCGATTCCCAGGATGAGCTTTTGTATGCCGGTCAGGCGGGGGTGCAGCTCACCTGGATGGACGCCAAGGTCGGTGACTGGGTCGTCACGCCACGCATCGGCAAAGCAGTAGAAATCAATGCGCTGTGGCACTATGCCTTAAGCCAGCTGGCGAGCTGGGCCAGGGTGCTAAAAGACCCCCGCGCGGCGGCCGACTACCAGGCGGCCGCCGGCCGAGTGGCCGCGAGTTTCGCGGACACGTTTTGGTATCCGGCGGGGGGCTACCTGTATGACGTAGTGGACGGTCCCGACGGCACGGTGGAACACGGGCGGCGCGTGGACGCGAGCCTCAGACCCAATCAGATCTTCGCCGTGTCCTTGGGTTCCGATCTCCTCGACTCCAGCCGCGCGCGCGCCGTTGTGGATGTCTGCGCCCGGGAACTGCTGACACCGGTGGGGCTGAGGAGCCTTGCGCCACGAGACCCGCACTATGCAGCGCGCTATACGGGCGATCCGCGAGCTCGTGACGGCAGCTATCACCAGGGAACCGTATGGAGTTGGCTCCTGGGTCCCTTTGTGCTGGCACACCATCGCGTGTACGGGAATGTGGATCACGCGCTGGCGTTGCTTGCAGGTCTCGCCGATCACCTGGACGAGGGCTGTATCGGCAGCATCAGCGAGATCATGGATGGCAATCCTCCGCACCGCCCGGCGGGTTGCTTCGCCCAGGCCTGGAGCGTGTCCGAGACTCTGCGGGTGTACCACAGCCTGACCGCGCAACGCGCCCGCTCCGCAGCAACCCGAATGGTTGGAGGTTGAGATGACCACGACGTCCAGGGGCGCCGAGCACGCCCGTCTCCAAACACGATTCCCCGATCGCGAAGGCTGGAAGGCCTGGGGCCCGTATCTCTCCGAACGGCAATGGGGAACGGTGCGTGAGGATTACAGCCCGTACGGCAATGCGTGGGACTACTTCCCGCACGATCATGCGCGCAGCCGTGCTTACCGCTGGGGTGAGGACGGCATCGCGGGGTTCTCCGACCGCGAGCAGCGACTGTGTCTCGCGGTGGCACTGTGGAACGGGCGCGACCCGATCCTCAAGGAGCGGCTGTTCGGACTCACCAACGGGGAAGGCAATCACGGCGAGGACGTGAAGGAACTCTATTACTACCTCGACGCCACGCCGACGCACTCGTATCTGAAGATGCTCTACAAGTATCCGCAGGCCGAGTATCCATACGCGCGTCTCATCGAGGAGAACCGGCGCCGCGGCATCGGACAGCCGGAATTCGAGCTCATCGACAGCGGGCTCTTCGATGAGGACCGCTATTTCGACGTATTCGTCGAGTACGCACAGGCTGAGCCTGGCGACATTCTGCTGCGAGTCACGGTCGAGAACCGCGGACCCGAGGCCGCACCGATTCATGTATTGCCGCAGCTTTGGTTCCGCAATAGCTGGAGCTGGAAAGCCGGCGCGCAGCGTCCGGTGCTCGAGCAGGTGGCAGCAGGGCTCGTGCGCGCGGAACATCCGCGCCTTGGCGTTTATTATCTGCATACCGACGGGAATCCCGTCGAGCTGCTGTTCTGTGAGAATGAATCGAACGGACAGCGGCTGTGGAATGAGCCGCGGCAACCGGGTTACTTCAAGGATGGGGTCCACGAGCGTGTCGTCCACGGTGATGTGGGTGCCGTCAATCCCGCGCGGCGCGGCACGAAGACCGCGGCCTGGTATTCGCAGCAGGTGCCCGCTGGGGGCCGGACTCAGATCCGCCTGCGCCTGAGGCGGCGGGTTCGCAGCGAGGCTTTCCGCGACTTCGACGCGCTCTTCAGCCTACGCCTCCAGGAAGCCGACGAGTTCTATGCACAGCTGCAACACGGCATGCAGTGCGAGGACGCGCGGCTCGTCCAGCGGCAGGCGTTCGCCGGCATGATCTGGAGCAAGCAGTTCTTTTACTTCGATGTCGCCGAGTGGCTGCACGGTGATCCGGCGCAGCCGCCGCCACCGCCAGTCAGGCGTCACGGCCGCAATAGCGACTGGGAGCACCTCAACAACGCCGACATCATATCGATGCCGGATAAATGGGAGTACCCCTGGTACG
>Ga0306926_10009646_pt1 | contig 10634 bp, 13 predicted proteins | sample flu12Cox44000178_FD_203759 | JGI IMG/M metagenome (GOLD analysis project Ga0306926, IMG submission 203759) | Lab enrichment of tropical soil microbial communities from Luquillo Experimental Forest, Puerto Rico - flux8day.12C.oxic.44.000.178 (v2)... | ecosystem: Environmental > Terrestrial >... | reverse complement strand
CCGGCGTCTCCATGCAAATCGAAGCTGCCGATCTCGCCGCCTGGAACTGGCCGCTCTCCGAGTTCGACGCCGTCGTTTCCATCTTTTTTCATTTGCCCTCGACGGTGCGCGGCAGAATCCACCGCTTCATGCTGAATGCGTTGCAGCCCGGCGGAATCGTCATCCTCGAGGCGTTCACGGCCGAGCAACTGCAGTTCACTTCCGGCGGCCCGAAACAGGTCGACCTTCTCTACAGCGCTGACCTGCTCCGCGACGATTTCGCGGGCGCCGAAATCCTGCTTCTTGAGGAAAAGGTGGCTGAACTCGAGGAGGGGACCTTGCACAGCGGCCCCGGCGCCGTCGTGCAGGCGATTTTCCGCTGCAAGTGATTCCGTATCTCGATCTGTAGGCGGCTTCTCGCCCCGGTCAACGCGAGGGCTACGCCGCCTTGCTACTGAAACTGCCTCTGAAAGGCCGCAAACTGCTCCCGCAATGTCTCCAGTTCCCTTTGCAACTCTGATACTTCTGCTTCCAATTGCTCAATGCGATCCCGATCCTGCGTGCTCAGCGCGCCGCGGTCCGCTTCAACAGACTCCGTCGCTCCCTCTTGCTCCACATTCCCCGAAAGCAGATGCATGAACCGCACTTCTTTCGTGCCCGGTTGTCGGGGCAGCACCTTCACCAGCGGCGGTTCGCGCCTCATCAGCAAATTCAGCGCCGAGTGCACCGCCTCCAAATCCTCGAACGCATACATCCGTTCCGATCGCGTGCGCAGTTCTCCCGGCGTTTGGGGTCCCCGCAGCATCAGCACGCATAGCACCGCGATCTCATGTCGGTGAAAATTGTACAGTTCGTTCAAGCGATGCTCGAATTTCGCCACGCGCGAATCCCCGCTCGCGGAACGCACCACGTATTGATCTGTCAGCGAACGCAGCGCCTTCCTCACCGCATCCTCATCCAGCCCCATCATCGGATCGCGGTTCGACTTCTGGTTGCACGCGTTCATCAATGCATTCAAAGACAACGGATAATACTCGGGCGTGGTGATTTCCTTTTCCACCAGGCAACCCAGCACCCGCACCTCATTCGCCGAAAGTGTCAGTTCCATTCAAAAATCATAACAGGACTACATTCCCTCGCGAAGTTCGGTGTGCCGCCAACCAAACCCGTACGGAACCTCCGCGCGCGGCCTATTCCGCCTACTCTCACAGTTTTGCTCTTCTACGTTCCACTGTTCCGCTTTTCCACCCTCCGAAAATGAATCAACTTCTTCACTTCCGCCACCACTTCCCCGCTCTCATCCTTCACCGCGATGGCAAACTCTCTCTCCATCCTCTCTTCCTTCTCGAGCCCTGCCCGTACCTCCCCGATCTGCTCTTCAACCAACCGGAACTCCGCTCTCACGGTCCCCCGTCCCGGCCGCCGAAACCGGATACTTGCGCTTTTGTCCCACACCACATATCCGGGCCCCAGATTATGAATCAACATCACCATATAAAACGGATCGGTCATCGAGTACAGCGATCCCCCGTACTGCGTCCCCACAAAATTCCGGTTCCACCACCGCAGCTTCATCTCCACATCCACGGCCCGCCAATCCGCATCCCAGCGCGTCACACGGATTCCCGCGCCCATCATGGGCGGCCACCAGTTAATCATCCTCCGCACATGCGTCTTAATAAATGCGTTCACCGTGCCTCAGCTTCGTTACGAACCCGTTTCGCAGCCTGGTTTTGCCCTTCCCCTGTTACACCGTTCCACGCTTCTCCTTGACTGCTCCTTTATGTATACTCTCGCGGCACCTACGCAGGAGGCACCCATGTCTTCCGCTTCCCAACCGCTCACCACTCTCGAACAAAACAAAATTCTCGTCCACCGCTGGTTCGAAGAGGTCTGGAACCAATCCCGCCGCGAGACCATCTTCGAACTGCTCACCGAAACCGGTGTCCTCCACGACGGCGCCCGCGACATTCGCGGCGCAGAGGAGTTTGCCCGTTTCCACGACGCGCTCCGCGCGCAATTCTCCGAATTTCGCTTCATTCCTCTTGTCACTCTCGCCGAAGACGATCGCGTCTGCGTCCACTGGAATTGCTCTATGACCCACTCCGCCAGCCGCAAGCCGCTGCATATCTCCGGCACCTCGATTGTCCGTGTCGAAAACGGCCGTTTCGTGGAAGGTTGGCAAAACTGGGACGCTGCCCATCTCTACACCCAACTCACCGGCCAGCCCACTTTTTCCCTTTGACCGTCCGCTCTCCTGGCGACGGCTCTTCCGCCCGCGTGCAGCTGACGGTCTTTGGATCCATGCTTTCTTTTCTCGCGTGGTGTTATGGCAACCGCCACTAGCAGCTTTCTCCCTTGAACGGCTTCTCCAGTGCCGTAACACTCTCCTGTTCCAGTGCTAACAGCCTCTCCGCCTGCAATGTTTCGCCGACGCCGAACAACCCGGCCGGAGCCGCTGCGCATGTTCCCGTCGCTCTATTCGCGTGCACAGCTTTGCTCCTTACCCTTTTCTTCCGTCGCTAAGAGCAACCACGCGGCCGTCCGCGGTTGGTACTGTTACTAGTGCTTGCTCTCTTGCTGCTTTGCGTGATCTCGGTCGCCTCCTGCGGAGGCGGAAGCTCCGGCGTCCCGCACAATCCCGGTACGCCTCAGAGCACTTACACGTTAACCGGCACTTGTACCGCCAGCGGCCAAGCCCGCACGGTCACCCTCAACGTCAACTGACTTCGAAATGCGGAGCCTGCCTGCCAGCCGATGACTTGCGGCGCTCCGTCAACTACCTGGAAACGCGCAGCGACCTCAACCACGAGAAGTTCGGCTTCTTTGCCATAAGTTTGGACGGCCAGCTCTTTCTCATCCTAGCCGCGCTCGAACCTAGCTTCGAGGCAAAGCCCTTGGAGTGGCGGCTGCGGCACCTTCAAAGGTCCCCGAAGCCGAGCGCACCAAGTGCCAAGGCGCCCGTGCTCATGATCAACGGCCGCTACGATTTCGTTTTCCCTTTGGAAACCCGCCAGGAGCCGCTCTTCCGCGCCCCCGGGCTCACCCGCTGGGGACAAAAAGCGTATTCTCTACGACACCGGGCACAGGGCTACTCCGGTATAGTCAGATAGCCCTTTGTGGCACCGACACGTCCAGCAGAACGCCTTTCTCACAATGCGGTGTGGGCCCCAGGCTTACTTTTCCACTCTTCTTTCCTTAGGCTCCCAAATACTTGTGATACTCCTGGTCGCCTTCCAGAATCTTCGACAAATTCGAGATTCTCAGCAGGTCCTTGATCCGTTCATTTAACTTGACCACCCTCAATTCGCAATCCGCTCGCTTCGCGCTAATCCACAACTTCACCAGCGTTCCCATCCCGGAGCTGTCCATGTGATCCACGTGCGTCAGGTCCAGCAGGATCCGCTTCGTCTGCGAAATCAGCGGTTGCACGGTACTCTGCAAACGCGCCGATGTATCCGACATGATCTTACCGCTACAAACTATCGTCGTTTCTTCGGGGGTCTGATGGGTCTCGAACCTTAATTCGTGAGCGTGGGCCGCAGCTTCCTGGCTCATAGTTAACCTCCAACAGGATTTTGTCGCGGGGGCCGGAGGGCTGCCAACAACAGGCTTTCTCCAACTCTGCGGGCTGGGCAGCCCTGAGGTGCAGAGTGTCACTCACAAATTACCAGCCTGGGCGCAATACTCAATGCACTACAACTAGACCGTTGGTGAATTGTCTATGAACTCTCCATTACGAAAAAGGAACCCTCGAGATTCAGCTTCGTGTACCTTTTTGGGGTCTCAGCGTGCTTCGTTAGTTTCCGGGCGTGGCACCAAAACCCGCGCGACTTGTGTCATCTCGTATTCATTTTCCACTGCTGTCACTCGCCTTTACCGAAGTGTGCGTCCGCAATTTCGTCCTATCTTTTCCTCAAACAAACCTCATTGCGTTTTGGCCGATTCGTCCAGCAATTCCTTCAAGTACGGCTGCCACACCGCCGCGTAGGTGTGCGTCCCGTGCCCGTGCGTCTGCTCCGAAGCTGGCACTAAGACAAACTTTCCGCGTTTCACGCGCTTGATCTCGCGTTCCGCTATGCCCAATTCCGGCGGGTTAATGAAATCGTCCGCGGAATTGATAAACATCACCGACGCCTGTATCGTTTCAAGTTTTCCCGAAGGGTCATAATCCCGCGATGCGCTGACGGCATACAACAAATCGTTCGCATCCAGGCTCGCCGTCATCCGCGTCATCGCCTCGTTGAGAAACTTGTCAACCGCATCCCGCGTCGGTTGTTCTCTCTGCATTTGTATCGGCGCGCTTCCCGCGATCAGCAAAAAATCCGCGGAGATTTGCAGCGCCGCTCGTGGTTCGGTGGTGTACTCTCCACTTTTCCACTCCGGGTCCTGCCGAATTCCATCGATGACCATTTTTCGCCACAACCGGTTGCGTCCCGCGATTTGCACCGGCAGGCACGCCAGCGGCATCAACGCATCCATATACTCCGGATACGTTTCCCCCCAGACCCACGAATGCATGCAACCCATCGATGTGCCCAGAATCAGCCGCAGATGATTCACTCCCAGCCCCTTTTCCACCAACTCGTGCTGTAGCGTGACCATGTCCGTGTAGTCGTACTGAGGAAAATGCGCATGCATCCCGTCGCTTGGCTTGCTCGATTTTCCGTGCCCCACGTTGTCCGGCACGATAATGAAATACTTGGCCGCATCCAGGAGTTCGCCCGGGCCAAACAGCATTCCCGCGAACATCGGACGCAAAAATCCCCCCCCGCTCCCCCCGGTACCGTGCAGGATCAAAACCGCGTTTATGGTTCGTCCGCCGGCATCCTTCACCTGCTTTCCGAACGCTCGGTAATGCAGCCGCACTTCCGGTAGCGTGTCGCCCGACTGAAAATGAAAGTCATGTACGACGTAGTCGCCTTCCTGCGCCGGATATTCTTCCGGCGTCTGTGTCTGCTGACTTCGCAGGGGTGCGGCGATCACCCCGAGAAATATTGTTGTCACGGTGATTTGCAGCAGGCGGCTCATAGTTCCCCCAAGCGATGCGAGTCTACACCGAAACTCTCTCGCGACCCGTTTCACGCACCGTCGCGGTTCAGAACGGCCGGTTTTTCCGAGCAATGTTCGCACCGCGAAGAACCCGCTTCGATCCTCGAGATCGGCCGGACCCCACCGTTCGACCGCACTGCGACTTCTGCTATACTACTCAGGTTCCTGCGGTCGTGGCGGAACTGGCAGACGCACCAGCTTGAGGGGCTGGCGGTAGCAATACCGTGGTGGTTCGAATCCACTCGACCGCACCATTCCCCATCCCGAGCCCAAATAACCCACTTACCATCAATCGGTTACACTACCGTTACCGGTTCGCCGCCCATGACCCTTATTCACTCATCTCCCTTTAACACGCCTAAATAATAATTGGGTGGTATTCAAATCATGGGCTCTCATCGAGTCACACCCTTCCCCGGAGGATGTTGTGCGATACACGAAGCGGCTGGCAGTAGCTCGCGAATTTTCGAGGCTGGTCAAGTACTGCGACCCCAGGCCCAGGTTAACCTTTCTCTATTCCGACGGTAGCGGCGATATCCTTCCCGCCGACGAACGCTCTGCCAAATGGAAGGCGGAAGCACAGATCGATGCCTGGATCAAAGCCAAGCCTTGCGTAACCTTTATCAACAGCCACGGTACCAGCGACATCCTTCCTTTCGACATCTGGCGCGCACGCACCCGCGTCCTCGTCAACCGCAAAAAACGCCGCACGCGCGCCAAGGCCGCCTGACCACCGTCGCCGATCGACCGGAACCTACGCACTGGACTCGCACTCTTCGCGCGATTCGAGGCCCGACCGAATACCTGCCCGTGTGAAAACTTCACCCTGTGCCCAATCGGGATGGCCGATAATGCATACGTAGCGGTCATACGGATTCAGGGACGGGGGACCGAATCTCAGGAGATTCCGCTCCTTGGCTTCCCACTTCTTCCCGTGAAGGCGGCTAATTCTCGCTCCCAACGGTCTCTGCGGTCGTGCGTCCGCAAGCTTTCGGCGTGCCATCCTGCAGCGCCATAACTGATGCATTCTGAATCCTAAGGACTTTGGACGGGCTGAAAAATAAGGCTGGGTGAAAATCCGCGTGAGCGTCCAGCGAAGCCTCGTTACAAAAGGAAAGGCCCGCCATTCCGGACGGACCTTAACCAGATACCTTCAGGTAAAGTGACTTACGGCTTCGCTGGTGTGCTGGGCGCAGGTTGTTGTGGCGTGGATGACTGTGGTGCCGCAGGTTGCGGCGTCGGTGCCGGATTGCTCTGGGGCGGTGGCGTTGGCGTCTTTTGTGCCGGTTTCGAGAACTGCTGCAACACCGACCCGCCTTGCTCCACGCTGCGGTCGACCCGAACCACCATTGCCAGCGCGCAAATCATGAACATCACCGCGCACCACGTGGTCGCCTGCGACAAAACCGTCGCCGCTCCTCGTGGCCCAAATGCCGTCTGGCTCCCCGCTCCACCAAACGCACCTGCCAAATCCGCCGCCTTGCCGCTCTGCAACAGCACCACGATAATCAGCACCAGGCAATTCAGCACGAAAAACGCGTTGAGCAGCCAAGCCGCCCAACGGAATCCGACCATGATGATCGCAAAGCCAATCAGCAATGCGACAACCCACTTCATCCAAGCTGGCATTTCCTATACCTCATTCCTATCAATTCGAGGCTCTCTTACCTCGGCCAACCCTTCACCAGGTCGGCAAACGACTTTGCGTCCAGGCTCGCTCCCCCCACCAGCGCGCCGTCCAGTTCCTCTTGCGCCATCAATCCCTGAATATTGTCAGGCTTGACGCTTCCGCCGTACAGAATCCGCACCGCCGAAGCATGGCTTGGAGAAAAATGTGCCGACACACACAGCCGAACGAATTTGTGCACTGCCGCCGCTATTTCCGGTGTCGCTGTGCGGCCGGTTCCAATCGCCCAGACCGGTTCGTAAGCTATCAGAATACGGGAGAATTCCTCGGGGGTCAACGCGCCCACACTGCCCTGAAACTGCTCCTCAATTACCTTTTCGGTGTTTCCCGCCTCCCGATCCGCCAGCATCTCCCCCATACACACAATAGGCGTAAGTCCTGCTGCTAGAGCGGCTTTCGTCTTCTTCGACACCGTCTCGTTCGTCTCCCCAAAAAACTGCCGACGCTCGGAATGCCCGATGATCACATACCGGCACCCCGCCTCCACCAGCATTCCCGCCGAAATCTCTCCTGTATAGGCCCCCTCCTTCTCCCAGTAGACGTCCTGTCCGCCGATCGCAATGTCCGTCCCCTTCGTCGACTTCGCCGCCACCGCCAAACTCGTAAACGGCGGCGCCACCACGATGTCGCAGTCCATGACGCCCACAACCAGGCTCTTGAACTTCGTAAAAAACGCCCGCGTCTCCATCTGGTTCTTGTACATCTTCCAATTGCCGGCGATCACCCGGCGCCGTTTGTTCCCGCTCATTTGTTCGTCAGTGCCTCCACACCCGGAAGCTTGCGTCCGCCGAGATATTCCAGTGAGGCGCCTCCGCCGGTTGAAATGTGAGAAATCTGCTTCGCCACTCCCGATTGATGTACCGCCGCCACCGAGTCCCCTCCGCCAGCAATGGACGTAGCCCCCGCGGTCGTCGCTGCCGCTACGGCCTTCGCGATTTCGAGTGTTCCTTTCGCGAACGCTGGCATTTCGAATACGCCCATTGGCCCGTTCCACACGATCGTTTTGGCCTTGGCAATCTCCGCCTTGTACATCTCGATCGTCTTCGGACCAATATCCAGCCCCATTTGCCCATCCGGAGTCGTCCCCGCATCAACAATCGTGGATGGCGCGTCTGCTTTGAATTCCGGCGCTACCACGTGATCGACCGGCAGCAGCAGCTTGAAATTCTTCTGCTTCGCATGGGCCATAATCTTCTTGGCCAAATCGATCTTGTCCTGTTCCACGAGTGACTTCCCGATGGACAAACCTTGCGCCTTCAAAAACGTGTACGCCATCCCCCCGCCGATCAACATGGCGTCGGCGATCTTCATCAGGTTCTCGACTACCTCGATCTTGTCGCTGACCTTTGCCCCTCCCAGAATGGCCACGAACGGCCGTGTCGGATTGCTGATGGCTTTCCCGATATAGGCGATCTCCTTCTCCATCAGTAGCCCGGCCGCCGCCTGCTTCACAAATTTCGTGATGCCCACGACCGAAGCGTGCGCCCGGTGGGCGGACCCAAATGCATCGCACACGAACACTCCATCGCACAGTGCCGCCAATTGTTTCGAAAACACCTCGTCATTCTTTTCTTCTTCCGGATGGAACCGCACATTCTCGAGTACCAGCACGTCCCCATCCTGCAACGCCTTGCTCCTGGCCTCCGCATCCGGCCCGACGCAGTCGCTGGCGAAAGCCACGGGTTTTCCCAACAGCTCTTCCAGCTTCTTCGCCGCCGGTTTCAACGAGTACTTCGCGTCCGGCCCGCCCTTCGGCCTGCCCAGGTGGGACGCCAGCACCAGCCTCCCCCCCTTTTCGATCGCCAGCTTCAACGTCGGCAGCGTCTCCCGTATCCGCGTATCATCTGTGACCGCCCCGTCCTTCAGCGGCACGTTAAAGTCCACGCGAATAAATACACGCTTGCCCCGCAAATCCAGATCCTGAATCGTCAGTTTGTTCATGATGTTCTTCCGTTCTCGAGCTTCTGAAACGTAGCGCTGGCCATTTACCCGCGCTTGTGAAGGGTTTCATCCCAGCACCTTCCTGATCGCCGCGTCCAAGTTTTGCTGGAGAAGGCGTACGCCGGAATGCGCCCATGGCCACACTCGAACGGGCACGGGTCACGCGTCACGACTCACGTAACGAACCACGAATCGCTGGCCACTTAGCCACGGCTTTAAAACTTCGACGCGATCATTTTGATGAGGTCGCGGACGCGGCAGGAGTAGCCCCACTCGTTGTCGTACCACGCCAACACCTTCACGCACTTGTCGCCGACCACCTTCGTATAACCCGCATCCACAATCGACGAATTGTCATTCCCGCGGAAGTCGACTGACACCAGTTCCTCTTCCGTGTACGCCAGGATGCCCTTCATGGGACCGTTCGCCGCCGCTTTCAACGCCGCATTCACGCCGTCCTTGGTCGCCGCCTTCTCCACGAACACCGTTAGGTCCACCACGCTCACGTTCGGCGTCGGCACGCGCATCGCGTATCCGTCGAGTTTCCCCTTCAACTCCGGAATCACCAGGTGCAACGCTTTCGCCGCGCCCGTTGAACTCGGAATCATGCTCAACGCCGCCGCGCGAGCACGCCGCAAGTCCTTATGCGGCAGGTCCAGCAGTTTCTGGTCGTTTGTATACGAGTGGATCGTCGTCATCGTCCCGCTCTGGATCCCAAAGGTGTCCTGCAGCACCTTGGCCACGGGCGCCAGGCAGTTCGTGGTGCATGACGCGTTCGAAACCACATGGTGTTTCTTCGGGTCGTACGTGTTCCAGTTCACGCCCAGCACAAACGTCGCGTCCGGATCCTCCGCCGGCGCGCTAATAATTACCTTCTTCACCGGCCCGTGCAGATGCTTCTTCGCTTCCGGCCCCTTGGTGAACAGGCCCGTCGACTCCACAACGATCTCCGCTCCGACACCGGCCCAATCGATCTCCGCCGGATCCTTTGTCTTGAATACCTTGAAACCCCTCCCATCGACGCTGATCGAGTTTTCCGTGTGCGTGATCGTCTGGGGAAGGTTTCCGAGCACCGAGTCGTATTTCAACAGGTGCGCCAGCGTCTTGGCATCCGTAATGTCGTTCACAGCTACGAACTGGATGTCCTTGTCCTCGATCGCGCTGCGCACAATATTGCGACCGATGCGGCCGAAGCCGTTGATTCCTACCTTGATTGGCATTTACTTCCTCCGATGCGGGGTGTAGTGTGTGCGGCGACAGATAGAGCGGGACCGTGCCGCGGGTCGAACTAAAAATGCTAAAAGTAGTATAGCGAATTGTCAACGTAACGCTCGTGTCCTGCATCACGCCACCTCCGTTCGTTCGCCTGCAACCGGGCCAGATCCAAGACGGAACTTCCCGCCTCTCTTCTCGACAATTCCTCTGTAAACTGACCCGTATGCGCATCGGCGAACTCTCCCGCACCGCTCGCGTTTCCATCCACACCCTCGGCTTCTACGAGCGCGAAAAACTTCTCCGCGAACCTCCCCGCACCCCGGGTGGCTACCGCTCCTACGAGGAACAGGACCTCGCGCGTGTTCGCTTTATCCGCGACACCCAGCAACTCGGCTTCACTCTGAAAGAGATTCGCGAGCCTCACGAAACTGCCAATGCGCCTTCGAATCCTCGGGCATCCGGTCGGCCCAACTGGCAGGAGGCGTTTCGAATCGCTCGCCAGCGCCTGGTGCTCATCGACAGGAAGATCGACGAACTCCAGGCCTTCCGTCGACGCCTTGCCTCCGGCCTCGACGGCTCCGGTCGCAACCAATTCGAGGCCTGCCCCGCCGCGCGCCCGGCAAAGCCCTCCCGCAAAAGGCCCGCCCTTTCGGCGTCTCCGAGTAGGAGAGAGGCCGATGCGCTTTAGGTATTCCTTGGCTGTTTCCGCCGTTTCCAGCTTCGTGCCCGGTTAGGTTGACCATAGCAGCACCAACGCCCT
>Ga0306926_10009644_pt1 | contig 10635 bp, 8 predicted proteins | sample flu12Cox44000178_FD_203759 | JGI IMG/M metagenome (GOLD analysis project Ga0306926, IMG submission 203759) | Lab enrichment of tropical soil microbial communities from Luquillo Experimental Forest, Puerto Rico - flux8day.12C.oxic.44.000.178 (v2)... | ecosystem: Environmental > Terrestrial > Soil... | reverse complement strand
GCTGGATTCCTTTGCCGCGAAGGCGCAATTGCGCGCCGGTATCCGAACCCTTGGGGATCGTCATCGTCACCGGGCCGGTGACGGTCGGCACGGTCACTCGGGCGCCGAGCACCGCCTCGGCAAGGCTGATGGGCAATTCGATGTGAATATTGTCGCCGTCGCGGCGGAACAGCGGGTGGGGAGCCACACGCACCTCGATCAGCGCGTCGCCAGCCGGGCCGCCGCCAAACCCGGGCTGACCTTTGCCCCTGAGGCGGAGAACCTGACCGTCGTTGATCCCGGGTGGAATCGTCACATCGAGCCATTGCTCGGGTGCCAGTGACAGGCGTTTCTTGCCGCCCGTCGCCGCCTCGACGAAGTCGACAGTCAAAGTGAACAGCCGGTCGCCGCCGCGCGCCTTGAAGCCCTCGCCACCGCGGCCCCGACGCCCGCGTCCGGCAGAGCCGAACGCGGCGAACAGGTCTTCGAGATCCCCCAGATCCATTTCGCCCTCGGGCTGGTATTTCCGGCCCTGGGTGCCCTCGGCATAACCCCGGTAATACGAGCGTTGCGGCCGCTCCGCACCGCTCTCGTCGATCTCTCCGCGGTCATATCGTGCCCGCTTCTCGGGGTCCGAGAGCAGGTCATAAGCGGCTGACACCGCCTTGAACCGCTCCTCGGCGGCGGGTTTGCCCGGGTTCAGATCGGGATGAAACTCCTTGGCGAGCTTTCGATAGACCTTACGGATCTCGTCCGCGCTCGCGTCGGGCTTGACGCTGAGCACTTCATAGGGCGTTTGCGCCATCCGAGTTCAGCGCTGTCGTACCCGCGCGCGCTGAGCCGCCATCTGATCGATCCGAACAGCGACGGTGCGCTCCGAGCTGCCGCGGACGATGGTAAGCTCGACCGAGTCGCCGATTTTCGACAAGCCGACGCGGTTCCTCAGCTCCACCCCGTTGTGGATCGGCGTGCCGTTGACCGCGATGACGAGATCGTTGGTCCGCAAGCCGGCGCGTTCGGCCGGCGAGCCGGGCACGACGCGGGCGATCACCGCTCCCTGAGTGTGGGTCGTGCCGAGTGCCTGCGCGATATCGGGAGTGAGATCCTGGATCGCCACCCCGATCTGGCCGCGTTTGACCTCGCCGCCGCTGATCAACTGCTCCATCACTTGGCGCGCCATGTTGATCGGCACGGCAAAACCGATCCCGACATTCCCGCCGGATGGGGCCACGATCGCGGTGTTGATGCCGATTATTCGGCCCTGGAGGTCGACCAGCGGGCCGCCCGAATTGCCCGGATTGATGGACGCGTCGGTTTGGATGAAATCCTCATAGCCCTCGATGCCCGGGCTGCGGCCGAGGGCGCTGACAATCCCCGAGGTCACGGTCTGGCCGAGGCCAAACGGATTGCCGACGGCGAGCACGAAATCGCCGACCTGCAGGTGATCTGAATCGCCCAGTGGGACTGCCGTCAGATTGCTTCCCTGGATCTGCAGCACGGCTATGTCGGTCCCCGGGTCGCGGCCGACCAGCTTTGCCTTGAACTGTCGATTGTCCTTGGTCGTGACTTCGATGCTGGTCGCGTTTTCGACGACGTGGGCATTGGTCAGCACGTAGCCCTCTCTGGCGTCGACGATGACCCCCGAACCGGCGGCCTCGGTTTCGCGCTCAATGGGTCCCTGCTGCAGGTTGAAGAAACGCCGGAAAAGCGGATCCTGGAACAGCGGGTTGTCCTCGCGAACACGGCCGTGCATCGAGATGCCGACGACACCCGGGGTCACCCGGCTCACGACTGGGGCGATGGTCTGCATCGGAGCGCCGCCTGCTTCAGGTATCGGCGCCCCGGCGAGCACGGAACATGGGGCGCCCGTCACCAGTGCGATCCCGCCTGACAGAACGAGCGCTGACAAGACCCGATTCATGGCTGTGAAGATCCTAAGCGGTGTTGTTCCTCCCCCAGCGGGAACGACACCCATCGTGTGTAAGGTTCCGTCGCTATCTATCTAACCCCTCGCGTGGTTGCTTCAAGAGAGCCTTCCCTCCGCCCCTAGCAGCAGCCTCGGCAGAAGGCTTCTAATCATTTGTTATATATCGTTTTTTTATTGTCGGAGTGCGATCGATCCGGCATGCTGCTTGCTCGGATCGGCGAACCGCACGAGAGCATGAAGGTGAATGACCACAAGCAGGCGCTACGCGAATACCGGCTGACGACCGCAGAGATCATCTATCACCTGCCGGATCATCCCGACCTGTTGCAAAGCTTCATCTGGCAAAAGCCCGATCTCGCCCCGGACTTCCCCGAGCTGCGTCGTTTTCTTGAATTCTGGAGCCGCAATCTCGAGGGCAAGCTTCACTCCGTGAGGGTCGGCCAGGCGAGGCTTTCGGTAAGGTCGAGGTTTAGTCACCTCAGAACCTCCCTTCGCCTGCATTAGCCTCGTCATGCCGGGCGCGGCCGCCGCTGCAACAAGAAGTTGCGACAATCGTTAATTACCCCCGCATCTGCAGCAAATCTGCAGCGGCGACGCCCGCGCTGATTGCAATCTCCTTGTGGCTGGCCGATTAATCGCTCCTTGTGGCTGGCCGATTAATCGAGGCGATTGCTAAAATCTCATATTAAGTTCGATTTGTCAATCGGAATATGCGGCGGTTATTCGACGACTTCGTCGGCGCGTGCGAGCATTGCCGGCGGGATCGTCAGGCCGAGCATCGCTGCGGTCTTGAGGTTGACGACGAGCTCGAAGCGGGTCGGCTGCTGGACAGGTAGGTCGGACGGCTTGGCGCCTTTGGCGATGCGATCGACATAATCCGCGGCCAGACGGCCCATGTCGGTGAGGCTAGCGCCGTAGGACATCAGCCCACCCTCATCAACCCATTGCCGAAACGCGAACACCGACGGCAGCCGGTGATCGAGCGCCACCGCGGCGAGGCGTTGGCGATCGACGAAAAAGACCGGAGAGGTGATCAGCAGCAAAGCGTCCCGGTGTCCGCCCTCGACGCCAGCGAGGGCGCGCTCGTAGTCGTAAGGCGGATCGGTGCATTCGATGCCATCGAGCGGGATTCTCAAGGATCGCGCAGCCTCTCGTGCGGCTTCGAACTGGTCGGCGGAGAAGCGGTCCCACAGCACGACCACACGCGCCATGTCGGGGACGGCCTCAGTCAAGAATTCGAGCTGCTTCGGGGTCAACTCGATCTGCTGCAAGAAAACGCCGGTGACATTGCCACCGGGCCGCGCGAGGCTGGCCACATACCCACGCGCCACCGGGTCGTAATCGTTCGCGATCATGACGACCGGCACGGTTCTCGTCGCCGTCACCGCCGACTTGACTGCAAGCTCGGGTCCGCCGGCGAAGATTGCGTCGACCCCGCGACCCACCAGCTCCGCCGCCATCGCGAAAGATCGATCGACATCGGTGTCATCTAACTGGACAAAGTCAATCTGCAGGTTGCGGCCCTCCTCCCAGCCGAGCGTCTGCAATCGCCGTTCGAGGGCACGAATGCCGGGGCCGGGCGGCGTAAACGAGAGCATGCCGAGGCGAAATACCTTCGCCGGCTCGCCGGCCCCTTTGGCGGCGAGATGCGGGGACACCGCCGCGGCTGCGAGCAAGGCAAGAACTTTTCTGCGCTTCACTCTGAGAACTCGTCCATTAGGCGCAGTCTAACCGCAGTCGTTGCGGCCCGTCATCCGCACTTGCCAGCGCCCGGCTGCGTCGTCACCTTGCTGCTGTCGATTTTGTAGAGATCGGCTCTTGGAGATGGTGTCCGCGACAGCGCGCGCGAATATGGCGGCCGAGCGCGAAGATCGCCTCCGTGCGGTGGCGGTGTGGCTGTTTGCCTGCTGCGGGCTGATCTTTCTGATGGTGGTGGTCGGCGGCGTCACGCGGCTCACCCTATCCGGCCTGTCGATCACTGAATGGCAGCCGGTCGTCGGCATCTTCCCGCCGCTCTCGGCTGCCGACTGGGCTGCCGAATTCGCCAAATACAAAGAAATTCCAGAATATCGGGCCGTGCATTTCTGGATGAACTTGGACGAGTTCAAAAGCATTTACTGGTGGGAGTATGCCCATCGCCTGCTGGGGCGGCTGATCGGTTTCGCCTTTGCCGCGCCCTTTATCTGGTTTTTGCTGCGCGGAAGATTGCCGCGACGGCTGGTGGCGGCGCTCGGCGGAATCCTGCTGCTCGGCTTCGCCCAGGGCGGGCTCGGCTGGTACATGGTCGAGAGCGGGCTCGCCGACCGGGTCGAGGTCAGTCAGTACCGTCTCGTCGCCCATTTGGCACTGGCGCTCGCAATTTACGCGGCGATCCTGTGGGTGGGGCTCGGCATCGTTCGGAGGGTAGCCCCCCTCCCTCACCCTCCGGCGCTTGCGGAGGAGGGAGGGGCGAGGGCAGGCTGGCGACTGGCGGGCGATGCCGTTTTGTTCCTCGTAGTCGGGACGATATTGGCCGGCGGGTTTGTCGCCGGCACCCGCGCCGGCTTTGCCTACAACACCTTTCCGCTGATGGACGGCAGGCTGGTTCCCGAGGGCTATGCTCAGCTCCACCCCTTCATCTTGAATTGGTTCGAAAATATCGCGGCGGTGCAGTTCGACCATCGCATGCTTGCCGTGATGACGGCTGTTGTCATCGCGCTGATGTGGTTGGCGGGGCAGCGCGCGGATCTGCCGCAACCGGTGCGCGCCGCGCTACACGGGCTCGTCGCCGTCGCAGCGCTGCAGGTGGCGCTCGGCATCGCGACCCTGCTGCTGTTCGTTCCGGTGTCGCTTGCCGCCGCCCACCAGGCAGGAGCGGTGCTGCTGCTGACCGCGGCGATCAACTTCCGCCATACCCTGCGCAAAGCCGCGCCGATGGACGAGAAAGCGCCGGCGCCCATATAGTCTTTATCCGCCGCGGGAGAAGACGATGGCCGATGACGGCGCCTTTCCGGCAAAGACCCTCGACGACTGGGCACAGCTCGCCCGGTCGGAGCTGAAGGGCAAAGTAGTCGACAGGCTCGACTGGGTCACCCCGGAGGGCATCCGGGTCAAGCCGCTTTACACCGCCGAGGATCTCGCCGCTATCGACTGCTCGGAGATGCCCGGGTTTCCGCCCTACCTGCGCGGGGTCAGGGCGACGATGTACGCCAACCGGCCGTGGACGATCCGGCAATATTCCGGTTTCTCGACGGCCGAGGAGTCGAACCGGTTCTACCGCGACAATCTGAAGGCCGGGCAGATGGGGTTGTCGATCGCTTTCGATCTCGCGACCCACCGCGGCTACGACAGCGACCATCCGCGGGTCGTCGGCGATGTCGGCAAGGCCGGGGTGGCGATCGACTCGGTCGAGGACATGAAGATCCTGTTCGACGGCATCCCGCTCGATCGGATGAGCGTGTCGATGACGATGAACGGTGCGGTGTTGCCCGTGCTCGCCGGCTACATCGTCGCCGCCGAGGAGCAGGGTGTCGCGCAGGACCAACTCACCGGCACGATCCAGAACGATATCCTCAAGGAGTTCATGGTCCGGAACACCTACATTTACCCACCCGGGCCGTCGATGCGGATCGTCGCCGACATCATCGAATACACCGCCCGGCACATGCCCAAGTTCAACTCGATCTCGATCTCCGGCTACCACATGGAGGAAGCCGGCGCCACCTCGGTGCAGGAGTTGGCCTTCACCTTGGCCGATGGTCTCGAATACGTGCGGGCGGCACTGTCACGCCAGCTGAACATCGACGAATTCGCGCCGCGGCTGTCGTTCTTTTTCGGGATCGGCATGAATTTCTTCATGGAGATCGCGAAACTGCGAGCGGCGCGAATCTTGTGGGCGCGGCTGATGCGGCAGTTCGTGCCGAAGAACCCGGCGAGCCTGGCATTGCGCACGCATTGCCAGACCTCCGGGGTCAGCCTTACCGAGCAGGACCCGCACAACAACATCATTCGCACGACCTTGGAGGCGCTCGCCGCGGTGCTCGGCGGGACGCAGTCGTTGCATACGAACTCGTTCGACGAGGCATTGGCATTGCCGACCCCGGCTTCGATGCGCGTTGCCCGCAACACCCAACTCATCCTCGCCGAAGAGACCGGCATCCCGCATGTCGTCGATCCGCTGGGCGGCAGCTATTACGTCGAGAGCCTGACCCATTCGATCGCCACGGCGGCAATGGCGCTGATCGACGAGGTCGAGGCGGTCGGCGGCATGACCAAGGCGGTCGAAGCCGGCATGCCGAAACTGCGCATTGAGGAAGCCGCCGCCCGCCGCCAAGCGCGCATCGATCGCGGCGAGGAAGTGATTGTCGGGGTCAACAAATACCAGTCGGGCGAGACGGCTGCGGTCGAATTGCTCGATGTCGACAATAGCGCGGTGCGGCAGGCACAGATCAAGCGCCTCGAGCGGGTGCGCGCCAGCCGTGACGGGGAGCGCTGCAATGCCGCCCTCGCCGCGCTGACCGAGGCGGCGCAGAGCGGTCAGGGCAATCTGCTGGGATTGGCGATCGAAGCGACGCGGGCGCGTTCTACGGTCGGTGAGATCTCCGACGCGCTTGAGAAGGTCTTCACTCGCCACCGCGCGCAGATCCGTGCGGTAACCGGCATCTATGGCGGCCAGTACGAGGGCGACGAGGGCTTTCGCCGCGTCCAGCGGCAGATTGAGGTGTTTGCTCGCGAGGAGGGGCGGCGGCCGCGCATGCTGGTCGCCAAATTGGGCCAGGACGGCCACGACCGCGGCGCCAAGGTCATCGCTACCGCCTTTGCCGATATCGGCTTCGATGTCGATATCGGCCCGCTGTTCCAGACCCCGGAGGAAGCCGCACGGCAAGCCGTCGAGAACGATGTGCATATCGTCGGCGTGTCGAGCCAGGCGGCGGGACACAAGACCCTGGTCCCGGCGTTGATCGAGGCGCTGAAACGCGAAGGGGCGGGCGACATCCTGGTCGTCGTCGGCGGCGTGATCCCGCCCAAGGATTACGATTTCTTGAAGAAGGCCGGGGTCAGCGCGGTCTTTGGCCCCGGCACCAACATCCCGCAAGCCGCGGCCGAAATCCTGTCACTGATCGAAAAGCGCCGCCTCGCGGCGTGACATCTCAGCCCACCGCCACACACTAACCCAACGGGATCGCGGTTCGCAGCTGCCAGCTTCCCGACAGCGTATCCATCAGCGCGATTTCGCTTAGGGTCACGCGGATAGGCAATTGCCCCCGAGAGGCTTGCGCGAACTCAGCAGCTGCTTGGTCAGCCTGTTGCTCGTTGTCCAATTTAGCAAGGGTCAGGTGAGGCACGACATTCGAATACTTGCCGCAATAGGGCGGCGTTTCCTGGTAGTAGTCCCAGACCGCCAAGGTAAGCCGACGGAATGGCTCGTCAGGCTCTGGAGCCAAGTACAATATCGCGCCTGGAAAACGGCAAATTTTGGCGAGAGAAAAATCGAACGACGAAAAACCTGCGAAGCAGCGGTTCAGCTTTTCCATCACCGAATCGCAAATTTCATAAGGCGGCTTAAATGGATATAGCAAAGTAATGTGTGCTGGCATCCCGGCAGCGGCGGAAGGGTCGTGCTCTTCGCGAAATGGCCTGACCAAGTGCTCCGCCTCCGGCACCAAGACTGCCAATCCCGATTCAAGCGGCAGCATGACGCTGTAACCGCTCGCTCGACTTCCCGCCGCGCCTCACGGGGCGAGCAGGATTTTGCCGATGTGAGTGCTCGACTCCATCAAGCGATGGGCCTCGGCGGCCGCGGCCAGCGGGAATTGCTTGTGGGTAAACGGGCGCAATTTGCCGGTGGCCCAGAGCGGCCAGACTTTCTCTTGCAATGCCGCGATGATCGCCGCCTTCTGCTCGATTGTGCGGGAGCGCAGGGTCGAGCCCGTCACCGTCAGATGCTTGCGCTGGATCAGACCGAAATCGGTCTCGACCTTGCTGCCGCGCATCAGCGCCACAAAGCAGAGCCGGCCCTCATGCGCCAGGAGATCGAGCTGGCGCGGGATGTAATCGCCGCCGACCATATCGAGGATCGCGTCGACGCCGCGGCCGCTGGTGAATTCCTTACCGACCTGGACGAAATCCTGCGTGCGGTAGTTGATCGCGACATCCGCACCAAAGTCGCGGCATGCCCGGCATTTCTCGTCGGAGCCCGCTGTGGTCAGCACCTTGGCGCCAAATGCCTTGGCAAGCTGGATCGCGGTGACCCCGATGCCGCTCGACCCGCCCTGCACCAGGAACACTTCGCCCGCTTGCAGGCGCATCCGCTCGAAGACGTTGGTCCACACTGTGCAGAAGGTCTCGGGCAGGCCCCCGGCATCGGTCAGGCTGACATCCTTCGGGACCGGTAGGCATTGCACCTCCGGCACCGCGGCATATTCGCCGTAGCCATCGCCGATCATCAGCGCACAGACCTGGTCGCCTGGCCGCCACGCCGAGACGCCGTTGCCGGCCTTGACCACGGTGCCGGAGCATTCGAGCCCAGGAATGTCCGACGCGCCCGGCGGCATCGGATAGCGGCCCATACGCTGCAGGCAATCGGCGCGGTTGACCCCGGCGGCGGCGATCCGGATCAATACTTCGCCGGCCTTTGGCTCGGGCACCGGGCGGGTCGCCGGCACCAGCATCTCGGGACCGCCGGGGGCCTTGATCTGGATGACGGTCTGGGTCGAGGGGATATTGGCGAGCATCGAAATCCTCTCCTTCGCGGGGTGGCCTCGCTACTATAGCCGCGCCGGCACGGTCATGTCGTGTTCGGCTCAGCCGATGGGGAGAAGGGATATGCCGATTTTGGAGGATAAGGTGGTGCTGGTGACCGGTGCGGGTGCGGGTATCGGCCGGGCGACTGCATTGGCGATGGCCGAGGCCGGCGCCACGGTAGCGGCCGCCGATATCGACCCCGCCGCTGCCAAGCGGACCGCGGATCGGATCGCCAGCAACACGCGGCGGGCGCTGGCGGTCGAGGCCGATTGCGGCGATGTCGCGAGCATCGATGCGATGGTCGCACGGACCGTCGCCGAGCTCGGCCGGCTCGACGTCATCGTCAACAATGCCGGGGTCACCCGCTATGCGCCAATCATGGATCTGACCGAGGCCGATTGGGACCGCATCCACCGGGTAAACGCCAAGGGCGTGTTCTTCTGTCTGCAGCGCGCGGCGCGCGAGATGATCCGGCAAAACCAGGCCGACGGCAGCGGCGGCCGGATCATCAACATCGCCTCGATCGCTGGACGCGGCTATCCCGGCACGTCCAATGCCGCCTATGCGGCAAGCAAGGGGGCCGTGATCGCGCTGACCAAGACCGCCTCCCAACAGCTCGGTCGCCACAACATCAACGTCAATGCGATTTGCCCGGGGGTGACCCGCACCGAGCTCGGGACACGCAATGCTGTGGAGCGAGCCGCCGAGCGCGGCATTACCGTGGCCGAGCTCCAGGCGCAACAGGAAGCTGGGATCCCGATAGGCCGCGCCAATCAGCCGGACGATATCGCGGCCATGGCAGTCTTCCTGGCCTCGCCCGGCGCGCGCAACATCACCGGCCAGGCTTACAACGTCGACGGCGGATTGGTGCCAAGCTGACCCCCCGTCTATTTTCGGCGGCCGCTGCCGGCGCGACACTGCCGCGTCTGCTGAACGGGCGCCTGCCGTTCTTTTATGGCTGGGTTGTCCTCGGTTGCCTGTGCTGCGCCGGCTTTGCCCGACAGGGGCCGGCCGTCGCTACATTGTCGATCTTTGTCGAGCCGTTGACCCGCGAGTTCGGCTGGTCGCGCGCCGCCCTGTCGGGAGCGGTGTCACTCGGCGGCGTGCTGGCGGCACTGACGTCGCCAGTGATCGGCCCGTTTCTCGACCGCCACGGCGCGCGTCTCACGCTCTGCATTGCAGTGCTGGTGACCGGGATCGCGATGATGCTGCTGTCGCTGACCCAGTCGCTGCTCGTCTTTTATCTGCTGTTCTGCATCGCACGTATGAATTGGGCGGGGCCGTTCGACCTCGGCATCTATGGCGGCGTCAATAATTGGTTCGTCGCCCGCCGCGCCTTTGCCACCTCGGTCGCGACCGTGGCACAGCTGGCGGGGCTCGTCGCGATGCCGCTGATCGCCCAGCTGGCGATGCGCCAGCATGGGTGGCGCGGCGGTTGGCTGGCGATCGGAACCGTCACATTGCTGGCCGGCTTTTTGCCGGTCTGGCTGTTCATGGTGCGCCGTCCGGAAGATATGGGGCTTCGTCCAGACGGACGATCGACCAGTGCGTCACTGGCGCTGGCGGCGCCGGCCGATGCAAGCGAGCCGAGCTTCTCGCGCAGAGAGGCAATCGGCACCTCGGCCTTCTGGCTGTTGCTGCTGTATACGGTGCTGGTCTATCCGGTCCAAGCGGGGGTAAGCCTGCACCAGGCGGCGCACTTGATCGAGCGTGGCATCGAGGCCACTGTCGCCGCAACGATCGTCAGCACATTCTCGCTGATGTCGGCCGTCGCCAGCCTCAGCTGCGGGCTATTGCCACACCGAGTGCCGATCCGCTATCCGCTGGCGCTGATCGGCGGATTTCTCGCCGCCGGCACGATCGCGATGGTCGAAATATCCTCGCCAAGACAGGGGTACGTTGCTGCCGCCCTGTTCGGGTTGGGCATCGGCGGCGTTCTGACGCTGCTGCCGATTGCCTGGGCCGACTATTTCGGTCGTGCACATTTTGCAGCTATCCGTGGCATC
>Ga0306926_10009642_pt1 | contig 10636 bp, 8 predicted proteins | sample flu12Cox44000178_FD_203759 | JGI IMG/M metagenome (GOLD analysis project Ga0306926, IMG submission 203759) | Lab enrichment of tropical soil microbial communities from Luquillo Experimental Forest, Puerto Rico - flux8day.12C.oxic.44.000.178 (v2)... | ecosystem: Environmental > Terrestrial > Soil... | reverse complement strand
GGCTGTGGGTGATCCCCGTCGCCGCGCTGGGATTTGTGTTCCTGCTCTTCCCGAACGGGCAGCTGCGCTCACCGCGGTGGCGCCCGGCGGCATGGTTCGCAGGCGGGGCGTGCATGCTCGCCGCTGCAGCCCTGCTGACGACTGCCACCCGCTTCTGGGCGGACCCGTTCAGCTCATCCGTTCAGGCGAAGACCCCCGTGTTGATCACTGCGCTCATCCTTATCGCCGCTGCGCTGGCGGTCAGTGTCGCGGCAGTCGTGGTGAGGTTCGCCTATTCGGCGGATGAGGAGCGGCTGCAGCTGAAGTGGTTCGCGGCGGCCGCGGTGCTGGTGGCCGCGACGCTCATCGCATCGCTCGTGACGAACTCGGTGGCCGCGTACGTACTGAGCAACCTGGCGTTCTTGTGCCTGTGGGTGGCCATCGGGATCGCGGTGCTGAAGTACCGGCTCTATGACATCGACCTGGTGATCAGCAAGGCCGTCCTGTACGGCTCGCTGGCCATCTTCATCACCGCGGTGTACGTCGGCCTGGTCGTCGGCGTGGGCACGCTGGCCGGCAACACGCGCAGCCCGCTGCTGGCGGCGCTGGCGGCCGCGGTGGTCGCGGTCGCGTTCCAGCCGGTGCGACAGCGGGCCGGGCGACTGGCCAACCGGGTCGTCTACGGCCGGCGGGCCACCCCGTACCAGGTGCTGTCGGACTTCGCCCGGCGGATCGGCGGCGCGTACTCGGCCGAGGATGTGCTGCCGCAGATGGCGCGGATCGTGGCCGGGGGGACAGGCGCCCAAAACGTCGTGGTGTGGCTGCGGGTCGATGACGAGCTCCACGCGGCAGCTTCCTCGAATAGCAGCGTGAACGCCCCCCCGCTGCCCGTCGACGGCCAGGCGCTGCCGCCGCTGCCAGATGCCGACCTGAGCGTCCCCGTCATGCACCAGGGCGAGCTGCTGGGCGCGATCGCGATCCGGATGCCCAAAGGCGAGTCGCTGCGCCCGGCCGGCCAGCAGCTCCTCGCCGACGTGGCCTCGCAGGCCGGGCTGGTGCTGTCGAACGCCGGCCTAATCGAGGACCTGCGGGCATCGCGGCAGCGGCTGGTCACCGCGCAGGATGAGGCGCGGCGGCGACTGGAACGCAACATCCACGACGGCGCCCAGCAGGACCTGGTGGCCCTGGCTATCAAGCTCAAGCTCGCAGGGATCACCGTCGCCGGCGACCCGGCGCAGGCCGAGAAGGTCTTCGGCGAGCTGGAGAGCGACGCGGCGGGTGCGCTGGAGAACCTGCGCGACCTGGCCCGCGGCATCTTCCCACCGCTGCTGGCCGACCTGGGCCTGGCCGCCGCGCTCAACGCCCAGGCCAGCAAGTCGCCGCTGCCGGTGGCGGTAGAGGCGGATGGGGTCGGGCGGTTTCCGCAGGATATCGAGGCGGCGGTGTATTTCTGCTGCCTGGAGGCCCTGCAGAACACTGCCAAATACGCCCACGCCATCGCCGCCCAGGTCTGCCTGCGAGCGCAGAACGGGTCCCTGCGGTTCACCGTGTCCGACGACGGGACCGGCTTCGACGCCCGCCACACCCCGATGGGCTCGGGCCTGCGGAACATGGCCGACCGGCTCGCCGCCCTCGGCGGCCGGCTCGAAGTCCAGTCCGCTCCCAGCCACGGCACCACCATCACCGGGTACCTGCCCACCCGCACCGTCACCAGCGGGAATCAATAGCGGCACGCTCACAGATCGCCAGCGGTCACCGGCCGGCGCGCCGAACGACTAATCCGAAGTTCCCCCTGGTAAGCCTCTGATCAACCCGTCGGTTGTGCTGTGACCTGGTGAACTGCGGTCTCAAACAGGTAGATTCGTAGTCATGTAGATCACATTCAATGTGATGACATCGGCGTGTCTGGCTGCTCATATACGGATGGGTTCGCTAGGATCGTGGTCATGTACGTGGTCAAGGTGCCGAACCGCGCCTCGCCGCCCGCCGTGCTCCTGCGGGAAAGCTACCGGGAAGCGGGCAAGGTCAAGAACCGGACCCTGGCCAACCTGTCGTCTTGGCCCGAGGCCAAGGTCGAGGCCCTGGCCCGGGTGCTGAAGGGCCAGCCGCCGCCCGCCGCGGACCTGGACGGGGCGTTCGAGATCACCCGCAGCCTGCCGCACGGCCATGTCGCCGCCGTGCTCGGCACGGCCCGCCGGCTGGGCCTGGAGGGACTGATCGACCCGGTGCCGTCCCGGCAGCGGGACCTGGTGACCGCGATGGCGGTCGCGCAGGTGATCGCGCCGGACTCCAAGCTGGCCATCGCCCGCGGGCTGCGCGGCCAGACCGCGGCCAGCTCCCTGGGCGAGGTCCTGCACCTGGGCGGCTGCGACGAGGACGACCTGTACGCGGCGATGGACTACCTGCACGGCCGGCAGGAGCAGATCCAGGACGCGCTGGCCGCCCGGCACCTGGCCGGCGGCACCCTGGTCTTGTATGACGTATCCAGTGCCGCGTTCGAGGGGCGGACCTGCCCGCTGGGCGCCATCGGCCACCCCAAGGACGGGGTGCGGGGCCGGCTGCAGATCGTCTACGGGCTGCTGACCAGCACAGACGGCATCCCTGTCGCGATCGAGGTGTTCGCCGGCAACACCGGGGATCCCGCGACGGTGGCCGCGCAGGTGGCCAAGGTCAAGGACCGGTTCGGGATCGGCCGTGTGGTCCTGGTGGGCGACCGGGGCATGCTGACCGCCGCGCGGCTGCGGGAGGACGTCGCCCCGGCTCACCTGGACTGGATCACCGCGCTGCGCGCCCCGCAGGTCAAGGCGCTGGTCCGGGACGGGGACCTGCAGCTGACCTTGTTCGATCAGGCCGACCTGGCCGAGATCACCTCCCCGGACTTCCCCGGCGAGCGGCTGGTGGCCTGCAAGAACCCGTTCCTGGAAGCCGAACGCGCGCGCAAACGGGAAAGCCTGCTGGCCGCCGCCGAAGCCGGCCTAGGCAAGATCGCCGCGGCCTGCGCGCGGACCCGCGCCCCGCTGCGCGGCACGGACAAGATCGCCGTGCGGGTAGACAGGATCCTCAGCCGCCGCAAGGTCGCCAAGCACTTCACCATCGAGATCACCGACGACAGCTTGTGCTACACCCGCGACCAGGACTCCATCGCCGCCGAGGCCAGGCTCGACGGCATCTACGTGCTGCGCACCAGCGTCGCCGCCAGCGACCTGGACGGCCCGCAGATCGTCTCCGCCTACAAGGCCCTGGCCCAGGTCGAGCGGGCCTTCCGCGCCTTCAACACCGACCTGGACATCCGCCCCATCCGGCACCGCACCGAAGACCGGGTCCGCGCGCACGTGTTCCTGCGCATGCTGTCGTACTACCTCAGCTGGCACATGCAGGCCCGGCTCGCGCCCCTGCTGTTCACCGACGACGACAAGCCGGCCGCCCAGGCCACCCGGCCCAGCCCCGTCGCCCCCGCCGCCCGCTCCCCCCGCGCCCTGGCCAAAGCCGCCACCAAGCACACCCCGGCCGACCAGCCCGTGCACAGCTTCGCCACCCTGCTCGCCGACCTCGGCACGATCTGCCTGAACACCATCGCACCCGCCGACCCAGCCCTGCCCGGCTTCCGGCTCGTCACCACACCCACCCCGCTCCAGCGCCACGCCCTCGAGCTGCTCGGCGTCAGCCACCGCCTCGGGATCGTGTAGTCAGCAAGCCGCCCCGCACATCACGAAAGCCCAGGTAGACAGTCAAACGCGCGGATCAATGGGGGAACTACGGACTAATCGGAACTGTAAGCACCGGCGCTCAGCGAACCGGGATTGCCGAGCAGAACGGCGGGAGTGTGCGCGGTTATCAACGCTCTTCGTGCCGTTCAAAGCAATCCCGGTTGCGACCCGACGCACGTTCGGCCGACCGTACTTTTATGCACCACCCCGCGTGGGTCGACTGTCCACACATGCCGCGGAAAGGGTCGAGCCACAAGCCCAGGGCGGGTCTTGGCCGTGTTAACGCGGTCATCGGGCAGCTGTGTATTGATCCCGCCGGGGACGGGGGCTTCCCGGCTCGGGCAGCTGCCGGGCACCTGCCACGAGGTCCGGGCACCGACCGATGGTGCGGGGGCCTGTGCGCGGTCAGCCGGATATGGGTGTGATGCCGGAGGCGGGGATCTGGAAGCCCCTGTCTCCCTGCGATGCAGGTGAGGCCGCTGGTGGCCGATTCGCAGCGGAACGGGCCGACGCCGCTCGCCGTTCCATAGGCGAGGGTGGGCGTGCTGGTCCCCGGGTTCCCCGAGGCACTGCTGGCCGGTGCAGGTCGTTTACCTGCCGCTGGCGCCCATGGTTACCGATTGGGGGCGTGACCGTACCGGCGGCCCCCAGGTGCCGTGAATGGACCAACGGGTCCGGTAACGGCGAGGTGGGCAGTTCCTCGGCCGCGGCGCGGCCGGCGTCCGCTGTCTGGTTCAGGAAGCGGGCGATGACGGCCAGCTCGGCGTCGGTGTAGTCCGCGCAGATCTCGGTCAGGGCCGCGTTCATCCCGGCGAACATGCGCAGCAGCTCCTGGCCGCGGCTGCGGACTACCTGCACGACGACGGCGCGGCGGTCATGCGGATCGCGTTCCCGGGTGATCCAGCCGCCGCGCTCCAGCCGGTCGATGATGCCGGTCATGGTGGCCGGGTGCAGCCCGGTCCGGCGGGCCAGCTCACTCGGGCCGATCGGGCCGCAGGTGTCGATGAGATCCAGGCATTCCAGGTCGGCGCCCTTGAGCTCGAGGCGGCCGCCGACCCGGTGGGTGAGCAGCGACAACTGGGTGCTGAGGTGGCGCAGCGCGTCCCTGACGGCCTGGTTGAGCCGGCCACGGTCGGGCAGGGCACGCTCACCCGGGAATACTGAGTTCATATAATTTGGTTTCCGTATTATACGAGGTTAAGATCATCTTACCCAGGGAGAACACGATGAAACTCACCGTCTTCGGCGCCAGCGGCGGTACCGGATCCTCGTTCGTCGAGCAGGCACTGGCGGCCGACCATGATGTTACCGCCGTCGTCCGCGATCCGGCCCGGCTCACCATCAAGCCGCACGAGCGCCTGACGGTCGTCACGGCGAACGTCATGGACCCGGCATCGATCGTCCCGGCGATAGACGGAGCCGAGGCAATCGTGAACACAGTCGGCCCGCACGGCACCGGTCCCACCACCATCCAGCGGGACGCGATCCGCAGCATCCTGACCGCCATGCACCGGGCTGGCGCGCGCCGCCTGCTGCACGTGAGCGGCTCATCGACCGCCGACGACGGCGAGAGCGCCTACATGCGCTACCTGGTCAAGCCGCTGGCCCGGGCCACCTTCCTGCGGCACTCCTGCGCCGACATGCGCGACGCGGAGAACCAGATCCGCGCCAGCGGCCTTGACTGGACGATCTTCCGGCCGCCGGCCCTGAACTCCAGGCCCCCCCGCAGCTACCGCATGGCGATCGACCGCAACCTGCCGCACGGGTTCTCCGTCACCCGCGCCGACCTCGCCGCCTGCATGGTCGCTGCTCTCGGGGATCCGGCCCTCGCGGGCAGGCACGTCGGCGTAGCGAACTAGGCGACAGGCCCGCACCACCCCGCTGGCGGACCCGCCTTCGCCGCCGACGGCGCAGGCCGGGCACGCCACTCAGGCGCCAGGCCAGAACGGCCCGGCGGAACCGGGGACCGGCACAACCCGCGCCCGACCGCGACCCAAGACCAGCCGCAGACCCACGCGCATTACAACGACATGCGGCCGGACCGGCAGCGCAGTGACAGGGAATCCGGGCAATCCCTGTCACGAGCACCGTGCCATTATCACGGCCGCGGCAGACTCCGACGGGCATAACCGCCGCTGGCGCAGCCGGTGGCCAACCCCAGCAAATGCGGACGACCAAACCGGCTCCAGAAAGGGCCCGCCCTGATCGCATGATGAAAAAGCGATTCCGAATAGCGCCAGATACGTCCAGGAATAACCTATCGCGAGCATTGCTAGCGCATACTCACATGCCGCTGGTCGGATCATCGCCAGGTCGACTGGTTCAGTGACGGCCGGTGCGGGCGGATCGGCGGCGGGCGAACCAGACTTCCTCGGCCGGCCAGCGCCGGACCCACTCGTCCGGGAACTCGGGAAAGTCGTTGTTCGCCGCGCCGGCCGGCACCTGGACCTCGATCAGGTCCTCCACCATCAGGCCGCACCTGGCCATGAGCCCGATCCATTCCCCGTGCGGCAGCGTGAACAGCCGGTACCCGGCGCCCGAGGTGCCCCGCCGCACCACGTGGTGCAGCCCGAACAGGTCACGGACCAGCCGGTCACCGGCCGGTCCCTGGTCCGGCAGGCACAGGCGCGCCAGCGTGGACTGGGCCATGAACACCAGCCGGCCACCGGGTCGCAGCAGCCGGGCCGCCTCCGGGATCCACCGGTACGGATCGCACCATACCGATGCGCCATATTCGCTGATCACCAGGTCCGCGCAGCCGGCGCCCAGCGGCACCCGCTCGGCGTCCGCCTGGACCAGCGGAAAGCGCAGACCGAACTCGTCCTGCAGGCGGCGCGCGGTGGCCAGCTGCCGGGCCGAGACGTCCACCCCGACCGGGCGCGCGCCGCGCCGGGCCAGCCACGCCGAGACGTAGGCGCTGCCGCAGCCGAACTCCACCGCGGCCACGCCGGCCAAGTCGGGCGGCAGGACCGGCAACAGCGACTGGGGGATGCACCACATCCCCCAGTACGGCTCGGCGGCCGCCCACCGGGAGCGCGCGTAACGCCCGAACCAGGCCGACATGTGCTCATCCCACTGCCGCCGGGTGACCGGCACGTGGCCGTCGGTCTCATCGGTCATACAGCGATCGTAGGAACCCGGCCAGCATGTGACGGCGCGCACCAGCCGCACCCCGGACCACGCGGATTGCCGCCCGGCCGGATCAGGCGCACCACGATAGACGCCCCGAATTGCCGAAATGAGTAATTGATCCGCCCGAATACCTATGCACGACGTTGAATACTCACTCCCGCTATCCGACCTCGGCAGCGATCGCTGTAGAGCATTTTCCATCGCTCTGGTAGGAAATCAGAACGCCGATTCGGAGTGGCTTGATGCACTTGTTTTTCGGCGTGATTCTTCGCGCAGAACGTCCCGCTATGCGGGCTATCCACGGCTCTGCCGATCATGGGTGGGGCGGCCGATGGCCGCGTTTCAGGGAGAAGCCGAGCGGACGCCACCTGTGCATTGGCCTGCGGGCAGATTGCCGCTCTTGTCCGTGCGCTTGCTGCGGCCGGGATCCATCGGATCGGTCAGGCCTCGAGCAGTAGTTTCCCCGAGACGGTGCGGCTGGCGAGCCGGGCGTGTGCCTGGCTGGCCTGACGGAGCGGGAGGCGTCCTGCGATGCGCGGGCTGAACCGTCCGGCGGTTACCTCATCAAGGACGGCGCCGAGGGCGCGGGCCCGGTCTTGGGGGCCGGTCAGGTAGTGGCTGGCGGCGGCCCAGCGCAGGGTCAGCGAACCCGCGCCGCGACCGGTGCCGGTGATGCCCGATAGCTGGCCTGGGTCGAACGGGGCGACCGGGCCGCTGGACTGGCCGTAAAGCACCAGCGTGCCGCGGGTGGCGAGCATGTCCAGGCTCGCCTCGAACGTGTCCCGCCCGGTGGCGTCGTAGACGACGTCCGCGCCGCGCCCGCCGGTGAGGGATCGCACGGCGGCGGCCGGGTCCGGGGTGTCCTGCACGGCGATGGCGTGCCGGGCGCCCAGCGCGGTTGCGGCCGCGGCCTTGCCGGGGGTGGAGGTGATGGCGATCACCTCGGCGCCGGCGGTCGCGGCGAGCTGGACCACTGCGCCGCCGGCCGCTCCCGCGGCCGCGTGCACGACTATCACCTCGCCTTCGGCGACCGGGTAGGCCTGCCGGGTCAGCACATGGCCCGTGGTGCCGCTTATCGCGACCGCCGCGGCGACATCAAGCGCTACGCCGGCGGGCAGCGGGACCACGAACTCGAGCGGGACCGCGGTCAGTTCCGCGTACACCCCGGTCAGGTGACCGAAATGTGCCACCGGCGCTCCGACCAGCGCGGGGGTCGGTTCCAGACCCGGCCGCCACGACCGTGCCGGCCGCCTCGGTGCCGGGGATCAGAGGCAGCGGTACCGGGTAGGGCCTGCCTTCGCGGTGCTGCAGGTCCACGAAGTTCACGCCGATCCAGCGGTTGCGGACCAGCAGCTGGCCCGCCGCCGGGACCGGGTCGGCCCGCTCGACCACGACCAGTTCGTCCGGGCCGCCGTGCCGTGAGACCTCGACCGCGAGCATTACCGGCCCCGGCCGATCTGGCGTGCCGGGAACCGGACGGCCAACGGCGGGGCGGCGGGCCGGCGGCTTGGCGGGGTGGCTGACACCAGGATGGTCCAGGCAAGCAGGGCGAGCGCTGTGACTGTCTCCATGGCTATCGACTGGACCACGAAGAATGCCGGGATCGATTCCCGGAAGCCGAACAGGCCCACGGTCAGGCTGATCAGCAGGGCGCCGAGGGTGGCGGTGGTGTAGCCCGTGCCTACCAGTCCGGCGAGCGGCCGCGGCCAGGCCAGCAGCACGGCGGCGGCCCTCCGGCCGGGCGAGTTCGGCGGGTGGGGGCGGCGCGGGGAGGCGAGCCGGCGCAGCCGGGAGGTGGCGGGTCCAGTCATTGTCATATCCTGTCGCGGCCTGGGGGTCCCGCATTAGGAGCGGGACCCGGGCCGGGGCTTCGGCGCGCGGCCGGCGGCTAGATGTTGCCCTCGCCATCGCTGGGACTGCCGTTGTTGTCGGCGTCCTGGTCACCGCCGTTGCCCTGGGGATGGGATTGGCGGTCTGGGCAGGTGCGGAGACCGACGGGGCGGCGGCCTGCGCAGACGGCGGCGCGGTGACTGTGACGGGCGCCGGCGGGGACGGGCGGTGATGCGCCGGCGCGGCCGGCTGCGGCCTGGCGGAGTGCGCCGCCGCGGTCGGTTTGGGCGCTGAGGAGTGCGCCGCCGCGGCGGTGCCGCAGCCAGCGGCCAGCACCGCGAGCAGGGCGAACCCGACCACTGAGCGGGCGAGGGGTGAATGGCATGGTTTGCCGTTTCAATGGCGATTTGCCTTTGGGCTGCGAGGTGGTCAGCGGGTGCTTGCCGTCTGGAGTACTGCTTCGAGTTCGATTTCGATGCGGATCTGGGCGGAGACCAGCAGCCGGCCACTGTCGAGTGGCATGTTCCAGGTCAGGCCCCAGTCTTCTCGGTTGATGGTCCCGGCGGCGGTGAAAACAGCCCGGTGGCCGCCCCATGGGTCGGCAGCGTGGCCGAGGTACTCGACCTGCAGGGTCACCGGCCGGGCGATGCCGCGGATGGTCAGTTCTCCTTCCAGCAGCCCGCTGGTACCCTGCCAGCTGGCCGCGCGGCCGGAGAAGGTGGCCGTGGGATAGCGGGCTGTGTCGAAGTGGTCGGCGGAGCGAAGGTGATCGTCGCGCGCCTGGCTGCCGGAGTCGACCGAGGCCATGTCGATGGTGACCTCGGCGCTGGTCTGGCCGGGGTCCTCGGCCACCTGGATGGCCCCGGACACGCCAGTGAACCGCCCGCGGACCTTGGTCAGCATGAAGTGGCGGCCGACGAAGGCCAGCTCGGTATGGCCCGGGTCGATCTGCCATCGGCCAGCGGCCGGGAGTTCGGCCCCGCCGGCCAGCCGGGTCGCGGCCCGGGCGGGCTCGGTCTGAGTCATGGATCCTCCTGGAAATAAGTGAGCGTGCGCACGCACATTATATATGTGCTCACGCACGCACGCAAATGGTACGCTGGCGGCATGGAGGAAGAGCCTGTGGTCGCGGCGTGGCGCGCCCTGCTGGTCGCCCACAGCCGGCTGGTGCCGGCCATCGAAGCCGACTTGCGGACGGCCGGCCAGGTGCCGCTGTCCTGGTATGACGTGCTGCTCGAACTCAACGCCGCACCTGGCCGCCGGCTGCGGATGAGCGAGCTGGGCCAGCGGGCCGTGCTCAGCCGGACCCGGGTCAGCAGGGTCGTGGACGAGCTGGCCGCCGCCGGCCTGGCCGAACGACAGCCCGACCAGGCCGACGGCCGGTCCAGCTTCGCCGTGCTGACCGCCCGCGGCAAGGACGCGCTGCGGCGCGCCTGGCCTGTCTACCGGCAGGCGATCGGCCGGCACTTCGGCGCGCGCCTGACCGCCGGGCAGTGCCGCGAGCTGGCTGCCCTCCTCGACCAGGCCGCCGCCGGCGTCGACGCAACGCCGCCGGGAAGCCGCGCCGCCGAGCCGGCTACCCCGGGCCAGGCGCGCCCGCGGCCCGCGTCGTGACCGCGGCTCCATCCGTCACGGCAAATCTCGTGACCACCCTGGGAAGCCTGGCGGTTGCGCGGTGGCGGCGACGTCAACACTGAGGCGCTCCCGTGCTCGAGGATCGACACCTGGATTGCGGGGCTGCCGGTTGGAGGGCCGCGAACCCGCTCGGTCGTGCCGTTGCCCTTGAGCATCAGCAGACCCCTGGACAGGCCCACGGTGACGCCGACCAGGCCCGTTCGCCATCAACTCTCGGACGTCGCTGCATCGCTGGTAGCGGGCACACGAACGCAGAATGATCTTTCGGTGCGCCTGCGACATCCTCGGTGACCGAGCGGGGAGGCGTCCAGATCGGCGGGTACGCGTGCGGATGCTTGACGCAGACTGATTAC